>QIRE01000160.1_pt1 | contig 16038 bp, 16 predicted proteins | sample 2940141 | NCBI WGS metagenome assembly QIRE01 (sample SAMN09273532, study PRJNA473421) | Gut metagenome, whole genome shotgun sequencing project. | isolation source: gut tissue | host: Folsomia candida VU population | place: Netherlands: Amsterdam | collected 2016-03-06
CGATCTCATCCCCGATGCTTAGTTCGGACCAGGTCACGACGTCGGTGTCGTCGGCGAGTCGGAGTAGGACATCGTTGCGGGACGTCGCAGCGAACATCCCGGCGAGGCCGGCCAGGAACTCGTCGGGGCCGCGTGTGCTCCCTAGAACTCCGTCGAAGGTCACATCGCCGGCGAGGTACGCGCGCAGCGGTTGCGGGTCCCCGTTGGCCCAGCTGTCGAAGTAGAGTTCGGCGATCTGACGTGGGGTGTCGATGGTGTTTGTTGTGTTCATACCTTCGATGATCGGCTTAGGTAGATCAGAAGTCCAACAGCTAGTTCTGATTGTTTGTAGCATTAGTGATTATGGATGTGCGTGGAGTCCGAAACGACTAACTATCATGGTATTAGATTTCGGTATGGAGGTATCAAGATGGCGATGCATATTCGAAGCGAGCGCACGCACGCGCTCGTCAAAGAGATCGCGCAGATCAACCAGCAGACACAAGAGGATGCCGCCCTCGCGGCTGCGGAACACTATCTGCGGGCGTTGCGGGGTGACGCGCGGGCCGACCAGATCGCTGCGGACGGAGCTGCGATCGGACGACTCGCCGGATTGCGCGCCGACGACGGCGATCCCACCAGTGACCTCTACGACGACGACGGCCTTCCCGCGTGATCGCCGTCGACACGTCAGCAGTCATCGCGATTCTCGCCGGGGAGTCAGACGCACACCACTACGCGGCTGCGCTGGCCGCCTCCCCGTCGCGCATGCTTTCAGCTACCTACCTGGAATGCTCCATCGTGATCACCCGCAAATCGGCAAGCCCCGAGCACCTCTTCGACTCCTGGCTTCAAACAAGCGGTATCGAAATCGTGGATACGACCGTTGAGCACGCACGTATTGCGCGACAAGCGTTCCGCGACTACGGAAAAGGCTCTGGTCATCCTGCGCGGCTGAACCTCGGCGACTGCTTCTCATACGCCTTAGCGGCTCACGCGGGGATGCCGTTGCTCTGGAAAGGCGATGACTTTTCGCATACAGGCCTTCGATCTGCGTTGACCGCGAAGTAGAGGAACCGCGAAGTAGAGGGATCAATGGAGATTCATCAGTTGCGCTACGCCGCCGAGGTCGCATCAAAGCGATCGTTTACTGCCGCGGCCGACGAACTGCACGTCAGTCAGTCTGGGGTGTCCGCGCAAGTCGCAAAACTGGAGCGCGAACTCGGTGTGCGCCTATTCGAACGCGGCGCACGAATCGCGACGCCAACGTCGGAGGGTGAGGTGTTGCTCCCGCACATCCGCTCGACGCTCGAGACACTGAGCCGGATCAGAACCGTCGCCGACGATCTAGTCGGCGTCGTGCGTGGACAGGTGCGTATTGGAACCATCATCGGGTGCACAATCCCGGGCTACCTCACCGCGTTCGCGGAGTTTCGCCGTGCGCATCCCGGGGTCGCGGTCAGTGCGAGCGAGGGAAATTCCGAGGATCTAATCGTTGCGCTCGCCACCGGGGAACTCGACGTCGCGCTGGTGGCACACGCTGATCCACTCTCGCCAACCTTTGACGTGCACACCTTCATCGACGAGCCCCTGGCCGTCGGGGTACCCGAAGACCATCCGTGGGCAACCCGCAAGTCGATCACGCCACGACAACTCCTCGACGTTGACGTGCTGACCCTCCCACCGGGGACGGGTGTGCGTTCAGCATTGGCGAAAACCTGCGACGCGGCCGGTATCGACATCGTGCCAGCGGTGCAGGCCTACTCCCCCGACGCCGCGCTCGCGTTGGCCCACCAGGGCGTCGGTGCGACCGTGTTGTCCGCATCGATGATCGGGCCTCCATTGGTTGCGGTCGCGATCAACGGTGCAGCACACACGTCATTGTCGATCGCGACACGCGTCGAGCCGGGTGCGGCAGCGCGAGCTTTCGCCCAGACGCTGCGCACCCGGCTCGTCGGCAGTACGGATTAACTTAGTCGCGAGTCAACTTGCGGTGCGTCACGCGGTGCGGGCGAGCGGCGTCCGCGCCGAGACGCTCAAGCTTGTTGGCTTCGTACGCCTCAAAGTTGCCCTCGAACCAGAACCACTGACCTTCTTCGATGTTGCCTTCCCACGCGAGGATGTGGGTACAGGTCCGGTCGAGGAACCAGCGATCGTGGGAGATCACGACGGCACAGCCGGGGAACAGTTCGAGAGCATGTTCCAGTGAACCGAGGGTCTCGACGTCAAGGTCGTTGGTCGGCTCGTCGAGCAGGATCAGGTTGCCGCCCTCTTTCAAGGTCAGCGCCAAGTTCAGCCGGTTCCGCTCACCACCGGACAGCACCTCCGACCGCTTCTGCTGGTCAGGCCCTTTGAAGCCGAATGCGCTGACGTAAGCGCGCGAGGGCATCTCGTTCTGCCCGACCTCGATGTAATCGAGACCGTCGGAGACGACCTCCCACACCGTCTTCTTGGGATCGATATTTGAGCGCGTCTGGTCGACGTAGCTCAGTTTGACCGTTTCGCCGACCTTGACGTTTCCCGAGTCTGGCGCCTCGAGTCCGACGATCGTCTTGAACAGCGTCGTCTTACCGACACCGTTCGGGCCGATCACTCCGACAATGCCGTTACGCGGCAGGGTGAACGAGAGGTCCTTGATGAGCACGCGACCGTCGAAGCCCTTGTCGAGATTCGACACCTCGACAACCACGTCGCCCAGACGCGGTGGCGTTGGGATCTGGATTTCTTCGAAGTCGAGCTTGCGCGTCTTTTCGGCCTCGGTAACCATCTCGTCGTAACGAGCCAGACGAGCCTTGTTCTTCGTCTGGCGAGCCTTCGCGCCCGAACGAACCCACGCGAGCTCTTCCTTCAGCCGCTTCTGCAGCTTCTGGTCCTTCTTGCCCTGGACCTCGAGACGCTCAGCCTTCTTCTCCAGGTAGGTCGAGTAATTGCCCTCGTACGGGTGCAGCTTGCCGCGATCGACTTCACAGATCCACTGGGCCACGTGGTCGAGGAAATACCGGTCGTGGGTCACGGCCAGCACGGCGCCCGGGTACGACGCCAGGAACTGTTCGAGCCACAGGACGCTCTCGGCGTCGAGATGGTTGGTCGGCTCGTCGAGAAGTAGCAGGTCAGGCTTCTGCAACAGGAGCTTGCATAGGGCGACGCGGCGACGCTCACCACCGGAGAGATGAGTCACCGGAGAGTCGCCGGGAGGGCAACGCAACGCGTCCATCGCTTGCTCAAGCTGCGAGTCGAGGTCCCAGGCGTCGGCGTTGTCCAGATCTTCCTGGAGCTTGCCCATCTCCTCCATTAGTTCGTCGGAGTAGTCGGTGGCCATGAGCTCGGCGACCTCGTTGTAGCGATCAAGTTTGACCTTGATCTCGCCCATGCCCTCTTCGACGTTCTCCTTGACCGTCTTTTCCTCGTTGAGGGGCGGCTCCTGCAGCAGGATGCCGACCGTCGCGTCGGGGTCCAGGAAGGCTTCACCGTTCGATGGCTGGTCGAGGCCGGCCATGATCTTGAGGATCGACGACTTACCCGCACCGTTGGGACCCACAACGCCGATCTTGGCTCCGGGGTAGAACGACATGGTGACGTCGTCAAGAATGACCTTGTCGCCGTGCGCCTTTCGCACTTTCTTCATGGTGTAGATAAACTGTTCAGCCATTTAGCGCCTCTCACCTGCGTTAATGATTGGTTGTATACGGTGCCTGTCCCGCCGGATTCCCGCCGGACCGCAGCCGCCGACCGTGGTTTCAGCAATAAGCGAGCCTGAACAGCGTTGCCGCGCTGGACAGGCTCTAGACCACAACGGAAGTAGCCGTCATGAATCCTCGCTCTATCCTATCGGCTTGCGCCTTCGGTGCCGCCGTCTACCTCGCACCACTCGCAGCGCTCTACACCGCCGTGAGCTTTGGGTGGTGCGCAGCATGAACCACCGCATCCTCACCGCCATATGGCGCGCCTACCCGGAGATTCACCGCGACAACGCATCCGTCGCCAACGGGTACATGGTCGCTGCCGAACTCATAGGCGAACTGTTCGACGTACACGGCGATGACCACACCGCTATGCGCGCCTGCCTGGTCGCGCGCGTCAACGAACTCACCGCGTCCTACAGCGTGACCGCTCCCGCGCCCGTTGCCGGTGCTCTCGACGCGTACAGGCGTGCTCTCGCCCTTCTCTGACCCTCGAGCCCCGATGGTCGTAGGCGTCGTTCGACTCGACGCCGGGGCACGTTGCGCGATTCTCGACCTCGCGCCCGTCGTTTCTGCACCGCCCGACGTAAACCAGCGGACGGTACCTAGCCCAGTCTCACGCGGTACCCGTGAGCCACGCCCGCAGCCTTGATCGAACTGCCCGGCGTGCCATGATTCAACCTTGCCGGTTTCCGGTGAGGGTAGGTGTCGTGGCCTTACTCGGTCTAGGGCATGGGTCCGTGGGTCGATTCCGGGATGGGGTTACATCTTCTGCCCGCGCTAGCGGTCCGTTGGCTTGGACGCACTGCCCGGCAATCGGTTTGGGCGTGTACGTCTTGCCGTCCGTCCCGGTCACCGATTCAGGCACAACATCGGTGCCGGAGGCTTTCAATTCTGAAAGCGTGCCGTGGACAGTGCCAACACTCAGTCCGGTTCCGGCCGCAATCGCGGGAATACTCAAGCCGGACTCTCGTAGCGACGCAACGACTTCCGACCGTTCCTCACGCGGTAGACGCAAACGCGAAGTGCCGAACTCGCGGGTACAATAGTCATCCCAGGACGTGAGAACGACGAAAAGCCCCCTACAGCAACCGCAATGGTCGCCGTAGGGGGCTTTCCTATCCACTTACTCGCTAGCGGTAGCGATCTTCACCACGCCACCCGGCTTTAGGACGCTGGTACCCGTCCGCAGTTCGGTACGCGCACGGATAGCGTTCTCCGCGAAGTCGTTACCCTTTGTGCCCCAAGCAATTTGCACACCGTGAGTGTCGGTGTCGACGCGCAAGGCCGCGAGGTCCAACAGAACCGCAGTATCAGCCGGGACCGCATTCGACACAACGACCGGCACACCATGCAAACGCTGTGCAGCACGATCCACCGCCACGTTGCCCAGGTCGAAACTGCCGCCACTGTTGCGCGCCAGGCTGATCGACTCCCAGTCGGCCGGGGAGAAGATGAATACGCCCGCAGTGTGCCCGGCCGTCTCTGCCAGGGTTACCGCCTTGCGAGCGGTCACAATCAGGTCGGTGTCGAATGCTTGCGCCGCGATACCGGGCGCCGCGAGTACCTCGGCAACCGTCTTAGCTTCGACCGCGAGACGTAGCCCGTAAAGCATTTCGGCCTCGATGAACGCTGCCAGCTCCGCATTATCGAGCGAATCGTACGTGCTCAGCCCGTCCGAGATGTGGGCAACAATATCGAGTTTGCCGTCTACCGACGTAATTTCGTACTTCGATTCCGCCTTAGCGCCACTGGTCCACACCGCAGCGTGATTGTCCCGCAGCGACTGACGTAGATAGGTGTACGTCGGCGTGGCGTGAGCCTTCGAGGCCAGCACGTCGAGGAACGAGGTAGGGATACGGTTCAACTCGATCGGCGTCTTATCTTCGAGCGGAACGCCCGTGATCGTTGAACCGGCCGCGACAATCGACTTAGTACCGACACCACCGAGCATTCCCTTAGCGAGCTGGCCCGCAGCCGCGCGCGCCTTCCCACCCGTGAACGACAGATGCTTACGGCCGATGCTGCTAGCTGCCTTCGCGCTGCCGTCGTCGGGCTTGGCAGGTTCACCACCGAGCGATGCCACCGCATCCAGTAGCGCCTTCGATTCGAGTGCCTTCGCCGCAACCTCATCGAACGCCTTCACTCCGTCAATCAGCGCCGCGAGGTCAGCCTTCCCGGCGTCGTCCAGCTCGCCCGATTTGACCTGTGCCGCAAGCTGATCGACCTTCGCCTTAGCGTCGGCACGATCCGCAGCGTTCTTAATCTGAATATCCGTCATACGTTCCCTTCGTTGTGGCCGGTCCCGGCCTTCACGTTCTCAATCGACGTCGCACGATTCGCGCCGACTGGCACCACTGAAACCTCAAGCAACTCAACCGATTTGAGTAACAGGTGGTCCGATTTCTGTTCACTGTCATTGACGAGGTAGCCGAACGACATTTCCGATAGCCGCTGCTCTTTGAGTGCCCGATACGCCGCAACGGCTTTCGTCCCGGCCATATCGAGCTGCCCGGTGATCCGTAGCCCGTGCTCGTCCTCGACCGCCTCCACGACATGCCCGATGTTCATTTCCGGGTCGTCGGTCCGATGCCCGAAGTAGATCGGAATGCGTTTGCCCGACTTCGCCCACTGTGTGAGTGAGTCAGCGAACGCGCCGCGCTCGACTACATCGCCGTAGCTATCGACGTTCCCAAACACCGACGCATACCCCTCAAAGATGCCGCCGCCGTCGTCTGCCGCTTTGAGTGCCGCGCTACTGTTCTGTTTGATTTTCACCCGTGTTCCCCTCTGCCACACCAAGATTCAATGGTGTAAGCAATTCATCGCCCCCCGGCAACGCTGGCTTATTGAGCATCGCGCGGACCTCGTTGCGCGTCATCAGCCCCGCCGTCACCGCCGCCACGTACTGGCTTATCTGGCCTTCGTGGTCGCCTTCGAGCGCTGACCTCGTGTCGAACTCGACATAGATACCGGCGTCGCCGTAACGCGATACCAAGTCAGCGTTAAGCCGCTCGCTGATTTGCTTGATAATCGGCCCGAGCACACCGCCGTACAACTGCCGATTGAACTCGCGAACATTCGAGTAATTCGATTCGTCATTGAGTCCGACCATGACCGGATTAACGCCATACACTTGTGCGACGGTCGCCAACCCCAACTTTGTGCCAGCGACATAATCGTCCTCCTTAGCGGAGAACCCGATCCGCTTTAGCTCCATGCCATCTTCGAGGACAGGTGTTCCCCCGACCGCACGGTCACCCGCATACGTTGACGTCCAACCACGCTTAAACCGTGCCCGGCCTTCGTTCGACCATTTAGCGGCGTCCGCTGGCCTAGTGATGTAGCTGCCAACACGTCCGCCGTTCGACCACTGTTGCGAGCGGTACGACTGCGCATGTATCTGTTCTGCGAGCGCCCCTCGCAGCGCCTCGACGGGCGAGGAACCGATACGCGGGTCGGCCGGATTCCACCCGTGTAGCTCGATGACCTCCGACGCCGGGACAGTGATACGAGAACCCGAGTCACTATCGGGTGCAAGCACATAAGCCCCGACCGCAAATGCCGTCGAGCCTTCGGTGTCCGCGATCCACGATTCCGGGATTGGTCGCAGCTCACCGGGTAGCCCGTCATCGCCCGGAATAACCCACACCAACTGACGCCCGTGCAACGCCAAACCAGCCACCAACGCATACACAAACTCATAGGTGGTTGTCTGCTCGTTCGGCCTGCCCAGTAGCGCCGCTAACGGGTGATCCCGCAGCCGCTCCCGCGAACCATCCTCGCCGCGCTGATAGACGTGCAATCCGAGCCGGGCGATATTGCGCGCCAGGAAGTCCACCACGGTACGTAGGTGGGGTTGCTCCGAATACAATTCGGCCGGCGTTTTGCCCAACACCTCGACCGCACCACTCAATAATGGCGCCGTATCAGCCGGGAGAGACGGAACACGCGACCTCGACACCTTCCACCGCCGCGCCACCTCAGCCGACCGCCATAATCTGCCGTGGCGCCGACCTGTACACGCCACCGGGTAGCACCCGCGTAGCGTCCTCGCGATCCTCTAGCAGGGAACGCCGCACCGCGACCTGATCGCCGCCGCAGCAATCCGAGAGTGCCGTCAGATGCTCGACCGCGAACGCCCGCAGCACACCATCCAAACCGGCATACCGGCCGATGACCTCCCGCACCGTCGCATCCCACAACTCGCCGTCATCATCGAGCATCGCCCGACTCAGCTCAATAGCCGCTAAACGGTCCGCTAAGCCAATCTTGATCGGTTCCGACATATCTACCCCAATCCAATAGAGAAACCCGCCAGCGTGGACGCCAGCGGGTCGTAATCGTTTGCTATACAAGTCTTATGCGAGCCAATCGCATGAATGTTCGAGCCTCGCGCACGCGCGCGCGATCCCCTAGGGCAATCGGGGAGAGAGATCATGAAACCAGCGGCTGTTGTCCGCACGCCCGAAACCTAGTGATCGAACCGGCCTACCCCCGGTCTCGTACCGGCGCCGGTAATCGCCCTGGACACGCGCGTCTACTGCCGCCTGGTGGTCGGTGTCGATCGCCTGGTGTCAGGGTGGCCCGCTAACGTTCGTGGTGTCGAGGCTCGTTAGCGTCTTGCCTCGGCGTGGTGGCGTCCGGGCTTGCCTTTCACCTGTCCGGGCGCCACCTTCGCACTTACCGTCTGTGCTCGCACCCGTCGTAGCCGCAGCGGGTGAAATGGCGGTACCGCTCCCAACCGCTACGGTCGAGCAACGGCAACCGCCCCCTACACCCCGTGCATCGTTCGGCAAGTTGGTCGACGTAGTGCGTTAGCCGCGTTCCGCAGCCTCGACAGGTTCTCGTAGTCATCTGCAAGCCTCATGTGATCCCGCTTCGGCCTTGGTGTGTGTCCGAAGTGTCCGAGTGTCCGAAACGTCGATAGATTCAATACGTTTCGGACACCCTGTCCGAATGGTGTCCGAATTATTTACATACTCTGACCTGCTATTAGGACAGTTAGGACACTTCTCCTCCGAACTCACCCGACGCCAGCGGCGGACCATACTCACCGCGTCCGATCTTTCGGACACTGCTCCGATCCGCAGCGCGCCGCAGATACTTTCCGGCCATATCCCCATCCATTTCAAACCACGCCGCAACATCACGCGCCGTCGTCTTTTCCCTGCCATTCACGAACGTCACTACCTCGTACAGCCGGTCACCGACTTGCCCGCGTTCCTCGCGTCGCTCGACCGCCGCCGCAGCGTCCGCCAAGTCCGCGCCTACCAACGTCCAATCACAATCATGAAACGTCATCGCGTACGCGGATTCCTCGACGTCTCGGCCCGTCACATGCAATGTGCCGTCGATCGAATTACGCGGGCGCCGCAGCACAAGCACATAATCCGCAGCCCCGGCAATTCCCTGAGTGCCCGACAAATCTTCGAGGAAGTCACCGCCGCCCTCGGCCTTCACCTTGCGCGTGTGATGAACCAACAGAATGCCCGAGCCTGGATGCCTGTCCGTGATCTCTTTGAGCGCCGACGCCGCCTTGTAGTCCGCCTGGTACGGTTCCGCGTTGCCCGCCCGCGTCGGCTTGATCTTTCCGAAGGTATCCACGATCACGAGCGGCCGTTCCTCGGTGTTGATCGACAACCACGTGTCGATCAAGTCGAGCGCGTCATCGAACTGCACCGGCGTGTTGAACATGCTCAATCGTGCCGGTAGGGGTTCACCACCCGACAACTTACGCAACCGTGTCTGTAGACGCCGTTCGCTATCTTCGAGCGCGAGGTATAGGACCGGCCGCTGAGTAACGTGAATCTTTCCGAGTGCCCGCCCACCACTAGCACACGCTAGTGCGACGTTTCCGACCATCCATGACTTACCGGCCTTCGGTGGCCCCGCCAGAACGCCTAGCCCTTCGGTGATGACTCCGTTTACGAGGTATTCAAGTTCCGGGAATGTCATAGCGTCGAGATGGTCTCCGGTGAATAGCTGGTCAATTAGTGCTTGTGTCAATGTGTTTCCCGTCTTCACTGGGTTGTTGTGCTAGTTCTCTAACGCTTCGATGTGGTCGTGTATCACGTCCGCGAGCTGCTGCGCGGACTCCTGCGACATGACGAACCGGATACGCTTGCCGCCGCTCTCGCCTACGATTGCCATTCCTGGTCCTTCCTGGAATGTCATCGGCTGAGTGCGCCAACGTGTGTCGAGATTGAGTGCCATAGCTGTGTTAGCCCTTCGCTTTCCCTTTGGCGCCGGGCAATCGACCTCGACGCCCGCGCGTCGCAGCCTCGGCCTTAAACCTCAGAACTTCTTCGGTATCGAATATCTGTTGCGAGACAAGGGATTGCCGGTAGGTAGTTAGCCCCTGCCCGACATACTTCGAGAGTGTCTGTCTGGATACGCCCAGGTGCTCGACCACCTGCGTACGTGTCACGAACAATGGTGTGCCCCTTTCGGTGTGAGATGTGCGGGGCGAGGTCCAGGCGAGAGCCGACGTAGGGGTTTCAGGACTGCGTCGATTCATTCGGTCGGCCATATGGGTAACCGACCGCGCCTATACCCGGCGCCAGCGGGCGACCTCGAACCCCGCACACGATTTGAGAATGCATTGTGGTGTATCAGTGCCCTTTTTAGGCGTCGGCTACCGGCCTCACCCTTTTATGTTCACAGTTTGATTAGGTCAGCGGCCCACTTCAATTGAGCCGCCAGCTCGCGCGCCCCTTCAGCGTTCAACCGCGTCCATGCAGGCGCAATCACAATCCCGCCATCGTCGCCGCCGCGAACGCTAAGAATATCGCCGTGCTGAAAAGTGCTGTCGTTCATGGTGTTTCCTTCGATGTTGTTCGATTGATATATTTAGCTATTCGAGTACCGATAGACCGCGCCGTGCTCGCCGCGCCCGCTGCCGTTCCGCCGCAAGCTCACGCAACGGTTCGAGGACCTCGCTATCCCGAGCACCCCGATAGCCACGACCCGGCCCCGGAACGATCCGCTGATTGCGCTTGCTAGCCTTCGCAGCTCTCGCGCCCAACTTCAGCGACCCCGGCTCGTAAACCCATATCAATTGGCCCCTGTACCGGACCCTCTCAGCGCGAACCGTGCCCCGTCGCCTCCAAGTCCACAACGTGTTACGCGCCCGCCCTATGAACCTTTGAGCCTCACTATCTGGTAGCCATTCGGCGCCGCGATAAGGAACGGTCCGATACCCGGCTAGGTTGTGGCGTGGCCGTGCCGGTGCCGGGTCTACCCATTCCTCGTGATCGTCACGCGGGTCGTGGTATTCCGGCCGCGCCATGAACGGGTTGTTAGCCACAGCTCACGCCCCGATCGCGCGCCGGTTCGCCCGCTCCCAACGGTTCAACGCGTCAGCGGGTATTCGATACAGCTTGCCTACCTTGATCGAGGGCAGTTCCCCCGCCTGACACATTGCGCGCACAGTACGCGGCGTGACTTGCCAGCGTTCCGCAAGCTCGACGGGTCGCAAAAATTCGGCCATAGTTAGACTCCATGATGAATGAACCCTCGAATTATCAAGGGTTGCAACGTAATTCGGAAGATCTTTTCTATGGCGCTCGCGAGGTCAATTGCCCCGACGGTAGTGCGCCGTCATGGAAGTCGGCGCCCTTTGGCTCCCGTACTTCCTATAAGGACTTTATACGAACACGCATTCGATACACACCGACACCGACATTCGGCGTGTCACGTCAGATTAGATCGTCAAAAACTGCCCGCGTCGCCGCGTCCGCCTCCGGGAACAAATGCGCGTACACGGTCAACGTCACCGTTGGCGACGCGTGGCCCATACGCTTCTGCACCACAGTCACCGACTCTCCCGCGTCAATCAGCTTCGACGCGTAGAAATGCCGCAACGATTTCGGAGAGTGCCCCTCGACACGCGCCGCCTTCGCGATGGCCCGCCACCTGTTGCCGATGTGCGCCGTTGACCACTGATAGCCCCGCTCCGTGCGAAACAGTGGACTACCCGGCACATAGTCCGGGTGCGAATCCAAATGCGTCTGTAGACGTTTCAGCGTCGAATCGGGTAGCGGTACGCGACGCCGCGAGGTCTCCGATTTTAGCGGCCCCCAGCCCCACGCCTCGTAATCGCCGTCCGCCTGCTCGATGACGTTCACAGTCTTACGGTCAAAGTCGATTGACCTAACCCGCAGTCCCGCAACTTCATTCGGCCGTAGGCCCGACGTCGCAGCGAGCTCGAACATCGTGCGCAACGGTTCCGGCGCCTCGCGAAGTATTCGCCGCAACTGATACAGCGTCATCACGTCGGCCGGATCGACCACGCCCGACGACGCAATGTGTCCCCCGCCCTTCCGGGCGCCCCGAACTGGATTACGTGGAATCTGACCATTCGCTACGGCCTCGTTGAACACCGCCGATAGATGCCGGGTCAGCGTCGAGATGGTCGAGGACTTTAACGGCTTTCCGTTCGCCCAGTCTCGGCCCGCAGCGAGACCGGCCCGCCATGCCCGCACGTCGTCCGTAGTCACGTCGGCTAACCGCATCACGCCTAGGTCGCCCAGGTTCTCCGCGAGGTGTTCACGGCCTACGCGTGTCGATCCCTCCGCCAGCTCCGCGCGCCGCTCGACCAACGTCAACAGGATGACGTTATCCATGCGCCGCCCGGTCGGCCGTAGTCCCTCGCGTTCACGTAGCCACGCCTTAGCATCGCGTTCACGGTCGAACGACTTCGAGGTCTCAGTGCCGTTGACCTTGACGCGTGCGACGTAGCGGCCGCGTTTCTTCTGGACCCATCCCATACCGGCATGGTAGCGGGACTATCCCGCGTCTGTCCCGCCCGATCACGCCTATCTGCGCTTCACACGCCCAAAACGCACTAGGTGCGACCCTGCTCGAATTGAACGTGTACGCTGCTAGATAGCTGGTAGATGACAGATCACGGCCCGCCGTGCTACGTCAAACGCTAGTCACCATGGTGTAGATAAATTCAGCCATCAATAAACCTTCCTGGTGGCGCCCGTTGCGTTAGCTACAAGCCTAGCCAGGCGTCACCAGTTGGCTGTCATCAGCATCGTTGACGTCCAAACTCTGCGTCAGCGGCGTCGCCGAGGGAGATTCTCCCCCGACGTCTGCCACCGCGCAGATTTCAGGCGCTTTACCCTCCGGTGGCAGGTGTGCGGGCGTCCCGCGGTAGCTCACCACGCACCGACTGAGGTCGAGCCCGACCGACACCGCCGACATTTCCAGATCCTGACGTTTCGTGCCATCGGCGGCAACGTACTCCTTCGTCTTGATCTGTCCGTGCGCGATGATCGGGCGCCCCTTCGCGACCGCGAGTCCGACCCCGGCGAGGAGTCGGCGCCAGCAACTGATCGTGAGGAAAAGGGTCGGGCCGTCGGACCAGACGTTATTCGCCTTGTCGAGCCGACGAGAGTTGCAGGCGACTCGGAACGAGATCACCTCGTCGCCGTTACTGGTTTTTCGCCGTCTCGGATCGGACACGACATTTCCGATGACAGTTGTATAGGTCTCGTACATTCGCTCCCCCTTGCGGATCAACCTCGTCACGTGTGGACGTGATGGGATCCAGCTTGTCCACAACGTCGGACAGCTCCGCTACGGAGACTGGTCATTCGCGGCAAACCTGGGGATAACGGCTACGGTGTGGACGAGCGTCAGCTCTTGCTGTTCATCTGCTTGAGCATCTCGTTGTAAGCGTCGAGTTCACTGTCGTGATCGCGGTCCTCGCGACGGTCAAATCGCTTGGCCTGCTTCATATCCTGTCGCCGCCACTGAATCAGGAGAGCGAGCATCACAATCACGAGCGGAATCTCGCCCGCCGCCCAGGCGATTCCGCCGCCGACTCGCTGATCGTCGAAGAGATTGTAGGTCCACGGCAGATTCAGACTGCGGTAATACGGTTGGGCGATAACCGCGTTGCTCATCATCAATGCGACCCCGAAGAACGCGTGGAACGGCAGCGTTCCCAACACCATGCCCAGCTTGGCGATCGGCGAAAGTTCGCGGGGCGCAGGATCGATGCCGATGACGACCCAGTAGAAGATGTACCCGCTGATGAGGAAGTGCGCATTCATCGCGAGGTGCGCCGCGTGGTAATCCACCGCGACGTCAAAGAGCCCGCCGAGGTACAGCACATAGAAACTGCCGACGAACAGGACCGTCGCGATGAGCGGATTAGCCATAAACCGCGACACCGGACTGTGGATTGCGGACTGAATCCATTCGCGGGGTCCAGGAGGATTAGATCGTCCCGCCGGGGCGATTGCCCGCAGTGCCAACGTGATTGGCCCGCCAAGAACCAGCAACACCGGGATCAACATGGACATCGCCATGTGCGCGATCATGTGCATGCTGAACATTGCCGGCCCGTAGACACCCAGTCCCGACGACGACGCGAACAACAGGCAGGCACAGCCGAGCAGCCACGCCACGGTACGGCCAACGGGCCATTCGTCGCCACGTCGACGAAGCCGTAGTACACCCCGCAGGTAGACACCAGCGAGCACGATGGCGATCGTGCCGAAAATCAGGTCGAAACGCCAGTCGCCAATGATTCGAGTAAAGGTCGGGGGCGCGTCGATTCGGTAGCCGATGACCGTCTCAGCCGGCGTGAGGGCCGCAGTGTCAATGGGCGGTGGCGGGGTACGCGAGAGTCCTGCCGCGATTCCGAAAGTGACGGCAAACACTAGTGATTCAACGAAGGCGAACCGTACGAAGACCGAGCGTCGGGGTTCGTCGTCGGCGTCGAGGCTTGCGATGGTTCGACGTCGGTGCCACAGTCCCAGAACGCCGAGAACGACAAGTGCCACAACCTTTGCCAGCACGATCCGGCCGTAGAGGTCGGAGAAAATATCTCCAATGGGAACTCGAATCAGGCCATTCACCACACCGCTGATCCCGACGACGATGATGCACCAGAACGCGACGCGGGAGAACCGTCGAACCGCGAGTGTGCGCCACTGGCCGCCCGCGAATGCATAGGTGAGTACCGCGACCAACCCGCCGGTCCAAACGGCCGCCGCACCGATGTGCAGGATCAGGCTGTTGGTACCAAGGTCATGGTTGCCACCCGCTGAGGAATGTCCAGCAAGGGCTGCCGGCAGCAGCGACGCCGACGTCGCCAACAGTGCCGCAAATACCCACCCCCACCGCAGCGCCTGCCGCGACACGATCGTTGCGAGGATAGCGAGCCCTGCCGTCCATGCCCACGTTCGCGCGTCAGCAACCTGACCAAATGCGACGCGCAGATTCTCGGGCTGCATCGTCGTTGACAGCGAATGTCCGCTCGCGTTCGAGATTGACAGCGGGATGAGTGCAAGAGCACACACCGCCCAGATCATGGACGCCATCGACGCGACCTTCATGGCGCGGAAGCCACCGATATCGAGAAGTCCGTCACTCTGCGGCGGCACGAAGAATGCGGCGAAGACTGCAGATCCCAGTGCGATCGACGCGGACAGTTGTCCGAGCGCGGTGAGCGCTGGGATGCCGTACGTCGTGATCGGGCCGGGGTCCGGTACGCCAGCGAGTTGAATAGCCGATGCGGCCGAGAGTCCGGTCACGACAACCGCCGTGATGCCGCCAATCCAGCCAAGAACCCAGGTCAGTGCACCCACGACGCCGCGCTGCGCGTCCATCGCATCCCGCGCGGGTGCCTGCGTTGTCATGACTCCACACTATTCACCCGGCCAACGCTGATCCCATCGCGTCCCCGCATGTGCTGACCAATACTGGTTTGGCGTCCCGATATACTGTGCGGGCCGTATGCCCTCGTAGCTCAGTTGGATAGAGCAGCAGCCTTCTAATCTGCGGGTCGCAGGTTCGACTCCTGCCGGGGGCACCCCTCATGCTCAGCCCACGGGCGCCAGGCAAAACCTGCACTACGTCGGAAACCCTGCGCTCGCGAGTGCAGGTTCTCCGAGACAGCGCAGGTTTTCGCGGGGGCCGCTCAATTGCCCGTGTAGCGACCTTCGCGTCGCTCGACAAATGCCGCAACCGCTTCGGAATGATCCTCGGTGTGATGCGCGATGGCCTGCATCGCGGCCGACATCTCGAGCAGCTGATCTAAGCTTTGCTGCGACGACTCCCGTAACAACTTCTTGGCCATGCGCACGGCGATGGGCGGATTAACCGCGATGCGCCTAGCGAGGGCCCGCGCTTGCGGCAAGAGATCGTCGGGCTCGACGACCCGCGACACAATGCCCCACTCCAACGACGTCGCCGCGTCAACCCGGTCTCCCGTCAACGCCATCTCGGCTGCGCGTGCCGGGCCGACGATCCGCGGTAGTAGCCACGCACCACCGTCACCCGGGATGATTCCGAGTTTCACAAAACTCTCGGCAAAGAACGCGTTGGTCGACGCGACCCTGAGGTCACACATCAGGGC
>QIRE01000161.1_pt1 | contig 16009 bp, 21 predicted proteins | sample 2940141 | NCBI WGS metagenome assembly QIRE01 (sample SAMN09273532, study PRJNA473421) | Gut metagenome, whole genome shotgun sequencing project. | isolation source: gut tissue | host: Folsomia candida VU population | place: Netherlands: Amsterdam | collected 2016-03-06
CCGATCTCCTCCCCTCTCTCTTTCCGGCCCACAAACATCGGGGTCGGTACACAAAACACCCAGGTAGGAGGGTGAAAATGGCTCGACCAGACCCGAAACAGCCCGGCGCAGGACAAGCCGCGCTATTCGAACCGACCGAGGCCGTCGCCCAGGACCGGGCCGGTCAAGTTCTACGCGGTCGGCACTCGCGCGCGTTCGACGCGGCGATCGCATCGGCCGCCGAACAACAGGTGGTCACCGATCCCGACGGCGCGCTCACTTCGACGCTCCGCGCGGCCGCGTGGGCACTCGACAGCATGGAACGATCCGGCCACCACTACGGCCCCGCAAAGCTGATCCCCGGCATCACCGAAGCGCTCCGAGAGGCCCACATGACCCCGGAGTCTCGACAATCTGACATTGACAGCGCAGTTGCCGAATTGCTCGACGGCCTCGGCGGGTTCGACCCGAAGGACGCTCATGACCCCGCCCCGGTTCCTGACTCCGCGCCGTAGTTTGTACACGCGCGGCCCGCAGATCGCGAAGGTGTCGAACATTCTCGGCCGCCCGCCGCTGCCGTGGCAGGTTGGGGCCGCCGATCTGATCGGTGAATGCGACTACAACGGCAACCTGATCAATCCGCTAGTTGTGATCACCGTGCCGCGCCAAGCTGGCAAGACCGCACTGATGCACGCCGTGATGACGCACCGACTCACCATGCGACGGCAGGCCCGCGCCTGGTACACCGCGCAGACCGGAATCAAGGCCCGTGAGCAGATGTGGGAAATGATCGAGGCCGCGAACCTGTCACCGCTGGCCCCGATCCTCGACACCAAGGTCGGCGCGGGTGACACGTCTATCACGATCCCGCGACTCGGGTCACGTATCCGCGCCCACCCGCCGACCGTCGATTCACTTCACGGCGCACAATCTGACCTCAACGTCATAGACGAGGGATGGTTCTACGACGCCGAGACCGCCGATGGCCTTATGGGCGCGATCACGCCGACCCAATCGACGCGGCCCGGCGCGCAAACGATCGTCATTTCGACCGCAGGTACCGCCGCGTCGGTGTGGTTTCACGATCTAGTCGAGCAAGCCCGCGCGGGTGAGGGCGGTGTGCTCATCGACTACGGCGTCGCCAAGGGCACCAGCGCCGACGATTTCGAGGCGATCGCCGCCGCTCACCCCGCGATCGGTCACACGCAAGATGTGTCGATCCTCGCGTCGGCGCGCGCTCAAATGTCCGAGGGTGAGTTCCTTCGTGCCTACGGCAACCTACGTACCAAGTCGTTCGACCGAGTGATCCCGCTCGAACTGGAAACACTCGCGACCGCTGACCCGCTCGACATGCCGACCGGCGCGCCCGTGTTCGGTGCCGCTGTCTCATTCGAGCGTGACGACGCCGTGATCGTCGCGGCCGTCCCCGACGCCGACGGCGTGCCGTGGTGCGAAATTGTGCATCGCGCGCCGACTGCCGACGGTATGGCCGCGCGGCTGGCAGAACTGACCACGATCCACGGCGGGCACGTCACCGCCGCGTCGGCCGGGCCGATCGCCTCGGTGGCCGAGGACGCCGACCGCATCGGCGCGACGATCACCCGCGTCACCGACGCCGAACTGTCGGCCTCGACCGCCGACATTCTCGACCGGCTACGACGGCCGACGCTCGACCCGCCCCAACCACCCGGCCTTCGACTCGCCGCGCACCCGGTATTCTCCGAGGCGTTCGAGGTAGTCGCTACCCGAACCAGCGGCGACCGCGTGTCGTGGTCACGTCGAGGTTCTGCCGGTTCTATCGCCGCGATCGAGGCAATGACCCTCGCCGTTCGCGCCGTCGCCACCAAACCCCGCCCACCCGTCGCCCCTATGATTTGGAGTTCCTGACATGGCCCGCGCAACCTCACTATTTACGATCGACTCGACACCGTGGACCTCGGTTGTCGTCTGCCACCGAAACGGCTGTGACTGGCGCGGGTTCGGCCACGCCAAAGCGACCGCATACCGGCAGTTGGCCGATCATCTTTCCCGCTGCCACCGCGACGCCGCCGACATTGACGACGCCGTTTGGCGTGCCCGCCGTTCGGCCGCCGATTGTAGGAACACCACAACGAACACCAACCGCCGGCCGAAACCCGACCAGGCGAAATCCGCTTAGCTGTTGTCGAGGTTTCACAACAAGCCGGGTTAGCAACCAACCTCGACGGCGTGAGCTTACTAACCCGCCTACGCTCGGCGCTGGCGCTGCCCGCCGTTGCGGCCGGTGACGTTCGGCGGCTATCACCAACCGACGACACGAACCATCTGTGGTCGATCGTCGCCCCTGACTGGTTCACCTCCGCCCGAGTGATGGACCGGGCCGCCGCAATGCGAATACCCGCCGTTTCCCGCGCTCGGCGCGTCATCGTCAACGGTGTTTCCGGTATCCCGTTGCGTGCGTACACCGCTGACAAGCTCGCCGCGACACAACCGGCGTGGCTCGACCGCACCGACGGCCCCATGTCGCCGTATCACCGCATGTTGTGGACCGTGGACGATCTGTTGTTCTACGGCTGGTCGGCGTGGGCTGTGCAGCGCTCGACGGCCGGTGTCGTGCTGGCCGCTGACCGAATCCCGTTCGACCAGTGGCACATAGAACCAGAAACCAACCGCATCATGTGGACCCCGCCCGGTGGCTCACCATCCCCGGTCGCTGACGGGTCGGTGATCCTGATACCCGGCAGTGATGACGGCCTACTCACCGACGGCGCGACCGCGTTACGGCACGCCGCGAACCTTCTCCGCAACGCCGACGCCGCCGCCGAGAACCCAAGCGCCTACCTCGACCTGCACCAAACGAACGAGGTACCGATCACCGAGGCCGACCGTAAAGAAATCATCGCCGCATGGGTTGCCGCCCGTCGAGGCGAAAACGGCGGTGTCGCGTTCTCATCGGCCGGTATCGAGGTCCGCGAACTCGGCGCACCGATCGAGCACCTACTAGTCGAGGGCCGCAACGCTGCCGCCCTCGACGTCGCCCGCGCGATGGGCGTACCCGGCGCAACCATCGACGCCACCACGGCCGGGGCATCCCTGACCTACGAGACCGCCGAAAGCAAGGCCCGCGACCTCATCGACTACGGCCTGTCGGCGTTCATGTCCCCGATCAGCGCGCGACTCGGCCTCGACGACATGGCCCCGCGTGGCACCGCGATCAAGTTCGACCTAGAGGACGTGATCGGCCCGCAGGGCACCGCAGGACCACCCGACGACGGGTCGGCCTCGACGGCACCGAAACCAGTTGCAACACAAGGGGATACGCAACAATGACATTCACTGTCACCCGGCAGAGGGCGCAAGAGGTCCACGACTTGGCGCGTGCCCGCGCTGGTCTGCCCTACGGCTACGGCGGTGCGTTCACCCGCGACCGCCGAGTCTCGACCGACTGCTCGGGGCTGGTCCTACAGACGGCGGCATGGTACGGCGGCCGCTCCGATTGGCCCGGCAACCGCTACGGGTCAACCGAGAGTTTCCGACTGAACTACAAGGTTGTGTTCGACCTCGGGTTCAAGCGCCTACCCAAGGGCGGCCCGGCCGCCCTGCCGATCAAGCCCGTGATGCTGGTCGGCCTACAACACGGCGGGGGAGGCATCTTCAGCCATACCGCTTGCACGCTGATGACGATGGACCAGCCAGGCGGGCCGGTTGTGCCCTCGGCGCGCGGCGTCGATTGGGAATCCCAAGGTGACGGCGTGTTCCTGTACGACGGTGCCCGCGCCTGGAATGACCCGCTGTTCTTCGATTTCTGGTATCTCGACGCGGTACTAGAGACCACCCCACAGGAAGAGGACGACATGACACCCGATGACCGGAAAATGCTCCGCGAAGTATGGGAACAGCTACGCGGCCCGCAGGGCAAAGGCTGGCCGCAACTCGGCAAGAACGCCGACGGTGACAACCTGTCACTAGTTGACGGCGTGGCCGAACTGTTGAAGGACGGCCCGCAGTGATCGCCGCCCTGATCTGGTTTCTGATCGGGTTCGCGTTCGGGTGTGCCTCACTCGCTGGTTCGCTGGCCGTGTGGGTTCTCGCCGCCACTACTCGTCTCGACGGCGGTGTCGCGTGACCGAACGCAACAAAACGGTCGCACTCATCGGCGCGATCGCGATCATCCTGTTAGTTCTGTCCGGTGTCATGTCGGCAGTGCTGGCCGGGCGCGACATTGACAGTTTCCTACCGATGCTCGCCGGGTTCGCCGCGCCAACCGTCGTCGCGCTGCTCGGCGTCGCCGGTATCCGCGCCGACCTCGGCAACATGAAAGACGAACTAGGACAAGTACATAAGCAAGTCAACGGCAACTACCATGCGTTGGCCGCTGACCGCGACGACCTCGCGCGCCGCCTGTTCGACCGCGACACCGTGACCGACACCGAACCGGAGTCGGGACGACACCGCGCCGTCGGCCCCGACGACGACACCAACACCGTCCAATTCGAGGCCGCCACCGACGACGCCGTGTTCGCGACCGCACACCCCGACGTCACCGCCTCGGCCTCGACGCGCACCGTGTCGGGTCTCGTGCTGCCGTGGAACAAGATTGGTCACACCACGGCCGGGCCGCTGTCCATTAACCGGGGCGGTGTGCGCCTGCCGCGTGATCTTGCCCGATGCAAACTGCACTTTAAGCACACCGGCACCGACGGACACCGACCCGTCGGTTACGCCACCGCGTTCGACGTCCGGCCCGACGGCCTACACATGTCGTTCAAGATCGCGGCGACCCCCGACGGCGACGCCGCCCTCACTCAGATCACCGAGGGAGTGTTCGACGCATTCTCGGCCGAGCTGGCCGCGATCCAACGCCAAGGCAACGCCGTCACCGACGCCGCGCTTACCGGCGTTGCGCTGGTCGATACGCCGGCGTTTTCCGACGCCCGCGTCGAGTCAGTTCAAGCCCAATTCACACCAATAACCAAGGGAGACAACACAATGACCGTAGAGCAGTTCATCCGCTACCTGATCGGGACTGGCAAGACCGAAGCGCAGGCCCGCGCCGAAGCGCTCACGGCCGGATACGCGCAGGACGCCGTAGACGCCGTAGACGCCGCGACCCTCACCACCCCGCCCGCCACCGACGACGCGGCCACCGTGCCCGCAGTGCCCGCCGCGCCCGCCCCGGCGACCGCTGCCGCATCGTTCACGCCGCGCCCGGCCGTGGTGCCCGGCGCATTCACCGCACCCGCGCCCGCGTTCGTTCACGCCTCGGCACACGCTGCCGCCGAAACCTTGGCGCTCATGGTGTCGGGTAAGCGTGACGACGTGGCACACGCCGCGCTCGCCGACATCACCAACAGCGGCGTAGCCGACGCGCTGCCGCCGCAGTGGCTCGGGGAAATGTGGACCGGCCCGGCCAAGACGCGCCGACTGATCCCACTCATGGGACACCGCGACCTCACGTCGTGGTCACTCAAGGGTTTCCGGTGGACACAGAAACCCTTGGTTGCCGCGTACGCGGGCGATAAGGCCGAAATCCCGACCAACCCGGTCACCCTCGCACCGTATGAGGCCGAGGCGACCCGATACGCAGGAGGCCACGACCTCGACCGCAAGTTCTACGATTTCGGGGACGCGGGCATTCTCGAATCCTATTGGCGCGCAATGCATGAGAGCTACGCCGTCGTGACCGACGCGTCGGCCGGGGCATGGCTGGTCGCCAACGCTAAGACCGTTGTCGATGCTGCCGCGACCGACCTCATCCGTGCAATGGTCGCCACCCAGGCCGCCATTGACGACGCGCTAGGTGTGTCGCCGTCCTACTACCTGGCGAACCCGACGGACAAGCTCGCCCTATTGGAGGTCACCAACAACAACGTGCCCGCCTATCTGGAAATGTTCGGCGTCGATCCGCGGTCGATCGTCTGGACCAAACAGGTCCCCGTCGGGACAATGGTCGCCGGTGCCCGTCCGGCCGCGACTCATCACGAACTGTCGGGTTCGCCGCTCCGCGTCGAGGCCGAACACCTGTCCCACGGCGGCCGCGACCGCGCCATGTTCGGCTACACCGCGCAGACGCTCGACAACGCCGACGGCCTCGTCAAGATCGACTTCACCCCGTAGTCATGACGACGCCAATCACAGACGGCCCGGCGACCGTGAGCGCGGTCGCCGGGTGGTTGTCGATCCCCGACGGACACGACGAACTCGGCTACGTCGCCGCCGTGGTGCCAGCGGTGAACTCATTTGTTCGACGTCTCCACGGCGACACCGATTGGTCGGCCGACGTCGTGCAAGGTGCCGTCATGCTGGCCGCCCGCCTCACCCGCCGCCGCAACAGCCCGGCCGGTGTCGAATCGTTCGGGGAACTCGGCGCGACCTACGTGTCGCGCTACGATCCCGACCTCGACCGGCTACTCGGCCTCGGCGCGCACCGCCGACTGATCGTCGGATAGTCGCCGTGTCTCAACTTTCGGCCAGCCTCGACCGCCTCGCCCGCGACCTCACCGAGGCAGGGATCGCCGCGACCACCGACCCCCGAAACATCGTGACACCGGGCGCGTGGGTCACCGTTCACGACGTCACCCCGTTTCTGGCCGGGTCCCTGTCGATCCGCGCCGACGTGTGCCTCATCGTCGGGGACCACGGTACGACGCTGGCCCTCGACCGGCTAGGCGATCTGCTCGACCTGGCCGCCGCCGTGCTGGCCTGGGATGAACCGGCCCGACCCATGACCATCACCCCGCCCGGCACGGCACCACTGCCCGCGCTAGTCATCACAACCACCATCGAATAACCAAGGGAGACAACACAATGGCACCGAACCGACCGATCCCGGCGCTTGGCCCCGGATCGCTGATCTTCACGCTGCCCGGCACCGGCCCAAACCTAGAGCTCGATATTAGTTGCCAAGTGACCGCCGCAAAGATCACGTTCGACAACGACAAAGAGGACGACTTGCCGACGTTGTGCGGTACCTCGATCGTCGGCAACAAGACGTACACCGCCAAGCTAGAAGGCTCGGCCGCGCAAGACTTGGAGGCGAACGGCCTCATCGACTGGACATGGCGCAACGCTGGCAAAGAGGCCGCGTTCGAGTTCGTGCCGCTCGACGGCACCGGCGCGGCCACCATCACCGGCACCGTCGTGATTGATCCGATCGAGTTCGGCGGTGACGTCAAGAAACGCAACATCTCCGATTTCGAGTTCGACACCGTCGGCGTCCCGACGTTCACACCGGACACCACCGCCGACACCATCGAATACCCGCCGTTGCCGTGAGGATAACGGTTACTGGCGACCGCGCATTACAGGTCGGCCTACGTCGAGCACGCGCCCAGTTCGTGCGCCTCGACGTTCCGACGCGCAACGCAACGCGCGCCGTCGCCCGCTCGGCCGCCCGGTTCGCACCCAAGCGAACCGGGCGGCTGGCATCGGCCAACCGGCCCCGCACCGTCGGCGGCCTCGGCACCGTCACCAACTCGACCAGCTATGCCGGATACGTCGAGCACGGGACACGCTACATGCGCGAACAGCCCTACCTAGCCCCGGCGCTCACCCTGACCGCGATCACCGACTACTACGAGACGCACGCCCGCGACTCGACCCGAAACCTGTAGGGAGACAACCACAATGGCAATCCAACGAATCCGCCTCGACATTGCGATGCTCGACGGCACCGAACACCCCGACGTCGTGGTCACCACCGCCGACCGTATGCGGCTGGCCGGTCACGCCCGCGCCCGCAACTGGGGAGACATGGCGACCGACGCCGACCGCTCGATCACGTTCCTAGCCTGGTCCGCCCTGTCGCGCCTGGCCCTGTTCACTGGCACGTTCGAGGACTTCGTACAACAGTCGGAAACGATCACCGCGCCCGAAGAGGCCGAAAACGTGGACCCTACCGAGGCGACGACCCCCGGCGTCTAATCGCCCTGCTCGCCGTCGCCATGCAAATACCGCCCGCGTCGCTCATGTCTGAACCCGACGAAATGCTGGCAACCCTGATCGAAATACTCGAGGAACAAGCCGAGGAGGCTAAGCGTGGCTAGCACCGTCGTTGTCAACATCATTAGCCGCGCCAACGACAGCGGGTTCGCCAAGGCCAGCCGGTCACTAGCCAAGTTCACCGGCCTGGCCGCCGCCGCCGCCCCGGCCACCGCTGCCGCTGCCCAAGCGGTCGGCGCGCTCGCGATCGCCGGGGCCTCGGTCGGCCTGCTCGCCGTCCCCGCGCTCGGTGCAGTGCTGGCCGGTATGGACGGCATAAAGAAAGCCGCCGCCACCGCCGCCCCACAAATGACGGCATTCAAAACGGCTATGTCACAATCGTTTTCGGGTGCCACTGTCGGGTTCGGCCGCCTCGGCGGTGTGCTGACCGCGATCACCCCACAAATGCAAGGTGTCGGCCGCGCGATCACCGGAGTGTTCAACAGCGCGGCGTCGGCCGTCGCCCGCAACACCGGAGGGTTGCAACAACTGGCAACCAAAGGGGCCGAGTTCGTTACCCGCCTTGGCCCCGGCCTCGACACCCTGATCACCAAACTGATCGCGTTCGGTGCCTCGGTCAACGTCGACGCCATTTTCAACCTGTTTACGCAGTTCGGTACGTTGCTCGGCCCGATCATCAGTCTGTTCACCCAACTTTCAGCGGCGGCCGGGCCGCTCGGTAATGGGTTCGCGATCCTCGGCGGCATCATCACCGCGCTCACCCCGTCGCTTGTGCAGATCGCGACCGTCATGGGTCCCGTCATCGCGCAATCCATGACCGCTCTCACCCCGGCAATTGGGCAACTCGGCGCGGCGTTCGCGACCGTCGTTGCTGCCGCCGCCCCGATGCTGCCTGTCGTCGCCGGTCTAGTCGCCGCACTGGTCGGCGGCCTCGGCCCCGCCCTACCCGTCATCGTCGGCGCGATCGTCGCGTTCGGTGCCGCAATGAAAGTTGCATCGGCCGCAATGACAGTCGCCTCGGCCGCGACCGCGATCTACAACGGCGTGACCAAAGTGATCGGCGCGGCCACGAAAGTATGGGCCGCTGTGCAATGGGTTCTCAATGCCGCGCTGGCCGCCAACCCGATTGTGTTGATCGTTCTCGCCGTCATCGCCCTGATCGCCGTCATCGTCCTGATCGCCACGAAAACGACGTGGTTCCAAACGATTTGGCAGGCCGTGTGCTCGGCCGTCGTCGCCGCGTGGAATTGGATAAAGGCCGCCGCGCTGGCCGTCTGGCAGGCAATCGTGACGGCCGTCCAGTTCGCCGTCGCCTTGGTTCGCGCGATCTTCGCCGCCGTCGTGAGTTTCTTTGTGATGCAATGGAATCTGATTAAGGCCGCCGCCACCGCGGTATGGAACGGTATCCAATCGGTTGTCTCGACCGTCGCGGGCGTGATCCGTGCCGTCATCACCGGCGCGATCAACGGTGTGATCGCCGTATTTAACCGGGTGAAGTCGATCGGCTCGTCGGTGTTCGGCGCGATCCGCTCGATTATCGACACCGTGTCGTCGGCAATCGGCACCGTCGTCGGGTGGGTACAGAACTTGATCAGCGCGATCGGGTCGATTCACTGGCCGTCGCCGCCGTCCTGGTTGTCGTCCATGTTCGGCGGCCTCGACCCCGCAATGATGCCCGGCCGCTCGGCATTCATGGCCCCGTCGTGGACCATGCAGAACCCGGCCGTGTTGCAACTGGCCTCGGGTGGCCCGTCGCTACTCGGCCTCGGCGGCCTCGGCGGGCGTGGTGGGGGAATGGTCATCGACAACAGCGTGACAATCAACGTCGACGGGTCGGGCATCGTGGACCCCGCCAAGGTCGCCCGCGAAATCGAGTCAGTACTCGCCCGCCGCAACCGCACCACCGGCCGACAGTCGGCGGTGAGCTTCGCATGATCCGCCCCGACCCGTGGGTCGAGGTAGACGGCACCCGCGTCTACTGCCAAGGCGACCACACCGACGACACCGTGACCATTCTGACTGGCCTTGAAATTGATTGGGGCGCAACCGATCCGCTCTCTGATCGGCAACCAGCGGTAGCCACATTTCGGTTATGGGACCCGTTCGGTTACTGGTTGGCGCGGGCGAAAACTCAGTCGGTCATCGGCTCGACCGTCAAGGTCGGGTGGACCCTCGACACCGATACCCGAATCATCTTCCAAGGCCGACTATCCAACACCGACATAGAACGCTCGACGCACCCGCGTGACGACAACACGTCGGCGTTGGGCTGGTTGGTGTCGATGACCGCCACCGACAAGCCCGCCGACATGGGAAACGTGACGTTCGGGTCGGGCACGTCGTGGCCTGCCGAGACCGCGCTAGCGCGGGCGAACCGACTCAAACAGGCCGCCACCGACGGCGGTATCGGCATCACCGAATTCTATTTTGAACCGGATGCCGTGAATTGGCCGATGGGCAAAACAGACACCAGCGACAAGTCGCTACTGTCGATGACCGACGAGTTTTATCGGTCGTTCGGCCTCGGCTGGGACTACCGGCCCGATGAGAACGTGATCCGGCCGCGCCAACCCGCGAACATGTGGATGAGCTATCTCTATCGGGTGCCCGGCACACAAGACCGGGTATTGGTGTCGAGCTACTTCACAACGTCGGGGTTCGGCGACGACAACGCCACCTACTACAACACCGCCATTCTCGGCTGTGACGTCACGACCGCCGATCGCGTTATGGCACTTGACCGTTCGTCATCGGTGAACCGTATCGAGGTCGAATACACACAAGCCGCAGGAACCAAGTTCCGCACCACCGGGCAACGTCCGGCGTCGGTATACCGATCGGCGCAACTCACCACATGGCTCAATTTCGATTCACCCAACCAAGGCAATGCGTCACGCACCTTCACGCACACCTGGCAGGTCATCGACCAGTCGGCCATGCCGTCACACCCGGTCATCGTGTGGGACACCCGCTACACCGGTGACGGGTTCCACGCCGTCGAGCAAGCGTTCGCGCTGACCCGGTGCGCTCACACCCCGGCCATTGTCCGAGTCCACACCGACCCGTACGCCGACGCCCTCGGCCTAGTCGGTGACCTCCAGATCGTCGGCGGCCGAGTCGAATACCTCGACCACCGTTGGATCGTCACCCTGAACCCCGCATGGACGCACGACCGATTCATGGCCGCCACGTCGTGGGCAGACTTCCGCGCCAACGGCGACGCCGCGACGCTCACCTGGAACGCGCCCTCGGCCCGCCTGCATCACTCGGTTGCCTGGTCTGATCTTCGCAACATCATGAACAGCCAGCCCACCCCGTCACCCGAAATGAGCTAGGAAGGTAAACCCGATGCCCGCGCAAACACCGATATACCAACTGCCGTACCCGATTTCGACAGATCCGGTTAGTCAAGGCGATCAGCAGATCGCCGCGCTAGCCCAACGTATCGAGACCGTGTTCCATGACCTCGAAATCCCGCCGCCCACAGGTGCCGACCCCACCCCGCCCGCCGTGTGCAAACTGGTTCGCACCAGCGCGCAAACGGTCGCCAACGCAACCGACGTCCCGGTCACGTGGCAGTCCGCCGCGTGGGACTCACAGCCGGGCGGCCAACCGCAGTACTCGACAACCGGGTTCGTGTGCCGCAAGGCCGGTATCTACCGGGTGACGGCGTTCTGGCCGTGGTCGGGCAACAGCGCTGTCGGCCGCCGCAACATGAAACTGACAGTGAACGCGACCGCCCCGTCGGCCGCGATCATGGCCGACGTCATGAACGCCACCACATGGGAAAACGTGCTAAGCGTGACCGATGACGTTGTTCTGGCCGTCGGTGACACCGTGCGCATGATCGTTGCGCAGGACTCGGGAGGATCGCTCACGGGCGGTAAGGGATCGAACACGGCGACCGCCCTCACGGGGTCTATGTCGTTCACCTGGTTACGTGCCGCCCCCTGATTGTTTCGTGATTAGCCGGGGATAGTCGGACGCTGTGCCAGTCACCACCCCGTTGTAGGAATCTACAGCCGCGGCTTGATGCCGGCGGAATTGCGACCAGCGGAAACGGTGGCCCGGCAACGGCGCTGTTTGTCGGACTCTCACAATTGGAAGGTTCGCCACCACATGGCTAATAAGACCCTGTTTTTCATCCCCGGCACTTGGGAACTGGCCGCAGGCCACACTTACAACACGCCGATCGGGATGCTGAAAGGTGTTTCCAACCTGATCAACACCGCGACGTTCAACATCGTGTACGTCAACTATCCGGCGTCGTTCGGTCCGATCGCGAACAACGGTCAACCGCCGCTGTCACAGATCGGTTCGCCGCCGCCGCGACGGCCCGTAACCGACTGTCTGGAATGCGGGTGTAGATCGCCGTGGTTTCTGGTTTCGCATGGCCCAACAGTTCCTGGACCGCGCGCAGATCATGCGACGCCGAATAGGCCCGCGTGTCGTAGCGGTGACGCAGTGTGTGCGCCGTCCACGCGCCCGGCAGTGCCTCGGCCACCAACTCGCCCACCCGACGCGCCGACAGGTGCCCGCCGATCTGCCCAGGGAACAGCCAGCTGTCGGCGGTGCGCACCACAGCGGCTAGCCGGTCGGGAAGGGGCACCATGCGCACGTGGCCGCCCTTGCCGGTCACGCGAAGCGACCAGCCGATCAGGTCGGTCACCGCGTCGTCGCGATGGACCCGCGCACACTCGCCGCGCCGTATGCCGGTAGCGCTGATGAGTTCGATCATGAGTCGGGTTCGTTCCGGTGCGGCGATCACCGCGTCGGCCACCACGTCATCGGGTGCCGGGCGCGGTAGCGCGCGTGGTGGCCGGATCGTCGGCAGGGTCGCCGCAGGGTTGGCCGCGATCAACCCGGCCGCGTAGGCCCACCCGAAGAACCGGCGCAACGACGCCCGGTAACTCCGGGTGGTTTCGGCGGCCCATTCATGCGCGCCTAGCCACGCCACCAACTGTTCGCGCGTCACCGCACCTGGATCGACGTCGCGGTGATCGGCCGCGAAGCGGCGCAACTGATAGGCGCGTAGTCGCCGTGTCTCCACTGACAGCACCCCGGCCGACAATTCCGCCTCGAACCGCGCAAACCAACCCATCCAGATCATGAGGCCAGACATTAGCGGTAGACCGTCCAGATCACCGAATCCTGTTGCCGCCGTGCAGAATTGGGCGGTCGAATCGGCAACGAATTGCGTATTTGCGCATTATCTTGCATATTCGGTGCCGGTTTTGTGGTACGGGTCCGCGCGGTCGCTTTGAGCACACACCAGCCGATCGCCTGGCCCGACAGGGCAGCAAACAGGACGAACCCAAGCAACACCGGCCCGGCCGGTAGCTCAACCCACCACGTTTGAATCCCGCCCGCCGCGCTCACGCCGCGCCCACCAGGTACGAACCGGCCCAAACTCCAAACCAGCGGGTTCGGGGTTCGAGTCCCTGATGGCGCACAACAACCGAAGTCCCGTCACCACCCGGTGACGGGACTTCTCCCGTTTCAAGCCAAGTCAGATCGACACCGGTCACCGCCGCCCATGCCATGAGAACGTGCGCCTTGGGCGCGCGTAGCCCGCGTTCGTAGCGATTGATCGACAGCGGTGCAAGTTGGATCGCCGCCGCCATGTCGGCTTGGGTCATTTGAGCGTGTCGGCGCGCCAATTCCATGCGCATACCGGCAGGTAAATCGGTGGGGATGTCACCCCTCAGTTTCATTGCTGTTGTCATGCCTAAGAGTATTGCACAGGTGTTACTTCACTGCTAGCGCCGTGTCGTGTTGACAACGATTGAAAATACATCCAAAGTATCGACATATGAACGCGAATACTCACGATGTAATTAGCGACGCCGAGTTGCCTGACGCGATCGGCTCACACGCGGCCGCTCGCATCCTTGGTTCCACGATCGGCAGCATTTGCCGCTACGTGCGCTCGGGATACCTGCCGACCGTTCGCCGCTCGACCGGCAGCGGGTCCGATCCTCATCTGTTCGACCGGCAGACCGTCGAGGACTTGGCCGAGGCCCGCGCGCTAGCCGCCCGGTTGCTCGATGTTGACGATTGGCAGGCCGCCCTGGCCGCCGTGAAAGCTCCCGCGTGAGTGCCGCCGATACGGCGTTCTGGACACTCGCCGGGCTGGCCGTCGTTGTGTGGACCGTGACCGACTTTGTGGTCTGGTCACGCTCGCACGACTCGAACGGCCACACGACGCACACGGCGGGCGTAGAGGCAGCTACCCGCGCCCGCCGTGTGCATTCCGTTGACCGAGTGGGCAGCAATGGCCGGTGATGTGATCCGAGGCCCTTGGACCGGTTCCGGTGATCCTCGGCCCCGTCCTGCCGGTTCTGACAACCACCCGGCCGGGCGCGGTGACGCGGCCGCCGCCGTAGTTCTGCCGTTCCGTTGGCTTGGCCGTGAACGGATGCATCCCGCCGCCGCAGAGACCCGCCGCGAGACGCTCTTGTCGTTTAAACCCCGCTGTTCGGTATGTGATGTGCCGTTCTCACCTGTCGCACCGCCACCGGCCGACGGCATATGCCGCCCATGTCGGCGCGACCTCGACAACAACGCTCCCGACGACCAAGGAGAGCTGTTCTAGCACCTGGACCCGCTCGACGTCGTTAGTCGCCTAAGCCCGACGTAAACCAGCAGGACGCGGTAAGAGACCCCTTACGAATGCCCTCGACAGAACCGCACCGAGGGGCAGCCCCCCGACTGATCATCGTGGACCGCTGCTATACCGAAAAGCCTTGTGTCCCAACGGACATGAGGCCCGACGGCGTGGCGTGACGAACGAGGGTCGGTCAATTTGGGAGGTCGCTTGGGAGGTCACCAAGCAAAGGGCACACCTGTAGGTGTTCCGCTGGCAGTTATCCAACCTGACCGAATAACTATGCAAGACAACAACATTGACGATTGGACTACAGCACAATGACCCGTTATGTAGCGCTCGACCTTGAAACAACCAGCATCGATCACCTGCTCGCGTTCCCGCTCGAAATCGCGGCCGTCACCTACGACCCAAGCACCGACCTCGACCCGTACGGGTTCACGACCGTGTTCGTCCCCGATCACCCGCGCTCGGTCATTGCCGAGGCCGACCCCGAAGCGTTGGCTGTTAACCGCTACTTCGAGCGCCGATTGTTCGACGGTATGTCGTCGGCGGCCGAGACGGCCCGACAGATCGACGTACTGATCAAACAGCTCGACGGCGCAACGCTGGTCGGCGCTAACCCTGCCTACGACGCGGCCGTGTTGTGGCGCTACCTGTCCACGTTCGGCCCGGCCCGGTTGACGGCCGCGCCGTGGCACTTCCGCCTGTTCGACGTCGAGGTCGCAACCAGGGTCGCCCTCGGCCTCGACTACACGCCCGGCCTATCCCGATGCCTCGACCTGCTCGACCTCGGCCCAATCTCGCCCAGCATGACTCACACGGCCCTCGGTGACGGGTTCGCCGCCCTCGACGTGTTCCACGAACTCGAACAACGGCGGGCCGACTCATGAGCATCGACCCCGGCAACCGTTGGCGTGTGCGCCGCACGTCCGACCCGACCCGCATACCGTGGCAGATCGAGCGCTACACCTGGGGTCGCTGGCATCCGGTGTGTGAGCACATGACGCACCGAAACGCGATCGGGTGCGCCGATGACGCCGCCCGTCACCACCAACGCGCCCAGCACGTCGCAGACCGCCGACGCCGCGACTACGGCCTGGCGTCGGCATGACCCGCCGTAAGTGGGGCGGTGCGCTGGCCGCCCGGTTGGTGACTGACTGCCTGGCCCGGTACGGCCGCCGCTGTCACCTATGCGGGCGCATGGGCGCGACGACTGCCGACCATGTGATCCCGCGATCACGTGGTGGTGCCGATGAACTGTTCAACCTTCGACCCGCTCACCGTCGTTGCAACCAACGCCGAAGCGACCAGACGCTCGCCAAGTGGTTCGCCTCGAACCCGATCAACACGACACCGCCCGCATCGCGCGCGTGGTTTTTGAGCGATCCCAACGCTCACCAGCGGCGCTCCTCCCCTCTCTCTTTCCGGCCCACAAACATCGGGGTCGGTACACAAAACACCCAGGTAGGAGGGTGAAAATGGCTCGACCAGACCCGAAAC
>QIRE01000162.1_pt1 | contig 15960 bp, 15 predicted proteins | sample 2940141 | NCBI WGS metagenome assembly QIRE01 (sample SAMN09273532, study PRJNA473421) | Gut metagenome, whole genome shotgun sequencing project. | isolation source: gut tissue | host: Folsomia candida VU population | place: Netherlands: Amsterdam | collected 2016-03-06
TTTGCCGGGCAGCTGACCGCCACCATTCATCTGGACGATGCCGACACCGACACCGCGCGACGCCTGATGCCGATCCTTGAACGCAAGGCGGGCCGGGTTCTGGCCAACGGCTTTCCCACCGGGGTCGAGGTCGCGGACGCGATGGTCCATGGCGGACCCTATCCGGCCAGCACCAATTTCGGCGCCACATCCGTGGGCACGCTGTCGATCCGCCGCTTTCTGCGCCCGGTCTGCTATCAGAACATCCCACAGGCCATCCTGCCACAGGACGCCTGACCCAGATGACCGCCCGTGGCCGCCGACGCAGGCGGCCACGGGCGCAAGGCCTAGCCTTCGATCAGCGCGATCATCCGTTCCAGCCGCTGCATCGCCAGCCAGCCGTCACGGATCTGCGGGGCGGCGTCGCTGTCGCCCCGGATGGTGGCTGCGACATCCAGCAACAGCGCGTGATACCCTTTGTGATCCTCGTTCGCGGCGGCGGTGAAATTCGGCGTCCAGACCAGCGTGTCGCAGCCCGGGTCCAGCAGCGCGGCCGGATCATCCGCCTTGAAGGGCGGATCGCGGTGCCATGCGACGTTGATGATATTGTCCACCTCGACCCGGTTCTGATCGCCCATGATCTGCACGAATTCCATCGGCGTGCCGCGCGATTGCACGGTGCCCATGACGATGTTGCCGATCACCCCGTTGTCGCATTCAAAATTCATGTGGATCAGCATTTTACCCTTGCCGGGCACGTTCTTGCGCAGCCGCAGATCGGCGAATTCCGACCCCGCGAACCATGTGATCAAATCCATGTAATGCACACAGTGATGCAGGTAGAAGCCGGTATAATCCACCTCACCGGTAAAATAGGTGGGCGCGGTCATATAGCTGCCGTGGATGCCCAGAACCGGGCCGAACTGGCCGCCGTCCAGAATGTTCTTGGCGATCTTGTTGCCGGTCGAATACCGCTTCATGAAGCCGACGGTGACGGGCACCTTTGCAGCATCGGACGCATCCAGCAATTCGCGCGCCTGTGCCGCCGTTGCTGCGGGCGGCTTTTCCATGAACACCGGGATGCCGCGCTTTATTGCGGCCATGGTGGCGCGGAAATGGATGTCGGGACCGACAGCCATGCCGACCGCATCAATATCGGCATTGGCGATCATATCGGCATAATCCGAATAGACCGCCTTGGCGCCGAATTGGCGCGCGGCATTCTGCGCCGCCGCGCCGTCCCGGTCGCAGACGGCGGTGATCTCAAAGCCGCTGCGCGCCAGTTGTGGCATCAGCATCCAGGTTGCGTGGCGACCGCAGCCGATCCAACCGATCTTGATCGTCATCAGTGATTGACCTCTGCCAGGGCAAGTGCGGAACGGATCAGACCAAGGCCCGCGCGCAGCTTGTCGTCTTCATCTTCATGCGGCGCGCGCCAATGGGCGATGGGCAGCGCGATACGGTCATCCTCGCGGCGGAAGGGTTCCAGCGAGACCGGCCCCTGATAGCCCGCCTGATGCAGCGCCCGCGCGATTGCGGTCCAGTCCATATTGCCGGTGCCGGGAAAGCCGCGATGGTTTTCATTCGCCTGAAAATGGACCAGCCGACCGCCCGTCGCGCGGATTGCATCGGGGATCGAGCGTTCCTCCATATTCATGTGGAACGTGTCCAGCATCACCCCCAGCCCGGCCGAGCCGACGGCATCCACAATCCTTATCGCCTGCGAGGTGGTGTTGACGATATCGGTTTCGAACCTGTTCAGCGGTTCAAGCCCAAAGACCTTGCCCGCCGATGCGGCGATGGGCGCGACCTGCGCCAGACCGTCGATGGTGCGCTTGGCGCGGGTTTCGATCTGATCTGCGGTCCACGAAAAGGGCGGACGCCCGGCAAACACCAGCGGTTCGCCATAAAGCGGGCCGCCGATGATCCGCGCGCCGACCTGATCGGCCGCATCAATGCAGAACTTCAGATAGTCCAGCCCGCCTTGGCGGTTGGCCGCATCCTCGCTTGCGATAGAGCGTTGCAGGTTCACCCGCGCGGCCAGCACGATGTCCAGCCCCTCACCCTCGCAGATGCGGCGCACCTCGGCCGGGTTTAGGTCATCATCCGGTTCAGGCACCAGCAGTTCGATGAAATCAAAGCCCAACTGTTTGGTTTTCTTCAGATAGGGCAGGGCGGCATTCGTAAAGGGGCGGATATATTGCATCGAAATGATGCCGATCGGGTTCTTCAAGACGGTTCCTCGTGATTGGGGCTGCCGTCCGCATAGGACAGCAGCGGACATAAGCATCAGCCCTTGACGGCACCTTGGGTCAGCCCGCCGACAAGGCGGCGTTGCACGATCAGGAAAAGGATGGTGGCAGGCAGAGCGCCAACGATGCCCCCGGCCGTCAGCAGGCCCCATTGCACCTGATATTCACCGATCATCGTCTGCACCGCGACGGTGATCGGCCGGACGTTCTGGCCACCCAGGGTCAGCGCATACAGATATTCGTTCCACGCGGTGATAAAGATATAGATGCCGGTCGCGATGATCCCCGGCGCGCACAGGGGCAGGATCACCTTGCGCATCGCCTGCAGGCGCGAACAGCCATCAGTCATCGCGGCTTCGTCCAGCGATTTCGGGATGCCGTTGATATAGCTGGTCATCATCCAGACCGAGAACGGAATGGCGATGGTCGAATTCGCCACGATCAGCGCGACATGCGTATCCAGCAGCCCAAGCTGACGCATCAGGATGAACAAGGGCAGGATCAGCAGCACCAGCGGGAACATGTTGATCAGCAGGAATTGCAGCAACAGCACCTTCTTGAACCGGAATTCAAAGCGCGAAAAGCTGTAGGCGGCGGTGACTGACAGGGTCAGGCCGACGACAACCGTGCCTGCCGCGATGATGAAACTGTCCAGCATGTTCTTGGCAAAGCCCACATTGGCGAACAGCCTTTCGTAATTGCTGAATACCAGATCAAAGATCGACGGGCCGCGGGTGAACAGGTTTTCTTCCGCCGTCAGCGATGTCAGCAGCATCCAAAGGTAAGGCCCAAGCGTGAAGGCCAGAATGGCCAGCATCGGCAGGTCCACGGTCAGCACCCGCCTGAGGGTCGATTTGCGTCCAAGCGCCATTACTGCACCGCCTTTGCCGAACGCTTCAGATACAGGATCACGACACCCAGCAGCAGCAACGTGAACGTCATTGCAAGGGCCGATCCATAGCCGAAGTTAAGATTGGTGCGCGCCTCAAGAAACGCGTAGAGCGGCAGGGTATAGGTCGAATAACCCGGCCCGCCGCCGGTCATCACAAAGATCACATCCATCGAATTGGCGACCCAGATCGTGCGTAACAGGATCGCTGTGAACAGCACCCCCGATATGCCCGGCAGAGTGATGTGCCAGAACTGCCGCAGGGTGGATGCGCCGTCCAGCGACGCGGCCTCGTAATAGCTGCGGGGGATGGATTGCAGCCCGGCAAGGATCATGACGGCAAAGAACGGAAAGCCCTGCCACGTCAACGTCAGGATGATTGCGTAAAGCGCGGTATCCGGGTTCGCCAGCCACGGGATAGAGGTTTCAAAGATCCCGATCCGCAACAGCAGGTCGTTCAAAATGCCGTAGTTCGAGTCATAGATCCACGCCCACATCAGCGCGATCACCACCGACGGCAAGGCCCACGGAATGATGATCAGCGCGCGCGCGACCGGGCGCCACGGAAATTGCTGGTTCAACAGCAGCGCCGTCGCCAGACCCAGCAACGCCTGCGCGGGAACGGTGATGGCGATCCACAGCGCGGTCTGTCTTAGGGATATCCAGAACACCTCATCCCGGAACACCGCCAGATAGTTTTGCAACCCCACCCAGTCAAAGTTCTTCGGGCGGAACAGGACATATTCATGCAAGCTCATCCATGCGGTCTGGACCATCGGGAAAAACACAATGGCAAGCGTGACCAGCACCGCCGGCGACAGCAGCGCCAGCGGCATGACGTGGCGCCACAACGCCGCGCGCCTGTCGTCAGGCAGCGCCGGCACCGTGGGGACAGGGGTGGATGTCATCGGACAAGTCTCCTTGGCCTTTGCGGAAGGATCCGCCAGGAACGTGCTTTTCGGAAGGGATGGCTTGGGGACGGCGCGCGTCCCCAAGCGTGATCAGTTGTCGGCGAACAGCGCCGCGATGGCCTCATTCATCTGCAAGGCGGTGATCTGACCCAGCAGGGCGCGTTGCATATTCGCGGGCCAGACGGTGTTGACGAATTCCGGCGTGTTCGACGATGCAGGCAGCAGCTGTGCAAAGGGCAGCGATGCTTTGGTCGCCTCGACAAAGCGGGGCTGATGGCCCTGCCAGCTTTCGGTGTCGGATTTGGTGATCGGCAGCTGGCCGGTGGCGGTGTTGAACAGCGCGTTGTTTTCCTTGGTGGACAGGAACGAAATCCACTTCCACGCGGCCTCTTTGTCGGATGCGTTCGACAGCACCGCCGTCGATTCATCGCCAAATGTGGTCCAGCGTCCGCCACCGCATTCCGGCACGGGCACCGCTGAAACCTTGTCGCCAAGCGCCTCGACCAGATCATTGGATGATCCGACATGGTGGATTGTCATCGCGGTCACGCCCGATTTGAACGCGCCGATGATTTCCTGAAAGCCATCATTGGGTGCGGAAGGCGGGAACACCTTGTCCTTTTGGAACAGGTCGATGACGAATTGCGTGCCCGCCACCCCCGCATCCGAGGTCAGGCTGTCATCCAGCGCAACGCCCGTCGCGCCCAAGGTGAAGCTGCCCCAGTGTTCGTGCCCGGACTTGCCGCCCCGAAACCCAAAGCCATAGGTGTCGATCTTGCCGTCGCCATTGGTGTCGCGGGTCAGCTTGATGGCCGCATCGCGCAGCTGATCACAGGTCTGCGGCGGGGTCAGGCCCAGTTCTTCGAACATGTCGGCGCGGTAATACAGATACAGCGCAACATATTGAACCGGCAGATAATACTGGTTCCCGTCCTGCGCGCGGGTCAGATCGAACAGGTTATCAAGCACATCGTCCTTGCCATCCCATGCGGCGATCTGATCGTTCAGCGGGGCCAGCGCCTCCATCTCCAGCAGACGGGGCAGGGCGAACATCTTCAGCATCGCGGCATCGGGTGCGTTGCCGCCGACGATCGAGGTATAAAGATTGTCGTAATAGCTGTTCCACGGCACGTTCATCGCGTCGATCTTGATGCCGGGGTTTTCGGCCTCGAACTTGGTGATCAGGTCCGACATCGGGTTTTCCGGGTTGTCGAAGTGATACCAGAACCGCACGGTGCTGTCGGCATGGGCAAGGCCTGGCAGCAGACCTGCCATAAGCGCAAGGGCGCTGATCGTCGTTTTCATTCTCTCTCCTCCCAGAGCGATTGTTCAGGTCATGGCCGGTGGCGATGGGGTCATCTCGTGAAACGCCCGGCCCGCGCGGCGATAGGCATCGGCCGATTGCGGCAGCCACATGCTCATCTGCATAAAGCCGTGGATGACGCCGCCGATCAGATCAAAGCGGTCCTGCCGGCCCAGACCATGCAGGCGGGCCGCGAACCGTTCGCTGTCGCTGCACAGCGGATCGACCGCGGCGGCGTTCAGATAGAGGGGGGGCAGGGCGGCCAGCATGTCATCCGGCGCATTGGCGGGCGTCAGGCAGGGATCGGCCATGCGGTCCGCATCGGCGCCGGTGTAAAAATCCCAATAGCGCCGCATCTTGTCGCGCGTCAGCCCCGGCCCGTCCGCCACGCGGTGATAGCTGGGGCTGTCAAAATCGGCATCATAGACGCCATAAAACAGCAGCGCCGATTGTGGCAGGTCCGCGCCGTTCAGGCGAAACATCATCGCGACGGCAAGATTGGCCCCGGCGCTGTCGCCCGATACCGACCAGACGCGACCGGGCAGGATCGCATCCCGCTGGTGCCAGACGGACAGGCAATCATCCAACCCCGCCGGATAGCGATGTTCGGGCGCCAGCCGATAATCGAAGGTGACGACCGCCGCCCCGGTTTCCTGGGCCAGCCAGCGCGCGGCACCTTCATGCGTGGCGGCGGAACAAAAGCTCCACCCGCCGCCGTGGATATACAGGATCGCCTGATCACCTCGGTCGTTGGGCGGAATGAACACATGTGCGGCGCGACCGTCAGCCGTGGCGGAGGTCAGGCACCGGGCCATCTGCGGCGCGTCGGCATTCCACCGGGCATTCGATGCCTCGGCCAATGCGCGGCCTTGGGCCGGGGGCAACAGCGTCGGGTCTGGTTGCACGCCGTCTTGCGCAAGCAGACGGTCAAGGACAGACCTCATTTCGGGCGCAAGCAGATCGGTCACAGTCATTCGCCCGGCCTGCCTTTGGCTGCAAACACATCGGGTCCGAAATCCACGATGGTCTTGATGTGATGGGACAGCGCAAAGGCCAGCGGTTCGGGATCGCCCGTCATCAGCGCCTGCAGGATAGAGACATGGCGTTCCGCCGTAGCCTTCAGGTCGCGGGTGTCGGGGGCGCTGTTCAGCACTTTGAAACGCTGCGTGTGGACAAGACAGCGGAACAAAACCGGCTCGACCACGGGCATCGCGGCGGCCTCGAACAGGCGCAGGTGAAAGGCGCAGTCATGTTCCAGCAGCGAATATTCATCTTCGCGCAGCGCCGCGATCCGCATGGCCTGCAATTGCGTGTCCAGATCGGCCAAAAGCCTGTCGTCGCAGGCCTGAATCACCCGGACCGATGCGCGGCATTCGATATCATGGCGGATGCGCAACAGCTCTCCGGCGTCGTCGGGACTGGCTTGGGCAACATGGGTGTCGCGGCGCGCGCGACGGGTCACAAGCCCGTCTTCGGACAGCCGCATCAGCGCCTCGCGGATGGTGCCTTGCGCGCAGTCAAAGCGTTCGGCCAGGTCCAGTTCGCGCAGCGTCGCGCCGGGCGCCAGCGTGCCCAGCACGATCTCGCGCCGCAGCGCGTGTTCGGCCGTTTCGCTGCGGCTGCGTTGTCGCGGGTTGTTATGCGCCAAGCTGATCATCGCCTTGTCCGGTCCCCTGTGCTTGTTATCAATAATTCTTGCATTATCGATAATGTCAAGTTTATTGATAACGACATGGCGCCGCGCGCAGCAGCGCCCGAACCGGGGGGGATGGACCATGGCGCAGATTAGCCTTCACCAGATCATCAAGCGTTACGGCGCGATTCAGACGATCCATGGCGTCGATCTTGATATTCAGGATGGTGAATTTGTGGCCTTTGTCGGCCCGTCCGGCTGTGGCAAATCGACGATGCTGCGGATGATCGCGGGGCTTGAGGAAATCACCGACGGTCAGTTGCGCATCGGCGATGCGGTCGTCAATCATGTCGAACCCAAGGGCCGCGATGTGGCGATGGTGTTTCAGGACTATGCCCTTTATCCACATATGACCGTGGGCCAGAACATCGGATTTGGCCTGAAGATGCGCGGCGAGGCCCCCTCGGCCATCGCCGAAAAAGTGACCGAGGCCGCGCGCATCCTGCAGCTTGAAGAATTTCTGGACCGCCGTCCGGGGCAATTGTCGGGCGGTCAGCGACAGCGGGTCGCGATGGGCCGCGCGATTGTCCGCAAACCCAAGGTTTTTCTGTTCGACGAACCCCTGTCCAATCTGGATGCCAAGCTGCGCGTCGAAATGCGCACCCAGATCAAGCGGTTGCACCGGATGCTGCGCACTACGACGATCTATGTCACGCATGATCAGGTCGAGGCGATGACCCTTGCCGACCGCGTTGTCGTGCTGCGCAAGGGCCAGATCGTCCAGCATGGCAAGCCGCTGGACCTTTACGAACGGCCCAATTGTCGCTTTGTCGCTGAATTCATCGGCTCTCCGCAGATGAATATCCTGCCGGGGAAGGTTGCATCATCCGACAGCGGTGCGGTGATCGAATTCGGCGGCACAACCATGCCGCTGCCACGGCTTGACGCGGCGGCGGGGGCCGCCGTTGATATCGGTCTGCGCCCCGAACATCTGCAACCCTGCACGCCGGAACAGGCCGATCTAAACGTCGATGTGGACGTGCTTGAGGAATTGGGTTCCGATACGCTGGCGATCTGTCTGCTGGGCAATAAAGAGCTGACCGTCCGCATCCCGGCCGAAGAAAGCCGCAACCTTGGCGGTCGCCTGCCGCTGCGCTTTGACCGCAAGCATCTGCATGTCTTTGACGCGGAAACCGGTCGCCGGTTGGACATCGCGTAACAGGGTTGCAGGCGCGGCAGGCCCTGATCCGGGCGCTGCCGCTTTTTATCCATGCGACGCTGACTTAGCGCAGCTTTTCCAAGGCGGCGGTAAAGGTCGCCATCCATTCGGCGCCGATGGCGTCGGTGTTGGCCTCGACCACGGGTTGCAGCCGTTCGGCCAGACGCTGTTGTTCCTCGGCTGTCACCTCGTTGATCTCCATCCCTTCCTCGGCCAGCTTGGCGCGCAAGCCTTCGGTTTCCGTGCGGGTCAGGTCGCGTTGGAAATCGCGGGCCTCGGTCGCGGCGGCCTGGATGATCGCCATTTCTTCGTCGTTCAGCTTGTCGCGCGACGGCTTGCCCATCAGCAGGACCACGGCATTATAGGAATGCCCGGTCAGGCTTAGGTATTTCTGCACCTCTTGGAATTTGTTGGCGTCGATGGCGGTCAGGCTATTTTCGTGGCCGTCAATGGCGCGGGTTTCCATCGCGGTATAGACTTCGTTGATGGTCATCGGCACGGCGTTGGCGCCAAGCCGGTTGAACATGTCGATATACAGCGCCGAGGGTTGGACCCGGATTTTCAGGCCGTCGAAATCTTCCCATTTGGTGATCGGGCGGGTGCTGTTTGTGGTATGGCGAAAGCCCTGTTCCATATAGGCCAGCCCGATCAGGCCCTTGGGTTCAAGTTTCGCGAACAGCTGGTTGCCGATATCGCCGTCAAGGATGGCGTCCGCCTCGGCGGTGTCGCGGAACTGATAGGGCATGTCGATGGCCGAAAATTCCGGCACCATGCCCGCCAGCGTCGTCGTGGTGCCGATGGTCAGATCCTGCGTGCCCCCCTGCAACGCCGATTGCATCTGCAATTCATTGCCAAGGGTGGCACCGGGATAGACCTTGACCTCTATCTTGCCACCCGATTTTTCGGCCACAAGTTCGGCTAATTTGACGGCGGCTTGCGACATCGGGTGCGCGTCGGGCAGAACCGTGCCAAGGCGCAGGACATGGCTGCCGACCTCGGCCCATGCCGCAGACCCGGACATGATCACCGTGGTTGCCAGCAGCGTGCAAAGTTTCTTCAGGTTGGTCATCGAATGGCTCCTCCCATAGTCGATATCTGTGAAGTGGCCCGCAACACGGGCCGATAGATCCGGGCGGCATTGTCGTGAAACAAGGCGCGCCGGGCGTCATCTGGCAGGCCGGATGTGGCCTGATAGAAACCGTTGAAGATCGTCGTGAACCCGCCGACCAGACTGTCCACGGGAAAGTTGCTGGCGAACATGCAACGCTGCCAGCCAAAGATGGACAGCGCGTCCTGAATGATGGCGCCGTTATCAGCCAGCGACCACGGACGATCCCGCAGACCGATTCCCGAAATCTTCAGCGCCACGTTGGTGTGCCGCGCCAGCCGGGCCATCGCGCGGCGCCAGCCCTCCAGCCCCTGCGGGCTGCGGTCGGACGGCAGGCCCGTGTGGTTCAGAACGATGGTCGTCGTCGGAAAATCCGCCGCCAGATCGGCGGCTGCATCCAGTTCCCACCACGGCGCTTGCAGATCGAACATCAGCCCGTGCCGTTCCAGTTGCGCAAAGCCTGCGCGCCAGACCGGATCGTCCATGCCGCCCGCCGCGCCCCGCCGCGCCGTATCGGGTGACGGGGCCGAAGCGGGCTTGTGCCGGATGCTGCGGACCAGCGGAAAGCCCGCCTGCCGGGCGATCACATCGGCGGCGTCGGCACGATCCATCCACGCCTGTGCGACCACCGCATTGGGATAGCCAAAGGCATCGTGCAGACCGTGGGCATAGCGGGTTTCACCCACGGGGTCGTTCGGATCCCATTCGGTTTCGACATAGATGCTGGCCACGACGTTGATCGGTGCGGCCTGATCCAGATATTCGGCGGGCAGGTAAGGCCGCCGGATCGCCCGATAATCCCCATAGCGAAAGGGGATCATCGGTTCGTCCGACAGCCACGGGTGATAGTTCGCCTGCGGATCCCAGAAATGCTGATGCGCGTCGATGACGGGAAAGTCGGGGGGGATTTGCACGTTGATCGCCTTAATTTCCCATGAACCAGTTCATCGGCACAATCACCAGCGATGGGAACAGAACCAGCAGCGCCAGCAGCAGCAGATGCGCCAGAAGGAACGGCCAGACGCCCTTCACCACCTCATCCATGGTGATCTTGCTGACCCCGCAGATGACGTTCAGCACCGTGCCGACCGGCGGCGTGATCAGCCCGATGGCGTTGTTCATGATGAACATCACCCCGAAATAGACCGGATCAATCCCCGCCTGCTTGATCACCGGCATCAGCACCGGCGTCAGGATCAGGATGGTCGGCACCAGATCCATCGCCGTGCCGACGATCACCACAAGCACCATGATCACCGCCATCAGCAGAATGGGCTGGTCGATCAGCGGTTCCAGCAGGGCGATGACCAGCTGCGGCAGATCGGCGATGGTGATCAGCCATGCCGCCACCCCGGCGGCGGCCACCAGAAACATCACCACAGCGGTTGTGCGCCCGGCCGTCAGCAGCAACGCAAACAGCTGCGACGGTTTCAGTTCGCGGTAAACGAACATGCCCACGAACAGCGAATAGACGGCGGCGACGACGCCTGCCTCGGTCGGGGTGAAGATGCCCTCTTTGATGCCGACGATGATCAGCAGCGGGATCATCAGCGCCCAGATGCCGTCCTTTAGCCGCTTGCCGATCACGCGCAGCGGTTGGCGCGGCGACACCGGAACGGCATCCTTGCGCGAAACCAGCCACCATGTGACCACCAGAAACAGCGCCATCATCAGGCCGGGCGCGATGCCCGCCATGAACAGCTTTTTGACCGAGACACCTGCCGCCACCCCAAAGATAATGAAGGGGATCGACGGCGGGATGACCGGGGCGATGATCCCACCTGCGGCGATAAGCCCGGATGATCGGTTCACGTCATACCCGGCCTTGCGCATCATCGGGATCAGCATCGCGCCCACGGCGGCGGTGTCGGCGACGGCGGAACCCGACATGCTGGCCATGACGATAGCCGCCAGCACCGCGACATAGCCCAACCCGCCACGGAAATGGCCGACCAGAGCCGTCGCCAGATCGACGATCCGGCGCGACAAGCCGCCTGCGTTCATGAACTCTCCGGCGACCAGAAAGAACGGGATCGCCAGCAATTGAAAGCTGTCGGCGCCGCTGACAAGGTTCTGCGAGATGATCTGCGCGTCGAACATGCCCAGAAACAGCATCAGCGCGACGCCACAGACGATCAGCGCAAAGGCAATGGGCATCCCGATGGCCATCGACCCCAAAAGAGAGCCAAGAAAGATTGCGATGGTCATCGTGCCACCTCGGTCGGGGAATGGGCGGGCATGTCTTCGCTTTCGACCACCTGCACCAGATCACTGGTGCCTGCGCGGCCAGTCAGCACGCGCCACAGATGCCCGCCGATCACGATGATCAGGCCGATGCTGCACAGAAAGGCCGCAAGATGGGTCAGCCCGATCGGCAGGCCCGTCACAGCCGCGGCATTGCCCCAGTTGATCACAACCTGTTTCCAGCTGCCCACCAGCAGCAGCCCCGAACAGAACAGCATCAACCCGTCGCACAGGATCGCACAGCCGATCTGACCGGCGCGGGGCAAGCGGCGCACAAGGCTGTCCACGCCCAGATGGCCATGGTCATACATCGCCAGAACGGTGCCCATGAAAATCAGCCAGACGAACAGCATTCGCGACAATTCTTCGGACACGCTGATCCCGGAATTGAAGCCATAGCGCAGCACCACGTTCAGGAATACCAGCACGATCATGGCCGTCATTGCGACAACCATGAACACGCGCAGCACCATCAGGGCCAGCTTGCCCAATTTATCCATACCCTCATCCTCCTCCGATGATCAGGGATTGGATGCCAGTTGAGTGATAGGTGTCAATTTGCTTTGCGCTATGCCATGATAACCCATGGCTATCACATCTGTCGTTCCGCCCCTTCACACGCTGCTTGGCAGGCTTCGCCTGCGCCAGCTTTTGCTGGTCGTGGCAATCAGCGACCTGACAAGCCTGCGCAAAGCCGCCGATCAGGTTGGCATCAGCCAACCCGCCGCAACGAAAATGCTGGCAGAGCTGGAATCCGCGCTTGGCGTGCCGCTGTTTCAGCGTGGCCGGCGCGGCATGGTTGCCACCGCCTACGGCGCGGCGCTGATTCGGCACGCGCATGTCGTCATCTCGGATGTGGGGGCGATGAGGGACGAAATTTCGGGGCTGGCCAGCGGCACAGCGGGGCGGCTTGCCATCGGCATGATCACCGCAGCCGCAGCCGGGCCGCTTTCCATCGCCGTGGCACAGCTGAAAAAACGGCGGCCCCGGCTGGATGTGACGATCGCGGTTGAAACCAGCGATATCCTGATTCCGATGCTGGAACAGGGGCGGCTGGACGCGGTGATCGGGCGGCGGGTGCCATCGGGCCATGCCGCCGATCTTGAATTCACCGAGATCGGGCCAGAGCGGCTGTCGGTCGTGACCGGCGCCGCCAATTCGCTGCGCGACCAGCCGCATCTGACCTTGCCCGCCCTGCGGAATGAGGCGTGGATTCTGCAACCCTGGTCCAGCCCGCTGCGACAGGTGGTCGAGGCCGCGTTCCGCGATGCGCGCATGGAGACGCCGACGAATGTGATAGAGACTGCCTCGATCCTGACGGCGACGACGCTGTTGCAGCACAGCGACATGGTATCGGTCGTGCCGCATTCGGTGGCGCTGCATTACGTGTCCAGCGGCATGATGGCGATCCTGCCCGTCAGCCTGTCGAAAGAGCTGGACCCCTATGGCATCCTGACCCGCAAGACCCGTGCGCCAATGCCCGCGCTGGCCGAGCTGATGGCCCTGATCCCCCGCGAAACAGGCCCGGACATCAGAACCTAGGTCTTTTCCGGGGCCGCGCTGCCGATCTTTATCTGTCGAACGCGGCCTTCAGTGCATTTTCAGCACCGAAAACATGCGTGGTCATCAGCGCGACGGCTTCTTCGCCACGGCCTTTGCACAGCGCGGCAAGGATGTCGGAATGTTGCGCCCAGACTGTCGGACCTCGTTCTGCGACCAGCAGAATGGCCAGCATCGCGCGGCGGATATACATCCAGTGCGGTTCCGCCGTCGCCAGCAGCAGTGGATTACCGGACGCGCGATAGATCATGGAATGAAAGGCCACGTCATGTTCGACCGCCTGCCGGTATTCGGCCGCAGCAAGCGAGGCGGTGCCGATATCCAGCAGGGTCTTGCCCTCAATTTCAAGATCGCGGGCGAAATCGGACGACGCGGCCGCGCGTTCCGCCGCCTTGCGGGCGGCAAGCTGGTCAAGCGCGGCGCGGATTTGGAACCTGTGGGCGGTTTCTTCGGCATTCAGGCCAGATACCAACAGCCCGCGCGTCGGGCTTTCGACAACCAGACCGTCACTTTTCAAAAGCGCCATCGCCTGTTGGACGGGCTGGCGTGATACGCCAAGGGCGGCGGCCAGATCCTCTTGCACCAGATGTTCGCCGGGGGCGAGGCTGCCGTCGATGATGCTTTCGCGAATCGCCAGATAGGCTTGCTCGGCGCGGCTGGGCGTGTGGATCAGGCTGGCTAGGTTCTTCATGTGTAACAATCTTGGATGTGACCTTGCCCGACTGTGCGGGCAAGGTCGATGCTAATCAGATTTGGACATAGGCCATATGCGTAAAGGTGTGTTCATATACCCCGTGTTTGCCATCCGCGCCACCAATGCCCGAACGTCCGATGCCCGCATGGAAACCTTGCATCGCCTCGAAGTTTTCGCGGTTCACATAGGTTTCGCCAAAGCGCAGCTCTTGGATGGCTTTGGTCGCGGATGACAGGTTCGACGTATAGATGGATGAGGTCAGACCATAGACCGTGTCATTGGCGCGGGTCAGGGCCTCGTCCAGATCCTCGACCACAAGGAAGGGCAGGACCGGGCCAAAGATTTCGCGTTGCACGATGTCCATATCCTGACGACAGTTGATCAGGATCGTCGGTTCATAATGGCAACCGACGCCGATGTCGGACACCTTGCCGCCCAATGCGATCTCGGCCCCGCCGCTGATGGCGTTTTGCACAAGGGCGTCGATCTTGCCGATGCCGGTTTTGTTGATGATCGGCCCCATATCCAGCCCCTCATCCGTCAGCGGATCGCCAAAGCGGGTGGCGCGCATTTCCGCGACCAGCTTTTCCAGAAAGGCGTCGGCAACCTTGCGTTCGACATAGACGCGTTCCGCCGCGTTGCAGACCTGCCCGGTGTTCAGCACGCGCGATTGCTTGATGGCGCGGGCTGCAAGGTCCAGATCGGCATCGGCCAGCACGATGGCGGGTGCCTTGCCGCCCAGTTCCAGATTGACCTTGGTCACGTTTTTGGCCGCCGCCGCCATGATCCGCGATCCGGTGTCAAAGCTGCCGGTAAAGCTGATCATGTCGACACCCGGATGCGCCGCCAGCGCCGCCCCGGTTTCCGCGCCGTTGCCATAGACAAAGTTGACCACGCCTTCGGGCATGTCTGTTTCCGACAGCAGCTTGACGAACAGGTTGGCGTTGTTGGGGGTTTCCTCGCTGGGTTTGATGACGATGGTGTTGCCGGTGATCAGGGCAGGGGCCAGCTTGCGGGCGATCAGGAAGAACGGAAAGTTCCACGGCAGAATGCCCCCGATCACGCCCAAGGGCTGACGATAGACGTAGATCGTCTCGCCGGGGCGATCGGATTGGACGATCTCACCTTCGATCCGGCGGGCCCATTCTGCCATGTAGTCGATATAATCGGCGGTAAAATGCGCCTCGACCCGGGCCAGCGGCAGGATCTTGCCCTGTTCTTCAGAAATGATCCGGGCGATTTCCTCTGATTCGCTGCGGATCCTGGCCGAGATCTGACGCATGTAATTGGCACGCTGGATCGCCGGCAGGCGACCCCATGCGCCTTGGGCCTTGCGTGCCGTTGCGACGGCTTCGTTGACGGTTTCTGCTGAAGAAACAGGGATTTCAGAGATGACCGTATCGCGCGCCGGGTTCAGCACCTTGATCGTGTCCGTGCCGGTATGGGCCACGTAACGCCCCCCGATATAGTTCTGATGAATCGTCACGTTCTCCTCCAGGTATGACGGCGCACCTCTCCCCGGTGCCATGTCAGGTTAGGGGTGAATTCTGAATTCGTAAAGCGGTTCTGCGGCCATTTGGGTGGTCGGGGAAATCCATGTCTGCGCTTGGAAAACGTTGAATAGGGCTGATTACAGCGGGAATTTGCCGAATTTTACGGCATTTCGCCCGAACGCTTTTTCTTGACAGGTGGGAATTCGCCGTTCTTTATGAACTCTGCATTCAGAACGCGAAGGGGGCGGGATGAACTGCAACATACGTCCCGAAGTTTAGGAGGAGCTTTGAATGGCGTTACTTTCTTGCAGGGGGCTTGCGTGCAGCGTCGCCGCTTTGGCGCTGATGGCGGGTGGCGCGTTTGCGCAGGATTTGACCAAGGTCAACAAGGAAATCGCGGAATATTCGCCCGTGACCCAACCGCGGTTGGAGGCCGCTGACCCGTCCGATTGGCTGCTGCCCAAGGGCAATTACCAAGGCTGGATGTATAGCGGGCTGGAACAGATCACCAAGGAAAACGTGGCCGAACTGACGCCGGTCTGGGTCTATGCGACCGGACTGGACAGCGGCCATCAGGCGCCGCCGCTGGTCAATGACGGCGTGATGTTCGTATCCACGCCTTACAATCACGTTCTGGCGCTGGATGCGAAAACCGGAAGCCTTTATTGGCGTTAC
>QIRE01000163.1_pt1 | contig 15846 bp, 14 predicted proteins | sample 2940141 | NCBI WGS metagenome assembly QIRE01 (sample SAMN09273532, study PRJNA473421) | Gut metagenome, whole genome shotgun sequencing project. | isolation source: gut tissue | host: Folsomia candida VU population | place: Netherlands: Amsterdam | collected 2016-03-06
GCGAAACTGAATGTCACCGACCTGACCTTCATCCCGGTCTCGGCGCTGGCGGGCGACAACGTCGTCGACCAGTCGTCGAACATGCCGTGGTACTCCGGCCGGCCGCTGCTCAGTCACTTGGAGAACGTCTACATCGCGTCGGACCGCAATCTGATCGACGCGCGGCTACCGGTGCAGTACGTGATTCGGCCACAGAAGAGCGATGGCAACGACCATCGTTCGTATGCGGGCACCGTCGCTGGCGGCGTCTTCTCCGTCGGAGACGACGTTGTTGTCCTGCCAAGTGGATTCAGCACCACAATCACCTCGATCTGGGGGCCCGGTGGCGCCAAGGTCGACGAGGCGTTCGCGTCGATGGCGGTGTCTGTCGAGCTCGCCGACGAGATCGACATCGTGCGCGGTGACATGCTCGCGCGCCCAAACAACCGACCGTTCGTCGGACGTGATCTCGATGCCCTGGTGTGTTGGTTCTCCGACGACACCGAACTGAGGGAGAACGCGCGGTTTGTCCTCGCGACGGGTACGCGTTCGACACACGCCACGATCTCGGGCTTCAACTATCGCCTCGATGTAAATACGCTGCACCGCGACGTCGACGCGAATCGCCTGCAGCTCAATGAGATTGGGCGAATTCACCTACACACCCAGCATTCGGTGATGTTCGACGCGTACCGCAGCAATCGGGAGACCGGAAGTTTCATCCTGGTCGACGAAGCGACCAACAAGACCGTCGGCGCGGGCATGATCACCGGTCCGGTGCAGGCGAGCTCCAATGTCGTCTGGCAGACGACGAAGGTCACGCGTGAGCAGCGGCCGCATCGTGGCGCGACGCTGTGGCTGACCGGGTTGTCGGGGTCGGGCAAGTCGGCGCTGGCCGTCGAAATTGAGCGACGACTCGTCGCCGAAGGTCGACCCGCCTATCTCATGGACGGCGACAACCTGCGTCACGGACTCAACTCCGACCTTGGCTTCGGCGACGACGAGCGTCGGGAAAACATCCGTCGCACAAGCGAAGTAGCATCGCTGTTCGCGGATTCCGGTGCCATCGCCATTGTTTCGTTGATCAGTCCGTTTGCCGCGGAACGTCAGCGTGCTCGCGAGATTCACAGTGAGCGCGGGCTGCAGTTTCACGAGATCTTCATCGACACACCGCTCGCCGAATGCGAGCGTCGAGATCCAAAGGGTTTGTACGCCAAGGCTCGTCGCGGTGAGATCACTCAGTTCACCGGTATCGATTCGCCATATGAACGTCCGCGCGATCCCGACGCCGTTGTGACGCCGGCTGACGGAACGCCCGCCGAGGTTGCCGAAGTCATCGTGCGAAACCTCGGACTGTGACGCAACTGAGCCGGAGGGTAAATGAATAAGCAAACATTTGACGAGGACCGCGTGCTGGCCGGCCAGTTGGCCACTCGTGCAGGCGAATTGCTGATGGGTCTACGTGAGTCGAGTGGTATGTCGGGGAAAGACCTTGGTGCTGCTGGCGATCGGCAGTCAGACGACTTCCTCCTGGCGGAGCTGGCACGTGAGCGACCCGATGATTCGGTTCTGTCCGAAGAGTCGGCCGACGACCGCTCTCGACTGACTGCGTCGCGCGTCTGGATTGTTGATCCGGTTGACGGCACTCGGGAGTACGGGACGCTCGACGGTCCGGCCGGCGCGAATACCGACTGGGCGGTTCATGTCGCATTATGGGCGATCGCCGACTCGGGTGATGGTGAGCTGGTGGCCGGAGCCGTCGCACTGCCAGCGCTGGGGATAACGTACGTCGACGACGCGTCGACGATTGAGTCGACAGTTGGACTTGCGGTGCCGCGTACCGACGATCGGCCGCGAGTGGTGGTCAGTGGTTCGCGTCCACCAGAATTCGCACAGGCCGTCGCCGACGCTGTCGATGGCGATGTGGTCGCGATGGGGTCCGCTGGTGCGAAGGCGATGGCCGTCGTACGAGGCGAAGCTGATGCATATGTCCACGCGGGCGGCCAATACGAGTGGGACTCGGCGGCACCGGTGGCTGTTGCGCAGGCAAAGGGGCTGTGGTGCAGCCGAATTGACGGATCACCGCTGCGCTACAACCAGTCGGAGGTGTACCTACCCGACCTGATTGTGTGCCGCCCGGAGTTAGCGGAGACTGTGCTGGCGGCGATCGCCGGTTCGCTAGCTTGAGTCGAAATCCGGCCCAACCACCCAACTGGGGCACTATCGTGGACGCTGCAACTCATGCTGTTACCGAAACTAAAGATTTCCGCTGCTTACGGATGGAGTCGCACGATGAAGTTCACCCCGCTTAAGACCGCTGCCGCCACCCTCGCCGTCACCGGTGCGCTCGCGACGTCGCTACTCGGTGGTGTTGCTCCCGCCACCGCGGCGAGTGCCGCCTACCCGCTGGCCAACTGCATGGGCCTCAGCCCGAACATCGCCGACCTGCCGTACAACCCCACGCGCGCCATCGTCGCTGACTACGCGGGCACCACGTACATCACCACCGAGTTCAGCAGCTTGTGGGTCGGCGTCGGATATCAGTCTGTTGCGCGGTTGGATCTGCGTAATCTTGCGAATGGTCGGCATGTAGTCAAGACATCGAACCGTCGAGTCTCGCCGCCGTACGTCGGGACGCACGTATTCACCTTGCCGACGTCGCAGATCGGTACTGGCCGAGTGAAGGCGGTTCTCAGCACCGTTAACAACAACGGGCTGTGGTCAATCCCGACGCCGACGTGCAGCGGGATCATCACCGTCCGGTAGTGCGCAGGCGACGTCGCCTAAACTGGTGCAAGTGAGCGCCCACACCGATACCGTGTCCGACGCTGCGGCATCCGCCGATCAGCCCCAGCCCTACCGCGAACTCGGTCTGAAAGACGATGAGTACGCCCGGATCCGCGAGATCCTTGGCCGCCGACCCACCGACGCCGAACTGGCCATGTACTCGATCATGTGGTCCGAGCACTGCAGCTATAAGTCATCGAAGGTTCACCTCCGCTACTTCGGTGAGACCACAACCGAGGAAATGCAACAGCGCATGCTTGCCGGAATCGGTGAGAATGCGGGTGTCGTCGACATCGGTGACGGTTGGGCGGTGACCTTCAAGGTCGAGTCGCATAATCACCCGTCTTACGTCGAGCCGTACCAGGGGGCGGCCACCGGCGTCGGCGGCATCGTCCGCGACATCATGGCGATGGGTGCACGCCCAATCGCGGTGATGGATCAGTTGCGATTCGGTGCGGCCGATCACCCGGACACCCGTCGCGTCGTCGACGGCGTGGTGCGCGGAATCTCCGGCTACGGAAACTCGCTCGGCCTACCCAACGTCGGTGGCGAGACGGTCTTTGACGCCAGCTACCAGGGAAACCCACTCGTCAACGCGCTGTGTGCCGGTGTGCTGCGCACCGAAGACCTCAAGCTGGCGTTTGCGTCGGGCTCAGGCAACAAGATCATTCTGTTCGGTGCGCGGACCGGACTCGACGGTATCGGTGGCGTGTCCGTTCTCGCGTCGGAGACCTTCGACGACAGCGACGGCTCGGGGCCATCGCGCAAGAAGCTCCCCAGCGTTCAGGTTGGCGACCCGTTCACCGAGAAGGTGCTCATCGAATGCTGTCTGGACCTGTACCGGGCCGGGATCGTCGTGGGCATTCAAGACCTTGGCGGTGCCGGATTGTCTTGTGCCACTTCGGAATTGGCTGCCGCCGGCGACGGAGGCATGCACATCGATCTGGATCGCGTGCCGATGCGCGCGGAGGGCATGACCCCCGCCGAGGTGCTGTCGAGCGAATCGCAGGAACGCATGTGCGCAGTCGTCGCGCCGGAGAACGTCGAGGCGTTCATGGACGTGTGCCGCAAGTGGGACGTGCTGGCCACCGTTATTGGTGAGGTCACCGACGGCGAGCACCTCGTCATCGACTGGCACGGTCAGACGGTCGTCGACGTGCCGCCGCGCACCGTCGCACACCAGGGCCCGGTGTACGAGCGTCCGGTGCAGCGACCCGACACCCAGGATCAGGTGGTCGCTTCGACGACGGCCGAGCTCGCACGTCCGTCAACATCGGACGAACTGAGGGCCACCACGCTGACGATGCTGGCGTCGCCCGCGCTGTGCAGCCGCAGGTTCATCACCGAGCAGTACGACCGCTACGTCCGCGGCAACACGATCCTCGCGGAGAATGCAGACTCCGGCATGATCCGCATCGATGAGCAGACCGGCCGCGGTATCGCGCTCGCGACCGATGCGTCGGGGCGGTACACCTACCTGGATCCGTATCGCGGTGCGCAGTTGGCGCTGGCCGAGGCATACCGGAACGTCGTGGTGTCGGGTGCGACGCCAGCGGCTGTCACCAATTGCCTCAACTTCGGTTCTCCGGAGGACCCCGCGGTGATGTGGCAGTTCCAGCAGGCCGTCCGCGGACTGGCCGATGGTTGTGCTCAGCTGGGCATCCCGGTGACCGGCGGAAACGTCAGCTTCTACAACCAGACCGGCTCGACGCCGATCCTCCCTACACCCGTCGTCGGCGTGCTTGGTGTCATCGACGACGTGCGTCGTCGAATCCCGACCGGCATCGGAACCGAGCCGGGCGAGACGCTCATCCTGCTCGGGGAAACCCGCGACGAGTTCGACGGTTCGATCTGGTCGCAGGTCGTGCATGACCATCTCGGTGGCGTGCCGCCGGTCGTCGACTTGGCCCACGAACAGTTGTTGGGCCAGATTCTGGTTGCCGCGTCGCGCGATGGCCTGATTTCCGCGGCGCACGATCTGTCGGAGGGTGGCCTGATCCAGACTGTCGTCGAGGCCGCACTGGCTGGTGAGACCGGATGCCGGTTGATTCTTCCGGAGGGGGCCGATCCGTTCGTGATGCTGTTCTCCGAGTCGGCCGGGCGAGTGCTGGTCGCCGTTCCGCGGACCGAAGAATCGCGTTTCTCGGCGATGCTCGACGCCCGGGGCATGCCGTGGAACCGGGTCGGCGTCGTCGACCAGGGCAGCGACAGCGTCAGCGTTCAGGATCACTTCGACATTTCGCTTGACGAACTGCGGGACACCTTCGAGGGGACCCTGCCTCGGTTGTTTGGGTGAGGGTCATTCAAAGGGGCGAACCAAGGTGGTCCACGCCTCGCCACGGTGTGTGACGTCTAGTACGCTCAGCTCACTCACGGCGTCGGATCTTTGATGTGGCGTGACGTTTTATTGCACATGGCAACTACTTCGAGTGAACAGGACTCCCAATGACGAGCCCCTACGGCACCCCAGGCGACAACAACGATCCCAATGCCCAGCAGCCGCAGGGTGGCGACCAGCCGCCGCAGTACGGTCAACAGCCGCCACAGTACGGCCAGCCACAGCAGCCGTACGGCCAGCCGCAATATGGTGAGCCGCAGCAGCCGTACGGTCAGCCCCAGTACGGGCAGCCCCAGTACGGACAAACTCCGTACGGCCAGCAGCAGCCGTTCGCAAACCCGGCCGGACCCGAGCCCGACAACAACCTGGTGTGGGCCATCCTGTCGACTGTCCTCTGCTGTTTGCCGCTCGGCATCGTGGCGATTGTGAAGTCGACGTCGGTGAGCAAGCTGTGGGCGCAGGGCGATTACGCCGGTGCGCAGCAGGCTGCCGATGATGCGAAGAAGTTCGCGATGTGGGGCGCCATCGTCGGTGTCGTGCTCGTTGTTCTGTACGTCATCTTCATCGTCGTCCTCGGAGTCGCTGGCTCTGCTTCGTCGTACTGATGACGTATCCGAACGACCCCTACGGCCAGCAGCCACACGGTCAGCCGCCATACGGCCAGCAGCCCTACGGCGCTGGCCAGCCCTACTACGGTCAGCCGTACGGCGCATACGGACCGCCGCCTGGTCCTGAGCCGGACAACAACCTGGTGTGGGCGATCCTCTGCACCGTGCTGTGTTGTTTGCCGCTCGGCATCGTCGCGATTGTGAAGTCGACGTCGGTGAGCAAGCTGTGGGCGCAGGGCGATTACGCGGGCGCACAGCGCGCGGCCGATGAGGCCAAGAAGTGGGCCATGTGGGGTGCGATCGCAACGGTGATCGTCTATGTCCTGATGGCCATCGCCTACGTCGTGTTTTTCATATTCATCTTCGGTGTTGCGGCGACGGCTGATCACAATTACACGCCGTCGTACACCTACACGACGTCGTACTGAGGCAGTTCTGACTCAGATAGAACCACCGGAGACCCGATCGGCAGGCTTGGCCGATCGGGTTCTCGGCTCTCTCGGCAAGGTGACCCACCATCGGGTCGCGGGCCCAGCGGTGGTGGTAGGTGGCGTAACTCTCGGGTGCGTCGGGATCTGGTTCGCGGACCCGACGACGCCCGGCGGACCGTCGCCGCTGTGCCCGACCAAAGCCTTGTTTGGCATCGACTGTCCGGGCTGCGGATCGCTGCGCGCCATCTACGCGCTCCTGCACGGCGACATCGGTGCGGCCGTGCACTATAACGCCGTTGGTGTCGTGTGTATTGCCTTGTTGCTGTGGGCTTTTGGCGCCTACTGCGTTGGCTTGTGGCGTGGTCGACGAGTGCGGAGTTGGCAACACCATCGATGGGCGGCGGTCACGCTCTTGGTCGTCGTAGGTGTGTGGTTCGTGATTCGCAATATTCCAGTTCATCCGTTCACGTCGCTGTACGTGTGACGTCTGTCGTGTGTCGGTTCACATCCCTCCTGAAAATCTGTCGACAACCTCGACGTCGAGGGCATTTTGCCCCCGACTGGGCGACGCTCTACTGATTTTCAGCGGTCGGGCGACGTGGCGCGGCGTCGGACGAAATCAGCTCAAACTGGAACGTGTTCTACTTCGATGATCTAGGGTCGAATCATGACTTTGCGCGTAGTGGAATGGTCCACCGGAACCGTCGGGCGTCACGCAATCGCTGGCATCGACGCTCACCCTGACTTAGAACTCATCGGCGTGTGGGTCTCCGACCCCGCGAAAGTTGGCCGCGACGCCGGTGATCTCGCGGACCTCGGTCGCGACCTCGGCGTCCAAGCCACCAACGACCGTGATGCGCTCATCGCCCTGAAGCCCGACGCCATCGTGCACACCGCGATGACCGACGATCGCATCATGGAGGCCATTGATGACCTGGTCTCATTCCTCGAGGCCGGCATCAACGTCGTGTCGAGTGGGCCAGTGGTGCTGCAGTTCCCGATGGGCATCATTCCCGACGCGATGGTGGAGCGGATCGTCGCCGCGGGTAAGGCCGGCAAGGCAAGCCTGCACGTCAACGGCATCGACCCTGGTTTTGCCAATGATGTTCTGCCACTGTCGATGACGAGCCTCAGTCAGCGGATCGACGAGATCCGCTGCCTGGAGATCGCCGACTACTCGACGTACTACCAGCCGGTGGTCATGAAGCAGATCTTTGGATTCGGTGAGCCGATGGACGCCACGCCGATGCTGCTTAACCCGGGCGTCCTGTCGCTGGCATGGGGATCGGTTGTTCGCCAGCTCGCCGCCGGATTGGACATCACCCTCGATGAGCCGCTCGTCGAACGAGTCGAACGTGTTGCGGCAGATCGTGACTACTCGACGGTCTCGGTCGAAATCGCAACCGGAACCATGGCCGCGCTGCATTTCGAGGTCGTCGGTCAGGTCAACGGCGTCGACCGAATTGTGTTGGAACACTTCACCAGAACTCATCCCGAGCAGTGCCCCGACTGGCCGAAGCCAGCCAAGGGCGACGGGTGTTACCGAATTTCCATCACCGGCGAACCGGAGATGGAAGTCGAGTTCACTCATCACGGTGAGAACGGTGATCACAATGTGTCCGGCATGATCGTGACAGCTCAGCGACTGGTTACCGCGGTACCCGCGGTCGTCGCGGCCGAGCCGGGTTTGGTTACCGCACTTGACCTTCCGCTCGTTACCGGGCGGGGTCTGGTTGCGAAAGGCTGACTGAAAACTGCGTCGTCACCGACGTTGGGGTGAATGCTCCCTCGCGCTCGACGTCGACGCAGAGTTCAGTCATTTCAGCGGCCAGGTGTGCGCCGGCTCGCCCTCATGCATGAGGGCGACATAGTCGGCGAGCATTCCGGCGAGGGCGGTTCCACGGTCATCGCCGGCAGCCTCGCGGGCGGCCACGATCCGACGCTGCCACTCCGACCCGGTCTGACGCGATAAGCAGCGGCCCTCGATCACTGACAGGTACCGACTGCGCGCCTTACGTGACACGCCAAACGACGTGAGTCCGGCGTCGGCGATGGGCAGCAGCTTGCGCAGCGTCAGTTCGTCGGGGCGCACCCAGCCGACCTTCGGCCAATACAGTTGTGCGCCAAATCCATCACGGGCTCCCGCGTGCAGATTCTCGGCGGCCGCGTCGAACGACATCTGCGACCAGACCGGCCGATCTTCCTCGACGAGGCCACGCAACAATCCGTAGTAGAAGGCCGCGTTGGCCATGGTGTCGATGACGGTCGGGCCAGCAGGGAGGACTCGGTTCTCCACGCGGAGATGCGCCTGGCCGTCGACCACGTCGTATACCGGCCGATTCCACCTGTAGACGGTGCCATTGTGCAATCGAAGTTCGTCCAAGACGGGGATGCCGCCATCGTCGAGCACGGCGAGCGGATCGACGTCGGTGGAGACGGGCAGTAGGGCGGGGAAGTAGCGGGTGTTCTCCTCGAACAGGTCGAAAATCGTTGTGATCCAACGCTCTCCGAACCAGACGCGCGGTCGGACGCCCTGGTTCTTCAATTCGAGCGGGCGAGTGTCGGTGGCCTGCTCAAACACCGGGATCCGACTTTCGTGCCACAGCGCGGCACCGGCGAAGAATGGCGAGTTTCCGGCGATGCCCACCTGAACGCCAGCGATCGCTTGAGCCGCATTCCAGTGTGCCGCAAAGTCTTCCGGCGCCACGCGCAGATGCAATTGCAATGATGTGCATGCTGCCTCGGGGACAATGGAATCGCTTGTTAGTCGGAGTCGCTCCGGCTTGTCGTCGGGAGATAATTCGACGCCGGTGATGTCGAAGTCGATGTCCTCGCCGCGTGCGGCGAAGATCTGCTCATTGAGTAGTCCGTACCGGGGATTGGCTGAAATCGCTTCGTGGGTCAGGTGTTTGGGATCAAGTGTCGGCAGCATGCCGGTCATGACCAGGTGGGTGTCAATCGCGGCCGCCCGCGCATCGGCCGCATTCAACGACGCGCGCAGTTGCTGTTCGAGCGCCAACGTTTGGTCGTTGTGCAGAGGTCGGGGTGCGACGTTGATCTCGATGTTGAATTGGGCGAGTTCGGTCTGAAAGTCGGGGTCGGCGATGCTGTCGAGAACGGCCGCGTTGGCAAGCGCCGGAGCCATCCGGGCGTCGACGAGATTCAACTCGACTTCCATGCCGAGTAGTGGTTCGGGTGGCCGACCGTGGTCGGTGAAGAGGCCTTCGGCAAGCATGCGGGCAATCGCTTCCGTACCCCGACTGACCTGTCGTCGGAATTGAACGCGGTCGTCGCCGGTGAAGGTGCGTTTCGCAACGTCCATGCCCATCACCCCATCGTGCAACATCGATCGCTCGACGCGGCCGGGTTCAGCCGATATCGGTTTGCCGGCATGTGCGGTTCGACACAGTTGGGCGTCGTGCACCATGGACAGGTGACTCGCCCGAAGACCGTCGACCCCGCGCAGATGCGCGCGGCGGTATTGGCGACCGTCGGTTGGCTCGCCGACGACACTGAGCCCCAGCCCGATCGGGCAACTCTTGCCGCCGCGGTGCGGCAGTCGGCACGGACCGTCGCGCAGTTGGCGCCGGGAGCATCAGTCGAGGTCAGGGTGCCGCCGTTCGTTGCGGTGCAGTGTATTCCGGGGCCGCGACATACGCGTGGAACGCCGCCCAACGTCGTGGAAATGTCGCCGCGCGTCTGGCTTGAACTGGTCACCGGAATGGTCAGCTTTGACGCCGCGGTCGCGTCCGGAGACGTCGCGGCGTCCGGGTCGCGTGCCGCAGAGGTGGCGCAACTATTACCGCTGATCCGCGTTCCGCGGTGAGCGTCGAGCCCAGACAACGGAGTAAAGCGCGCCGCGGCGGTGTTCCGAAATTCGGAGAAGAACTCAGTGGCCGTTAGACTCGTGGTGCGCCTCCCCGCATCAACGCCCACGACACCGGGAGTCCGAAGTGACTGAAGGATCCATCGTCAGCCAGAACCTCGTCCGTCATGATTTGTTAGCCGATGACGCATCAGAAAACGAGCCACGCGAAGAGTGTGGCGTTTTTGGAGTTTGGGCGCCGGGTGAAGACGTCGCCAAGCTGAGCTACTACGGCCTCTACGCGCTGCAGCATCGCGGTCAGGAGGCTGCCGGCATCGCGGTCGGCGACGGATCGCAAGTCATCGTATTCAAGGATCTCGGCCTGGTCAGTCAGGTCTTCGACGAGCAGACGATGGCCGCCATGGTCGGCCACGTCGCCATCGGACACTGCCGCTACTCGACGACCGGCTCCACTACTTGGGAGAACTCCCAACCACTTTTCCGTACGACGGCCGCGGGCACCGGTATCGCGCTTGGCCACAACGGCAACCTGGTCAACACCGCCGACCTGGCTGCGCGCGCACGAGAACTCGGTCTGACGTTGAATTCCGGGACGACGTCGGACTCCGACATCCTCGGTGCTCTTCTCGCTCATGGCGCGGCCGACCGCACCATCGAGCAGGCCGCGATGGAAGTGCTCCCGACGGTCCAGGGCGCGTTCTGTCTGACGTTCATGGACGAGAACACGCTCTACGCGGCGCGCGATCCGCATGGCGTTCGTCCGCTGTGCCTCGGACGACTCGACCGTGGCTGGGTCGTCGCGTCGGAGACGGCCGCGCTCGACATCGTCGGAGCGTCGTTCGTTCGTGACATCGAACCGGGTGAGTTGCTGGCCATCGACGCCGACGGTGTCCGCACATCGCGGTTCGCCGAGCCGACGCCGCGCGGCTGCGTCTTCGAGTACGTGTACCTCGCTCGACCGGACAGTGTCATCAATGGCCGTAGCGTCCATGCCACACGCGTTGACATCGGTCGACGCTTGGCCCGCGAACATCCGGCTGAGGGTGACCTGGTCATTCCGGTACCGGAATCGGGCACTCCTGCCGCTGTCGGATACGCGCAAGAGTCGGGGATTCCGTACGGCCAGGGCCTAATGAAGAACGCCTACGTCGGGCGCACGTTCATCCAGCCTTCGCAGACCATTCGCCAGCTCGGTATCCGGCTGAAGCTCAATCCGCTGAAAGAAGTGATCCGCGGCAAGCGACTGATCGTCGTCGACGATTCGATCGTGCGCGGCAACACGCAGCGCGCCCTCATCCGGATGCTGCGGGAGGCCGGCGCCGCCGAGGTTCATGTGCGCATCGCGTCGGCTCCGGTTCGCTGGCCTTGCTTCTACGGCATCGACTTTGCGTCGCCCGCTGAACTCATCGCCAACGGCATGGAATCGGAAGCGGGCATGGTCGACGGCGTGCGGCAGGCAATCGGCGCGGATTCGCTCGGCTACATCAGCAACGAGCAGATGATCGAAGCGACCGAACAGCCGGCCGAAAAGCTCTGTGCCGCTTGCTTCGACGGCAACTATCCGATCGCCCTGCCCCAGGAAACGTCGATGGGTAAAGCGGTCCTGGAGACCATGCTGAAATCGACGGCGTCGGAGCTTGGTAACCCGAGTCACGTCGATCCGCTGACGAGCGCCAATGACAATGTCAGCGCAGTGATGCGCCCGTAGTTTCGGGTACACGTCACACCTTGCCGCTCCAGCTTTGGAGCGGGGCGTCGGTCGGGTAGCGTGGACTCGCTGTGCCACGGCTGGCACGGGAGTCACACTTCAACCTCGGGAGTTCAGCACCATGTCAGATCGCGACGCCGGTCAGCACGACGAACTTTCGGCAGGGGCTTCTTATGCTGCCGCCGGGGTCGATATCGACGCAGGCGAACGCGCGGTCGAACTCTTCGGTCCGCACGCGAAACGTGCGACACGTCCCGAGGTGATGGGCGGACTCGGTGGATTCGCCGGGCTCTTCGCACTTAAGGGTGATTACCGCGAGCCTGTTCTCGCTGCCTCCAGCGACGGCGTCGGGACGAAACTTGCCGTCGCGCAGGCGATGGGCATCCACCACACCGTTGGGCGCGACTTGGTCGCCATGGTCGTCGACGATCTTGTTGTCTGCGGCGCCGAGCCGCTGTTCCTTCAGGACTACATCGCAATCGGCAAGGTTGTTCCAGAAACCGTTGCGGACATCGTCAAGGGCATCGCCGACGGCTGCGTCGACGCCGGGTGCGCCCTGCTGGGCGGCGAGACCGCCGAGCACCCCGGGCTGATGGAAGATGGACACTACGACATCTCGGCGACGGGCGTCGGGGTGGTGGAGGCCGATCAGGTGTTGTCGGCGGACCGTGTGCGTCCCGGTGATGTCGTGATCGCGATGGGATCGTCGGGCTTGCATTCCAACGGCTACTCGCTGGCGCGCAAGGTGTTGCTGGATTGGGGCCATATGGACCTGAACGGCCACGTCGAAGAGTTTGGGCGCACTCTTGGTGAAGAGCTCCTTGAGCCGACGCGCATCTACGCCCGTGACTGCCTCGCGCTCGCGGCCGAAACCGACGTGCGGACCTTCGCGCATGTGACCGGTGGCGGATTGGCCGACAACCTGGGCCGCGTGCTCCCGCCTGGACTCGTCGCTGAACTTGACCGCGGAACCTGGACGCCCGCACCGATCTTCGCGATGATCGCTCAGCGTGGTCGGGTGGTGCGCGAAGAAATGGAACGCACATTCAACATGGGTGTCGGCATGGTCGCCGTCGTCGCGCCGGAAGACACCGATCGTGCCCAGGCGGTACTGACCGCGCGGCACATCGACAACTGGGTTCTTGGCTCGATTAAGCGAGCCGGTGACGCCACCGGCGCTAAGACTGGTAGCGCACTGCTAGAAGGCGAGTACTCGCGGTTCTAACCCGCGGTTCCGGCGGAGGCCGCACCGAACGTGCGGAGACCGCGCCGATCTGGGCATGCCATATGGCCGCCCAGCGGCGTGGTGAATTGAGATAACCTCAGGAGGGGCGAGAGCTAGCGTCGCGTCAAGCGCGCCGCCACTCTTCTTCCTCAGCCCACTCTTCGACTACCGGATCGTGTCGTTCCGGTGCCGTGGTTTGCGATAGCTCGCGCTGCAAGCTGTCGAAATCCGTGTTGGGTGCAGAGTACTTGAGCTGACGAGCTACCTTCGTCTGCTTTGCCTTTGCCCGGCCGCGGCCCATATGGGACCCCCTCGCACAATGACGGGGCGACCAAACTGGTGGCGGCCCCGTTCTAGGTTAGGAAATTCTGTCGTGCTGCCAGTCTAGCGCGCCCCGCAAAAAATTGCGGAATCCCACCCCGGCTGTCGGCTAAACGCCTGTCCCGCGAAGTTTGGCCACTGCGGCGCGCCCAGCCTGGATCCGCTCGTCGGTGGCGACGGAGTCAGGATCGATCCGAGCGCTGATCCCGGTCTCAGTTCCGATCGTCAGGTCAACGTCAGCTCCGACGCCGCGTTTGACCAGGGCAAGAGCCACCGGACCGTACTCGTAGTGTTCGACGACCGTCCCGACTCGACCGATGGTTCGTGCGCCAGTGAGTACTGGATCGCCGGTCTGGGGGCGTTCGTCGGCGCTGCCGTCGAGATGCAGCAGGACGAGTTGACGAGGTGACTTGCCAAGGTTGTGGACCCGAGCCACCGTTTCCTGACCGCGGTAGCAACCCTTGTCGACGTGCACGGCGCCTTGCTCTGCTGGCGAACCGATCCAGTTGACCTCGTGTGGAATGGTCCGCTCATCGGTATCGGCGTCGAGGCGAGGACGCAGTGCGGCGACGCGTAACGCCTCCGACGTCCACGTCCCGGCCATGCGTGCGCCAGCGTCGACGATCCGCTTCCACAGTTCGACGACGTCGGATTCGGGGACAACGACGTCGACGACGGGCAGCGTGCGTCCCTCGCCGACCGACGGCATGATCCGCCAGAACGCGACGTCAGAGTTGGGGAGATGTGCGGCGTCGTAGACGTCGGCGTCGGCTGGGATGCCGAGGATGTCGGCGATGGCACCGGTGCGCACGTTCGGACCGATCACGGTGAGCATCGTGAGATCGGGGCGCGCCGACGGTTCGACTTTGGCCCAGAAGACCATCTTCGCGAGAAAGTCGAGCAGGCCGGCACCGTGTGGGCCTTCGGTGTCTATCCAGGTCACGCCGTCGAGGTCGGTGAGGACGAAATGTTCTTCGACGTGCCCGCGCAGGTCCAGCGATAGATTTTCCGCGCTCTCGCCGTTTGGGAGTGCGGCGACGTGCTGGCTGGAAATGGTGTGCAACCAGGACAGACGTTCGTCGCCACGCAATTCCAAAACGTATCGGTCGGCGCGGTCGATCACGGCCGCGGTCATAGACGCGGCGCGTTGCTCAGCAAACGGGTCGCCGTAGTGCCAGGCAACGGTCGGCGTCGACCCAGTTGGGGTTGACTCTGTTGGCGACTCGGGGGAGTCGACGCGGGGGTCGGAAACTGCTCCGGCGGCGGAAAACGCGGTGAATAACGGCGACGAGGTCACGCTTAAATCGTACTCGCGCCATTAGCCTGAGAATTATGACGGAATTGATCCTGGTCAATGTTCACGGCGGGGAGGCCGATGCTGGCCAACCGTTCCTCTATGCCGACGACCTCGCGGCGGTGCGCGGGGATGGCATTTTCGAGACGATGCTCGTCCGCGACGGCAAAGCTTGCGCGGTCGATCGGCATCTGGACCGCCTCGCCCGCAGCGCGGCCATCGTGCAGTTGCCACCCCCCGATCGCGATGCATTTGTACAGGCCATCGACAACGCGGTCAGTCTGTGGGTGACCAAGAAGGGCCGCAGCGTCGAAGGCTTGCTGCGTGTTGTCTATTCGCGGGGCCGCGAAGAAGACCCGGCCACCGAAGCGAAGCCAGACAACACCACCGCATATGTCACCGTCGGGCCGGTGCCAGCGCGGGCCGCCGCGGCTCGCACGAAGGGGATCGACGTCCTCACCCTCGACCGCGGTTATTCGATCGACCTCGCCGGGAATGCGCCGTGGGCTCTACTCGGCGCCAAAACGCTGAGCTACGCATCGAATATGGCCGCGGTCCGGCACGCCATCGCGGCCGGCTACGACGATGTCATCTATCTCAGTAGCGAAGGCGTAGTGCTCGAAGGACCACGCTCGACAGTCATCGCCGTCACCGGGAAGACGTTGGTTACCCCGCCGGTCGAGTCGGGGATTCTGCCCGGAACAACCGCCCAGGCGCTCTTTGATCTTGCCGAGCAAGAGGGGTGGCAAACGAAGTCGGAAACACTGTTCACCGGAAATCTCATCGCCGCCGACTCGGTGTGGTTGGTGTCGAGTGTCACGTTGGCTGCGCGCGTCCGTCGGATTAATGACTTCACCCTCGTCGATGAAGATGCCTCTACCAGCGACGATGGCGACCGCATTAGTGATTCCACTTTTTCCGCAATGGTCGATCGCGCGGTCGCCACTTAGGGGAGAATTGCCCCGGTACGTAGTAATTCAGCCAACTACTACCTAGAGTAGTAGACGTTAGGTGTCCGACGACTCACAGCTTCTCGCGATGGGATCCGCAGATGGACGGCGTGGCAATGAACTTGGCGATGGACGTTGTTGATGTCTCACGCTGGCAATTCGGAATCACAACGGTCTATCACTTCGTTCTGGTCCCGCTGACCATTGGTCTGGCCCCGATGCTGGCCGTCATGCAGACGGTGTGGGTTGTTACCGGAAATGATCAGTGGCTGCGCGCCACCAAGTTCTTCGGCAAGCTGTTCCTTATCAACTTTGCCCTCGGTGTCGCGACCGGCATCGTGCAGGAGTTCCAGTTCGGTATGAACTGGAGTGAGTACAG
>QIRE01000164.1_pt1 | contig 15677 bp, 14 predicted proteins | sample 2940141 | NCBI WGS metagenome assembly QIRE01 (sample SAMN09273532, study PRJNA473421) | Gut metagenome, whole genome shotgun sequencing project. | isolation source: gut tissue | host: Folsomia candida VU population | place: Netherlands: Amsterdam | collected 2016-03-06
ACCCGTTCTGGTCGTGGCCAGCTTTGTGCAGGGTGACGCGCAGGGGGTTGAACCGATCCCCGTAGCGATTGAGGGCATTCCCAACAATCACCTGTCCTATGCGGTGCAATGGTTCATGATCGCGGCCACTTGGGCGGGGATGACACTGGGTTTGATCTGGCGTATCAGACAGCGGAAATATTGAAGGACTCGTGATGCGTTACGTCTCGACGCGGGGTCAGGCCCCGGTGCTTAACTTCGAACAAGCCATGCTTTCGGGGCTGGCGCGCGATGGTGGCCTGTATCTGCCCGAGACGATCCCGGCCTTTTCCGGTCTGAACGATCTGGACGGCCTGTCCTATGAAGAAGTTGCCTTCCGCGTCGTGCGCCCCTTTACCGGCGACAGCTTTACCGATGCCGAACTGCGCGGCGCCATCGACCGCGCCTACCGGCGCATCGAACATGCGGCCAAGGCACCGCTGCATCAGCTTGCCCCCGGCCATCACCTGCTGGAACTGTTCCACGGCCCGACGCTGGCCTTCAAGGACTTTGCGATGCAGCTGATCGCGCAGCTGTTTCAGATTGCGCTGAAACGCTCGGGTGCGCGGATCACGATCGTCGGCGCCACCTCGGGCGATACCGGGTCTGCGGCGATAGAGGCGTTCAAGGGCATCGACAATGTGGACGTGTTCATCATGTATCCGCATGGCCGCGTATCCGAAGTGCAGCGTCGCCAGATGACCACGCCGGACGCCGCGAACGTTCATGCACTGGCGGTGACCGGCCATTTCGATGACTGTCAGGCGCGGCTGAAAGATCTGTTCAACGACCACGCCTTCCGCGATCAGGTGGGCCTTGCGGGCGTCAACAGCATCAACTGGGCGCGCGTCGTGGCGCAGATCGTCTATTATTTCACCGCCTGCGCCAGCCTTGGAATGCGGCCCACGGATTTCACCGTGCCGACCGGCAATTTCGGCGACATCTTCGCGGGCAGCATTGCGCGCACGATGGGCCTGCCGATCCGCCGCCTGATCATCGCCACCAACCAGAACGACATTCTGCACCGCGCCCTGACCACGGGCGAGTACCGGACCGGAGAGGTTGAGCCCTCGATCAGCCCGTCGATGGATATTCAGGTCAGCTCTAACTTTGAACGCGCGCTGTATCTGGCCTATGGCGGCGATGCGTCGGCGATTGCGCAGATCATGGACGAATTGAAACAGGGCGGCTTTACCATCAGCCAAGGCGCGTTGCAGGCGCTGCGCGAGCAGTATGTGTCCGGCCGCGTGTCCGAGGATGAGACGCTGGACATGATCCGCACCGTGCGCGCGGAAACCGGCCAGATCCTGTGCCCGCACAGCGCCGTCGGCGTGGCGATTGCGCGCCAGCATATCGAACCCGGTGTGCCGATGGTGACGCTGGCGACCGCGCATCCGGCGAAATTCCCCGATGCGGTCGAACGCGCCATCGGTCTGCGCCCTGCATTGCCGCCGCATATGGCGACCCTCTTTGATCTGCCCGAGCGTGTGACGCGGGTTGAAAATGATGTCGAGGCGCTTAAATCGCTGATCCTCGACCGGAGAACTCAGTGACCAACGATCCCCATATCCAACTGACCACGCTGCCCAACGGGTTGCGCGTTGCCACCCGCAAGATGGCGGGGCTGCATTCGGCCGCGCTTGGTGTCTGGGTGTCGGCGGGTGGCCGCAACGAACGCCCCGACCAGAATGGCATCGCGCATTTTCTGGAACATATGGCGTTCAAGGGCACCGCAAAGCGCAGCGCCCTGCAAATCGCCGAGGCGATCGAGGATGTGGGCGGTTATATCAACGCCTACACCTCGCGCGATACGACCGCCTATTATGTCCGCGTGCTGGAAAACGACGTGGCTTTGGCCTTTGATGTCATTTCCGACATCGTGCTGAACCCCGTCTTTGACGAGCGTGAAATCGAGGTCGAACGCGGCGTCATCCTGCAGGAAATCGGGCAGTCGCTGGACACGCCCGATGACGTGATCTTCGACTGGTTGCAGGCTGCGGCCTATCCCGATCAGGCGATGGGGCGCACGATCCTTGGGCCGACGGAATGCGTCAGCCGCTTTGGCCGCGCCGATCTGGCCGAATTCGTGTCCGGCAATTACGGGCCGGGACAGATGGTCGTTGCTGCCGCAGGCGCGGTCGATCACGATCAGATCGTCCGGCTGGCCGAACAGGAATTCGGCCACCTGTCGCCCATCGCCCAGCCCGCGCGCGAGGCTGCGCGCTGGCAGGGGCTGGAAACCCGCCGCGTGAAAAAGCTGGAACAGGCCCACTTTGCCCTGGCGCTTGAGGGGCCGGGATATATGGCGCCCGATTTCTATGCGGCGCAGATCTTCTCCTCCGCGCTTGGCGGGGGCATGTCGTCGCGCCTGTTCCAGAAAATCCGTGAAGAACGCGGGCTGTGCTATACGATCTTTGCGCAGTCGGGCTTCCATGATGATACCGGGATGCTGACCATCTATGCCGGGACCGGTGGTGAGGATCTGGCCGATCTGGCGCATCTGACCATTGATGAAATCAAGCGCGCCGCCGAAGATCTGTCCGAGGCTGAAATCGCCCGTGCCAAGGCGCAATTGCGCGCCAGCCTGCTGATGGCGCTGGAAAGCCCGACATCACAGGCCGAACGCATGGCGCGGACGCTGGCCATCTGGGGACGGGTGCCCGACGCCGCCGAAGTGGCCGAGCGGATCGCCGCCGTGGGGATCGCCGATGTGCGCGATCACGCGGTGCGTCTGATCCATCGGGCGCAGCCGGCGCTGGCGCTTTATGGTCCGGTCAAGGCCGCGCCGTCGCGCAAGGCATTGGCTGAAAGGCTTGCCGCCTGATGTTTCCGCGCAGGCGTCCCGTACGGCTTGAGGCCGAACGGATCGTGCTGCGGCTGCCGACGCATACCGATTTCCATGCCTGGACATCCTTGCGGGTTCAAAGCCGAGATTTCCTGACGCCGTGGGAACCTGTCTGGTCGCCCGACCATCTGACACGGAAAAGTTTTACCAACCGGGTCTATTGGGCGGCGCGTGCCAGCAGGGGGGGCACCGCGTTGCCCTTGTTCGTGATGCGCCGCGACGGGGTTTTGCTGGGCGCGATCACGCTGGACAATATCCGTCGCGGGCCCGCGCAATCGGGCACCATCGGCTATTGGATCGGTCAGCCCCATGCGCGCAAGGGCTATATGCGCGAGGCGATCGGCGCGCTGGTCCATCACGCCTTTACGGTGCTGGATCTAAGCCGGATCGAGGCCGCGTGCCTGCCGGAAAACGCCGCCTCGCGCGGGGTTCTGGAAATGTCAGGCTTCAAATACGAAGGCGTGGCGCAAAGCTATCTTCAGATCAACGGCCGCTGGCGCAACCATGTGCTTTACGCCAATCTGCGCAGCGACAGGCGCGGGCGCAGCGACGCCCGCTGATGTTTTTGCGTCCCGCGACGGCCGGGGGCGCTGCCCCCGGACCCCCGGGATATTTGAGCAAAGGAGAGATAAGGGCGATGGCTTTGAGACCGGCGGATCAGGGGCTGGCGGCGCGGTTGCCGCAGGGGGTGCTGCGGGATGTGGCACCCGCCTATCTGGAAGAGCCGCGCGGGCGGTTCTTTGGGCAGGCCGGTCTGATCGCGGCGCCCCGCGATGTCGAAGAGGTTGCGGCGGTGATCCGCGCCTGTGGCGAGGCGGGCGTGGCCGTTGTGCCGCGCGGCGGTGGCACCGGGCTGGTCGGCGGGCAGGTGATGCCGGACGGGCCGCTGCCGCTGGTCTTGTCGCTTGAACGGATGACCGCCATTCGCGATATTTACCCTGAGGAGGCCGTCATGGTGGCCGAGGCGGGCGCGACCTTGCAGCAGGCCCGCGATGCGGCGGCAGGTGTGGGGCGGCAGTTTCCGCTGGCCTTGGCGTCGCAGGGGACGGCGCAGATCGGCGGCGTGCTGTCCACCAATGCGGGGGGCGTCAACGTGCTGCGCTATGGCAATGCCCGCGCGCTGTGTCTGGGGGTCGAGGCAGTGCTGCCCGATGGGCAGGTGATGCGTGACCTGAAACGGCTGCGCAAGGACAATACCGGCTATGATCTGCGCGATCTGCTGATCGGTGCAGAGGGGACGTTGGGCATCATCACGGCGGCATCTTTGGTGCTGGCGCCGGTCCCGCCCGAGGTTGGCGTGGCGATGCTGGTCGTGGACAGTCCGGCGGCGGCGCTGTCGCTGTTGGCGATGGCGCAGGCGCGGATGGCGGGCGGCGTGACGGCGTTCGAGCTGATATCAGGCCAGGGGCTGCGCTTTCTGGACGCGGCCTTTCCGGCGATGCGCCAGCCCTTTGCCGACCGCCCCGACTGGCTGGTGCTGATCGAGGTCGGGTTGCCGACCGGGCTGTCGGCGGATGGCGCGTTGGAGGGGCTGTTCATCGCCGGGTCCGAGGCCGGTCTGGTCCATGATGGCGTGATCGCGCAATCCGGTCAGCAAGCGGCGGATCTGTGGGCCATCCGCGAGACGATCCCCGATGCGAACCGCTTTGTCGGCGCCATCGCCAGCCATGATGTCAGCCTGCCCTTGTCCGAGGTTGCGGGCTTTATCGACGCGGCACGCCAGATGCTGGCCCAACGTGGCGATATGCGGATCAACTGTTTCGGCCATCTGGGCGACGGCAACCTGCATTTCAACCTGTTCCCGGCCGACGGGCGCAAGCGCGAAGACTATGACGACATCCGCAAATCGCTGTCACGCGCGGTGCATGAAATGGTCGTCGCGCGCGGCGGGTCGTTTTCAGCGGAGCATGGTGTGGGTCGGCTGAAGGTGGGCGAGTTGGCCGAATGGGGCGACCCGGTGCGGCTGTCGGCCATGCGCGCGATCAAGGGGGCGCTGGATCCGGTGGGGATTATGAATCCGGGGGTTGTCCTATGAACATCGTGGTTCTTGAGGCTGTGGAGTGCCATGTCAGACGATGATGATCTGAATCTTCTTTATGAAGAATTTCCTGATCTAATTTCCGACGGTAATTTGCTCCAAAAGGAAGTTTTTGCTCATTTCGGGTTGCTTTTTTCTGGTTACGCCCTGCTCGAAACCGGACTACAGAATTGCTTCATTTTTTCTGAACTGCATCGATGTGTCGTGGAGAAAAAAGTGCTATGCCGTCAGGATTGGAGAGCAGCCTATGATGCGCTAGAGGCAAAATCTCATGCATCAACATTTGGCACCTTGTTGAAACTTCTGGATAGCTGCCCGCAGCTTGCTGAATGTAAAGATGAGCTTTCCTCGCTGAAAAGTAGCCGTGACTACTTCGCGCATCATTTCTTCAGGGAAGAAAATGGGAAAATGTTCTCTGATGAAGGCCGTATTCGGCTAATCTCAAGAATGAATGTCCTGCGCAGGCGAGTTAAGCTTTTAGAGGAGAAAGTTGACGATGCAGGGCTCTCCATCATTGAGCTTATTTATCCACATCTGAACATACCGGGGGCGATTGATCAGCTCCTCGGAAAGTTTAAAGCTGAGGCTGTTGCCAATCCCTCGAGTGCTTACGGATGGGAGCGTTAGGGCGCGCTACTCCCCCTCAAAGCTCGTCAGCGCATGAACCTCATGTCCCAACCCTTCCAGCACCCGTCGCCCGCCCAGATCCGGCAGATCGACCACGAACGCACAGCCAACGACCGTCGCGCCCAGCCTCTCGCACAGCTTGATCCCTGCGGCTGCCGTGCCGCCGGTGGCCAGCAGGTCATCGACGATCAGGACGCGTTCGCCGGGTTGCAGGGCGTCGTCATGAACCTCGACCACCGCTTCGCCGTATTCCAGCTGATAGGCTTCGGAAATCACCGCGCCGGGCAGTTTGCCCTTTTTGCGGATCGGCACGAAGCCCGTGGATAGCTGATGCGCGACCGCGCCGCCAAGGATGAAGCCGCGCGCCTCTAGCCCCACGACCTTGTCGATGCGCAGCCCGGCATAGGGGGTCAGCAGCTGATCAATCGCCATGCGAAAGCCGCGCGCGTCGGCGAACAGCGTCGTCACATCGCGGAACATGATCCCCTGATGCGGGAAATCGGGGATGGTGCGGATGTAATCCTTGACGCTGCGGGTCACTTTGGGCGCTCCATTTCGAATACATCCTGCACGGCGGTAAAGTCGCGATAGCCAAGGCGGGCCAGCCAGCCACCTGCCGGGCGCGCGTCAAAGCGGCCGTCGATCAGGCAATCTTCGCGGATGTGAATGCCGGTGACGACGCCGAAGACGGCGAAGTTCGCCTCGCCGGCCAAGGGCAGGATGCGGGTCATGCGGCATTCAAGCGCCGCCGCGGCATCGGCTGCGCGGGGACAGTCGATGGTCTGACATTCCGCGCGCGTGATCCCGGCGGCGTCAAATTCGCTTGTTCCGGCGGGCAGGGTCGCGGATGAGGCGTTCACCGCATCGCGCAGGTCGCCGCCCGCGATGTTGACGCAAAACACCCCGGTTTCAATGATCTGCGCCACGCTGTCCTTGGTACCCTTGCGGTCGTCCTTGCCCCCGGTCGAGGCAAACATCACCTGCGGCGGCACATAGGCGACGGCGTTGAAAAACGAATAGGGCGCGATATTGTCACCGGCAGCGCCGCGTGTCGAAATCCAGCCGATCGGGCGCGGCGCGATGATGGCGTTGAACGGGTTATGGGGCAGCCCATGTCCGGTTTCGGGGCGGTAGAACATGGCAAGCTCCTGTCTTGTGCAGGCCACAACCTGCCACCGCTTTTCGCCGCGCGCAATGTTTCGTCCGGCGCCCATGCGTGCTAAGGGGCCGCCGAACCACAGGAAGGCGCGATGTACGAGATCAGCCCCGAAACAGCCGCCGACACGCCCGAAGTCGAGGCCCTGTATGATCTGTGTTTCGCGCCGGGGCGGACGGCGCTGTCATCCTATCGTCTGCGCGACGGGGTGCCGAAGGTCGCCGATCTGTGCCTGATCCTGCGCGATCCGGGGGGCAGCGTGCAGGCCGCGATCCGCTATTGGCCGGTGCGGGTGGCCCGCTGGCCGGTGCTGCTGCTTGGCCCGATTGCGGTTCACCCGACGGCGCAGGGCGAAGGTCTGGGCGGGATGCTGATGCGTGACAGCCTGTCGCGCGCGCGCAAGATGGGGTCCAGCCGGGTGCTGCTGGTCGGCGACGAACCCTATTACCGGCGCTTTGGCTTTCGCAAGCTTGATGGCGTGATGATGCCGCCGCCGACGAACCCTGAACGGGTGCTTGGGCTGGAACTCTGGCCCGATGCGTGGGTTGGTGTGACGGGCGACGTGACGCGCGAAACCTCGCCCGGTGTGCTGTCGGGGGTGGCACAGTTTACACGCAGCCCCCATATCGGTTCAGCCCGCGTCCGGGTGGGGCGCATGACGGAGGATTGACATGGGAACCCTGCAACAAGTGGTTCTGCCGCCGATCAGCGATCCGGGCGTTCATGCCCAGATCGACCGCCTTGCCCGCCGCTATCTGGATGCTGGTGGACTGGGCATGGAGGTGATGGGCATCGTCGGCAATGGCGCCGAAAACCTGGTCGAAAAGCTGCCTGCCTTTGTGCGCGACCGGATGGACCGGATCACCCGCTCGGCCCTGAACCGTGCGTTTTCCGCCGCCTCGGGGTCGCGTCGTGTGCTGCGCGACCGGGGCGATTGGTTCAACCGCATGGCCTCGACCGTCAGCGGCGCGGCGGGCGGGGTTGCGGGTTTTGCGGGTGCCATGGTGGAGTTGCCCTTTACGGTCACGCTGCTGCTGCGGGCAATGCTGGATATCGCATCCGAACACGGTCTCGATCCCGACAGCGATGAGGTGCGGATGGAATGCCTGCGCATCTTTGCGGCGGCAGGTCCGATGGCCGAAGATGACGGCACCGATCTGGGCCTGCTGGCGGCGCGGATGTCGGTCACTGGGCAAACGGTGCAGGGGCTGATTTCGCGCGTGGCGCCGCGGCTGTCGATTTCACTGGGGCAAAAGATGGCCGCGCAGGCCGCGCCGGTCTTTGGCGCGGTGGTGGGTGCCTCGATCAACTATACCTTTACCCGGTATTATCAAGAACTGGCCCGCGTGCATTTCGGTATCCTGCGGCTGTCCCAAGAAACCGGCCTGCCGAAAGAGGCGCTGGTCGAATCCCTTCGCCTTGCCATCGACCGGCTCGATCACCGCAAAGACACGCGGCGCGCCTGATTCTTCTTCACGAAAATATCCCACAGGGGGGCTCGGGGGACGTGAAGTCCCCCGGCATTCGCGGGACGCAGTTATTCTTCGGCTTCCTCAAGCATCAGCGGCGCGACGGGCGCGTCCAGATCGTCCGTGGTCAGCGGGCCGCTTGGGCGCGCCAAACGCGCCTTGGTCACCCATAACAGCCGGTTCTGGGCGCGCGTAATGGCGACATAGGTCAGGCGTTTCCACAGGGGAATTCCCGCCTCGGTCCGGTTTGACCATGCGGCGGCGGAAATATCAGGACCAAAAACCTGCACATCGGGCCACTGGCTGCCCTGCGCTTTGTGGATGGTGACGGCGGCGCCATGCAGGAATGCCGCACCCATGCGCGCGGCATAGGGGATGAAAGGCTCCTCGGCATCGGGCATTTCGATTTTGACGATGCTGGCCGCTGACAGGCGCGGATCCTCGGCGCCGATGACATGCAGGCGCGAAAACCCCGGCTTGCGCCCCGGCCCCAGATAGACCACCTGCGCACCCTTGATCAGGCCGCGCGCCTCAAGGTCGATGCGCTTTTTGCGGTGTTTCAGCGGCAGTTCCAGCCCGTCACAGACCAGCGGCTCGCCGGGCAGCAGGGCATCGCCCGGCGCGCCAAAAGCCGACCGGAACGCATGGATCAGACGGATACGCGTGGCATTGCGCCATACCAGAACCGGGCTGCGCGCCATCAGATCGGATTCAACCCGTTCGGCCCAGACCACGCGCGGATCGCGCGCGGCGGCATCACGGATCATCCGTTCGAACTGATCAAAGGTCAGCGCATCGTCAGCCAGCGCGTGCGCCAGATCGAGGATCGGGCTGTCATCGGCCTGACGGTGGATGCGGTTCAGGATCAGCCGCTGACTGTCGGCCAGCTTGTCGAACACCATCTCACCGGACTGTCCGACAGGGGCCAGCTGCGCCGGATCGCCAAACAGCACCAGCACCGGAAAAATCTCACGCAAATCCTCGAACTGGCGTTCGTCCAGCATGGAGGATTCGTCGATCAGCCCGATATCCAGCCCGTCTTCGCGCCGCTTCCAGCCACGGATGAAATCCGATCCGCGCAGGCCAGCCGCCGCCAGTGCGCCGGGGATCGACGTGTGCAGATCGTAAAATGCCTTGGCGCGGTCCAATGCCTCATCCGTCAGGCCCTCGACCACGGGGCGGGTGCCTTCGCCCGTCAGCCATTCCGCGATGCGTTCGTAATCGGGATCATAGACCGGCGTATAAAGAATGCGGTGGATCGTCGTCGCGGGCACTCCGCGCATCCGCAGCACGAACGCCGCCTTGTTGGTCGGTGCCAGAATTGCGACGGTGCGCCGCCCCTGCCGTTTGCGGCCTTCGTAATCGGGGCTGATCAGATCAACGCCCGCCTCGCGCAGCGCGCGGGTGATTTCCGACAGCAGCAGCGTCTTGCCCGAACCAGCCTTGCCGATCACGGCCATGACCCGGCCTTTTCCCGACTCGGGCGGATGCAATTCATCTGCTATGATGTCGATGCCCGCCTCGGCGAAAGTCTGGGCCAGCGCATCCCATGCGTCGGCCTGATCGGGCGAAAGGGTCGGGGCGGGAAGGCTGTTGTTCATGGCTGACCCTTAGCCTGACTGACAGCAAAGGCAAAGCGCCAGTGACCCGTTTCGCCGGGCCGATTCTTGATGAGGAGTTTCGAGATGGTCGAGTTGTTCTTCGTGACCTGCCTTCTGGCCGATCCGCAACGCTGTCAGGATCACAGCCTGCTGTTCGAGGAAGGCAATGGATTGTTCGGCTGCATGATCCACAGCCAAAGCGAACTGGTCCGGTGGATTGAAACCCATCCGTCGGAACAGGTGCGCGAATGGAAATGCCGTTACCCCGACGAAGGCGACACCAAAATCTGAACGCCCACCCGTGATGTGACGGATGGGCGCGGGATCAGCGGTTCAGGGGCGCCCGGCTTCCAGCGCGTCTTCGAACGTGCGCAGACCGGTGCGGGGTGATTGCACCAGCACCGACATGTTGCCGGGCTTGTGCTGGTTCTTGAACATCTTGGTATGGGCGGCGGGAATGTCGGCCCAGGGGAATACCTCGGACATGCAGGGATCAAGGCGACGTTCCAGCATCAGCTGGTTCGCGGCGCTGGCCTGTTTCAGATGCGCAAAGTGGCTGCCCTGCACGCGCTTTTGGTGCATCCACAGATAACGCACGTCAAAGGTGCAGTTGAACCCGGTCGTGCCTGCGCAAATGACGATCATGCCGCCCTTTTTGCAGACCAGCGTGGACACGGGGAACGTCGCCTCGCCCGGGTGTTCAAAGACGATATCGACATTGTTGCCCTTGCCGGTGATGTCCCAGATGGCCTTGCCGAATTTGCGCGCCTCGGTGAACCACTCTTTGTATTCGGGGGTGTTCACGGTGGGCAATTGCCCCCAGCATTTGAATTCCTTGCGGTTGATGACGCCCTTGGCACCAAGGCCCATGACGAAATCGCGCTTGTCCTCTTCGCTGATGACGCCGATGGCGTTGCCGCCCGCCGCGTTGATCAGCTGGATCGCATAGGATCCAAGCCCGCCCGACGCGCCCCAGACCAGCACATTCATGCCCGGTTTCAGCTCGTGCGGTTCATGGCCGAACAGCATCCGATAGGCGGTGGCCAGCGTCAGCGTATAGCAGGCGGATTCTTCCCATGTCAGATGGCGGGGGCGCGGCATCAATTGCTGCGCCTGCACGCGCGTGAACTGGGCAAAGCTGCCATCGGGGGTTTCATATCCCCAGATCCGCTGGCTGGGCGAATGCATCGGGTCGCCGCCGTTGCAATGTTCGTCGTCGCCATCGTCCTGATTGCAATGGATCACGACTTCATCGCCGACCTTCCAGCGCTTGACCTTGGCACCAACCGCCCAAACGATGCCCGACGCATCGGACCCGGCGATGTGATAGGGTTCGCCATGGCCATCAAACGGGCTGATCGGCTGGCCCAGACCGGCCCAGATACCGTTATAGTTGACGCCCGCAGCCATCACCAGAACCAGCACTTCGTTGCTGTCGATTGACGGCACATCGACGATCTCTTGCAGCATGGCCTGTTCCGGCTCGCCATGGCGTTCGCGCCGTATGGCCCATGCGTGCATCTGTTTCGGCACATGACCCAAGGGGGGCATTTCGCCGATATCATAGAGGTCTTTCACCGGCGCATCATAGGGCGCGATCGGGGTCGGGGCGTCCAGAGCCATGTCAGTTTCCTTCGCTTGCCGCGGTGCAGAATCGGCTGCCGCAAGGCAGAGAAATATTATCGCGAAAGAAATATTGCAACAGTCAGGTGCTGATTTGTGAAATTTTGTGTCGCGGCGGATTCCAGCGTTGCCCGAGAAACAGCCATGACGATGCCCAATGACGCGTCACAACCAGATGCAGCAGCACCGGCAGCCCGATCCCGGCCACCACGCCAAGCACCAGATTCACCGCCAGATTGTCCACGCCCACGCCTTCCAGAAACCGGCGCATCCCCGATGTGCCAAGCACATGATAGAGATAGATGGTAAAGCCAAAGGCCCCCAGATTGCGGCCCTGAATCCCGGGCAACAGCATCAGGCACAGCGCCGATCCGCCCATTCCAAAAGCAAGGCTTTGCAGATCGCGCCGATCCGTCGGAAATTCATGGGTCTGTTCGAACTGCTGAAGATTTACCCACGTGGATGCGATCACCAGAACCAGCGCTACAGCGATCAGCAACAGCCGGTGCGCCTGAAGCAGATGCATGTGACGACAGGCCAAGGCCCCGGCCAGAAAATAGGGCAGCAGATATATCGCGCTTTGGACCGACATGAACCGAAATGGTGCATCAAACCCTGACAAGGAAAGCGCGCAGGCCATCAGGGCAAGAAGCCCAAGGAATCGCCCCTTTGTCAGAATGTCGAGGCTGCATACCGTCAAAAAGATAAGCAGAATCGCCTGAAGAAACCAGAAATGCACATAGGGCGTGACATAGTTCAGCCACCAATGTTCTTCCGGGGCGAAGCGTGTTCCCGTCAGCTGTGCGAAACCCATGAAGATGGTGATCGCGACGGCCCCCGGCAGCGCAAGCCTGCGGAACTTGCCGCTGAGAAAGGGCACCAGACGCGACGGGTTCACGGGTTTCAGCGCATAGACATAACCCGCGATGGCAGCGAATAGCGGCATCCGCAGGTCGGCAAAGAAATCCGCAAACAGACGCAAGGGATGCAGGCCGCTGACCCGTAAGCCGCCGTTATGATCCGCGCCGATGACGTGATAGCTGACAAGCAGAACAACCGCGATCAGGCGTGCGGTTTCTACGGAATGATTGGAATTGCTGTGGGCTGATGAAAAACGCGGCAAGATGGGAAAACTTCACAGAGTGCAATTAAGTGGTGAACGGGGATTAGGCACAGGTCAACCTGTTTCTGCATTGCGGCATTGACAGAGACAGTTTCGGTGCCATAGATGGCCTGAAACGAAATATTATTGCGCAAGCGTTGAGGGTGAGATGGCGGACAAGGACAAACCCTGGCTGTTCAGAACCTATGCGGGCCATTCGACCGCCGAAAAGTCGAACGCCCTTTATCGCAGCAATCTGGCCAAGGGTCAGACCGGGCTGTCGGTGGCCTTCGATCTGCCGACCCAGACCGGCTATGACAGCGATCATATTCTGGCACGGGGCGAGGTTGGCAAGGTTGGCGTGCCGGTCTGCCATCTGGGCGACATGCGGGCGCTGTTCGATAAGATCCCGCTTGAGCAGATGAACACCTCGATGACGATCAACGCGACGGCGCCGTGGCTGTTGTCACTGTATATCGCCGTGGCCGAGGAACAGGGCGCCGATGTCAGCCAGCTGCAAGGCACCGTGCAGAACGATCTGATTAAGGAATACCTGTCGCGCGGCACCTATATCTGCCCGCCCAAGCCCAGCCTTGCGATGATCACGGATGTCGCCGCCTATACGCAGCAGCATCTGCCCAAATGGAACCCGATGAATGTCTGCTCCTATCACCTGCAAGAGGCCGGGGCGACGCCGCAACAGGAACTTGCCTATGCGCTGGCGACGGCCATTGCGGTGCTGGACGACCTGAAAGACAAGGTGCCCGCCGACAGTTTCCCCGACATGGTGGGGCGCATCAGCTTTTTCGTGAATGCGGGCATCCGCTTCGTGACCGAACTGTGCAAGATGCGGGCATTTACGGAATTGTGGGACGAGATCACCGCCGAACGCTATGGCATCAGCGATCCCAAATACCGGCGTTTTCGGTATGGTGTGCAGGTCAACAGCCTTGGCCTGACGGAACAGCAGCCGGAAAACAACGTCTATCGTATCCTGCTTGAGATGCTGGCCGTGACCCTGTCCAAAAACGCGCGTGCGCGGGCGGTGCAGCTGCCCGCCTGGAACGAAGCATTGGGTCTGCCGCGCCCGTGGGATCAGCAATGGTCGCTGCGGATGCAGCAGATCGTCGCCTATGAAACCGATCTGCTGGAATATGGCGATCTGTTTGATGGCAACCCGGTGATCGCCGCCAAGGTTCAGGATCTGAAGCAGGGCGCGCGCGATGAGCTGCGCCTGCTGGACGATATGGGCGGCGCGATTGCGGCCATCGACTATATGAAGTCGCGGCTGGTCGAATCGAACGCCGAACGTCTGGGCCGGATCGAGACGAATGAGACGGTCGTCGTCGGCGTGAACCGCTGGCAAAACGGCGAGGCGTCACCGTTGACGGCGGGGGACGGCGGCATCATGGTCGTCGATCCGGCGGTCGAACAGGATCAGATCGGGCGTCTTCAGGCGTGGCGCGGGGCGCGCGATGACGGCGCCGTCCGCGCCGCGCTGGATGCGCTGCGCGAGGCGGCGCAGCAGGGGCGGAACGTGATGCCGCTGTCGATTGCCGCCGCAAAAGCCGGGGTCACGACAGGCGAATGGGCAGGCGTCATGCGGCAGGTTCATGGCGAATATCGCGGCCCGACCGGCGTCTCGGCCAGCCCGTCAAACCGGACCGAGGGGTTGGAGGATATCCGCGAGGCCGTCGATGCGGTCAGCGCGCGGCTTGGGCGACGGCTGAAATTCGTGGTCGGCAAGCCGGGGCTGGACGGTCATTCCAACGGCGCCGAACAGATCGCCTTTCGCGCCCGCGATTGCGGTATGGACATCACCTATGAGGGGATCCGCCTGACGCCCGAAGAAATCGTGTCCCGCGCCAAGGCCGAGGACGCGCATGTCGTCGGCCTGTCGATCCTGTCAGGCAGCCATCTGCCGCTGATCGAGGATCTGATGGACCGGATGCGCGCGGCCTCGCTGGATCATATCCCGGTGGTCGTGGGCGGGATCATTCCCGATGATGATGCAACGCGCTTGTTGGGAATGGGCGTTGCGCGGGTCTATACGCCCAAGGATTTCCAACTGAACACGATCATGATGGATATTGTGGCGCTGGTTCAACCAGGGGCCGAAGCGGCCTAGGCTTTGCGTCCCGCGACGGCGGGGGGCCAGCCCCCCGCACCCCCCGATGTTACACCCGAATTCGGATGTCGGGCAGATCAGGACCGCTGTATCAGAACTGGCGCCGGGGGATGAACCTTCCCGGCGCCAAGTTGTTATGAGCAGGCAGCAATCCGAGGTGTGGAATGGGTGGAACGTCAGGACGGGCAAGCGCGGTGGACCCGCTGCGGATGATCCTTGCCCTTAGCGTGATCGCGCTGCACACCTCATTCCCCGAGGCATTGGCGGCCCCGGCCAAACAGGTTCTGGTCAATGGCCTTTATCGGCTGGCAGTGCCGGTCTTTGCCGTCATATCGGGCTATTTCTTTCTGAATGCGCTGCAACAGGGGCGGGAATGGGCCTATTTGCGGCGGATTCTGGTGCTGTATCTGTTGTGGATGGCGATCTATCTGCCGATCTGGGGTGCGGAAATGGCGGACGGGCGCAATGCCCTGTTGACGGTCATCTTCGGCTATTTCCACCTGTGGTATCTGGCGGGGCTGGTGATCGCGGGCGTTCTGGTCACGGCGCTGGTGCGGATGGGCGCGTCGGTCCGAGGGATGGTGCTTGTGGTGATTGCCTGCGCGGCGGTCAGTCTGGTGGGGCAGTATCTGGCGATGACGGGACGGTTTCAGATCGCACTGGACGCCTATCGCAACGGGTTTTTCGTGATCTTTCCCTATTTCGCGACCGGCTATCTGATTGCCCTGCGCAAGGATCGGCTGCCGCGGTTTGGCATCATGACGGCGATGGCGGCGATTCTGGCAGTGATCGGGGAAAGCCTGATCTGGTATCGGATCGCGGGTGGGATGTTCGGCGTCGATAACATGGTGTCGCTGATGGTCGCGGCGCCGGTGCTGTTTCTGACGGCGCTGCGCATGGCCGGCCTCGCCAATGGCAAGCAGATCGCCAGCATGGCCGCGTTCATCTATTTCATCCATATCCTGTTGATGATCACCGCCAGCGCCCTTGGACTGGCGGGGGATGTGAAAGCCATCGCGGTCATGGTGGCATCGGTTGGGCTGGCCGTGGTCCTGAACGCATCGGCCATG
>QIRE01000165.1_pt1 | contig 15661 bp, 14 predicted proteins | sample 2940141 | NCBI WGS metagenome assembly QIRE01 (sample SAMN09273532, study PRJNA473421) | Gut metagenome, whole genome shotgun sequencing project. | isolation source: gut tissue | host: Folsomia candida VU population | place: Netherlands: Amsterdam | collected 2016-03-06
TCTTCACAACCTCTCCCCTCCGCTAATGCGATCATGTGCAAGTGAGTAATGCAGCATCCGACCAATCGCGGCTCTATCCGCGCGTCACCAGCTTCCGATTCCGACGCGGAGCGCTGAGCGCTGGGCAGCAGCGAAATTGGGAAACCAAGTGGCCCATCCTTGGTCGCGAACTGCGCACCGACGGCGGATCCGAAGCGCCGCTGAACACCGCCGAATGGTTTGGCCGCACGGCGGACACAATCCTGGAGATCGGCAGCGGCACGGGGATCTCGACCGCGGCGATGGCAGCCGTCGAACCTGACGTGAATGTGATCGCCGTCGAGGTTTACAAGCCCGGCCTGGCACAGTTGGTCGGTCTGGTTGACCGCCAAGGCCTCACGAATGTTCGGATGATCCGCGGCGACGCGATGATTGTGCTGATGGAACTCACCGGTCCGTCGAGTTTGACTGGTATTCGAGTGTTCTTCCCAGACCCATGGCCCAAGGCTCGACATCACAAGCGACGGCTGTTGCAACAGGGCACCATCACGTTGATGGCTGACCGTTTGAAGCCGGGAGGTGTCTTGCATATCGCCACCGATCACGCCGAATACGCCGAATGGATTTCGGAAGTCCTTGACAATCAAGACGTAACCAAGACGCATGTGGTTCCACTCGAAGACAAATCGGCAAGCCCGATCCTGTTGGAACGCCCCACGACGAAGTTCGAGGGACGGGCCCAGCGGGAAGGTCGGGACGTCACCGAATACGTCTTCACCAGGCAGGAGGCGCAATGACCGTCAGCGAGATAATTGCCGGAACGAGTTCGGCGCAGCGGGTGCTGCTGGTGTGGGACGCACCGAATATGGATATGGGGCTGGGCGCCATTCTCGGTGGTCGACCGACTGCCGCGCACCGACCCCGCTTCGACGCGCTTGGTCGTTGGCTTCTTGAACGGACCGCATCTGTCTCCACCGGCACTGGGACAGACACAGCTAAGAGCGACACAGCGCAGAGCGTCGAACCCGAGGCAACCGTCTTCACCAACATCGTCCCCGGCAGCTCAGACGTCGTGCGTCCATGGGTGGACGCACTCCGAAACGTCGGTTACGCGGTATTCGCAAAACCGAAGTTGGCCGAGGACACCGACGTTGACTCAGACATGCTCGACCACATCGAGCTCCGGCGCCACACCGTCGGACTTGCCGGACTCATCGTCGCGTCGGCCGATGGCCAGGCCTTTCGTGAGCCGCTGCTGGAAATCGCCGCCGACGGCGTACCCGTCACCGTCATCGGATTCCACGAGCACGCGGCGTGGGCAGTCGCGGCCGAGGAACTCGAATTCGTTGACCTCGAAGACATTCCCGCAGTCTTCCGCGAGCCCCTTCCCCGGATCGGACTCGATTCCCTCCCCGACGACGGCGCGTGGCTTGCTCCGTTCCGCCCACTTTCGGCGTTGTTGCGGTGATCACTACCCAACACCAAATTTATGTGACACTCAGGGCAACCTGTAACACTTAACGGTTGATCCATGCGGGTGAAGCCACACGGAGTAAACGAAAGGACATAGGTGTGTTCGGAGCCATCGGCACATTCGTCTACCGGATGCGCTTCGCAGTTATTGCGGTTCTTATCGCCCTCATGGCAGGTCTGGGACTCTACGGTCTGAACCTGAACAAATATCTTTCGCAGAGTGGCTGGTTTGACCCGACGTCGGAGTCAGTCAAGGGTTCGGAGCTGGCTGACCAGTCCCTTGGTCGAGACCACCGCTCGGACGTCATCTTGCTGATCAGTCCGCCAGCGGGAACCAAGGTCGACGACACGGAGTTCGGCGCGAAGGTCGAAAACTTCCTCGACGACCTCATCAAGAACAATCCGAACGTGGTGAACCGCGACAACCCCGGCATCATCGATCCGTTCGACGTTAGAGACACCTCCGCCGCAGGTAAGGCAGCTCTCGACACCAAACGGGCGCGCATGTTTACCGCCGATCGCGCGCATGCATTCATCAGCATCGGCATCAAGGGCGACGACGACACGACGATCCTCGCGAACTACAAATCGGTTGCGCCCGCATTCGGCGACATCGCGGGCCGCTTTGACATGCCGGGCACAACATTCCAGTTGGCTGGTCTGCAACCTGTCGCGGGTGCGATGGCCAACGGTATGGACGATGACATTCGTCGTGCCGAAGTGATAGCCCTACCGGTTGTCGCGTTGATGCTGCTGTTTGTTTTCGGTGGCGTCGTCGCGGCCTGTTTGCCGGTTCTGATCGGCGGTCTGACGATCGCCGGATCGCTCGGCATCATGAAGATGTTGGCTCAGGTCACCGAACTGAATATCTTCGCGCAGTCGGTGGTCACGCTGATCGGCCTCGGCATCGCCATCGACTACGGCCTCTTCATTGTGAGTCGCTTCCGAGAAGAGTTAGTTGCCGGATATTCGACCAAAGCAGCGGTCCGAAGAACGGTGATGACCTCGGGTCAGACCATCGCGTTCTCGGCGACGATCATCGTTGCCGCGCTGGCCTGTCTGTTGATGATGCCGCAGGGCTTCCTCAAGTCCGTCGCATTCGGCGCCATCGCCTCGGTCAGCCTCGCCGCGATCTTGTCGATTACCGTTCTACCAGCAATTTTAAGCATCCTCGGTCCGCGCATCGATATGTTCAGCGTGCCGTTCCTGCGTCGCACGCGGACCACCAAAGAGATCGAGGAAGGCTTCTGGGGCAAGCTGTCCGGCTGGGTCATGCGCCACCCCATCAAGACCGCGCTCCCAACCGTCGGCCTGCTGCTCGTCCTGATCATCCCGTTCGGCAACATCGCCTTCGGCGGTATCTCCGAGGCGTACCTACCACCGGACAACCCGACCCGACAAGCGCAAGAGAACTTCGACAAACTCTTCCCGTCGGAGCGCACCGAAGAGATCAAGCTCGTCATCGCCTTCGACCCCAACAATGGCGACCAGAATGCCGCGTTACAGCAGATCGCCGACGACGCTAACAAAATCCCTGGCTTCACCAAACAGTTCAGCCCATCCACCGACTCGGGCGCCCAGTCCGGCGAGTACGGGCAATATGGTGTGCTACAGATGTCTGCTGGCCTGGTTGACCGCAACACCGCAGGTGAAGCGATCAAGAAGCTTCGTGCGATCGATACTCATGGCACCCGTATGTTCGTCGCCGGTACGCCTGCGTTGACGCAGGACTCCATCGACGCGCTACTGAGTCGATTGCCACTGATGACCGTCCTGCTGGTACTCATCACCGGCCTGCTGATGTTCCTCGCGTTCGGCTCGATCATCCTGCCGATCAAGGCCGCACTGATGTCGGCATTGGGCCTCGGTGCGACGCTCGGCATCCTGACACTGATCTTCGTCGACGGTCACGGCGCGTCGATCGCAAACTTCACCCCGGGACCGCTGTTCGCGGCGATCTTGGTGTTGATCATCGCGATCGTGTTCGGTCTTTCCACCGACTACGAGATATTCCTGCTTGCGCGAATGGTCGAAGCTAGACAAAAGGGCGCGAGTACCACCGAAGCGGTTCGGGTCGGTACCGCGCATACCGGCCGGCTCATTACGGCGGCGGCGGCGATCCTCGTCGTCGTGACGGGGGCGTTCGGTCTCTCCGACATCGTGATGATGAAGTACATCGCGTACGGCATGATCGCCGCGCTGATCCTCGACGCCACCATCATTCGTATGTTGCTGGTGCCGTCGGTGATGAAACTACTCGGCGACGACTGCTGGTGGGCTCCCCGCTGGATGCAGAAGCTTCAACAGAAGATCGGCCTCGGCGAGATCATCCTCGACGACGAGCCCGACGAACTGCGCGACGGTGCGCGTGCCAACCGGTCGGTGTCGGCGGGAACCATGATTGCCGAAGCTCCGACGCGCGCGTTCTCCGCCGCCGACGCGCAGGCATCGGGCGTGTCCGCAGCCGTGCGGGAACGACGCAATGTTGCGCCACCCGTTGCGCCACCCGTGGCGACACCCCGAGTGCAACCGTCGGTCCGCCCCACGGGGCCAACCCCGCCCGTCACCCCACGCCCGGCGCCCACCCAGGCGCCTTCGGCTCAGCCTTCGGCTAAACCTTCGGCTCAGCCCGAAGCTGAGCGCCCCGACACCGGTCGGTGGCGCCTCGGCGATGGCGGCATCAAGTTCGACACCCCTGGACGACAGGTTGCGCCGACGCCGCCAGCGCCACAGCCGACGCAGCCCAGTCACGGCCAGCCGCAGCAACCACCCGCTCGCCCGGGTGCGCCGGAGCAGCCGCGAGTCCCTCCGTTGGGCCAGACACCGTCGGGACCGGCGCCGTCAGGACAGGCACCAGCGGGACCGTCGCCATTGATTCGACGCCCATCTCTCGAAGACTCGGGCACCCATCGCCCGCTCGCGGCGTCGGTGAATCCTGAAGGCAACCAGCCGCGCGGGCAGGCCCCGGACCAGTCGCCGATGAACCAGTCGCCGATGAACCGCGGACTGTCCGACGCCGCTCGCGCCGACCGGCTAACCGAGCCAGACGACTCGAATGGCAAGCGTCACGCACGCGATGACGATGACCAGATCAGCGTCCAGGATCTGTTGCGCCGCAGTCGGAATCAGCGCGACTGATCAGTTAGACGTCGCCGCGGCGTGCCGTCGACGGCATGATGTCGGCGACCGTCGCGGCCAGTTCCAGGAACGCCGTCCGCGTCTTACCGTTGAGAATGTCGAGGTCAATCTCGGCACCGGCAGCGAGGTGTTTGTCATACGGAATGACCTGCACCGCACGAGCTTTGGCGTTAAAGTGCTGCGCCATCTGCTCGATGTCGACCGGCGAATCCTTTGCCTTGGACATCGATACGACAACCACCGCCTGGTTGACCAGGTGCCCATATCCGTGTAGCTCAAGCCATTCCAGCGTCGCTAGACCACTGCGCGCACCATCGACGGCCGGCGAGGTGACGAGCACAATTCCGTGCGCGAGATCCAAGACGCCCTTCATCGCCGAATGCATCAACCCGGTACCGCAATCGGTCAGAATAATGTTGTAGTGATTGCGGAGGATGTCAATCGCCTTGCGGTAGTCCGTCTCGCTGAATGCCTCCGACACCGCCGGATCCCGTTCGGACCCAAGGACTTCCAGCCGGCTCCGACTCTGGCTCGTGTGCGAGCGGACGTCGGAGTAGCGCGAAACATCCGGGTCATCGAGCAGGTTGCGGACGGTCGACTCGGTCTGCTGCGGCACGCGATTGGCCAGCGTCCCCAGGTCCGGATTGGCGTCGAGTGCGATGACACGATCGCCGCGCAACGACGAGAGAGTCGCACCAAGTCCGACCGTCGTCGTCGTTTTACCCACGCCGCCCTTCAACGATAGAACCGCGAGCCGGAAGTCGCCCTGAATCGGGGTGCGAACACGATGAATCATCGCGTCGTTGCGCCGCTGCTGCGCACTGTCACCCGGATTCACTCGACCACCCGTCGCTGAGTAGACAAGTCGTCGCCAACCCGACCCTGGCGGGCGTCGGAGAAGTTTCCGCGGCGAGATCTCCTCAATACTCGGGGCGTGTTCGGGCGCGATCGGAGCTCCAAAATGCGGTCCCTGAGGGGAGTGGTTCTGCTGCCACGGTGGTGGACCCGCCGGCTGCTGTATGTGAGTCTGCGGACCGTAACCCTGCGGACCGGAAAACTGTTGGGGCACTTGCTGTTGCAGCACGCGTTGTTGGGGCTCGGAGGGTACTACCGGAATTGCCCCCGAGCTCGGCGCAAATGCACCATTGGACGAGTGCCGCGCCGGCGGCGCAGCCTGTTGGTGCGGCGGCGCCAGACGATCAACCCCGACCCCCTCGTCCATATTCAGCCAGCTCGGTTCGGCTTCGTTACTCGACACCCTTGAGATTCCCTCCGACTCGACGAGACCGCACGCGGTCGCCACATTGTGAGGCAGTCTATGCGACGGCATTCCCTGTGACAGGCCACTCTAAGCAAGTTCAACTATCATTGCGTCGCCGGGCGGACCGGAGCTGTGAGTAGAAGGTGCGAAATATGACCGATGGTTCGGGTGGCGCGTGGCAGGCATTCCGTGAGGCGACGTTAGGTCTCGTCCGATCCGGCGGATCAACCAACAAGCAGGCCGTTGAGGCGCTTGCCTACCGCGCACGACAACCTATCAACAACGACTTCCGCGTCGCGGTCCTGTCGCTGAAGGGTGGCGTCGGCAAGACAACCGTGACGCTCGGTCTCGGCTCGGCGCTCGCGTCGTTGCGCGGTGACCGCGTCATCGCCGTTGACGCTAATCCCGACCTAGGTACCCTCGCCCGACGAGTTCCACAGCAGACCGCATCGACCGTGTGGGACCTTCTCAACGACCCGACCGTCGAGCACTATTCCGACATTCGGCGCCACACCAACCAGGCGTACAGCGGGCTGGAAGTGCTTGCGTCGTCGAGTGATCCGGCGATCTCGGAGGCATTCTCCGAGGAGGAGTACCTCGATGTGCTGTCCATCCTGGCGCCGCACTACAACCTCATCCTCACCGACTGTGGGACCGGGCTGGTGCACTCGGCGATGTCGGGGGTCCTGAAGACGTCCAGGTCCCTGGTACTCGTCACCTCGCCCGCGGTCGACGGCGCGCAGAGCGCGATTGTCACCCTTGACTGGTTGACCGCGCACGGATACGGCGATCTGGCCCGCGATGCCGTCGTAGTGATTACCTCTGCGCGGCAACGTAATTCACCCGTCGACATCGACATGCTGGTGCACCATTTCGCCGGTCGCGTGCGGGCCGTACAGGTTATCCCCTACGACGAGCACCTGGCCGTTGGTGCGCAGATCGATCTCAACGAAATGCGACCGCGCACCCGCGCGGCTCTACTCGAACTGGCCGCGACCGTCGTCGACAGTTTTGCGCTGCCGCCCGTGATGCTGCCGCCGCTACCGTTCAACCAATTCCCGCAGCCGCTCCCGGGGTACGGGCCACCACAGCAATATGGGCAACAGCAGTACGGCCAACCGCTGCAGTATGGGCAACAGCAGTATGGGCAACAGCAGTACGGACAACAGCAGTACGGCCCACCAGCGGCGCCCGAATATCAGCCCTACCAGTAGGGCGCCCGATTCAGTTAGGTTGGAACGGTGACTACCTTCCAACGAATCGCCAAGATCGCCAACAAGGCAGTGTTTCCCATCCTCAACGCCCCTGTTATCGGACAGAAGCTGTCTGGATCAATGGCGACAATCAGTTACGTCGGCCGTAGATCGGGTAGAGAGTTCAGCGCCCCGGTCGCTTACACCCGCAAGGATGACCGGACGCTCACCATTGGGGTGGCGGCTCCCGACCAGAAGTCATGGTGGCGAAACTTCTACCCCGACGGCGGCCCGATCACCGTCGATATTGGCGGTGTCTCCCGAACCGGAACAGCCGTTGCGCAGCGCGACGATGAGCGGGGCACGCGCGTGACGGTTACGTTCGACAAGGCCTAGCGCCGAATCACGCGACCAACCCAATGACCTAGCGGAACACGAGGGCACCAAATGAAGACCATGACCTGTCGCCAACTCGGCGGACCCTGCGATCTCGCGCATCACGGCGAATCCGCCGACGACGTCATCAATGCTCAGGACCAGCACCTCAAGCAGGTCGTCAAGGAAGGCGACGAGGCCCACCGCGAGGCGCGCCAGGAGATGAAGTTCCGCTGGCTGCACCCCAAGAAGTCGCTCGGTTGGTACAACGACATGAAGCTGACCTTCGCGGACCTTCCGTCAGACTGACGGTCGCGACGACACCGCCGTCCGGTCCGAATCCAGTACTCGCGCGTAGCCTGCGCCGAGAGCCAGCAGCGTCACACCAACGACGATGAACGCGACGACGCGGAACAAACCGTCGAGCGTGGCGAGGTCGAAGAGGAACAGCTTGCCGACGGCTCCGGCCGTCAGGGCGAGCCCGGCCCCGACCAAGAGCGCTCGGTTACTGCCACGCACCCGCGTCGCGTAGCCGAGCAGGCACGCGGCGACTGCGATCCAGCCGATCGTCGCGGCCATGTGTCCGCCGAGGAATCCACTAGGACGCCCGGACGCGAGCAGGCCGATCATGACCGTCAACTGAGTGAATTGGTAGACGACGAAGAGACCCGCGATGGTCCACACCACGCGCGCGACGTCGGCGCCATTTCGTCGTTGCCGCACCGACCGCGACCACGACGCCGCAAGGACCACCGCCGCCGAGGCAGCGAGCAGTGCGGCCATGATCGACGAAAGACCTTCCGCGACAGACACATCCGCTGCTGCGACCAGGCGCCACGGTGGGCAGAGGGCGAGTAGGGCCAGCGCGCCAATCAATGCCACACCAGACGCCACGATCCGCATAGCCAGACCGAATGTCTCCTGCGACGCCGACTCTGGTCGTGACGGTGACGGTCCTGAAAGCGACGGTCGCGCCAGCGACGCGAGCGCCAGGCCGAGTGCTCCGGCGAGGAGCGTCGGGACCACAACCTCGGCCGCGAACGCCATGGGTAGCGCGACGATGGTGGCCAGAATCGATAGCGTCAGCCACCCAATTCGCACTCCGTCGGTGGCGCCCGGGATCCGACCGCCAAGCACGCCGACACCCAGGCACAACACCGCATACCCGGCGAGAACCGCGGCACTGATGCGAGGATCAACCACCGCCCCCGACAACGGGATTGGCGTCGCCGCGAAACCGACCATGGCGATCAGTGACAGCCGCAGACGCGTCGAACCGAGGACCAATAGGGCGGATCCGACGGCAAGCATCGCGTTGATCGCGACGCAGGACATGAGGAGGGCGGTGAGGTCGGTCGGCAGCTGCGCTATGCCTGTCGCAAACGGGGCGAGGGCAAGTGGAATCGTCGAAACGGCTGTGCGCACACCGAAATACGCCAACCAGTTTTTCCCGATCGGAATCCACATCGCGGCCGCCGACAGCACGAGCATGAACGCGATGAGTGAGAAGTCGAAGCCGCGGGTGATGATCGGCGCGAGAACCAGAAGCGGCGCCATCACCAGCACCCCAAGCGATTGGCTGTTCCACCAGCGTGCGGTTGCCAAGCCGACGCCCGCGATGACACCCGCAACAACCAACGCCACAGGCGCGGGCAGCCAGTGGTAGATCACGCTGGCGGCCATCGCGTCGATGTACGCGGCCGCGATGCCCGTCGCCGCGAGAGCAACCCCGCCTACCCGACCACCCGAACGTCGCGACACCAGCAGTCCCGCTCCAAACAACGCCGCCGCAAACAGCGCGCCGCCCGCGACCCGAAGTTCAGGTCGAAGCAGACCGGCCTGAGCGGCAAGCACCAACAGGAGCACCACACCGATCAGCGTGACGCCGACACCACAGGCAGCCAGCACCCGGCCGATGATCTGCGACGACGATAGTCGGGGGGCTGCGGGTTGGGGTCGAGGAGGCTGCGGCGGGTAGTACGGGGGCTGCTGCGGCTGGAAGTGCTGCGGCGGGGGCGTAAAACCCTGCTGGCCGGGAAATGGGACGGGCGCAGGAACGGGGGCGAGGAGTTGTTTGACCTGCGCGAGCTCGATATTCATCGACGCCGAGCGTCGTTGGAGATCGGCACAGTCAACGGCGATGCGGTCAAGGACGGCAAGCGCAGCGGGAATTCGATTGGGATCCGGTGCAGTCATTAACCCAATGTCGCAAATTTGGCGTCGCAGCGACTGCGTATCACTACTCAGTTCAGGTGGGTAGTTGATCAATCATCAATCGTCCAGCCCGTGCTCGATCGCGTACCGGGTAAGTTCCACCCGATTGCCCAACTGCAATTTCCGCAGTGTCGCCTGAACATGGTTCTCGACGGTTCGGTGGCTGACGACCAATTTCGCCGCGATCTGTTTGGAGCTCAGCCCCTTCGCCACATACCTCAGCACCTCGGTCTCCCGATTGGTGAGCGCGGGCACCGGCGCCCCAGTCTCCGACGGCGCGGAAGCAATCCGCCGGTATTCACCAAGGATCAGTCCCGCGAGTCCCGGCGTGAACACGGCTTGACCGGCGGCTGTCGCGCGGACCGCGTCAACGAGTTCTGCCTTCGACGATGACTTCACCAAATATCCGGTCGCCCCGGCCTTCACGGCCTCCAGGACGTCGTCGCGTTCGTCGGACGCCGACAACACCAGGATCCGCGACTTCGGCGACACCGCAAGCACTTCCGCCGTCGCGTCGGCACCCGATCCGTCAGGTAGTTGCATATCCATCAGCACGACGTCGGGCAGGACGGCCTTCGCACGACGCGCAGCCGAACCCACTCCATCGGCCGTCGCGACGACCGCAAAGCCCTCGTCGGCAAGGTCTCGTGCGACGCCCTCGCGCCACATCGGATGATCGTCGACGACCATGATCGTCGGCAACCTAGCGTCTTCGGTCATGTCAGCTACCTTCCGTCCGTGAATTCAGCGACACAGCAGTCAACGGCACCGTGAGCTCCCATTCGGTGCCGCCATCGAGTTCTGTATCGAGTGTTGCTGTGCCACCTAATGATTCGATGCGGCGCACGATCGATTGCGCGACGCCGAGTCGCCCCTGCCGCTTCGCTTGTTCCAATCGGCCGTCGGGTATTCCGACGCCGTCGTCGCGGATGCTGACCACCACGTGGTCACCGAGGTTCTCCAGCAATACGAACGCCTGCGCGCCGTCCCCAGCATGTTTTACGACGTTGTCGAGCGCGTTGGTGACCGCGGCGTCCAGTTCGGCCGCGAGTTGCATCCGCATCAGCACAGGTTCCCGCGGCGACGAAACCGACACCGACTCTCCACCATGTGCGCGCAGAATCTCTCCGAAGTCGATGTCGGCTGTCGACGCGGGCGTGAGATCGACGTCGGAGGAAGAAACGAGGTGTCGAAGGGCGCGTTCCTGCTCGCTTGCCAGCGTCGCCAGTTCGGCTGTGCTGCCACCGATTTCACGTCCCCGCTTGGCGATCAACGCCAGTACCTGCAGCACTCCGTCGTGGACCTCGCGAGACAGTCGTTCCCGCTCTTCGGTCGCGGCGGTCATCCGCATCGCGGCTACCAATGTTCGATGCGATCGTCGTGCACTAGCCGCACCGAGCCCCACGGCCACTCCGACTGCCAGCAACACGATGAGCGTGGCATTGCGCCCGAAGTTGAAGCTGACCGTTCCCTTGAGGAAGAAGCTTGACGCCGCTACCGACGCGGCGACGAAACCGCCGATCATAGGACCACCCAGAACCGCTGCGGAGATGACGACGTTCGTGGCCCACAGCGTCGTCGGCCACGACTGATTGTTCGACACCCAGTAGTCACTGGCGACGATGCCGGTCGACAGGACTAGCCCGATGGTGATGACAAATTCGACGCTGACCCAATATCGGTTACGCCCGAACCCGCGGAGATAGGCGACGGCGAACACCGCAGACGACGCGACCAACAGACCGAACAGGGACCATGTGATCCGCGGGTACAGCAGGTCGTCGTTAACGGCAAACTGAAATCCCAGCGCATACAGCACCGACAGCAAGCGAAAGACCTGCGCTGCGCGCCACAGTGGTGCGGTGGGGTCTGCCGAACTGTCGGTCCCGACCATCCACGCGGGTGTCGCGCGCGGGACCTCACGGCCCATCGGGATCAGCCTCGGGCTCATACGCGCCCGGCGGATCGGGCTCGGCGATATACATCCGGCTGTCGGAGAGTGTTGCGGCTGGCTCGTCTGGATCAGGCTCGTCGGGACCAGGCTCGGCGGGACCAGGCTCACCGTCCGACTGCGGTTCCGAATTCAGTTGTCGGATAGCGGTATTCAGGAAGGCGATCAGCGGAACAACCAGCAGGCCGCCAACAATTCCGGCGGATACGATGCCGGCCGCGATACCGAGGACCACCGCGACGGGATGCAATCGCACCGAGCGTCCGAGCAGGAATGGTTGCAGCACATGGCTTTCCAACTGCATCACGCCAACGACGATCGCCGCCGCGATGACAGCCGCAACCCAACCGTTGGTCACCAATGCCACCAGCACCGCCAACGATCCGGTGACCAGCGCGCCGACGATTGGGACAAAGGCGCCGAGGAACACCAGCGACGCGAGCGGGAGAGCGAGTGGCACATGAAGGATCGCCAGGCCGGTGCCGATTCCGATGGCGTCGACGAGTGCAACGGCAACCGTCGCGCGAACGTACCCGACCAGGGTGCGAAAGCCCGCCAACCCGGCCCGATGAACCTTGGGACGACTGGCACGCGGGACAACGCGAGTGAGGAATTCCCAAATCTGTCCGCCGCCGTACAGAAAGAAGATCGCGAGGAACAGCGATAGGAGGGCGCCGGTGACAATTTCGGTCGCTGTCGTTGCGGTAGCCAGGGCGCCAGAGGTGACCTTGTCCTGGTTGTGCTGCAGGAAGTTGATTAGATCGTTGCCGACATTGCGGACCTGTTCCTCGTCGAGTCCGAAGGGCCCATTGATGAGCCAGTCCTTGATGTCGTTGATTGTCGCGGTGACCTGCGCGGTCAGGTCCGGAACGCCGCGGATGAACTCCTGCACCACGAAGGTCATCACCGTCGCCAGCACGCCGAGGGCGCCAACGAGCGAAATAACTACCGCCAACGACCGCGGAAGGCCAAGCCGATCCATCGCGTCGACGAGCGGCACCAGCATGGCGCTACCCAGAATGGCCAATGCCACCGGGACGAGGACCGACTCGAACCGATGGAACAACATCAACAGCGCATATACGCCTGCTCCAAGTACTAATAGTCGCCAGGTCCATTCGGCGGCCGCGCGGACCACTGGATGCACTTTGGCGCGGTCGACGTCGGCTAGACGAGCCGTAACAACTTTGTCTGCCACTCGGCCAGCGTAGCGCCGTCATCGGGCGTGATTGCCCCGTACACGCTGCACGCCAATGGTCTACGCCTGGTTGAGACGTCCGAAGTTAACGCTAGGGTAACTAACATGACCGAGCCATCGACCGCCTTGCCGCGGCATCGATTTTGGTGGCTGCGCTGGGTCCTGCTGGCCGTGGTCGTGGCGATTCTAGCGGTTGAGGCCGTGCTGATTTGGCCGAAGCTGGAGGAGGCCTGGACTCGTATCGGCGAGCTTCAGTGGGGCTGGATAGCTGCGTGCATCGTCGCGTCGATGCTGTCGATGGACAGCTTCGCGCAGGTACAACGGGCCCTACTGCGCTCGGCAGGCGTGCTGGTCAGGCAGTGGAAGTCACTGGCCGTGGTTCTCGCCGCGAACTCGGTCAGCCAAACGCTGCCGGGCGGCCAGGTCCTCGCGCCGGCATTCACCTACCGACAGACACGCAAATGGGGTGCGACTCCGGTCGTCGCGTCGTGGCAAGTCGTGATGTCAGGTCTGTTGGCCGGCGTCGGGCTCGCTGTCCTCGGCCTCGGCGGTGCCATCATGGCAGGTGCCAAGACCAGCCCATTCTCGGTGCTTTTCTCGGTCGTCGGGTTTGTGGCCGTCGCAATCGTGGTGCAGTACCTCGCGACGCATCCCGAGTCGCTTCAGTCGGGCGGCACCCGCATGCTTGGCTGGTTCAACCAACTCCGAAACAAACCGGTGGGCGAGGGCGTCGAGAAGCTGGTCGAAACCCTCGAACAACTACGTGCCGTCCAACTGAACAAACGCGACGGTTCGATCGCGTTCGGCTGGAGTCTGTTTAATTGGGTCGCCGACGTCGCGTGTTTGGCGTTCGCGTGCTGGTCCATCGGAGCGCATCCGTCGATCGCCGGCCTCATGGTGGCATACGCGGCCGGCAAGGCTGTCGGATCCGCGGTGCCGTTGCTGCCGGGCGGTATCGGCGTCGTCGACGCCGTGCTGGTCCCCGCACTGACGTCGGCCGGCATGCCGGCAACCGATGCGATTACCGCTGTCCTGATTTACCGGCTGATCAGCTACGTTCTGGTAGCCGTGGTCGGCTGGATCGTCATCATGCTGATGTTCCGTCGGACGATTAAGTCCGATGCGGATGATCCAGACGCGACGGTCGAAGGGGATTCGGTTACCGGCTAGCGATACCCTCGGAATCATCATGGTCAAGACTCGAAGTGCCGCACCCGACGTCGCAAAAGCGTCGAACGCTTTGGGTAAGCCCGCCGCCGCGGTCCTCGATCTGGTCGCCGTGACCGTGTTCATGATCATTGGCCGGATGAATCATCACCATGGCCTCGACCCGTTGAGTTTCCTGCAGGCGTGGTGGCCATTTGCCGTAGGCGCAGCTGTTGGCTGGTCTATCTCGTACGTTTACTCGCACGTTCGGTCCAGCGAATGGCTGAATCACGACTTCCGCCCAGATCGCATTCCGACCGGGATCGTCGTGTGGATCTGCACGGTCGCCGTCGGCATGGTTCTACGATTCATCCTGCATCAGGGCACCGAGACTAGCTTCATCATCGTCGCGACCTGCGCCCTTGGACTTTTCATCCTTGGCTGGCGACTCGTGGTCGCCCGACTGCGTCGCTAATTTGGGTCCACCACTACTTGATCGTGAAGTACTTCTGCGCGACCTGAAGGGCAGCGGTCCCCGACTGTGCGCCCTCGGTGTAGACGACGATCACCTTCTGGTCCGCGATCCCGACGAACCAGCCGGGCCCCTGCGGACCGTTGGTCCCGACCAACGCTTTCAGCCCTGGCGCGCGACGTAGATCGCTAGCATCGCCCTTCCGTGCGACGGTTGTCATCGCGTTGCGGATCGACGCGACCATGGTCGGATCGAGCTGACCGAGTACGCCGCCGGACACCTTGGTGGGAGTGCCTTTAAGGATGTAGGGCGCCACCGACGTCCCGCCGCGCGCCACCGCGACGCCAAGCGCACCCATATTCAACATCGACGCGTTGGCATCGGATGGGCGGAAGTCGACGGTTGCCGAATTCGGTCCGCGCGACGGCGTCGAAGCGCCCGGCACGGTGAACTGAACACCAAGTCCCAAGCGGTCGAGCAGGTCATCCGTCGGCTCCTGATTGGTCGTCGCGGTACGGTCGACGGCGCTAAATACCGCGTTCAGCGTCGTGCCAACCGGATGTGTCTGGTCAAGGTCGATTCCGCGGGCTGCCGCGGCATCGTTGCGCGCCATGCCAAGAATTCCACCGGTCTTGGCGTCGAGCGCCATAATCGTCGCAGGCTGGGCTACCTCGACCGCCGCATCACCGAGGCTGAGCTGCACACGCTGATCAACCGACGTCGCGACGTTGGCGCCGGCTGGGCCCTGGTCGCCGGCAAGTTTCACCGGACGCATGCCCGGTTGGATCAGCTGCACCTGCCACCCCGACGTCGCGTCGCGGATCGCCTGCCAGTAATTGGTCAGGCCCACTTCCAACGGCGAGTTCAGCCGACGGTCGGCCATCACGAGCATTCCGGTGCGGCGAATCGACACCCCGTCGACGCGATCGGGGTTGCCAGCCAGCACTTCCATGTCGGAGTTGCGCAGGGTAACCGTGGTGACGGGTTCGCCGGGCGAGCGCGACAGCATATCGTCGATGACCCCGGGCGTGATGAGTGGCGCGATCGGCTTGATCGTCCGCGCCAGTTTTGCCACCGACGCCTTGATGTTCTTCGACTTGGATGGATCGAGCACGATTTCATTCACCGGCTGCAGATACATGAAGGTGCGGCCGGACATGCTGCGGACCGACGGCGCGGGTGTCGCGTCGGTGCGGATTTCCCGAATCACCGAGTCGCGCGTCATCCCGGTGTAGAGCACCGACGGTTCCCACTGAATTTT
>QIRE01000166.1_pt1 | contig 15631 bp, 16 predicted proteins | sample 2940141 | NCBI WGS metagenome assembly QIRE01 (sample SAMN09273532, study PRJNA473421) | Gut metagenome, whole genome shotgun sequencing project. | isolation source: gut tissue | host: Folsomia candida VU population | place: Netherlands: Amsterdam | collected 2016-03-06
TCTACGGACCTGATGGTCCCAATCGCGGACGGTCAGCTTCTGCCCCTTGAAGCCCGCGACATCGAATTGATCCGACAGAATAAAGTCTTTCAGCGTGGCAATGTCGCCGGATTTTGTGCGGGTCGCGGCCTCACCCACGATGCGCAGGGCCAGCCACGCCTGATAGTCGTCTTCGCGGACGGGGCGGTTGGCCAGCTTTTCAAAGCGGCTTTGGAATTGCGTGCCGCCCCATGCCTCCATCGCGGGGTGCCATGTGCGTGGCACCAGCCCCGCCGATCCGGCAACAGGGCGGGGATCCCATGTCAGATAGGGCAGATGCGCCGCAAAAATATCGTTGTCATCCGCAGCAACCAGCACGTCATAATCGGGCGCGCGTTGGGTAAAGACCGGCATCTGCGCCTGCACCTGCACATGGCCTGAATCGGTGCGGCGCGCGCCGCCGGTGTCTTCAAAGACGCGTTCCTCGACGATCTTGCCGCCGAATTTCACCGCCGCGCGCTGATAGGCGCGGGCCAGATCCTCATCCTCGGGGTGGCTGCCCTTGACCAGCAACCAGTTGGGCCAGTTCTTCCACATCAGAAACTGCGCCAGCGCATCAGCCATCATCGCATGGCTGGGCGCGACGTGGATGGTGTTGAACCGGCAATCGGCCCCGCGCAGACGGTCGCCGCGCGCCCGCGCGTTCAGCAACATGGCGCGGTCGCCCACCTGATCGGCCAGCGCCACGGTCGTCGCATCATCGGCCAGCACGACGACAAAGCCGACACCATCGGCCAGCAGCTTGTCCATTTCGGCGGCGGCGGTGTCGGGCGTGGCGATGACCTCGCCTGCCTCAAACTGCTGGCCCATGAAACGGCCGGTGGTGTTGTTATCCTCGATCGCCAGACGCGCGCCGGCAAAGCCCGCATCAGGCGTCGGCAGGTCCAGGCGGGATATGGGTGGCAAGGTATCGGCATCGACCCGCAGAACCGCCGCGCGCACGGTCACCGGGTCGGCCTGCTGGGCGGCCACGGGCACGGTCATCACCGCGACGCCCGCCAAAAGTCGTATGATTCCCTTGAACATTTTAATCTCTCCCCCCCCGATGATGTTCAGTCGGGTTTCCGTTTGCGGCAACCCGGTTATTGTTCCCGTGTTCATCGGGAAGATTTGGTTCAGTCTTAGGTCTTATGGACGCCTGCCGGCCTGCGGCGCATGGTCGGGGATGTGATTGATGAGGACACCCGAAAGATGATGCACAAGATCCTTGGCCTTGCACTGGGCGCGACCCTTGTCGTGGCGTCGGCGGCGATGGCCCATGGTCCGTCGCGACTGAAGACCGAACAGACCGTCGTGCTGAACGCCGCCCCCGATGAGGTTTGGGCAGTCATCGGCAAATTCGATGATATGAGCTGGCATCCCGCGATCAAGGAAACGGCAATGGAGCCTGCGGGCGCGCCTGCCGATGTGCCTGATGAATCGACCAGAATTCTGCACCTGAACGCGGAATCGGGCGATCCGACGATTACCGAACAGCTGATGGGCGTGAACCCCGACAAGCGGCAATACAAATACATGATCACCGAGGTTGCGACCGATGTTCTGCCGGTCACGAACTATTCCTCGACCCTGCAAGTGAACGACAAGGACGGCAAGGCCGAGGTCGTCTGGAAGGGCGGTTTCTATCGCGGCTTTCCGAACAATGACCCCCCGGCCGAGCTGAACGACGATGCCGCAACGGCGGCTGTCGATGGCATGTACAAAGCGGGGCTGGACGCCTTGGTGGAACGGTTCGGCAAGGCCGAATGATCCGCGCGATCCCGTTTCTATGCATGGCATTTTCCCCGGCTTTGGCCGGGGATCTTGCTTATATCACCTCGCAGAACGCCAATATGGTGACGCTGATCGACCTGCCATCAGGGGATGTTCTGGCCCAGACTCCCATTGCAGGGGCGCCCGCGCCCGTTGCCTATGATCCGCAGGCGCGCCGCGCCTATGTCATCGCCGCCGATAGTGGCCGGCTGTATGCGCTGGACGAGGCAGGCGGCGTCATTGCCAGCCGCAATCCCGGCAAGGGCAGCTTTGGTCTGGCCATCGGCGCAGGCGGCGGGCTGTTCATCGCCGATTGGTTCGGCAACCAGCTGTCATTTTACGACAAGAACCTGATGCGCGTCTGGCGCGTGCCGACAGGGGCGGCACCGACCGGTGTGGCCGCCAGCCCGGACGGCGCATGGGTCGCGACCGCCGATCGCGACGATGATCAGATCAGCATCTTTGACCCGCAAACGGGCGCGCTGCGCCATCAGGTCAAGACCGCAGGTCCCCATCCGTTCGGCATCACCTTTCATGATGGGCGCTTCTGGACGGCGGATGTGATGGGCGACGTGGTGTCGGTGATTGATCCGGTAGCGGGCCGTGTCAGCGGACAGATCGCGACCGGCAGCCGCCCCTATGCCATCGCTTTTGCGGGCGGGCGCGGCTTTGTCACCAACCAGTATGACGCGACGCTGACGGTGTTCGACCCGACAAGCCTTGCGGTTCTGGGCGTGGTTGATGTGGGTGATTACCCCGAAGGCATCGCCCCTCTGCCCGATGACAGCGGCGTCGTTGTGGCGAATTGGGAATCCGATACCGTCCAGATCGTCGATGCCGCCACCCTGACCGTCACCGCCGAAATTGACATGCCGGCCGGTCCGCGCGCCTTTGGCGCCTTTGCCGGCCGACAAATCGCAGATCAGGGCAGCGCGGCCTTGCCGTAATCATCGACAAGCGGCACGCCCGCATCGCGCAGCAGGGTGTTAATCTCATCCTGATGGCGGCGGATGGTGCTGTTCAACTGACGCTTCCATTCCTGTTCGTCCAGTCGCACGCCCATGGTGATGCGATAGAACATCTTGGGACCGCTGGTTTCCTTTAGCAGCGGTGTGAATTGCAGGTCCGGGTCGGCCTTGACGCGCGGCCCGGCCAGCGGACCCCACAACACGGCCCCAGCCAGCGTGCCGTCACTGACCTGCGTGATCAGTTCGCCCAAGGGATCCTCGACCCGCCGATCCACGAACAGATCAACCCCGCGCATATCGGCGGCCAGACCGGCCCGCGCCATGATCGTCGCGGGCGGCGTGCCCGCCACGACACCCAAGGGTTGCCCCTTCAGCACCGGATCGGTCAGGCGATCGACGCCTGCCAGCGCCCCGTCGCGCCGTGTCACGATGCCATAGACCGACGTGTAATAATGGTTGGTGTTCTGCACCAACTCATCCCCCTGGGCATAGCCCATGACGACATCGCAGGTGCCAAGACGCAGCGTGCGCGCGATAAACCCCATCCCGGACGGGAACCACGCATAGGTGACGGGCAGGTCCAGCCATTCGCCGAACTTCTGCGCCAGCTTGTTTTCAAACCCGCTGCCATCTTCCATCGACATCGGCGCATTGGCCGGGTCGGCGCAGACGCGAAACTGCGTCGTGGATCGCAGATCGGCAACCTGGGCCATGGCGGGAATGCCACAGCCCAGGGTGATGGTGGTGATCAGTGCAGCGATCAGACGCATATTACATCGACATGCAGGAATCTTCCTGCGCCGTGAACTCATCCGATTTATCAGCACGTTTGGCCGGGCGGCCGCGCGGGATCGCATCCGTGCCGCGAGCCAGCAGATAGGTGTAGATATCGTCGAAATAGCACCAGACGTTCTTGTTCGTGCCAAAGGCGGGCATCACCTGATTCTGCGCGCTGTTCACGTCTTGCTTGCCCGAGGCGACGATCTGCTGAAAATCATAGTAATCCATCCGCACCGCGGAATTCTTCAGCGCGGGCGCATAGGTTGACCCTTCGCCATCCGGACCGTGGCAGACGTGGCATTCGGCGGAATAGCGGCGATAGCCCGAAAACGTGGCATAATCGACGGTGCCATCGGCCTCGACCTTGAATGTCGGCACGCCGTCGGCGTTATACCAGCGCCCGTTTTCCATGGCCGTGGGCGTGATATCCATGCCGTTTGGCAGGGTCGTTTCGCCCTCGGCCAGTTCGACCGGCGCGTCGTTGCTTTCGGTGGTGGCTGCCGCTGCGCCCTCGGCAGCTTCCGGCGCCGCTGCTGGTGCCTGACCAGAAACCGCGGCAGCCGCACCTGCGCCGGCCTCGGCTGGTGGCGGCGTCTCGGCGCTTTGCGCAAGGACCGCGCCGCCAATCGAGACGCCAAGGAAAAGCGCCGCGAGGCTGCTGATGGCTTTCATGCTGTCTTCCTCCCAGATGACATACTACCCGTCCCCTGCGGGTAAAATCACCCCGAGCTTACGCCCGGGGTGATGGTTGCACAGACGTGCTGGCCGTTTGCGGACCTAAAGTATTAGCCCGGCAGTTCGAACACGGTCAGCTGACCGCCAAGTTCGGTGTAATCCGACAGCGAGGCATAGCCCCCCACCGCGCCCAGACCGTCATTGGGGTTGGTCAGACCTGCGGCAAGACCGATCCCGGCCCAACCGCCGACGCCCGACAGCACGCCGATATACTGCTTGCCTTCGCGTTCGTAGGTCATGACGTTGCCGATGATGCCCGACGGCGTCTTGAACTTGTAAAGTTCTTCGCCGGTTTCGGCATCGACCGCCTTCAGATAACCTTCCAGCGTGCCGTAGAACACGACATCACCTGCCGTCGCCAAGGCGCCCGACCAGACCGAGAACTGTTCTGGCAGGGACCACTTGATCTTGCCCTCGATATTGTCCCAGGCGATGAAGTTGCCCATGCCGCCATGGCTTTCGGGGGCCGGATACATGGCCAACGTCGCGCCGACATAGGGCTGACCGGCGGTATAGGCCACGCGGAACGGTTCGTAATCCATGCAGACGTGGTTCGTCGGCACATAGAAGGTCTGTGTCTTGGGCGAATAGGCCGCAGGCTGTTGGTCCTTGGACCCCAGTGCCGCCGGGCAGATGCCGGTGGTGTTTTCGTCTTCGCCATTCTGCGCGGTGGAATATTCGGCGACCACGGCCGGGCGGCCATAGGTTTCCGAATTCGCATCCATATCAACGCCGGTCGTCCAGTTCACGGCTGGATCGAATTTCTCAGCCACCAGCAATTCGCCGCTTTCGCGGTCCATCGTATAGGCCAGACCGTTCCGATCAAAGTGGGTCAGCAGCTTGCGCGCGGTTCCGTCAATCTCCTGATCCGTCAGGATCATTTCGTTGACGCCGTCAAAGTCCCATTCGTCATGGGGGGTCATCTGATAGAACCATTTGGCCATGCCGGTATCGACATCGCGCGCCATGATCGTCATCGACCACTTGTTGTCGCCCGGACGTTGCGACGGGTTCCAGGTCGAGGGGTTGCCGGTGCCGTAATAGACCAGGTTCAGATCAGGGTCATAGGAATACCAGCCCCAAGTGGTGCCGCCGCCGATTTTCCACTGATCGCCTTCCCAGCTGTTGATGCTGCTGTCAGCGCCGATGGGCTTGCCCAGAACGGTGGTCTTTTCGGGATCGACCAGCATTTCCGCGTCAGGGCCGGTGGAATAGGCTTTCCACGCCTCGGACCCGTCAGCAAGGTTATAGGCAGTCACACGGCCACGCACGCCGTATTCACCGCCCGACACGCCGACGATCACCTTGTCCTTGACCGGCAGCACCATTGCCGTGTTGGTTTCGCCGATCGCCGGATCGCCGGTCTTGATCTTCCACTTTTCTTCGCCGGTCTTGGCATCCAGCGCCACCAGCGTGGTATCGGCCTGATGCGACAGAATCATCCCGTCGGCATAGGACGGTCCGCGATAAACCGTGTCACAGCACATGACCGCGATCACGTTCGGGTCTTGCTGGGGCGAGTATTTCCACAGAATCTTGCCATCATTGGCCAGATCCAGCGCGAAGATGTTGTTGGGGAACGGCGTGTGAACATACATCACGTCCCCGATCACCAGCGGGCTGCCTTCATGGCCGCGCAGAACCCCGGTTGAGAATGTCCACGCAACCCGCAGATCCTTAACGTTTTCGCGGTTGATCTTGTCCAGTTCCGAATAGCGGGTGTTGGAATAATCGCCCGTCGGCATAGCCCATTGTTCAGGCTTGCCGGTTTCGGTCAGCACGCTTTCATTTGCATACACCGCGCCGGTCATAAGCAACGCCATCGCGGCGCTGCCAAGCAAATGTTTCATGAATTTTCCCTCCGCTGGTGGATATGCCGGTTGCAAGCTCCCCCCTGCAACGGCCCATAAGCGAAGTGTTGAACGCGTGGGAACATGCGTCAATCACTTTCCCTGCCAAATCCCCCAAAGGTATAGGTTCATTTGGCAGGGGAGTCGGGAATGTTCGGCAATTACGTTACAGAAGCCGTTCGGCGTGCCACATGATGTGTTCACCGATAAAGGTCTGCACAAAATAATAGCTGTGGTCGTAACCCGGCTGCATCCGGAACTGACCGGGCTGGCGGCGGGCCAGCATCGCATGGGCCAGCGCCTCGGGTTTCAGCAGGTCAAGGAATTGGTCGCTGCTGCCCTGATCAATCAGAACCTCACCGGGATAGCCCTTTTCGGTCATCAGGATGGTGGCGTCATGGGCGCGCCATGTCGCACGATCCTCGCCCAGATAGGCGGTCAGCTGCTTGCGGCCCCAATCGGATTCGGTCGGGTTGGCAATTGGTGAAAAGGCTGACACCGATTTATAGCGGTCAGGATGCGTCATCGCGATGGTCAGCGCGCCGTGCCCGCCCATCGAATGCCCGGTGATGCCCATCGCATCGCGGTCGATGGCAAAATTGTCGCTGACCAGTTCGGGCAGTTCGTGGACGATATATTGCCACATCTGGAAATGCGGCTTCCACGGGTCCTGCGTCGCGTTGACATAAAAGCCCGCGCCCTGACCCAGATCATAGGCGTCGTCATTGGCCACACCTTCGCCGCGCGGCGAGGTGTCGGGAAAGACAATGGCGATGCCCGCCTCGGCGCACCATTGCTGGGCGGCGGCCTTGGTCATCGCGTTTTCATGGGTGCAGGTCAGGCCCGACAGATACCACAGCACGGGCACGCGTTCGTCGGCGATCAGTTCGGGCATGAACACGGCAAAGGTCATGTCGGTGCCGGTCGCCTGCGATTTGTGGCGATAAACGCCCTGCGTGCCGCCAAAGCTGCGGTTTTCCGAAAGGGTTTCAAGCGTCATCTTCGTCTCCGTCTTTGTCCTGTGGCCATGGTCGGCGCGCGTCGCCGACATCAAGGCGAAATTCGCGATCCGCGGCAATGGCAAATGGCCGGGCCTGCCACGAAGGCAGCAGCGGTTCACCGTCTTGCGGTCGGCGCAAGGCCGGGCCTATCCTGCGCGCATGACAGCGATCCTTCACTGCCTTTGCATTTTCGCGATGATCGGGGCTGCGTTTTGGGGTGCGCCCGCTGATGCCGCGCCCGCGCAGCCGTTGACGATGACTGCGCAGACCTCTGCCGATGGCAGCAGGCTGGGCCTGTCATGGACGGCAAAGGGCGCGACCATGCCGCAGGTCTTCCGGCGGCAGCTTGGCGACACCGGCATTGAAAGCTGGGCGCCCCATCAGCCCGAAATCCTTTTGCCGCAGCGCATTCTGGATGTCGGGTTGCAGCCCGGCGAAGCCTATGAATATCAGATCATCCTGCCCGCCGGGGACAAGACCCTGATCGGATACTGGACGACGGGCACGCAGGTTCCCGTTGCGCCGCAATCGGGCCATGTGGTGCTGGTGGTCGATGATACGCTGGCGGCAACACTGGCCGATCCGCTGGACCGGCTGATGATGGACCTGATCGGCGATGGATGGGCCGTCACCCGGATCGACGCCCCGCGCGCCGCCGCCGACCCTGCCGATAACATGACCCGCGCCATCGCGCTGCGTCAGCAGATCGGCGATGTGCTGACCGCCAATCGCGGCACGGCTGCGGTGCTGCTGATCGGGCATCTGCCCGTTGTCAAAAGTGGCTGGATCGCGCCGGATGGCCACGAAAACCAATCGCAGGCGACCGATCTGTTCTATGTGACGCCGGGTGCCTTCTGGCGACCGGCCAAGACGCCCAAGGGTGATCTGGTGCTGCACCCCACGCTGATCCCCGGCGGTCATATCGCGGCGCCCATCGGACGGGTGGATTTCGCCGACCTGTCGTCCGAATTCGGGACCGAGGCCGATCTGCTGGCCGCATGGCTGGATCGCAATCACGCGTGGCGCCGGGCCGAAACCACCGTCCCCGCCCGCGCCTATGCAACCACTGGGCATCTGGCTGTCGAAAAAGAAGGGCTGGTCAACATCCTTGGGTCAAAGGCGGTGATTCAGGCCGGGCATCACGATCACCAAGGCAAGGGGCCGTTCCTGTTCGGCGTCGATTTCGGCAGCCATCGCGGCATGGATTATGCCCAGAAACCGCCGGTCGAGGCGGTGTTCACCATCAACTTCGGCAGCGGCAAGCAACAGTTCGACCGGGGCAACAATCCGATGCGCGCGCTGGTCGCGGCGTCCGATATGGCGCTGACGACGGCATGGGGCGGGCGGCCGTCATGGCTGCTGCATGGGATGGCACTGAATGAAACCATCGGACAGGCGCAGATGCGGACGGCCAATAATGGCGATGTCACCAAAGGAATGCTTGAGACGCGCGAATACGGGCTGACCGGCAATTACGACTGGATCAACCCGGTCTGGGTGAACCTGATCGGCGACCCGACGCTGCGCCCCTTTCCGCAACGCCCGGCGACCGGCTTCACCGCCACGCGCGACGGCAACCGTGTCCTGCTGGACTGGCGCCTGCCGGATGATGCGGAAACGGTGATTGTTTACCGGGCCGAACACCGCCAAGGGCCCTACACGGTCATCGCCGACGACCATTCGGGCGCCGATTTCACCGACCCGGATGCACCGGAAAACGCGTGGTATATGCTGCGCGCCAAAGGTCTGGCACAGGTCAATGCAGGATCGGTCTATCGGCTGTCAGACGGGGTCTTTGTTCAGGCGCCCTGATCCGGGCTGCCACCTTGCAGATCGCAGAACATGACCAGCGCATCGACCGGCCCCAGACGCGGGTGACGAAACGCCGCCGGCAGACGGCCCGCAATCGCAAACCCGGCTTTCTGCCACAAATGCACGGCATCGGCATTGGTCGAGACGACGAAATTGAACTGCATCGCCGCGAAACCCTGCGACCGCGCCCATGACTTTGCATGTTCGACCAGCGCCCGCGCCACACCCCTGCCCCGCGCCGCCGGATCGGTCGCGAATGAGGCATTGGCCACATGCGACCCGCCCGCCGGACGGTTGGCGCCGACATGGCTGGTGCCACAGATCGCGCCGTCAATCTGGGCCACAAACACGGTAAAGGGATCGGCGAACCAATCGGCCAAAGCCTCGGCCTTGGTGATGTCGCGGGGGATGCAATAGGTCTCCCCCGCGCGATAGACCGGCTGAAGGATGGCCCAGATGGCATCCCCGTCAGCCGCAGACGCGGGGCGGATTGTCACCGTCCCGCGCGCTGTCATTTCAGTTCATCCACACCGCGAATGACCTTGCCCAGCAGGCCGTAGTCCAGCGCCTCTTGCGTGTTCAGCCAGAAGTCGCGCTGCGTATCCTTTTCGATGCGGGCGATGTCCTGACCCGTCGCCTCGGCGAAGATTTGGTTCAGGCGATCACGCATCAGGCGAACCTGTTCGGCCTGAATCATCATGTCGGACGAGGTGCCGCCGATCCCGCCCGAGGGCTGGTGAATCAGAAAGCGCGTGTTCGGCAGACAAAAGCGGTTCTCTTTCTTGGCCGCGACAAAGATCAGTGCGCCCGCCGATGCGACCCAGCCCGACCCGATGGTGCGCACGGTCGGACGGATGAACTTGATCACGTCATGGATCATGTCACCCGATTCGACATGCCCGCCCGGCGACGAAATCAGCATGTTGATCGGCTTGTCGCTGTCTTCGGCCAAGGCCAGCAGATGCGCGACGGTGCGCTGCGCCAGCTTGTCATTGATCGCCCCGGCAACGATCACCGTGCGCGATTTGAAATACAGCTTGCCGATCTTGTCGCCTTCGGGAAGGCCAAGGCCGCCTTCTTCCTTGTCACCCTTGTGACGGCGGTCGTCTTCTTCTTCATCGTCGTCGTCATCGTCCAGCCACTGGTGACGCATGGGGCCTGCTCCTTTAGTTCCTCATGGCAACGGCGGGACCAAAGCCCCGCCGTTTCTTACCTAAGCACCGATGAAGGATCAGTAAAGGACGACCGACCGGATCGATTCACCCTTATGCGCCAGCTCGAAGCCTTTGTTGATGTCTTCCAGCGGCATGGTGTGGGTGATCATCGGATCGATCTCGATCTTACCGTCCATGTACCAGTCGACGATCTTCGGCACATCGGTCCGACCGCGCGCGCCACCAAAGGCGGTGCCTTTCCAGACGCGGCCCGTGACCAGCTGGAACGGACGGGTGCTGATTTCCGCGCCCGCCGCCGCCACGCCGATGACAACTGACACGCCCCAGCCGCGATGGGTGCATTCCAGCGCGTCGCGCATCACCTTGGTGCTGCCGGTCGCGTCAAAGGAATAATCCGCGCCGCCGATCTGATCGAACGGGGTTTTCGTCATGTTGACGATCTCCTGCACGACCGTGCCGTCGATTTCGGACGGGTTGATGAAATGCGTCATGCCGAAATGTTCGGCCATGGCTTTCTTGCTGTTGTTCAGATCGACGCCGATGATCTTGTCGGCACCTGCCAGACGCAGGCCCTGAATCACGTTCAGGCCGATCCCGCCCAGACCGAACACGACAGCAGATGCGCCGATTTCGACCTTGGCGGTGTTGATGACGGCACCGATGCCGGTGGTCACGCCACAGCCGATATAGCAGATTTTGTCAAAGGGCGCGTCTTCGCGAACCTTGGCCACCGCGATTTCCGGCAGCACCGTATAGTTCGAGAAGGTCGAGCAGCCCATGTAGTGATAGATCGGGGTGCCATCCAGCATCGAGAACCGCGTGGTGCCATCGGGCATCAGGCCTTGGCCCTGCGTGGCGCGAATCGCGGTGCAGAGGTTGGTCTTGCCCGATAGGCAGGACGCGCATTGGCGGCATTCGGGGGTATAAAGCGGAATGACGTGATCACCCGGCTTGACCGATGTGACGCCGGGGCCGACCTCTACCACGATGCCCGCACCTTCATGGCCCAGAATCGCCGGGAAGATGCCTTCCGGATCGGCACCCGAGCGGGTGAATTCGTCGGTGTGGCAAATGCCGGTCGCCTTGATCTCGACCATCACCTCGCCCGCTTTCGGACCTTCGAGGTTGACCTCCATCACTTCCAGCGGTTTGCCTGCCTCAAGGGCTACGGCGGCACGGGTTCTCATCGTCAGTTCTCCTATCCGTTCGGAGGTTCGGTCAGGCCGAAGGGGCCGCATCGCAGCCCCCCGGCAGATCAGTGTCATGCCAGCGGTTCAGGCGGACAACGCGCCCGAGCGTTTGGCGATATGCGTTGCGATGGCATCCATCAGCGGCGGTGACAAGGCATCATAGGGCTCAAGCCCAAGCTCGCGCAGGCGCGACCGGATACCATCCATCCGCGACGGATCGACACCCGATTCGATGATAGAGCTGACAAAGGCCGCGAATTCCGGCGCCGACCAGCCGTCTTCACCCGACAATTCGGTATGAACAAAGTCCAGCCCATAGAACGGGTGGTCCTTGTTTTCGATCCGGCCATACATGTGCACGCCGCAGCCGCTGCACGCGTAACGCTGAATCGGCGCATCTTTGTTGACGATGGACAGCTTGTCGCCGTTTTCCAGAACCTCGACCGCATCGCGGCCCACGACGGCGACCTGGCTGAAGACCGCGCCTTCGGGCTTCCAGCACTTGGTGCAACCGCAGACGTGGTTATGGGCGGTCTGGGCGCCGACGCGCACCTTGACCGGGTTGCTGGCGCATTTGCAGGTCAGCACCCCGCCCGCAAATCCGGGGTTGCCCTTCTTGATGCCGTGATCCACGGCGGGGTGAATCGTCACCCCATCAGTGTTGCCCATGGTCCGCTCCTCCGATCGACCGAATGTTTACCCAAGGTCGCGCGGACAGGATAATTCGGCAAGTCAGCGGAAGGTTGTAGCGCCCCGGCGCCATCGGCCGGGGCCACGGACGCTATGCGCCCGTGTTCGAGCTGACGCCCACCTTGGCCGGACGCAGCAGCCGGTCATGCAGGGCAAAGCCGTTATCCATCACCTGAATGATGTTGCCCGCGACGGTGCCGGGCACCGGCGCTTCGAACATCGCCTCATGAAAGGACGGGTCGAACTTGTCGCCGGCCTTGGGGGTGATGATGGTGATTCCATGCTTGGTGAACACGTTCGACAATTCGCGCAGGGTCAGTTCGACCCCCTCGATCAGGGCCGATGCGGCGGCGCGCTGTTCGTCATTCGCGGTTTCCAGCGCGCGGGTCAGCGCGTCATGGACCGGCAGCAGATCGCGGGCCAGACGCGTGCCACCATATTGTTCGGCATCGCGGCGATCCTTGTCGGCGCGCTTGCGCGAGTTTTCGGCATCGGCCAGCGCGCGCATGAATTTATCACGGAATTCATCGCGTTCGGCTTCCAGCCGGGCAATCTCGATGGCCGGATCGGCCAGCGGATCGTCCAGAAATTCCTCAGCAGGCTGTTGGTTCTGATCGGTCATCTTCACATTCATCCTTTCCGGCCGGACAACACCCGCCCGACCAGCTGCGCGGTATAATCGACGATCGGCACGACCCGGCCATAGTTCAGCCGCGTCGGACCGATGACGCCGACCGCGCCTACAATCTTCCGGTCGGCATTCATATAGGGTGAAACCACCAGAGCGGAACCCGAAAGCGAAAAAAGCTTGTTCTCGGCGCCGATAAAAATCCGCACGCCTTCGCCGCGCTCAGTCAGTTCCAGAAATTCGACAATATCGCGCTTGCGTTCCAGATCATCGAACAGCACGCGGATGCGGTCCAGATCAGCCGCCTCGCTGTCCAGCAGGTTCGACCGTCCGCGCACGATCAGACGCGGATCGCTGCTGTCGGTGCCCCACAGCGCCAGCCCCGATTCCACCAGTTCCGCCGCCAGAACGTCCAGTTCGCGCCGACGCGCGCTGATTTCGCGCGACATATGGCCGCGCAACTCCGACAGGGTGCGGCCCTCGGCCATGGCGTTCAGAAAATTCCCGGCCTCTCGCATCGATGATGGCGTCTGGCCGGGTGGCGGCGTGAAGATGCGGTTTTCGACATGCCCATCGGCAAAGACCAGCACCACCAGCGCCCGGTCCGGGGCAAGGCTGACGAATTCAATATGGCGGATCGGTGCCTCATGCTTGGGCATCAACACCAGCGAGGCCCCGCGCGTAATGGATGAAAGCGCCGTGCTGACCCGATCCAGCAGCAGCGCGGTATCGGGATCGTCATTGCCCAATGTCTGATCAATCGTGGCGCGGTCGGTGGGGGCGACGGCGTCCACCTCCATCATGCCATCGACGAACATGCGCAGACCGCGATGCGACGGCAGCCGCCCGGCGGACACATGCGGGCTGTCCAGCAGACCCATGAATTCCAGATCCTGCATGACGTTGCGCACGGTGGCCGCGCTAAGCTGTTCCGACAGCGCGCGGGTCAGCGTGCGCGAGCCGACAGGCTCTCCGGTTTCCAGATATGTTTCGACGACCCGGCGAAAGACTTCGCGGGACCGGTCGTTCAGCTCTCCGAGCAGCGTTTGTTGGCTCATATCCCTCGTGGGGTTGCGTGATGGGGCCGTCGGGCGGTATGGGGTCGGCAATCTTCACGAAAAGGATGAGTCATGCGCCCTTCAGGCCGGAATCTAAGCCAAATGCGTCCGATTTCAATTGAAACCGGGGTGATGCGGCACGCCGAGGGATCATGCCTGATCCGTTGCGGCAATACCCACGTCCTTTGCACCGCCAGCATCGAAGAAACGCCGCCGCGTTTTCTGAAAGGCACCGGCCTTGGCTGGGTGACGGCGGAATACGGAATGCTGCCGCGCGCGACCAATACGCGCAACCGCCGCGAAGCCGCGCAGGGAAAACAGTCCGGTCGCACGCAGGAAATTCAGCGCCTTATCGGTCGCAGCCTGCGCGCGGGCGTGGATCGCAGCGCCCTTGGCGAACGTCAGATCACCATCGACTGTGACGTGATCCAAGCCGATGGCGGAACGCGCTGCGCGTCCATCACCGGGGGCTGGGTCGCGCTGCGTCTGGCGGTGAACAAGCTGCTGAAATCCGGCGTGCTGACCAGCGACCCGATTCTGGATCACGTCGCCGCGATCAGCTGCGGCATCTACGCCGGTCAGCCGGTGCTGGATCTGGACTATGCCGAGGACAGCGAGGCCGGCACCGACGGCAATTTCGTCCTGACCGGCGCGGGCCGCCTGATCGAGGTGCAGATGTCCGCCGAAGGCGCCACCTTCAGCCGCGATGAGATGACCAAGCTGCTGGACCTGTCCGAAATCGGCATGGCCGAGCTGGTCGCCGCACAAAAGGCGGCATTGGCATGAGGCGGTTCGAGGGCGCGCGCCTGCTGATCGCCACCCATAACGCGGGCAAGCTGGCGGAAATGCGCGCCCTTCTGGCCCCTTACGGCGTCGAGGTTGTCGGCGCCGCTGATGCCGGTCTGGCCGAGCCGGTGGAAACCGAAAACACCTTTGTCGGCAACGCCCGGATCAAGGCCCGCGCGGCGGTCGAGGCGACCGGCCTGCCCGCGCTGTCCGATGACAGCGGCATCTGCGTCGATGCGCTTGGCGGCGCGCCCGGCGTCTATACCGCCGATTGGGCCGAAACCGGCAATGGCCGCGACTTTACCAAGGCCATGACCCGTACCTGGACCGAGCTGGAGGCCCTGGGCGCGCCCCTGCCCCGCAACGCGCAGTTCCGCTGCACGCTGGTGCTGATGTGGCCCGATGGCCATGATGAGGTGTTCGAGGGCGTGCTGCCCGGTCAGGTCGTCTGGCCACCGCGCGGCGCCGAAGGCCATGGCTATGACCCGATCTTCATGCCCGACGGCCATGACGTGACCCTTGGGGAAATGTCGGCTGATCTGAAAAACAGCCTCAGCCATCGCGCCCGCGCGGTGCAACAGATGATCGGAGGGGTCTTTGCGTAAAATCTCGACCGGGTCGCCGTTCGAGGCCGCGCTTGGCTATAGCCGCGCCGTGGTCAAGGGAAACTGGTGTTTCGTGTCCGGCGTGACCGGCTATGACTATGCCACGATGACCATGCCGGATGATGTGGCGGAACAGGCAAGAAACTGTTTCAAGACGATATTTTCGGTTCTGGATGACGCAGGCTTCGCCCCTGACGACATCGTGCGCGTTCAATACACGCTGACCGATGCGGCGCTGCTTGATGCGGTCACGCCCGCCCTGGGCGAGGCAATGGGCAGCATCCGCCCCGCCGCCACGATGGTGATCGCAGGACTGATCCGGCCCGAAATGAAGGTCGAGATCGAAGTCACCGCGATGCGCGCATGACCACCCCCGCGCAGAACGAAGATTGGCGGGCGGGGGGCTTTGGCCTTTATGTCCACTGGCCGTTCTGCGCGGCGAAATGCCCCTATTGCGACTTTAACAGCCATGTGGTGGCCCATGTCGATCAGGACCGATGGGCGCGCGCGCTGGCATCGGAAATCGAGCGGCTTGGGGCGGAACTGCCCGGCCGCAATAGAT
>QIRE01000167.1_pt1 | contig 15624 bp, 17 predicted proteins | sample 2940141 | NCBI WGS metagenome assembly QIRE01 (sample SAMN09273532, study PRJNA473421) | Gut metagenome, whole genome shotgun sequencing project. | isolation source: gut tissue | host: Folsomia candida VU population | place: Netherlands: Amsterdam | collected 2016-03-06
GATCTCCCAAGGATATTTCTGCACAGAAGATAGGGCAGAGCGATGAATGCACTGAATATTCAAAAGGGCGCGTCAAGCCATTCGGCCTATGACCTGCGCGACCCTCATTCCCAGGTTGAGGAAAGCCACACGCTGGCCGTTTTGGTCGAGAATGAGCCGGGCGTGCTGGCGCGCGTGATCGGGCTGTTTGCCGGGCGCGGCTATAACATCGACAGCCTGACCGTGGCCGAGGTTGATCACACCGGCCATCGGTCGCGGATCACGGTTGTGACGCGCGGGACGCCGTCGGTGATCGTGCAGATCAAGACCCAACTGGGTCGCATCGTGCCGGTGCACGAGGTTCACGACTTGACCGCCGAAGGCCCCGCTGTCGAACGAGAGCTGGGCCTGTTCAAGGTCCGTGGTCAGGGCGAAAAGCGCGTCGAAGCGTTGCGGATCGGCGACATCTTTCGCGCGAATGTCGTTGATTCGACGCTGGAAAGTTTTGTTTTTGAACTTGTGGGAACGCCTGCGAAACTGGATGCTTTTGCGGATCTGATGCGTCCGCTTGGCCTGACAGAACTGGCGCGGACCGGCGTTGCGGCGCTGTCACGCGGCGCCTGACCCGTCACTGCCATCGGCCCTGCGGGGCCGTTGGTGGATCAGCAGGCAGCGCCAGCGCGAATTGCGGGTGCCAAATCAATCTGGGTGACATCGGCGGTCTTGATCTCGGCGGTGGCGGGCAGGTTGTTAGTGGCCACCAGCCGAAGACGCGGCTGTTCCGCCGGGGCCTGAACCGGGGCAGCAGAGGCGCGTAGCAGGTCCGGCAATTGCGAACAGCCCTGTTCGGTCATCATCGAAACGCGGCGCGCGTGACGCAGGTTACCGACCAGTTCGCCCTCAAGCTCGACCAGATCACCGGGTGACGGCCAACGCCCACCACGGACAAGGTTTTCCCAGCCCTGAAGATATGCAAGCGCCGCGTGATCTTCACACCAAATCACTGCTTTTTCACGAGTTTCACTGCTCCAGACGACGACGCCGATCATTCTTAATTACTCTCAGTCTGCTCAACGAAGTTAACTTTACGTCAATCTTCGTTAAGTTATGTACAAGGTTAATGAGGAATAAAGCAGAATTCCGCCGACTATTCAGCAGTTTTCTGGACAAATTGACGGATTTTTTTCAATCAGTGCGGGAACATTCAGTTGGCCTACACAACCTTATGTTCATACAAGATTTTTTGTACGCTTTTTATAATGTGTCAGGCAGGCGACATGGCGTAAGTTGCCGCCGGCTGACGGGGCTGTTGCAAAAAAGCCGCACGGAAAAGCCCCCTGAAGAGGACCGAAAACCCCTCATGCGCGGAAATCCGCAAAAACGGACCTAGCGTTAAGTTGAATGGATCAGCGCGGGACGCGCGGACAGATTCGCAGGCCGCGATCAGCGGATGCGCCCGCTTTGGACATCTGCGACCGCGCGGCCGACCTGCTGCATCCGGGCGGCACGGGGCGGGTGGGTTCCCAGCACGTGATTGCCCGGATCGGGCAGGCGCGCAAAGAATCGGGCACCGTTGATTGGATCAAAGCCCGCGTTCAGCGTCATCACCGCGCCCAGATAGTCGGCCTGCAATTCCCAGTCCTGCGAGTAATAGCGCGACCCGACTGATGCGCCGATGCGCTGCGCAGCCTCGACCGCCTCGGAGTTGCTGCCATAGATCGACGCCATCGACCCCAGAATGATCGCGCCCGCCGCCGCCGCGCCCGCCTTGCGGTCAAGGTGGTTCAGGATGTGGTGGCTGGCCTCATGCCCAACGACAAAGGCGATTTCGTCACTGTTGCGGGTTTCCGCGATCAGCGAGATGGTAAAGCCGATGATCGGGCGGCCGGTTGCGTCGATGGTCTGAAAGGCGTTCGGCTCCATCCCCGGGCGATCATCGACGACGAACTGAAAGTCGCAATTAATGGGCTGTGTGCGGCGCTGCACGCACTCGCGTTCGACCGCCGGTTCCATATGCCGCATGACCTGCACGAACATCCGCGCAGCCGATTGCGGCGTGCCGTCATTGATCAGCCGCGGCGCGGGCGTTGCGGGTGTCGGTGCGGCGCCTGTCGGGATGTTGCCCTGATCAATCGCCAGCGGCGCACAGGCCGAGACCGCAAGCATCGCCGCCGCCAGAACACCGCCGATCCGTTTCATGCCGCCTGTCTCCGCTTCCTGCCCGCCGCGCATTATTCGCCTGCGCTTTGGCGTCACTTTAGCTTGCTGCGCAGATCGGCGCAAACCCCTGCCTGCTTGCCTGTGGGGCCCAATCACGCGATTGTCGTCGAAACGCAGGAGGACAGATGTTCACGATCGAGCATGATTTCGACGCCACCGTCATCACCCTGATCGACGAGGCCGAACCCAATACGCGCCCCTTGAACGAAGACGTGGTGATCCTGTCATTTGACGATCGCGTCATCTTGGAACAATCCGCCGGGGATGAGGATGATGAGGTCGTGCGCATCGTTCTGACCATCCATCAGCTGACCGAATTGCGGCTGGCGCTGAACCTGCCCGAAGGCAATTATCGCCTGTCGCGCGACGAATGATCTGGGCTGCATTATCGGGCAAGCCTCTGGGCAAAGGGGGCGGTTGCGCCTATCTGCATCACGGATCAAGGAGAGCATGATGGAACATCGCAACGATGCCGCGCTGGCGTTTCTGGGCAGCCGCAGGTCGCATCCGCCAAAGCTGCTGACCGGCCCCGCCCCTGACCGCGACCAGATCGGCGATCTGCTGCGGCTGGCGGCGCGTGTTCCCGATCACGGCAAGCTGGAACCGTGGCGGTTCGTCGTGCTGACGCGTGACGTGCTGGACCGTCTGGCGCCCGTGTTGCATCAGGCGGTGCTGGATGCGGGCCAGGATCAGGCCGCGGCGGAAAAGGCCGCGTCGGCCTTGGCGTCCCCGGTGATCGTGGCGGTGGTCTTTGCCCCGGTGGTCAGCCCCAAAGTGCCGGAATGGGAACAGTTCCTGTCCACCGGCGCCGTCTGTCTTGGGCTGGTCAACGCCGCGCTTGCATCAGGCTGGGGGGCGGCATGGCTGACCGGCTTTGCGGCGCTGCATCCCGGTTTCGCACAGGCGCATCTGGGCCTGTCAGCGGATGAGCGTCTGGCCGGGCTGGTCCATATCGGCACGCGCGGTGCGACACCGCCTGAACGCCCCCGCCCCGATGTGGCCGCCCGGACAACCTGGCTGTGATCGCGTCGCTGCGCGCCTTTGCCCTTGGCTGGGCCGATCTGCTGCGTCCGCGGATTCTGTCGCTGGTGCTGGTGGGGATTGGGTTGACGATTCTGTTGTTCGTCGCCTTGCAGGCCGGGGTGTTCTGGCTGCTACGCGCGTTTCTGCCGGGCACGCTGACGCTGCCATGGACGGGGATCACGCTTGATCTGGGCAACCTGTCGGCATGGGGGTCGCTGGCGCTGTTCCCGCTGATGGGGATTTTCCTGATGGCCCCGGTGGCTGCGGGCTTTGCCGGACTGTTCGCGGAACGCGTGGCCGATGCGGTCGAGGAAATCCACTATCCGCATCGTCGCGGCACATCGGTGGATTTCTGGGACGGGGTGCTGGAATCGCTGGCGCTGCTGGCGGTGATCCTGCTGGTGTCACTGCTGTCGCTGCTGCTGACGCCGTTTCTAGGGCCGCTGGCGCCGGTGTTGTTCTTTGGCGTCAATGGCTGGCTGCTGGGACGAGAATTCTTTCAGATGGCCGCCCGCCGTCATCTGGACGCCGCGCAGGCCACGGAAATGCGCCGCAGCCATGCCACCAAGATCACCTTCGCGGGTGTGCTGGTGGCCATCGGGCTGGTGGTGCCGCTGGTGAATATCGCTGTTCCATTGCTGGCGGCGGCGGCGTTCACCCATCTGTTTCAGATGATCAGCGCAGCAGGTGGTCCAGGTTTGCGATATCGGCGCGGGTGATCAGCCCGCCAAAGATGATCCACGCGATCAAGCCCCAAATGGCGGCGGTGATCGCTGTGGTCCAGATCAGCTTGCCCTTCAGACGCAGATCATCGGGCGCGCCTGCGGGCGTGCCCGGCACGACATGGCCTGCATCCTGCTGGCTGCGCTGACCCACCAGCACCACAATGAACAGGGTCAGAAACCACAGCACGGCGAACAAAACGATGCCTCCGGTCAGGTTCATCAGATCTGCTCCAGCTCGACCAGACAGCCGTTGAAATCCTTGGGATGCAGGAACAGAACCGGCTTGCCATGGGCGCCGATCTTGGGTTCGCCGCTGCCCAGAATGCGGGCGCCATCGGCGCGCAGCTTGTCGCGGGCGGCGATGATGTCTTCGACCTCGAAGCACATGTGATGGATGCCGCCAGCAGGGTTCTTGTCCAGAAAACCCCGGATCGGGCTGTCATCACCCAAGGGATACAGCAGTTCGATCTTGGTGTTGGGCAGTTCGATAAAGACGACCGTGACGCCGTGATCGGGTTCATCCTGCGGCGCACCGACCGTGGCGCCCAAGGTGCCCGCATATTGCGCCGACGCCGCCGCCAGATCCGGCACCGCGATGGCCACATGGTTCAGCCGTCCGATCATCCCGTCCTCCATCTTTTGTGACGTTTTAGGCGGTTTGGGCTGCGGACGAAAGGAAAACCGGCCCACGTTAACACCTTCTTAGAGAATCAGGCGTTAATTAAACCTGTAAGCCCGACCATGGGCCAGAAAGGCGGAGGTTGAGAATGCAGAACGGACTTGAAACCCTGGCAAACGACCCGCTGCCCGCGTGGCGGATGTCGCTGCCCGGACGCCCGCTGACGGGCCTGACCGTGCTGGTGGTCGAAGATTCGCGCTTTGCAAGCGAGGCCGTGCGCCTGCTGTGCCTGCGATCGGGCGCGCGGATCAGACGCGCCGATTGCCTGCGATCGGCGGGCCGGCATTTGCAGATCTATCGCCCGGCGGTGATGATCGTGGATATGGGCCTGCCCGATGGCGACGGCGCCTCGCTGATCCGTCAGGTGGCCAATGCCGATCCGCGCGTGCCGGTGATCTTGGGCATTTCGGGCGATCCGGATCTGCGCAGCGACGCGATGGCGGCGGGTGCGGATGGGTTCATGGAAAAACCCATTGAAAGCCTTGCGCTGTTTCAACAGACTATCCTGTCGGCGCTGCCCGCCGATGCGCGCGGCAAGGGGCTGATGGTGCTGCCCGATGACGTGATTCAGCCCGACGCCTCGGGGCTGCGCGACGATCTGGCCCATGTGGCCGAGATTTTGTCCAGCGCGCAGGACACCGCCGCCGTCGATTACATCGCCCGGTTTCTGGCGGGTGTTGCCCGGTCCGCGCATGATCCCGCGCTGGAACAGGCGGCAACCGCGCTGGCCCGCGATCATCAGGCGGGCAATGCCGTGGCGGGCGATCTGGCCCGGATCAGCGGCATGGTCCACGACCGGCTGGCCCAGGTGGGCGAGGTTTAGGCCCCGCCGTCCACCCGCCCCGGCAGTGCCTGTTCGGTCAGCGCCGACAGGCTGTGATGCTGGCGCCCCGCCTGATCGAAATTCGCGGGCGACAGCCATGTCTGCCACGCCTGTCGCAAGGCGGGCCAATCGCGGTCGATGATGGCGAACCATGCGGTATCGCGGTTCAGCCCTTTGACGATCATATGCTGGCGAAAGGTGCCTTCATAAGAAAACCCCAACCGCAGCGCCGCCCGGCGTGACGGGGCGTTCAGCGCGTTGCATTTCCACTCGACGCGTCGATAGCCCGCCTCGAACGCCCAAGCGATCAGCTGCATCAGGGCGGCGCTGGCCTCGCGCCGCTGTTGCAGGGCGGGGGTTAAAAGGATGTTGCCGATCTCTATCACGCCATTGCCCGCGTCAATCCGCATCAGCGAGGCATAGCCCTGCGCCTGCGCAGCGCCCACGGGCAGGATCGCATAAAACACCGGATCGGTTGAGGCTGCGGCCTGCGCCACCCAAGCCTCAAAATCGGCGCGCTGCGTATAGGGACCGTTCGGCATGTAATCCCACAGCGCATCATGGCCCTGCTGCGCGTCAAACACCGCGCCGGCATGTGCATCGGCAGACAGCCGTTCCAGCCGCACCCAGTCCCCCGGAATGACAGCCTGTCCCGGCAGCGGCGGCGCGGTAAAATCGACGGCTGCGCCCAAGGGGCGGGCGGGGCTTGGCTGGTCCATGCGGGGCGTCCTTTGATCCGATCAGGCCAGAATGCCCGGATTATCCGCCATGTCGAGCCCCGGAAACACCGCCCGTTCCAGCACATCGCGGTCAATCCCGAACAGGTCACGCATCGCCCATGCGGCATAGGCGCGAATGTCGCGCAGCGGCATCAGATCGCGGCCCGCATACAGATCACCCTCGGCCAGACCGGGCCAACCGCCATAGGCGCGCCCGCCCCTGATCGCGCCGCCCGCCATCAACAGCGCGCCGCCCGTGCCATGATCGGTGCCGCGACTGCCATTTTCGCGCGCGGTTCGGCCAAATTCCGTCATCGCCATGACCGTCGTGCGGCCCCAGTTCTGGCCCAAGCCCTCGCGCAGGGTCAGGATCGCATCGGACAGACGTTGCAGCCCCTTGGTGATCACCTTTTCCTGCCCCGCATGACTGTCCCATCCGGGGATCGAAAAGCTGGCGATCCGGGTCGCGCCGTTCAGCCGGTCCGCCGCAAAGCTGGCCAGCGCGCGGGCATCACGGGTGGGGCCGCCCGCAGCCTCGACCGTTTCAAGGCCTTCGGTCATGATGCGCATCGCTTGCCCGCCTGCTTCGCGAAACAGTGGATCGTCATGCCAGACATGTTCAAACAGCCGCTGCGCCTGCGTGCTGATCTGCAACTGGGTTTCCGGCGACCAACTGCGCGTCGGGGCCTTGCCGTCCAGAATGCGCATATCTTCCAACCCGATGGAAAACGCGGTTTCGGACCGCGTCCCCGGCATCTGTTGCAACAGCCGGTTCAGCCAGCCATCGCGCTGCCGGGCGGTATCCAGATCGGTGCCGGTGCCGGCTTCAAGAATATCCTGGCCATCGAAATGGCTGCGCTTGTCGCGATAAGGCGTTGAAACGGCGGGCGCAAACGCCATCTCTCCGGCAGACCACAGCGGCATCAGCGGGGCCAGCGCCGGGTGCAGTGCAAAGAACCCGTCCAGATCCTGCGCGCCGTGATCCGGCCCGACCGACAGGGTGCGGCGCAGCTTGGCCAGCGCCGGGTCGCCGTAAGGCTGGAACGCGTCCAGCCCGTCCATCGCGCCGCGCAGGATGATGATGACCAGACGGTTGTCGCCCGGCGCCTCGGCAAAGGCGATGTTGGACAGCAGCGGATGCGCCGCCGCCGAACAGCCGATCAGCGCGCCGGATTTCAAGAACAGGCGTCGGTTCAGCATGTTACCTCCGGTTGAACTCGGCTGATCCAAGGATCAGCGCCACGCCCTCGCCCGCGTTTTCCGATTTCGGCAGCGCCCAATCCACCGATGCGGGGACCGATGATCCAAAGGCCGCCTGCATCAGCGCGCGCGGATCGGGCGCCTTGGCCAGCTTGGGCAATTCACGGATCGCCCAGTCAATGCGGGCGGCAAGACCCTGCGGCGTCGCCCATGCGGCGGCGTCTTCCGGCCAGCCATCGGGACCGCGCGGCAGCCCGAAGGCCTGCCCCATCGCGGCCATCCCGCGCAGCACCTGTGCGCGCATCTGCCCGTCGCGCAGGGCCATGACGCGGGCTTCGTCAAACCCCATCGCGCGCAGGGACACGACAATGAATTCAAAGGGCTGGCGCACCTTTTGGCGCAGCGTATCAGCCAGTTCCGGCGCCGAGGCCAGTGTCAGGTTCAGCGCCGAAAGATCGCCGCCGGTATCGGCAAACACCGCCGCCAGCCGGTCAACCAGCGCATCCGGCGGCGTGTCCGACACGAAATGCACCGCCAGCTTGCGGGCGATATGGCGCGCGGTCGCCTCATGCGTGGCCAGATCGTCGATGGCTGCGCGAATGTCGTCGATGCTGGCGCGCCCGTCGCCGCCATAACTGTGGCCCAGCACGGTTTCGGCCCCCGGCTCGGCCCGGATCGGGCGGAACACCTTGTCCGTCTTGGGGTCATAGCCCAGCCCGGTCAGCAGCTTGGCCAGCTGCCGCACGTCTTTCTGGGTGTAATCCGCACCCGCGCCAAGGCTGTGCAGCTCGATCATCTCGCGCGCCAGGTTTTCGTTGATGCCGACCTTGCGTTCCCGCCGGGATGCGGCCACCGATCGCGGCCCGATAGAGCCGCTTTGATCCAGATAGGTCAGCATCGCCGGATGGGTTTCTGCGGCGAACATCATATCCGCGAAACGGCCCCGCAGATGCGGGCGGATCGCCTCATTCACAAAGGCGGCGGCCAGCATTTTTTCGGCCAGATTGCCCGCGCGCACGGTGAAATGATCGGCCCAGAACTGCACCAGCCGTTCGCCGAAGCCCGCCTGATCGCCCACGGCACGGGCAATCCGTTCCTGCGTGTCGCGCCGCATCCGGCGATCCAGATCGAGGCGGAATTTGCGGTAATCCTCGCGCGAGGCTTCGCGCCGCTGTGCGCGGATTTCAAGCTGCCCGTCGCTTGCATCGGCCAGCGAGAATGCGCCGTCACGCGGGGCTGCATTGGCGATTGCGGCGACCAGCGCATCAGGATCACCCGGCCCGGACGACAGTGGCGACAGGCCATAACCCAGCCTGATCGCGGCAAGTTCTGAATAATTCAGCATCAGGCCCCTGCAACTGCCGGGGACATCGCAACCCCCGCGAGATTTATGTCACGCGGGGGCCGGGCTGTCAGATCACTCTTTCGGCAGGCTGCGCAGGCGCAGATCGCGCAACTGTTCGTTGGTCGGCTCGCTTGGCGCGCCCATCATCAGGTCTTCGGCGCGCTGGTTCATCGGGAACATGATCACCTGCCGGATGTTCTGTTCATCCGCCAGCAACATCACGATCCGGTCGATCCCGGCAGCACAGCCACCATGCGGCGGCGCGCCATAGCGGAACGCCTTGACCATGCCGCCAAAGCGCTTTTCAACCTCGGACGCGGGATAGCCTGCCAGTTCAAAGGCCTTGAACATGATTTCCGGCTTGTGGTTACGGATCGCACCCGAAATCAGCTCATAGCCGTTGCAGGCCAGATCGTATTGATAGCCCAGCACCTTCAGCGGATCGCCCGACAGCGCGTCCATCCCGCCCTGCGGCATAGAGAACGGGTTGTGGGAAAAGTCGATCTTGCCGTCATCGGTCTTTTCATACATCGGGAAATCGACGATCCAGGCGAATTTGAACTGACCTTCGACGGTCAGACCCAGTTCGCGGCCAATCTCATTCCGGGCGCGGCCTGCGACGGCCTCGAACTGTTCCGCCTTGCCGCCAAGGAAGAACACAGCGTCGCCTTCACCCAGACCAAGCTGGGTGCGGATCGCCTCGGTCGGTTCCGCACCAAGGGCCTTGGCAATGGGGCCTGCGGCCTCAGTGCTGCCATCTTCGGCCTTGCGCCAGAAGATATAACCCATGCCCGGCAGGCCTTCGCGTTGCGCGAATGCGTTCATTCGGTCGGCGAATTTGCGGCTGCCGCCGGTGGGGGCGGGGATGGCGCGAACCTCGGTTCCGTCCTGTTCCAGCAGCTTGGCAAAGATGCCAAAGCCGGACCCGCGGAAATGATCCGACACGTCCTGCATCTCAATGGGGTTGCGCAGGTCGGGCTTGTCGCTGCCGTATTTCAGCAGCGCGTCGGCATAGGGGATGCGCGGCCAGTCGGTATCGACCGGGCGGCCTTTGCCGAATTCCTCGAACAGACCCTGAATCACCGGCTGGATCGCGGCGAACACGTCTTCCTGTTCGACAAACGACATTTCCAGATCAAGCTGATAAAAGTCGGTGGGCGAACGGTCGGCGCGCGGATCTTCGTCGCGGAAGCAGGGGGCGATCTGGAAATACTTGTCGAAGCCCGCGACCATGATCAGCTGTTTGAACTGCTGCGGCGCCTGCGGCAGGGCGTAGAATTTGCCCGGATGCAGACGCGACGGCACCAGAAAGTCGCGCGCGCCTTCGGGCGACGACGCGGTGATGATCGGCGTCTGGAATTCGGTAAAGTTCTGGTCCCACATCCGGTTGCGGATCGACCGAACGACCTGTGAACGCAGCATGATGTTGTTGTGCAGGCTTTCCCTGCGCAGGTCCAGAAAGCGGTAAGCCAGCCGGGTTTCCTCGGGGTATTCCTGATCGCCAAAGACCGGCAGCGGCAGTTCGTCGGCGGGGCCAAGAACCTCGACCTGGGTCGCGTAAACCTCGATCTCGCCGGTGGGCAGCTTGGGGTTGATCAGGCTGGCATCGCGCAGCTTGACGCGGCCATCGATGCGCACCACCGTTTCCGCGCGCAGCTTTTCCATCGCGGCAAAGGCCGGGCTGTCGCTGTCGGCCAGCACCTGCGTCATGCCGTAATGATCGCGCAGATCGACGAACAGCACGCCCCCATGATCGCGAACCCGATGGACCCAGCCCGACAGGCGGATGGTGTCACCGGCATTGGCGGCAGTCAGATCGGCGCAGGTATGGCTGCGATAGGCGTGCATGGTCGAACCCCTTTTCTTCCGCATCGCATCAAGCGCGCGAAAGACCGGAAGTCAACCTGTCAGAATGGGCGCACCACGTTGCCGCTGTAGAAATAATAGCCCATTCCCACGGCAAACAGGATATTTCCCGCCACCGCGTGCAAGACCCATGCCGCCGGAAAGCCATGGCGCAGATAGGCGCGGGCAAAGAACCAGCCGCCGACAAAGGTCATCAGTGCCACCACCCACGACCAATACATCAGATGCGCAAAGGAAAAGATCGCCGCATTGATGGCAATTGCCCCACGCCCCGGCGGCAGCAGCGCGCCATAGCGATGAAAGAACAGCGGGCGGAAGATCAACTCCTGCGGCAGGGCCGACAGCAGCGGATAAAGCGGCCAGATCAGCAACAGCATGTCGGGACGGTTGCGGGGAATATCAAACAACCGCGCCGGGTTGCTGATCATCAGAATGATCACGCCCGCAATCAACGTGGCAACGGCGATGCCCAGCACCTCAAGCCATGGCATCCTGCGCCAGCCGCGCACCAGCGAATGCCAGCCAAAGCCGCCCGTGCGCCACAACAGCAACATCCCGGCGACCATGAACAGGGCCAGCGCCTCGAACAACAGCCGGCCCGGCATGAACAGCGCAATCGCCAGCGGCGCCCCGATATAGAGCGCCGCAAATTCAAACCGCAGCCACAGGCTTGGCCTTATCGTGTCAGTCGTGTCTGCAACCATCTTGCCCAATCACCCGAACTGCCGGCAAAGGCGTTTATGTCCACATCGCCACGGATGCCCGGAACAATCCCCGTGCCGGTATATTGCCAGAACGCCCACCGCTGGCCGGGATAGGTCGCACTGGGATGATCCGCGACGGACCGCAACCAGAATTCGGCGCGCATATCGCCAAGCTGGTTTTCGCGATAGAAATCAACGGTCGTATAGATGATCGGACGCTGGCCATAATGGCGACCGACGATATCCATGAACACCGACGCCTCACGCTTGACCTCATATGCGGGGGGGCGGCGGGGGCAGGTTTTCGATGCGGTCCATTCAAGGTCGATAACCGGCGGCAGGGCACCCCTTTCGCGCGGAACGTTCTGGATATACCAGCGCGCCTGTTCGGCGCCCGTTCGGCAGAAATAATAGTAATGATAGGCCCCGCGCGGAATGCGCGCCTGCCCGGCCTGACGCCAGTAACGCTGAAACGCGGGGTCGGCGTGATCGGCGCCTTCGGTCGATTTGATGAAGGCAAAGCTGATGCCCGCGCCACGCACCCGCGCCCAGTCGATGTCGCCCTGCCAGCGGGAAATGTCGATGCCGTGAACGTCGTGACCATATGGATGCCCTGCCCGCCATTCATGCGGTTGTGAATCGCCCAGCTGCGGGTTCGCGCCCGGACCAGGTGCCGCGCCATATCCGCCCCCGCCCGGCGGAGTGCGCGCGCACGCAACCGCCAGAACCAGCATCAGCCCCAGCATAACCTTCGTAATAACCCGCATTCTGCCCTCATGCCTGCACGGTGGCGCTTTGCGCGCCTTATCACCGCTTATCGCAAAAGCGTGAGGCAAAGTCACCGGGCGCCGTGGATCGTGGCGCCGGGGGCTTGGTCACGTCTGCGTCAGGGACAGCCCCCGGCGCAGACGGGATCAGTTGGCGGCAGGCGCGGTCGTGCCGCCCGCAGGTGCCGGGGCGGCGCCTTCGGGGGCAATCACCGGCGCGGTGGCGCCGTCCGTGCCCTCGGCCGGGGTGGTGGTGGTTCCGGCAGGTGGCGGCGTCGTGGCAATGCCTTCGTTCTGTTCGTTCACACCGGGGCGGAACACCAGAAACGCCGCGATCGCCACGACAACGGCGACGATGATCGCAATGATGGCCGGGTTGTGGCGGCGCGCCTCGCGGTTCAGGTTGTCATCGTTATGGGACATGGCTTCCTCATGATCTTGTCCAAGGCTAACGATGCCCCGCCCGTTCAGTTCCGGTCGGGCACCAGCTTTCCGGGGTTCAGGATATTGTCCGGGTCCAGCGCGGCCTTGATCGCGCCCATCACCTGCCACGCCTGTCCGTGTTCGGCCGCCATCAGGTTGCGCTTGCCCAGACCGATGCCATGTTCGCCGGTGATCGTGCCGCCCACCGCAAGCGCGCGTTCGGCCATGCGTTCTGCAATGCGCTTGGCCTTGGCGATGTCATCCGCGTCGCCCGGATCAACCAGCAGCAGCGCGTGGAAATTACCGTCGCCGACATGGCCGACGATGGGGCCGACCATGCCTTCGGCGGCAATATCCGCGGCGGCGGCGTGAACGGCGGCGGGCAGTTCCGACATCGGCACGCAGACATCCGTGACCACCCCCGAGGCACCGGGCCGCAGCGCCAGACAGGCGTGATAGGCGCCGTGCCGCATCCGCCACAGGCGGGCGCGATCCTCGGCCGTGGTGGCCCAGTCAAAGCCCTGCGCGCCGAAATCGCCCGCAATCTCGCCAAAGCGGGCGGCGTTTTCGCGCACCATGTCGGGGCTGCCGTGGAATTCGATCATCAGATGCGGCTGTTCCGGCAGGCTGGTTCCGGCCTGCATGTTAAAGGCGCGGGCGGTCGCGCCATCGACGAATTCGATCCGCGCCATGGGGATGCCTGACTGAATCGTCGCGCTGACACATTCAACGGCGTGATCCAGCGTGTCAAAGGCACAGACCGCCGCCGCCACATCCTCGGGCTGGCCATGCAGGCGCAGGGTCAGTTCGGTGATGATGCCAAGTGTGCCCTCGGCGCCGACGAAAAGCCCGGTCAGGTCATAGCCCGCGCTTGATTTCGCCGCGCGCGAGCCGGTGCGAATGATCCGGCCATCGGCCAGCACCACCTGCAAGGCCAGCACATTGTCGCGCATCGTGCCGTAACGCACGGCGGTCGTGCCGCTGGCCCGGGTCGCGGCCATACCGCCAAGGCTGGCATTCGCGCCCGGATCGACCGGAAAGAACAGGCCCGTCGCGCGCAGTTCGGTGTTCAGCGCCTCGCGCAGGACACCCGGCTGAACCGCGACCAGCATGTCTTCGGCCCGGATATCCAGCACCTTGTCCATCCGCGTCATGTCCAGCGTCACCCCGCCGCGTGTCGCCAGCGCGTGCCCCTCAAGCGAGGTGCCGGCACCCCAGGCGATGACAGGCACGCCCGCCGCACCGCAGGCCACAAGAATGGCCGACACCTCATCCGCGGTTTCGGGCCATGCCACGGCATCCGGTGGCGGCGCGCGGTGAAAGCTTTCGGATTGGGCGTGATGGGCGCGGTCGGCATCGGTCACGGACAGGCGCGTGCCCAGAATGCCGCGCAGCTGCGCGATCAGGGTCGTATCAAAGGGCATCGGCAATCCTCCGCTTGCAAACAGCAGGTTAGCCCGAAGATGAAACTTGGCAAAGGTCCGTGCGTTCTGTCATCAACGGTTCATAATTCCGCCATAACGTCGCGCGGGCGGACCGTCCACAGGCACGGGATGACCCAGACAAGGACCACCATGGACAGCTCTTCGATTTCGACCCTGCATCCAGCTGCCAGATCCAGACGATGCACCGGCACCCTGCCTGCGGGATTGCAGGCCGAAACCCCCCGCCGCGCCGATCATGCCTATGTCACGCTGGTCAGCAACCCCGACTATCTGCCGGGGGCCGAGGCGTTGTTGCGGTCCCTGCGCCTGATGCAGACGCAGGCCGACCTGGTGGTGATGCATCGCGGATTGTCGCCCGCGCATCTGGCACGGCTGCGGACACATGGCGCGCGGCTGATCGCCGCCGATCTGCTGCCCACATCTGATGCCTTCGACCGCACCCATGCCCGTGACGCCCTGCACGCGCGCGCGGCCTTTACCAACGGCACCAAGCCCGATTTCCACACGCCGCTGGATAATTTCGTCAAGCTGCGGCTGTGGCAGCTGGATTACGACCGCTGCGTCTTCATCGACGCCGATGCGGTTGTGCTGCGCCCGGTGGACAAGCTGTTCGAGCTGCCGGAATTCTGTGCCGCGCCGAATGTCTATGACGGGCTGGACGGATTTCACCGGATGAATTCGGGCGTCTTTACCGCCCGCCCCAGTGCCCAGACCTATCGCGACATGCTGGCGCAGCTGGACCGCCCCGGCGTATTCTGGCGCCGGACCGACCAGACTTTCCTGCAAGATTATTTCCCCGATTGGCAGGGCCTGTCGATCCATCACAACATGCTGCAATATGTGTGGTTCAACATGCCCGAATTGTGGAGCTGGGACGACATCCGCATCCTGCATTTTCAGTATGAAAAACCGTGGCAGGATCACGCCAAGGCGCATCTGCTGCGCCCGCTGATCGACCTGTGGCGTGCGATTGCGGCGGGTCAGCCGATGCCCGATCTGGCCGCACAGGCCCGCCCCGCCGCGTGACGATGCGGATTGCGCTGACCGGCGGCACCGGCATCGTCGGCAGCTTTATCGGGAACGCCTTGGCCCGTGCCGGACATCAGGTGACACAGCTTGGCCGCGCGACAGGGTATCATCTGGGCGATACCCCGGACCTAACGGGTCACGACGCGCTGATCCATTGCGCCTTTGCGCATGTGCCGGGCAAATATCGCGGCGGCGAGGGACAAGACCCGACAGCCTTCATGGCAGCCAACCTTGACGGCTCATGCCGGTTGTTCGACGCGGCAGCGCAATCGGGGGTCAGGCGCGTGCTCTTTCTGTCGTCGCGTGCGGTCCATGACGGCCACCCCCCCGGGACCGAACTGACCGACGACCTGCCCCCTGCCCCAACAACGCTTTATGGTCAGGCCAAGACCAAAGCCGAGGCTTATCTGAAAACCCTGTCGCCAGCCGGAACCAGCATCCGCACAACCGGCGTTTACGGCCCCGGACGCGCACATAAATGGCACGGGTTGTTCCGCGATTATCTGGCCGGCCGCCCGATCACACCGCGCATCGCGACCGAGGTTCACGGCGACGATCTGGCGGCGGCCGTTCTGCTGCTGCGGAACACCGCCTCGCCACCCGGCACGGTAAATGTCAGCGATCTGATGTTGGACCACCATGATCTTCTTGCCGCCGTGGCAGACCTGGCCAGTTGC
>QIRE01000168.1_pt1 | contig 15469 bp, 14 predicted proteins | sample 2940141 | NCBI WGS metagenome assembly QIRE01 (sample SAMN09273532, study PRJNA473421) | Gut metagenome, whole genome shotgun sequencing project. | isolation source: gut tissue | host: Folsomia candida VU population | place: Netherlands: Amsterdam | collected 2016-03-06
TGCATCGATGCAACGGCGAGAGATGATCAAGCGAACTCCGAAACCCGGTATTCCAGAAGATGACATCGACGTCGAGTTCCTCGCCAGAGCGCGGCCCGCAATCCCACGCAACGCCGGTGGGGGTGATCCGGGAAAACATCGGCCGCCAATCCGGCAGGACGCCCTCATCGAGTGCGGCCGCGATCGTTGGCGTGAGCGGAAGGCCGGTCACCGACACCACCGACGTCGGTGGCAGGCCGGCCCGGACGCGCTCTTCCACGCGTGCGACGGCTTGACGTCCGCGGTCTGGGCTGAAGTCGGGCGAACCAAACGTCGGCTCGGTACGGGAGGACCAAAACGTTTGCACGCCAGGCGCATTGCGTGAAATCTCGATGAGCAGCTGCACCGCCGAAATCCCCGCCCCGACGACCAGTACGCGCTTACCGGCGAACTCGTCGGGACCCGTGTAGTCGTGGGTGTGGAGCTGCCGGCCGCGGAACTCCTCGATACCCGGCACGTGTGGGACGAAGGGTCGTTCCCAGGTTCCCGTCGCGTTAATCAGTGTTCTTGACGCGATCTCGTATCCGTCAGCGAGCGTGCTGACGAACCCGTCGTCGGAGCGTCGAACAGATTTGACGCGGAACGGCCGTCGAACAGCCAAATTGAACCGATCTTCATAGGCCGCGTAGTACCGCGGTACGGCCGTCGAGGCCTTTACCATGCCGTCGCTCAGCACCGACGTCCCCAACGCTTCGACCAGCCCATACCCGGGTAAGTCATGGACCCGATTGGTTCCGGCAAGCGTCAACGTGGGCCAACGATGCTGCCATGCGCCGCCGGCAGCAGGCGCGGCGTCGAGTAGTTGATAGCGACCCGTCAGACCGAAATGCTCTAAAAAATATGCCCCCGACAACCCGGCCTGCCCGCCGCCGATCACCAAAACGTCGGACGAAGGCGCAAGGTCGGTCACAGCTACCTACTGTGACATGGTGAACGTCAGGGTAGGTTATTGCCCATGATTTTCACTTCGTCGAATGGATCTGTGACCACTATCGAACTTGCGCGCGAAGACAAGCGCAACGCGCTCAACGAAGAATTAGTGGGTGCCCTGGCGGACGCGTTCGCGACGGCCACGACTGACGGTACGCGAGCTATCGTGATCACCGGACGAGGCAGCGTATTCAGCGCTGGCGCAGACCTTTCCGGCCCGGTCTACGACCCCGCTTTCCTGGAGAAGTTGGTTGGCACTCTCAAACAGATTGAGTCGACGCCGATTCCGGTCATCGCCGCGCTCAATGGTCCGGCCCTGGGTGCGGGCCTGCAGCTGGCCATGGCCGCAGACCTTCGCGTCATGGCGCCCGACGCGATCGCCGGCATTCCGGCCGCGAAAATTGGTGTGGCAGTGGATGAGTGGACCATTCGACGCCTGGTGTCTCTCGTTGGCGCGGGACAGGCACGCGGCATGCTGATCGGTTGCGACCCACTCTCGGCCGATCGAGCGCACACCCTCGGATTCGCGAACCGCATTGGAGATCTCGCCGACGCGCAGCATTGGGCGTCGACGATCGCGGGCATGGCGCCGCTGACGCTGCAGCACTACAAGCTGGTCCTCAACGGTGACGGTGCGCGGGACGAAGCTCCCGCCGATCGGGCCGCAGCCATGCTGAAGGCTTGGCAGAGCGAAGATCTCGCCGAAGGCCGGGCAGCGCGCACCGAAAAGCGGGTGCCGGTGTTCCACGGTAAATAGACATGGGAAATAAGCCCAGCTAAGCCCCGAGGACGCGCTCCAGGTAGGCGTTGCCGAAGATGCGCTGCGGGTCAAACCGATCGCGCACCTCGCCGAATTCGCCGAACCTCGGATACACCGACGAAAGGTATTCGGCGTCGCGCGTGTTCATCTTCCCCCAGTGTGGCCGGCCTTCGTGCGCAACCATGATCGCCTCGACGTCGTCGAAATACCGCTGTGAGTCGGCAAGATCATCGCCAATGTAGCGATGCACCGCGATGTAGCCGGTTGTACGGCCCGACGCCGTCGACAGCATCAGATCGTCGGCCGCGGCGGCACGCACCTCGATGGGGAAGCTCACCCGGTATCCGCGACGATCAATCATCGACCGAACCTCGGCCAGCGCGTCGGGCACCGCATCGAGCGGAATCGCGTACTCCATTTCGCGGAATCGAACCTTGCGCTCCGAAGCGAAAAGGCTGGTCGATGCGTCTGTGATTGTTCGCTCCGACAGTGCGCGTCCGGCGATGTTGTTGAATGTCGGGACCACTTTGGGAAAGCGTGCCGAGATTTGGCACATGATCCCGAGCAAGCCGTTGCTCAGCAGTTCATCGTCGATATACCGGCGAACGTTGCCGGGACCGACATACGGCTGGCTCGACGGTCCGCGGGCGTTCGCCTTCGTGAGCGTGCACGTGGTGTGCGGGAACCAATAGAACTCGTAATGGTCATGGTTGGCGACGTTGTCGGTGAACGCCGCGATCGTCTCGTCGATGTGCCCCGGCGCCTCGTGCGCGGTCAACGAGAATGCGGGCACACATTGCAGGGTGAGCTCGGTGACGACGCCTAGTGCACCGAGGCCCAGTGCGACGGCCTTGAGGTCGGGGTCGGTCTCGGAGATTGTGCGAAGTGTCCCGGCGCCGTCGATGATCTTGGCTCCGACGATCTGGGTCGAGATTCCACCGAACGTCACGCCAGTGCCGTGAGTACCGGTCGACGTCGCGCCGGCAAGCGTCTGGCGGTCGATGTCGCCGAGGTTGGGCATCGCAAGCCCGTGTGGCGCAAGCAGATTCGGCATGTCGTAGAGATGCGTTCCGGATCCGACGGTGACCCGCTGACGTTCGGCATCGACGCTGCGAATGCCGCTGAGTCCCGACATGATTAGTTGCACGCCGTCAGCTACCGCGATGGGGGAGAAGCTGTGGCCAGCGCCGACCGCCTTCACCTTCAGTCCGTGCGATGCGGCGTCGGATACGATCTCCGCGACGTCGGCGTCGGAGCGCGGGCGTCGTACCGAGACTGGACGTGCCGATGCTGTGCCACCCCAATTGCGCCATCGCTCACCGGGATTCGTTGGTTGACTAGCCGCACTCATAGGAAACTCTTGCCCTCGCCCCGATAGGTTGGCACAACGTCGACGACGCGGGGGCCGCCGTCGGCGAAACGATCAATAATCGCGACCTCGTTCGCGTGCTCGGACGCCTCGCCGGACTTGGTGTGCCGGAACCACACTCGATCGCCCAACTGCAGGTCGCGGCTGGCAGGTCCGCGCAGCGGTGTCTGAACTTCGCCCGCCGCCTCGGTGTCGACGTAGGACAGTCCGGGCGGCCACGACGGTTTCGGTAGACGGTCGGCTGCGGGTGGACCGGACGCGATCCATCCACCGCCCAGGCATGTCACGATGTCGCGGGTCGGGCGTCGCACCACGTCGAGTCCAAACGCCATCGCGGGCGCCGGCGTGAAATGTGCGTAGTTGTCGAAGAGGTGTCCGCCGAAGAATCCGCTCCCCGCAGCGATGTCGGTGACCGCGGAGTCGGTCGCGGTGACTTCGAGGGATCCGGTACCGCCGGCGTTGACGAACTCGAGATCGGCGTACTTGGCGATGGCGGCGATGGCCTTGCCCCGACGTTTACGCAGCTCAGCCATCGAACGATGCTGCATGATCGAGACGGCGCGATTCTTCAGGTTCGCGCCGTCGACGTGGTTCCCGACGCCCGCGATCTGCGCTTCGTACGACATCACACCGACGAGGTTGAACCCGGGACGATGCGCGATCGCCCGCGCCAATGACTCAGCATCGCCGACGCGGTGCACGGGCGAGCGTCGAACACCAATGTGGACCGCGCCGCCGAGATATCGCAGCGACGCGTCAAGGTCGATGGCCACGCGAATCGGTTCACGACGGCCGGGTGCCACAACCGCATCGATGACGTCCAGGTGCTCGGTCGAGTCGACGAGGAGGCTCACACGATCGCGGGCCGCGTCGTCGGCGATGAGACGTGCGATGGCACCGCGTGAGGTCGTCGGGTAACCCATGAGTACATCGGGAATGTCGAGTTCGGTTGCGAGCCAACGAGCTTCGTCGAGCGAGTACGCGAGCACCCCGGCGAATCCGTCCCGCCCGAGGATGTCGTCGATGACCGAGCGGACGCGTAATGACTTGCTGGCGACCCGAATGGGAACCGATCCCGCGCGTGCTCGGAGGTCGGCGACGTTGTGTTCGAATGCCGCGGCGTCGAGGATCAGCGCGGGGCTCTCCAGGCGGGCGGCTCGTGCCGCGGCATCGATGCTGCGCCAATAGTTTTCGGGATCAGAGTCCCATGTTGCCTCAGAGTGGTTGTGCATGCTCGATCATCATGTTGACGACTGCCGAAATTAGCTGGCGGATGACCTTATCGTCCGCCGTGCTCAGGTACGTCAGCGTAATGGCGTTTGTGGTTGCAATCATCAGCGGCGCCAACTCCGACACATCGATGTCGAACCGAACGCCAGCGCGCTCCGCTCCGACGCGCAGGCCGTCGCTCGCGATCGCGTACAGGCGCTCGTACATGGTCTTGCCCGCATCGTCGAGTTCGGGATGGTTGTGCGCATAAATGCCGAGCGAGATGGTCGCCTGCATGCGGCCCGGGTCGTCGCGCAGCAGGTCGTAGAACGTCAGCAGGTTGTCCAGCATGTTGCGCCGCATTTGTTCGACGCCGGTGCCCTGCGGATTGGTCGCGGGCGAAATCGAGTCGAGCAGTCCGGTCAGATCGCTCGGCACCGCGGTGTCGATGACCGACCGCAACAGCGCCGTCCGACTTTCGAACGCGTAGTGGAAGCTGGCCAACGGCATGCCGGCCTGTGCGCAGATACGTCGAGTGGTTGCGCCCTCGACGCCGAGGTCGGCGATCACTCGGTAGGCCGCATTGATGAGCGCGGAACGTCGTTCTTCTACCGACATTCGGGCCATGGTGGCAATTTCCCCTCGGGTTGCGTGATGTGTGACACGATCCTAGCCCGATGGTTGCAGTCGGGATCACCTAACGCCACGCGGGGACGAAAGCGCCGGTCGGCCCGGCGTCGAAGGCATTACTGTTGAGTACGTGAGTACGACAAATCTCGCTCAAGCTGCGGCATATGGAGCGCGCGCGGCGAACGCGGTCACCGAGAACCTCGCGGCACGTGGCGTCGGACCGGCGCGGGCGCTAGGTGCGAGCGCCGAAGACATCGCGGCCCATGTGAGCGGTTCGCCCCACCGCAGTGAGGGGCGCTTCGCCAATGTCGAGCCGCCGATGCCGGTGGATGGCGGCCCGGCGAGTGCGCTCGCGGACATGCTCCGACGTCCCGGCCGACCTTCGCGCCCGATCGTCGTGACCACCCCCGACTTTGCGCATCAAGCCCGCGACTTGGCAGTCACCTGGCTTGGGCATGCGACGGCGTTGGTCGAGATCGACGGAGCGCGCGTGCTGACTGATCCGGTCTTCGCGCGACGATGCTCGCCGTCGCAGCTCATCGGACCGGCTCGGATGCACCCGACGCCGTGTTCGATTGGTGAACTACCGCGCCTCGACGTCGTGCTGATTAGTCATGACCACTACGACCACCTCGACATGTACAGCGTCATTGAGTTGGCGCGCACGCAGCCCACCGCTGTATTCGTCGTGCCGGTGGGTGTTGGCGCGCACCTGATCAGTTGGGGTATTCCGGCCGCACGTATCCGGCAGGCCGACTGGTACCAAAGCGTCGACGTCGCGGCAAGCAGCGGTCAACTCACCTTCACCGCGACGCCCGCTCGCCACTTCTCCGGGCGCGGCCTGGCTCGCAATCTCACTCAATGGTGTGGGTGGGGGATTGCCGGTGCGACGCATCGAGTCTTCTTCTCCGGCGATACTGGATTCACCGAGTCGTACGCCGACGTCGGAGCGAAGTATGGACCATTCCACCTGACGATCATGGCCGTCGGCGCCTATGACGTGCTCTGGCCCGACATCCACATCAATCCCGAGGAAGCCGTCGCGATGCATCGCATGCTCACCGGCGACCTTGGCGCTGACGCCGCCATGTTGCCGATTCACTGGGCCACGTTCAACCTGGCCCGGCATACTTGGGCAGATCCGATGGTGCGGCTGAAAGCAAGCGCCGCAACCGAATCAATGACCCTGTTAACGCCGCAGCCGGGTGGCGACGTCGACTTGTTGACCCGCACCGGTGCTGGCACTGTTCAACCAACCTGGTGGGAGCGTTCCGCATGAGCGAAGGCGTCATTGTGACCGAAACGAATGCGGGGTTGACGGCAGCCGAAGTCGCCGAGCGAGTAGCCGCGGGCCAGGTCAACACGTTGCCTGACCGTTCGGGCCGAACCGTCGGCGAGATCGTCCGGGCCAACGTCTTCACCCGTATTAACGCGATCCTCGGCGTGCTGTTTGCGCTGGTCGCTGTCACTGGATCGTTCATCAACGGGCTGTTCGGACTGCTGATCGTCGCCAACAGCGCGATCGGCATCATCCAGGAGATTCGGGCCAAGCAAACCCTCGACAAGCTGGCGATCGTCGGCCAGGCGCGGCCAACCGTCCGACGCGACGGAGAGGCAATTGAGGTTGCACCCGGTGAAATCGTCCTCGACGACATCATCGAGATCGGCCCCGGCGACCAGATCGTCGTCGACGGGGAAGCGGTCGAGGGCGCGACTTTGGACGTCGACGAGTCACTGCTCACCGGTGAAGCCGATCCGATCGACAAGTCGCCCGGTGACCCGATCATGTCGGGCAGCTTCGTCGTCTCCGGTATCGGTGCCTATCGCGCCACCAAGGTCGGAGCCGACGCGTATGCGGCGCAGCTGGCCGCGGAAGCGTCGAAGTTCACGCTCGTGTCGTCGGAACTGCGCAGCGGTATTAATCAAATCCTCAAGGTCATCACATACCTGCTGATCCCGGCCGGCGTGCTGACGATTATCAACCAGGTGTTCATTAGTCAGAACGGTTGGCGCGCTTCGATTCTCGGCATGGTCGCCGCGTTGGTGCCGATGGTCCCCGAGGGGCTCGTTTTGATGACCTCGATCGCCTTCGCCGTCGGTGTGGTCCGACTCGGACGTCGGCAATGTTTGGTAAACGAATTGCCGGCCATCGAAGGCCTCGCACGGGTGAACGTTGTCTGCGCCGACAAGACTGGAACCCTCACCGAGAACGGTATGCGGTTTGCCGAGGTCCGATCGTTGCCGGGTAACACCGTCGATGAGGATCAGCTGCACCGCGCGCTCGCGGCTCTCGCCGCGCACGATCCGCGGCCAAACGCCAGCATCGAAGCCATCGCCGAAGCGTTCCCGGACGCACCCGACTGGTCAACAACGGCCGTAATGCCCTTCACCTCCGCCAAGAAGTGGAGTGGAATGTCGTTCTCCGCCAACGGTTCGGGTGCTGACGAAGGCAATTGGCTCATCGGTGCGTCGGATATGCTGCTCGATCCGTCGACCGATGCGGCGCGACTGGCGTCGGAGATCGGGGAGACCGGACTCCGAGTTCTCCTGCTCGCACGCACCAACGTTCCGGTTAATTCCGAACCGACGTCGGATTCGACGGTCCCCGGCACCCTTGACCCCGTCGGTCTTGTTGTCTTGGAACAGCGGGTACGCCCCGACGCTCGCGACACCCTCGACTACTTCGCGAACCAGCAGGTGGCCGTGAAGGTCATCTCAGGTGACAATGCGCGGTCGGTGGGTGCGGTCGCCCAGTCGTTGGGGCTCGGCAGCGTCGAAACGTCGGTTGATGCGCGCGACCTGCCCGTCGATCAGTCGGAGCTTGCGGACGCGGTTGAGGGTGGCGTGACCTTCGGTCGTGTGAAGCCGGACCAGAAGCGCGCGATGGTGAAGGCGTTGCAGTCGAGGTCGAACACCGTGGCAATGACCGGCGACGGCGTCAACGACGTGTTGGCTCTCAAGGACGCCGACATCGGCGTAGCAATGGGATCGGGTAGCTCGGCCGCACGCTCGGTCGCACAGATTGTGTTGTTGGACAACAAGTTTGCGACGCTGCCGTATGTGGTTGGCGAGGGACGTCGAGTCATCGGCAACATCGAGCGAGTCTCCAACCTGTTCCTCACCAAGACCGTGTACGCGGTCTTCCTCGCGTTGCTGGTGGGTCTCGCGGGCGTGGCGGGCAAGATTTTCGGCTTCGTCTCGTTGAGCTACCCGTTCCAGCCGATCCACGTGACCATTTCGGCATGGTTCACCATCGGAATCCCCGCGTTCGTGCTGTCGTTGGCACCGAATAATGAGCGCGCCCGAACCGGGTTTGTGCGCCGTGTGCTGAGGGAGGCCGTGCCGAATGGGTTGATCATCGGTATCGCCACGTTCGTCACCTTTGTAATCGTCAACCCCGGCGGCAAGGGCCTCGCCCTCGGCGCCGAGGACGGCATCAACTTCACCCCGGAGCAGACTCAGGCGTCGACGGCGACGCTCATGACGCTCATCGCGATTGCCGTGTACGTCTTAGCGGTGGTTGCGCGCCCGTATACGTGGTGGAAGCTGCTCCTCATCGGAGTGTCGGTGGCGGCGTACATCATTATCTTCGCGTGGCCGTGGACCCAAGAAATGTTCAAGCTCGATTCAACAAACTGGCAGATGAATTCGGTGGCTTTGATCAGCGCCGCGGTAGGAATCGTCGCGGTGGAGATTGGGTCGCGAATTGTCCCTCGCCTCGTATCGGACACCGCGGAGCACTAGACTTTCCGCTAGGCGCGAGGGACTGTCCTTCGTGTGGCTTGTGAAGGGAGTTCATGATGGGTCTGCTAGACACGATTAAGAACGCACTCAAGGGTAATCCGAGCCTGGTCGAAAAGGGCGGCGACGCCGTCGACAAGGCCACCGGAGGCAAGTACGCGGGTGCCGTCGACAAGGCTGAAGACGTTGTGAAGAAGGCCGTGGGCGCTGACGAAAAGCAGCCCCCGACTCAGTAAGTCGGACGGAGCGCGCCCAAGATTGCGGCGCGCGCGGAAAATCTGTAAATAAAGCGGGCGTCGGGGGCATATTGCCCCCGACGCCCGCTTTATTTACAGAATTTCCGATGAAGACGACGGGCCGGGTGCGCTCACGCTCGCGGATGGCGCCGATAGGCCGAAACGGTCGGGTCGTCGACGATCCAAAACCGCCACGGAACGTCGGCGGCCAGCCGCACTCCGACGCGGGGGCCACTAGCGATGGACTGCGCGAGGACGGGTGTGAGGTCGGGTTTGAGATAGATCGGTGTGGCTTCGGTGAGGTCGGTCCCCAGGTCGCCGATGGTGATTCCGAGTGCCTTGGTGAGGTTGCCTGGCCCGCGGGCCAACTGAGCGTCGGGGACGTTGGGACGCCTGCGACGTGCGGTTTCGATGCCGTCGACGATGCGTCCCGCCCGGATCAGAACGGCCGCGGCCTGTTCGGAAGGGCCGGTCACGACGTTGGCGCAGTGATGCCCGTGGATGCGGTATACGTAGAGCCGCCACGGCGGTCCGTACATGATTTCCGACCGCGGGGTACGGGTAAACGCGTGCGACGCCGGGTCGTCGACACCCGCGTAGGCCTCGACTTCGGTGATGATGGCGGTCGCATCATGTCCGACTAGTCGGGTACCCAACAGCGCGCGTGCGTGGTCGATCACAGTATTGTCTGACTTCATGGCAACGACGAGTGACTCCATTGAGTTGGATCTCTCCCCGGAAGATACCTGGCGCAACGCGTCGGACTTGACTCGATTCGACGACTGGCTGGTCCTGCACGACGGTTGGCGCAGTGAGCTTCCTGCGCCGGATGCGTTGAAGAAGGGCACGAAGTTGTCCTCGGTCATTAAGCTCAAGGGCGCGCGCGTGCGCTTCGATTGGGTGATCGAGGAATTCGATCCGCCCAATCGGGTGCGCTTCAAGGGCAGCGGTAAGGGCGGGGTGAAGGCGAAGATCGATCTCGCCATCGCGCCGTCGGGGGATGGTTCGACGGTGACCTTCGCGGTGGACCTGGGTGGCCTGCCACTCATTGGACCCGCGGGTAAAGCCGCTGCGATGGCCACCAAGGGTGACCTGACGCAGTCGCTGCATCGGTTCCGAGAAACTTTCGGCTGACTCCGGCGACACGGGTAGTTAAGGACTAAGGGGCTTTCATGGGACGGCATACCTCAGGCAACGAGATTCCACCCGAGGACGGGGGACGGCTGCCCTCGAGTGGATCGACCGGGCGCAACAACGCCCGAAACCCACCGTCGGGGCCATTGGCGGCGCGGCCGCGCCCCACCGAAGACGGGTTCGGCTTTGAGCATCGAGACACCGGCTCGTCGCGTCGGGCTGGATTCATCTGGGGGCTCGTCGCGCTGCTGGTCGTCGCGGCGCTAGTCAGTGGACTGATCTTGTGGAAGTCGGGGGTCATCGGCGGCTGCGGTGACCGCACGCCGGTATCGGTTTCATCGGATCAGACGATGACTGGCTCACTGAAGACGTTGGCGCAGAAGGCGTCGGACAACTCCTGCTACGACTACACGGTCACCCCACTCGCCGGTGCCGACGCTCCCGGACTCCTGACGCAGGGCGATAAGGCACCCGACCTGTGGATTGCCGATTCGCAGACACAGGCGCGACGCGTGACTACTCAGGTACGACGCACGCTGGACATGGTGACGCCGTCGACGGCCAAGTCGCCGGTTGCGATCGTCGGTAAGCAGGTCCCCGACCTCAACAACTGGGTCGACGTAATGAAGCTTCCCGACCTTCGGATGGGTTCCCCGATCGATACGTCGACGGGTGACGCGCCAATCATCGGGGCGCTGGCCGAGGTCAACGCCGGGACGTTGCAGACCAAGCAGCTGACCGACGCGATGACTGTGCTCGCGGTGCAGCAGAACAACGCGCGTCTTGCGAACGACAACGAGGGCACCCGCCTCAACCTCGCAAACACATCGGATACGCCGGTGGTAACCACCGAACAGCAATTCCTTCTCTTCACGCGTACCCACCCGGGCTCGCAGTTGAAGATGAAGGTGCCCGCCGACGGCACGGTCTTGCTCGACTATCCGCTAGTCAACACCGCCGCCTCCGCTCGACACGACACCGCTGCCGACGCCGGAAAGGTGTTGGCGGACACGATCAATGGCGCCGACGGGCAGAAGATTCTGAACGAGGCCGGCTACCGCGGTTCAACCGGTGGCGCGCTGCCCGATAAGGCTGGGCTGGGCGACGTCAAGCTGCTTAACCTCAAAGATCCGACGCAGGTTGATAAGGCCCTGCGCCAGTGGCAGGTGCTCGGTGTACCGATCCGAACACTCGTGGTGCAAGATACGTCGGGTTCCATGGCCCAGCAGGTCGGTTCGGGCACCCGCGCCACGCTGCTGCTGGAAGCGTCATTGACCGGCCTGAAGCTGTTTCCGAATAACACCGAGATCGGTGGCTGGGCGTTTTCCATCGATAAGGGCGGCTCCGGCGTTGACTACACCGAACTAGCGCCGATCCGACGCCTCGACGCGCCGTCGGTGGGCGGCAAGGAGCATCGACAGTTCCTCGCCGACGCGGTCCGCAAGGGACTGAGCGACCTCGGTGGCGGAACCGGCCTGTACGACACGACCCTCGCGGCGTTCAAGAAGGTTCAGGACAGCTACGACCCGAACTATTCCAACAGCGTCATCATCATGACCGACGGAAAGAACGAGGACGCCAACAGCATTACGCTCGACACGCTGTTGACCGAACTCAAGCAGATGGAGGATCCGGCCCGGCCGGTCCTGATCCTGACCATCGGCATTTCCGACGACGCCGACACCGTCTCGCTGAAGCAGATCGCCGATGCGACGGGCGGAACGTCGTACGTCGCGAAGACCTCCGACGACATCAAGACGGTGTTCATCGACGCGATTGCGGCGCGCGTGGCGGCGGCGGGTCGGTAGCGGTTTCACTGCTGACTGAAATCTGCACCGACAGCGGCGTCGGGGGAGCATCTCCCTCGGCTGCGTCGTCGACGCAGGTTTCAGTCACGGACGGTAGGGACGTCGGTGGCGGTCGCGGTCGGTGATCGCGCGGATGTCGGCGAGCACCGACTCCCAGTCGTTGGTGATTTCCTCGCACATGATCCGCATCGTCATCATGCCCTTCTTCAGCGTCATTCGATCCCGGCGACAGTCGTTGCGCTTCGCGTCCGCGGAGGTGTGGAATTGGCGGCTGTCGCATTCAATCAGTAGGGATCCGACGCGAAGGTCGGCATGTTCGTAGCCGCCGATCGACGGCTGTGAAACTACCTCGAAACCCAAGGCGCGTAGTCGAATCCGCGTCAACGACTCTGGCCCCGACTGTGCCCGCGAATCACATTTCGCCAAGGTCCGTTCGACGCCGACGGTCACCCGCCCCATTCCCGCGCGGATGTCGTCGATGGTCAGTGGTGTGTAGTGCAGCACCGAGTCACACAGGGCGATCCAGTGTTCTTCGGATAAGCATCGACACGCGCAACCGAGCGCGACGGCCAGGTCGTCGACGGCGCGGGCGAGTGGGAGGGGAGGACCGTGCCCCTGGCACCACCGTCGCGTCGGTGCGACGGACTTTCCGTACCTGCTGAGCCGACCGTGACTTTGCTGTGGTCGCGTCGGCAACCATAGCTGGGGATAGTTTGCTTCCTTGTGGAATTGGATCGCCGAGAGGCAGGCGAGTACGCCACCCGCTTCGACAACGGAGACAACTTCCGGGTCAGCCCCGACGGTCCGCCACCACCCTTGACCACAATCGACAAGGTCTCCGTGCTTAGCGGCCCGCCTGATGTCAGCCGTCGTGAAACCGAGACCGTGCAGTTCGTGGGTCGAGTAGACGCCGGATACTCGTGTCATGGTTTCTATGACGCGCCCGGGCCGCGAACGGTTTCACTGCTGACTAAAACCTGCACCGACAGCGGCGTCGAGGGAGCATTTCCCTCGCCTGCGTCGTCGATGCAGTTTTCAGTCACCTCGGTCCGGGCCGACGCTCGTCCTGACATACACTTCCTACTGCCAGCCCTCGTAGCTCAGGGGATAGAGCACCGCTCTCCTAAAGCGGGTGTCGCAGGTTCGAATCCTGCCGGGGGCACGTGTCGAAATATGCTGAAACGTCCCGCACCGTGCTGGTGACCGGCGCCTCCAACGGAATTGGCGCCGAGGTCGCACGGCTCTTCGTCGAACGCGGCCACATCGTGTTCGGGACGAGCCGTAACCCCGACACTGTCGCGGTCAAAGTCCCCGGTGTCACTTATCTGCGCCTCGACAACGCAGACGCGGCGTCGATAGCGCAGTGTGCCGCCGACGCAGGCGCCGTCGACATTCTGATTAACAACGCTGGGGAGTCGCAGGCTGGTGCGCTGGAGGACACTCCGATGTCGGAGATCGAGGCGCTGTTTGCCAACAACGTGTTCGGACCGATCGCGTTGACCAAAGCACTCCTCCCCGGCATGCGCGAGCGTGGTACGGGAACCGTGGCGATGGTGGGGTCGATGTTGTCGAGCTTCCCGGTGGCATTCCGCTCGAACTATGCGGCAACGAAGTCGGCGCTGAAGGGGTTCGCCATGGCGAGTCGACGAGAGTTGGCGCCGTACGGAATTCGCATGTTCACCGTCGAACCCGGCACCATCGCCACCGGAATCGGTACCCGACGCAGCATCTTCATCGGTGAAGATTCGCCGTACAAGTCGGAGTATGAAACCCTTGCCGCGGCAACGCGCAAGAACGAAGATGCCGGCATCGACGCCGTTACGATGGCGCGGGTCATCGTCGACGCCGCGTTGTCCGACCATCCAAAGCCGCTGTATGCCAAGGGAAATCGCGCCGGACTGGTCTTCTTCGCCCAACGCCTGTTGCCGCGCCAATCCGTCCTTGACCTGTCGGCGAAGGTGCATGGCCTCGGCAAGATCCGTGCCTAGGCATCGAATTTCCCTGCGGGTCATCGGAATTGGTCCCGGCGGAGTCAAGCACGTGACCATCGCGGCTACCGAAGCGATGGCCGACGTCGACGCATTCCTCATGCTGGACAAGGGAACTGCCAAACACGGCCTGCTCGACGCCCGAACCGCAATCCTCGACGCCTACGGTCCGTCGGAATACCGCGTCGTCGAGATTTCCGATCCACCACGGGATCGATCGCCCGCCGACTACGACGCCGAAGTGCGACGCTGGCATCGTGCGCGCGTCGACGCGATCGCGTCGGTGTTGCGTTCCGACGTCCCCGACGGTGGTGTCGCAGCCTTCCTGGTCTGGGGTGATCCGGCACTATACGACAGCACCCTACGCATCGTGGAACAGCTTGCCGCCCTTGATGATTTGGCACTCGACGTCGAAGTGGTTCCCGGTGTGACGAGTGCGTCGGCGCTGACCGCGGCACACGGAATCGTCGCGCACCGCATCGGTGAACCAATCCACATCACGACGGGCCGCCGCTTGGCCTCGACGCCGAAAGAGGTTGCGGGCAACCAGATCGTCATGCTCGACGGCGACCTGGCGTTCATCGACACCGCGGACCCCGACGACGAAATCTGGTGGGGCGCATACGTCGGCACCGACGATCAGATCCTGATCAGCGGGCGGGTCGCCGACGTGGCGGAGAACATCCGCACTGTTCGTGAGCAAGCGCGCCAGCGCATCGGATGGATTATGGATATCTACCTGCTGCGCAAATCGGTTGGCTAGCAAGTCACCAAACTTCTGACAGCGCTCCCAAAATATCGTCGCGCAACTCTTTGCGGCAGATGACAAAGTCGGGCAAGTACGCGTGCGGGGTGCTGTTGTAAACGATCTCTGAACCGTCCAGCCTGCTGCAGTGAAGGCCGGCCGCCAACGCGACGCCGACGGGCGCGCAGTTATCCCATTCGTACTGGCCACCGCCGTGGACGTACCCGTCGACCGAACCGCGCACCACCGCCATCGCCTTGGCTCCCGCCGAGCCGATCTGCACCGTCGTCATCGACAGTCGGTTGGCAACCCACGAACTTTCGTACGATCCGCCGAATCGCGACGTCGCGAGTCGGTGGGTCAATTCTCCGGTGACCGGCTCCACCTGGTCACTGCGAAAGATCTCACCCTTCGCCGGTAGCGCCACCGCCGACGCAGTCGGTCGACCGCCCTCGGTGAGGGCAACGTGGACGGCCCAATCCGTTGTCCCAGCGGCGTATTCACGGGTCCCGTCGAGCGGATCGATGATCCAGACTCGGTCGGTGGTGCTGCGATCGCCAACGTCCTCGGCTTCTTCCGAGAGGACCGCGTCGTGGCGGCGATTGCGACGCAAGGCCGCGCCAATCCAGGCCTGCGCCAGGGCGTCTCCGATGTCCCCGAGCTCTCGCCCGTCGAGGAGCAGACGATGGCGCGCACCAACCAGAATCTCGCCCGCGCCCTGCGCGAGATGCGCGGCGAGTTCAGCGTCGGTGTAGTTCATTCTCATAGTTCATCCTCACTTGTCGATTGATGCTACGCAGCATCGACGACGCTGATGTCGCTGCCACGCCGCCCGACGTGCGGCACACTTGAGGAATGCCCGAACTTCCCGAAGTGATCG
>QIRE01000169.1_pt1 | contig 15462 bp, 15 predicted proteins | sample 2940141 | NCBI WGS metagenome assembly QIRE01 (sample SAMN09273532, study PRJNA473421) | Gut metagenome, whole genome shotgun sequencing project. | isolation source: gut tissue | host: Folsomia candida VU population | place: Netherlands: Amsterdam | collected 2016-03-06
ATCTGGTTCGACACGATCAGGGCAGGCCCGGTTGCGGGGATATGTTCGATCCCCGCGACGGTGACATCGCGGACCATCAGCGCGGCAATGCGGCGCATGATCTCGGCCACCGGCAGATCGCGGAATTCGGCGCCAAGCCGGATCGTCTGCGGATAGCGCAGCAACCCCATCATCGCCCATTTCGCCAGCCGATGATGCGGCTTGCCTGAATAAAGCCACCCCGCCCGTTCCGCGATCAGCGGGTCCAGACGGGCCTGCATATCGGCCCTTGCATCGGCGTATCGGTCACTCATCCCGGCCATCCTGCCCCGCGCCTGCGTTACCGGCAAGCGGCATCACGCACCGGCGGCAATCATCCGCGAGACCATCTCACGGGTGTTCTTGCTCAAACCCGGTTGGGCGGCGATTTGTTCCAGCGCGGCCAACGCCTTGGCGCGGCGATTGGGGTCATAGCGTGGCCATGTCTCAAACGCGGTGGACATGCGCGCGGCGATCTGCGGATTGGCCGCGTCCATACGGATCAGCCAGTCCGCAGTGAAGTCATAGCCCGACCCGTCAGCGGCGTGAAAACCCGCATGGTTCGCCGCCAGCCCGCCCAGAAGCGCGCGAAAGCGGTTGGGGTTCTTCCAGTCGAAATCGCGGCGCCCGGCCAGATCGCGGGCAATCGCCACCGCATCGGCAGGCGGCGCAGCCATCACCTGAACGGTGAACCATTTGTCCATGACCAGCCGGTTGTCGGCGAACTGTTCCTCGATCATGGCCAGCGCCGATTCCCCGCGCCCAAGACGGATCAGACAGGTCAGCGCGGCCATGCGTTCGGTCATATTGCCCGCAACCCCGAACAGGACGGATGCGCGATCACCCCCGTCGATCCGGTTCAGCAACCCAAGCGCCGCGATGCGCAGGGACCGTTTTTCGGCCGGTTCGGCATCGGGGGAATACGGCCCCTCGACCGCCATGCGGTCATAGATGTCCGACAGGGTGTCCTGATGCGCCTCGGCCATGCGCCGCGCCAGGTCGCTGCGCGCGGCATGGATTGCGTCGGGGTCGGGGATGTGGCCTTCGGCGGCAAGTCTTGTGGCGATTTCCTCATCCCCCGGCAGGGTCAGGCACAGCGCGCGGAACGCCGGATCGGCGCTGTCATCCGCGATCAGACGGCCGATGGCGCCGATATAGCCATCGCCCGCCGCCTGACCACGTGCCAGTTGCGTCAGCGCCGACAGGGCCAGATCGCGGCCAGCCTCCCACCGGGCAAAGGGGTCGCTATCATGGGCCAGCAGAAAGGCGCGGGTGTCGTCGTCAATGTCGCGTGACAGAACGACCGGCGCCGAAAAGCCGCGCAACACCGATGCGACCGGGCGCGCGCCCAGATTCTTGAACCGGAATTCCTGATGTGCTTCGGTCATCTCAAGGATCTGCGTGGCCGCGACCTCATCGCCATTCGGGCCGATCAGACCCACGGCAATGGGAATGACGCGGGCGGGCTTGTCCGGTTGGCCCGGCGTCGGCGGTGTCACCTGCGTAAAGCGCAGCGTCAGCACGCCGTCCTGCCAATCCTCGGCCATGGTCAGGCGCGGGGTGCCCGCATCGGTATACCAGTACTTGAACTGGGTCAGGTCGCGTCCGGTCGCGTCCTGGAACACCTGCAACCAATCCTCGATCGTTGCGGCATCCCCATCGTGACGGTCGAAATACAGGTCCAGCGCGCGGGAATATCCGTCATCGCCGACCAGATGCTTCAACATGCCGATCACCTCGGCGCCTTTTTCATAGACGGTCGCGGTGTAGAAGTTGTTGATTTCCTGATAGTGGTCAGGCCGCGGCGGATGCGCCAGCGGGCCCTGATCCTCACGGAACTGGCGGGCGCGCAGGGTCTGCACATCGCTGATCCGTTTTACCGCCGCGCTGCGCATATCGCTGGTGAATTGCTGATCGCGAAAGACCGTCAGGCCTTCCTTCAGGCACAGCTGAAACCAGTCGCGGCAGGTGATGCGGTTGCCGGTCCAGTTGTGGAAATATTCATGCGCGATCACGGCCTCGATGCGTTCGTAATCGCCATCGGTCGCGGTTTCGGGCGAGGCCAGAACCAGCTTTGAATTGAAGATGTTCAGGCCCTTGTTTTCCATCGCGCCCATATTGAAATCATCGACGGCGACGATGTTGAACACGTCCAGATCGTATTCGCGGCCATAGACCTGTTCATCCCACCGCATCGACTTGATCAGCGATTCCATCGCGAACCCGGCCCGGTCCTGATCACCCGGACGGACCCAGACATTCAGCGCCACATCGCGCCCCGATGCGGTGGTAAAGCGGTCGCTGACGGCGGCCAGATCGCCCGCGACCAGCGCGAACAGATAGGCGGGCTTGGGCCAGGGATCGTGCCATTCGGCCAGCCCCGGCTTCTGCCGCAGCGGATTGCCGTTCGACAGCAGCACCGGCAGGCCGCTGCGGATGGTGACGTGGAACACGGTCATCACATCGGGGCGGTCGGGGTAAAAGGTGATGTGGCGAAAGCCCTCGGCCTCGCATTGGGTGCAGAACATGCCGTTCGACAGATACAGCCCCTCGAACGCGGTGTTGGCGGACGGGTCGATCCGGACCACGCTGGTCAGGGTGAACGGCCGGTCGGGCAGGGCGGCGGCGCGGATGGTCAGCGTTTCGGCGTCCCGGATCACATGGGACGCATCCGGCGCGGTTCCGTCGATCAACAGCGACACAAGGTCCAGCCCGCGCCCGCCGTCCAGCACAAGATCGGCGGCGCCATTGCGCGGCGTCAGCGAAATCGCGGCCTGCACCTGTGTCGCGTCGGGCGACAGATCGAAGGTCAGCCGGGTTTCCGACAGGATGAACGGATAGGGGCGGTAATCGGCAAGATATTGCGCATCGGTGGCGTCGGTCTGCGTCACGGCTGTCTCCAACTGAAAAAACCGGTTCGCTTTGGTGGAACCGATCCGCTTATCAGGTGTTAGACGCCATAACGCCGGCTCGCAAGACGGGTGGTGCCGACAACCGCAACCTGTCTTGTGATTGACAGGCGGGTTGGGACAGGCACACATAAACGCGACGCTAACCCGGTGTCAGAGAACAGAAAATGGAGGCCAGCAATGACCTATGACCCGAATGATCCGAACCGCACCAACCCGGTTGGCCGGGATCCGGCAGCGCCGAAAGAAACCTATGTCGAGCCGGTCGAGCGCCGCTCATCGCCGCTGCCGCTGATCATCGGTGTTCTGCTGGCGCTGGCGCTTGCCTACTTCGTGCTGCAACGCTTCATGGGCAATGATGTGGCCGTCGAAGGCGACACCACTACCGTGACCACGACCGAAGAAGCGCCTGCAGCCGCTGTAACTGAAACCGAAACCGTCGTGGACGAAGCTGAGGCCGCTGCTGAAAACGCCGCAGCCGATGCAGAAGCCGCCGCGGATTCTGCCGCGACCGAGGCCGAGGCTGCCGCCGACAGCGCCGCCACCGCGACCGATAATGCCGCTGGCGCCGCCGCGACTGCTGCTGAAAACGCGGCTGACGATGCTGCCGCCGCCGCCGACAACGCTGCCGAAGCCGTTGGCAACGCTGCGGAAAGCGCCACGGATGCCGCTGGCGCCGCCGCTGACGACGCGCTGAACGCCGCCGGTGAGGCTGCCGATAACGCAGCGGACGCGCTGGACGACGCCATCAGCGTCGAAGAGACGCCTGCACCCGCGACCCCCGCAACGCCCGCACCGGCGAACTGATCGCCATCTGGCTTGACCTCTGACTGAAAACGCCCGGAACCGATGTTCCGGGCGTTTTTCTGTCGCCAGATGTCGCATTCGACCTTTGTGTCGAACATCTTCACACACACTTGTGAAAGATTGTTGCGCAATGCTATGCAAACCCGACTGCGGAATTAGCAAGCGGGGGGCAGGGCAGCCATGAAGATTGGCGCGTTGAAAGAGGGCTTTGACGGAGAAGCCCGGGTATCGGTCACACCAGGGTCGGCCGGGCATCTGCAAAAGCTGGGCCATCAGGTCCATGTCGAAAGCGGGGCAGGCGCGCGGGCGGGCTTTTCCGATGAGGATTACCGCAAGGCGGGTGTCACCGTCGAACCGACCGCGGCCGACCTGATCGCGGCGGTGGATGTGGTCAGCAAGGTGCGCCAGCCGACCGATGCGGAAATCGGGCAGATGCGCGCTGGCCAGACGGTCATCTCGTTCTTCTACCCGGGCCAGAACGCCGAATTGCTGGCACAGGCCAAGGAACAGGGCGTCACCGCCATCGCGATGGATATGGTGCCACGCATCAGCCGTGCGCAAAAGATGGACGCGCTGTCGTCCATGGCCAATATCGCGGGCTATCGCGCCGTGATCGAGGCGGCGAACAACTTTGGCCGCTTCTTCACCGGTCAGGTGACGGCGGCGGGCAAGGTGCCCCCGGCCAAGGTTCTGGTCGTGGGCGCGGGCGTGGCGGGTCTTGCCGCGACGGGCACCTCGGTCAGTCTGGGCGCGCAGGTTTATGCCTTTGACGTGCGGCCCGAAGTGGCCGAACAGATCGAATCGATGGGCGCCGAATTCGTCTATCTGGACTTTGCCGAACAGGCACAGGACGGCGCGGCGACCGGCGGTTATGCCGCTGTGTCCAGCCCCGAATTCCGCGAAGCACAGCTGAAGAAATTCCGCGAGTTGGCCCCGCAGGTGGACGTGGTGATCACGACCGCGCTGATCCCCGGCCGTGACGCGCCAAAGCTGTGGACCCGTGACATGGTCGAGGCGATGAAGCCCGGCAGCGTCATCGTGGACCTTGCCGCCGAACGCGGCGGCAACTGCGAACTGACCATCCCTGACGAACGCCATGTCACCGAAAACGGCGTTACGATCATCGGCTATACCGATTTCCCGTCCCGGATGGGCGCGCAGTCGTCGGAACTTTATGGCAACAATATCCGTCACTTCATGGCGGATCTGACGCCCAAGAAAGACGGCGTGATCTTTCACAACATGGAAGATGATGTCATCCGGGGCGCCACCGTCACGCGCGACCATGATGTGACATGGCCACCGCCGCCGCCGAAAATCGCGGCCATCGCGGCGCAAAAGCCGCGCGAAAAGGCCAAGGAACTGACGCCCGCCGAAAAGCGCGCGGCAGAGACCGCTGCCTTCAAGGCACAGACCCGCACGCAAGTCACGCTGTTGGCCGTGGGTGGCGCGCTGTTGTTGCTGGCGGGGCTGTTTGCGCCGGCCAGCTTCATGTCGCATTTCATCGTCTTTGTGCTGGCCTGTTTCGTGGGCTTTCAGGTCATCTGGAATGTCAGCCACAGCCTGCACACGCCGTTGATGGCGATCACCAATGCGATCAGCTCTATCATCATTCTGGGCGCGCTGTTGCAGATCGGGTCGGGCAGCTGGCTGGTCGTCGTGCTGGCGTCGCTGTCGGTGCTAATGGCGGGGGTCAACATCTTTGGTGGCTTCCTTGTGACGCGGCGGATGCTCGCCATGTTCCAGAAATCGTAAGGGAGGGGGAGCAATGGAAATGGGCTTCACGACCGCTGCCTATGTTGTCGCGGCGATTCTGTTCATCCTCTCGCTTGGTGGGTTGTCGGGTCAGGAAAGCGCCAAGCGCGCGGTCTGGTATGGCATCGTCGGCATGGCGCTGGCGGTGGCGGCGACGCTGGCCGGTCCGGGATCGGGGCTGTGGCTGCTGTCGCTGATCCTGATCGTTGGAGGCGGCGCTGCGGGCTATGTCATTGCGCAGCGCGTGCAGATGACCGAGATGCCACAGCTTGTGGCCGCGATGCATTCGCTGGTCGGCCTGGCCGCCGTGTTCATCGGCTTCAACACCCATATCGAAATGGTCCGCGTCGCCGCCATGAGCGATGAGGCACGCTTGGCGCTGACCGGGTTTGCTGCCGCGGTGGCACATAAGACGCCCGCGGAAATCAATATCCTGCGGGTTGAGACCTTCCTTGGCGTGTTCATCGGCGCGGTGACGTTCACCGGATCGGTCATCGCATTCGGCAAGCTGGCGGGCCGGGTTGACGGCAAGGCGAAGAAGCTGCCGGGCGGTCATCTGCTGAACGCGGGCGCGGCGGCTTTGTCGTTGATCCTGCTGCTGGTTTATATCGGGTCGGGCAGCACGCTTGCGCTGTTGGTGATGACGCTGGCCGCACTGTTCATCGGCTATCACCTGATCATGGGCATCGGCGGCGCCGACATGCCGGTCGTGGTGTCGATGCTGAACAGCTATTCTGGCTGGGCTGCGGCGGCGATCGGCTTTTCGCTGTCGAACGATCTGCTGATCGTCACGGGCGCGCTGGTCGGTTCGTCGGGTGCGATCCTGTCCTATATCATGTGCAAGGCGATGAACCGGTCCTTCGTGTCGGTGATCCTTGGCGGCTTTGGCGGCACCACCGGACCTGCGGCGGAGATTGAGGGCGAACAGATCGCCATCGACGCCGACGGCGTGGCTGCGGCCTTGAACGAGGCCGACAGCGTGGTCATCGTGCCGGGTTACGGCATGGCCGTAGCGCAGGCGCAGGCCGCCGTCAGCGAGCTGACGCGCAAGCTGCGCGCGGCGGGCAAAGAGGTGCGCTTTGCGATCCACCCGGTCGCGGGCCGTCTGCCGGGCCACATGAACGTGCTGCTGGCCGAAGCCAAGGTTCCCTATGACATCGTGCTGGAAATGGATGAGATCAACGACGACTTCCCGTCAACGGATGTCGTGATCATCATCGGCTCGAACGACATCGTGAACCCGGCGGCGCAGGATGACCCGAACAGCCCCATAGCCGGGATGCCGGTGCTTGAGGTCTGGAAGGCGAAACAGGTTTTCGTGTCGAAACGCGGTCAGGGCACCGGCTATTCGGGGATCGAGAACCCGTTGTTCTTCAAGGACAATACCCGGATGTTCTATGGTGATGCGAAAGACAGCATCAACAAGCTGCTGCCGATGATCGACTGATTTCGGCGAAACGCATTCAGGAAAAGGCGGGCTTTGTCCCGCCTTTTTCATGCCCACGGCGCGGGGATACGACTATCATGGGACTTGGGGCAGGCGCCGGTTCATGGCAACCAAGGCCCGCTGCCGGACCAAGGAAAGAATACGCCTGTGACGCCTGATACCGAACACCCGCTGCGCTATGCCCTTGCGAATGAACTGCACGCCCGCCCCTCACCCCGGCTGAAGGCGCCGGCCACCGCCTTGTTCGTGGCCTTCAAGGAACCGCGTGACGCGGCCAATCGCGACCGCGCGCAGGACATGGCGCATCTTGAAGGGCTGACCACGCGCCATGGCGGGCCGCGCCCCGATCCTGATGACAGCCATTATCAGGGCAAGCTGGGCCGTCACGATCTGAAATGGGAAAGCCACACCGAATTCGTGACCTATATGGCGACGGTGCCGGGCCTGCCGATCCGGCCTTTCGATCCATCCGCCGCCGCAATCTTTCCCGAGGAATGGCAACGCGACGCGCCCGGCAAGCGCATCGCGGCGGTGATGGTGCAGGTCGATCTGCTGCCCGAAGACCCGGCCGAGGTGCTGGACCGCATCAGCACATGGTTCGCGCGCGACAGCCTTGCCGCTGTCTGGGTGCTGGACGAATCGGCCGTCATCGCGGGCGATTTCCGCATTGATGCGGCGGGTTGGATGCGGTTCGCGATCTTTGTGCGCCCCGATGTGGGCGAAGGGCGCATCGGTCGCCTGATCCACCGCGTGGTCGAGTTGGAAACCTATCGCGCCATGTCGATGCTGGGCCTTGGCCGGTCGCGTGGCCTGTCGCGGCTGTTGAATGAGCTGGAACCCCGCCTCTCTGCCATCGTTGACGGCATGAGCGATGAGGCCCGCCCCGCCGAAGCCGTGCTGCATGACCTGCTGCAAGTCTCAGCCGAGCTGGAATCACAGGCGGTGCAGCATTCGTTCCGCTTTGGCGCCACCCGCGCCTATGAGGCGATCGTGATGGACCGCATCGCCGCGCTGCGCGAGACACGCTTTCGCGGGCGGCAGATGCTGACCGAATTCATGCGCCGCCGTTATCAGCCCGCGATGCGGACGGTCGCCTCGGCCGAGGATCGTCTGCGCGCGATGATCGAGCGCACAAGGCGGGCAGGCGATCTGCTACGCACGCGGGTCGATGTGGAACGATCCGCCCAGAACCAATCGCTGTTGGAGCGGATGGACCGGCGCGCCGATCTGCAATTGCGCCTGCAACACACGGTCGAGGGGCTGTCGGTCGTGGCCATCAGCTATTACGCGGTGGGGCTGCTATCCTATGCGCTGTATCCGCTGGCGGCCAAGCTGCATATCGACAAGGCCTATCTGGTCGCGGCGCTGACGCCGGTGGCGGTGCTGACCGTCTGGTGGCTGATGCGGCAGGTGCGCAAGCGCCTGCACCACGATGATCCGGGCCATCATTCGTGACTTGCAAGACCGGGCAGGGGGGCGGATAAGCCGCTGTAATCAATTGCCCGGACCCATCATGCGCACGATCCTTGCCTTGACCGCCATCCTGCTCCTGTCGGCCTGCGGTGTGCCGCTGGTCCCATTCATCTGATCGAGGGTATTATGTCCAAGTCACTGGAAATGTTTGGTCTGTCGCATTGTTCAACCTGCCAGAAAGCGATTGCCGCCTTGCAGGAACATGGCTGGACGGTGGCGTTTCGCGATGTCCAGAAAGAGCCGCTGTCGGATGCCGAACGCAGCCATCTGGCCAGCACCTTTGGCGACAAGATCATCAACCGGGCCAGCCTGACATGGCGCGGCATGTCTGATGACGAACGCGCCGCCGATCCGGTCACGATGATGGGCGCCAAGCCCAGTGTGATGAAGCGCCCGGCAATTCTGGCGGGCGATACGCATCTGCTGGGCTGGACTGCGAACGTCAAGCGGGCGCTGGACGTTCCGGCGTGAGTCAGTCGCGCTTGGCCAGCGACTGCATCAGCGGGATTACCGGCGACAGGTCATAGCCAGCCTCGGTCGCGGTGGTCAGGATTTCCTGTTCAGAGCGTTTTCCAGCCTGGGTCAGCGCCCACAGAACCGTGCAGCGATGACCCGACCGGCAATAGGCGATGACCGGCTTGTCGCCGCCCGTCGCCTCGGCAAAGCCGTCGATCAGATCGGATGTGATCTGGCCCGGCGTGAAGGGCAGGTAGTAATGCTGCATCCCCGCCGCCTGCGCCGCCGCCGCCATCGCGTTGTGATCAAGTGACGGGTCAATTTCCGCATCGGGGCGGTTCGTCACCAGCACCTTGAAACCGGCTTCGGCCAGCAAGGGCACATCTTCGGGGGTAATCTGGGGTGAAACCGCAAGATCGGGGCTAAGCTGACGCAGATCCATGACAGGCCTTTCCTTGGCAGAACCCCGATTGGCGCAGATGCGCGGGCAAAGTCAAGCGCGCCACGGGTCAAGAGCGCGACAGAAGCGCCGTCAGGGTGGCTGGCAGATCATGCGCCAGATCGGGCAACAGCCAGTCGGCATCGCTGAAATCGCCATCATCGGTATAGGCCGAAGGCGTCAGGATCACCCGCAGCCCCGCCGCCTTGGCCGCCGCCAGACCGGGCAGGCTGTCCTCGACCGCAAGACAGTCGGCTGCGGGCAGGTTCAGCCGCTGCAAAGCCAGAAGATAGACATCGGGCGCGGGCTTTTTGGCCGCCACCTCATCCCCGGCGGCGATGGCATCAAAGATATGATCGGCGGGCTGGCCAAAGGCGGCAGTGATCAGCGCATCGACATTTGGGCGGCTTGTCGTGGTGGCAATCGCCTGACGGATACCCTGCGCGCGGGTCGTGTCGATCAACGCCTGCACGCCGGGGCGTAAGACGGCCTTTCCGCCATCGACCATGCTGACGTAACGTGCTGTTTTATCCTGATGAATCATGGCTATAACCGGGGCGTCCACCGGCATCCCGATTTCCGTCGCATAGGCGGTGATCCGTTCCTTGCCGCCAGTGACGCGCAGCAGGCGGCGATAGGTGGGGCGGTCCCAGACCCAGTTCAGCCCGGCATCGACAAAGGCATCGTTGAAGGCGATGCGGTGGATCTCTTCCGTTTCGGACAAGGTGCCGTCAACGTCCCAGATCACCGCGCGGATCATACCGTGGTGCCGATCTCGACCAGCCCCGGCAACGAGGCGTAATCATCGAAGGTCGCATGATGGGGCAGCTGGTCAATCGGCGTCTGGCGATAACCATGCGTATACAGCAGGAACGGCACCGGCACCGCAGCCGCGCAATGGGCATCAAACTCGCTGTCGCCCACATAGATTGCCGGGCTGGTTGCCGGGTCACAGCCAAGCGCCAAGAACGTCGCAATCAACGGCGCCGGATCGGGCTTTTTCTGCGGCAAGGAATCCCCGCCAATCACCGCGCCGAACAGGTGGCGGATGCCGAAATGGTTCAGGATCACCTCGGTCACGCCAAGCGGTTTGTTGGTGCAGATGCCCAAAGGGTGCCCGCGATCCGCCAATATGCCAAGCGCATCGGTGACGCCCGCAAAAATTCGCGTCAGCTGTGTTGCGTCGTGATAGCGCGTCATGAACGATGCGATCAGATCGCGTTGCAGGGCAGGGTCAAGACGCGCGGCGGCGATCACCTTGGTCCACAACACCTCGACCCCGCCGCCGACAAAGCTGCGCACCCGGTCCAGCGACAGCGCATCGGCGCCGTTCTGGCGCAGCACCGCATTGACGCAGGCGTGAATGTCGGGAACGCTGTCGATCAGCGTGCCATCAAGATCGAAAACGACCGGGCAGGGCGCCATGCAGACATTCATGCTGTTTTCCACTTGATCGAGCATCCCATTGATGCAGTTTGGTTTTCTGGTCCGCGTCCGGTGTCGGCGATCATCAGCATCGCGTCCAGCAACTCGGGCCGGGCATCGGTCGGGCCTGCGATGCGGCCCGATGCGTCAAAGCGGCCACGATATTGCAGCTGGCCTTCGGCGTTATAGCCAAAGAAATCCGGCGTGCATTCCGCGCCGTATGTCCGGGCAACCTGTTGGGTTTCATCGTAAAGATAAGGAAAGCTGAAGCCGCGCTGTTGTGCCATGTCGCGCATCGCGTCAGGCCCGTCCTGCGGGTAATCCTGCGCATCATTGGCGGAAATCGCCACCACGCCAATGCCGGCATTCTGCATGATCACAGCATCGCGCAAGACCCGGTCAAGGATGGACTGCACATAGGGGCAATGGTTGCAGATGAACATCACCAGCGTGGCGCGCGGACCGGCGATGTCACTGCGCGTATGGGTCTTGCCATCCGTGCCGGGTAACGCAAAATCATGCCACGGCGCGCCGAAATCGCAAACCGGAGGAGATACAGCCATCAAGTCCTCATCTTTGGTGGGCTATGTGCAGTTTCCGGAATGTTGCGCCGCTGTGCAAGTCCAGCCTTGGTGGCACGGCAAGGCAATTATGTTCCATAATACTGATTATCAACATTATGGATGGCATACTTTTGCTGGATACTGTGGATCCACCAAGATAACGTCCGCTGTATCGGCGGCCAATAAGAAGCCATTTTGCCTGTTTCGGCGGCCACTGGACGGCCAATAAATGGCCATTCATGCCCGACATATCGGTTATGCCCGTGAAAACAGTATGTTAGCCATCTGAAGAGTTTGAGCTGTTTTCACAGTTCGGCTCTTCCCGCTCACGGATGGCTGGCACCGCTCGATAGTTGACGCATGGGGAACAAACGAGCAACGATTTGGCATGGTCGATGCTGGTCTGGTCCACACGGCCACCTACCAGATCCGCTCCAGGCCCTTCGGAGAGCCAAGGCTTTCCGATCGGTCCCATCATCTCGAAGGCTTCACGCTCATGCCGTCATGTTATGATACCGACTTCGAACAGACACCGCTCTCCCGGCGGGACACCATCCCACCCATGTCCGGCAACGATCCGTCCAGGTCTGTAATCGATACCCACATCGTCCATATTCAGAATGGTTTTGCCGCCGCCAGCACGCCTCCCTGCCCCATCGCCCTGTCGAGAGCGATGCTTCTGGAGGCCTGGCAACCCTGCATCGCGCCCCGAGGATTTCTTGTGCTCTGGGGGCTCATAATCGACCATCCTCGCCTCGTGAACGGCCCGATCGCGACATCGAGGCTGCTCGCGATCGATCGGCGTGCCGGATGGGCAGTCTGTCTGCGAGGGCTGATACGCCTTGGCCTCGGGACCGCTCGACCCAGGTCCTCTGCAATGCCGCCGCATCTTTCAGGCGCCGGCCGCCATTTCCTGACATTCGAAGCGGCGGGCTACATCCCGATCCAATGCCCGACGCTGCTCGAGAGCCTTCTCGCTGACTTCGGGCAAACGGTCCGTCTGTTGACCGGCCGCTGATCACGCTCTGACACCCTACTTTCGGACGCCAGCCACGCATCCCGTGCGCTGCACGATCCCTCATGCCCAAAGAATGGACGTCAATATGACATCAACGACAATGATCGGTGCCATTGCGACGTCCGGTTCGAACCAGATGACGATGTATCAACAGGGCGAGGTTGCCGTCTTCATGGCCTCGACCGGCAACGTGGCGAAGCTGCGCGAGTTGGGAATGCCCTGCGAATTCGCGCATCCCGAAAGCGGCTCCCCTTCGGTTCCCGTGGCGATCCATCTGGTCAAGGGTGCGCAGGACCCCGATGCGGTCTATGCCTATATGGAGGCCGCGATTTCCGCCGCCGCCCAGACGCAACTGGCTGAGGCACCGACCGCGATGATCCCGACCAACATCGACGTGCCTTATTCCGAAATCGTGTCGGAATACGTCACGCCCGAGCAGGTCGCGGCCGCCGTCTATCCAGACTGGGTGGCGATCAACAAGCATCGCGCCGACTGGACCAACACCTTCGACCGCATCGTCGTCGGCTGAACCAAAGGGGGCCGCGATGATCCGCAAAGACACCCTGCTGGCATGGCCCATGATCCTGTTCATGGTGCTGTTCTTCCTGTCGCCGCTGCTGGTCCTGTTCGGGATCAGCCTGCGCGTGGGCGAGGATGGCTGGGGCCTTGGCAACTTCGCGGCCTTTTTGTCCGACCCGTTCGCGCGCGGCGTGCTGACGCGCACGTTGATGCTGGGCGTGAAGGTCACGTTCTGGGTCAGCGTGCTGTCGCTGCCGCTGGTCATGCTTTACTGGCATGGCGGCAAGCGGCTGCGCGGGATCATCCTGATCTGCACGCTGCTGCCGATGCTGACCTCGAACGTGGTGCGGACCTTCGCTTGGGTGGTGATCCTTGGCCGCACCGGACCGATCAGCCAGTCCTTCGTGGAACTCGGCCTGTCGGAACGCCCGTTCTCACTGCTGTTTTCGGAGATGGGCCTCATCATGGCGTTGGTGCAGATCGAGCTGCCGCTCTTGTTGCTGCCGATCTTTTCCGTGCTGAACCGCGCCGACCGCAAGACGCTGGAGGCCGCCGAGACCTTGGGCGCGGGCCGCTGGCGCGCATGGTTCAGCGCGATCTTTCCGCAGATCGTGCCGGCGGTGCTGGCGGGCTGGGTGCTGGTATTCGCGTCCGCCACCACCTCCTATGTCACGCATACGGTGATCGGCGGGGCGCGGCTGATTTTCCTGCCGCAATTCGTCTACCGCGAGGTTGGCGTGCTGTTCCAATGGCCGATGGCGGCGGCGATCTCGATCATGCTGCTGGCCTCAACCGGTGCCCACCTCCCATCCCGGCAGATAGGCGTGCAGGCGGTCGATGAAGGCGCTGTCGTGGAATTGCGGCGGCAGCGCCTCGAACAAGTCGCTGTTCTTCAGGATGCGTATTACCCTTCTGCCATCCATCGGTCTGTTAGCCGGGCAGCCTTTTTCTTTGGCTTAGGCGCAAGTTTTGATGGTTGCGAATTGCGTGGAAACTGGCCCGGCTCCGAAAACGGACGATTTATCGGTGACGCAAAATCAATGACTTACGTCTTGTAGATTGGCGCGATTTCGCCATTTTTTCCAGCGTTCCGACAGGTCGAAGCGCGCCCGATCAGCCTTGCGCCAGAATTCCGCGCGCGCGGATCCGCACGGGTTCATCCACCATTGCACCATCGACCGCCACCGCACCGTCGCCCGATCCAAGCACACGTTGCGCCCAATCGCGTTCCGCCTGCGTCGGCGCAAATGCCTGGCGGACGGTGTCGATCTGACGCGGGTGGATGCACAGCTTGCCGGTCATACCCAAGGCACGCGCATGGGCGGCATCATCATGGCTGACGGACATGTCGTCCAACTGCACCGTCACGCCGTCGATGGGCGCTGCGATCCCTGCCAGACGCGAGGCCAAGACAAGCTCGGCCCGCGCGGGTAACAGCACATCGCGCAGGTGCTGGCAGCCCAGATCGGCGCAGAAATCGATCGAGCCGAAGGCCAGCCGGACCACGCCATCCGCCACAGCGATGTGGCGGGCATTCGCCAGCCCGACCGCGCTTTCGATCAGCGCAATGACGGGCTTGCCGGTCGCGGCCGCAACCTGCGTGCAGCGCGCGGCGTCTTCGGCCTTGGGCAGGATCACCCCGGCAAAGGGCCGCCCGGCAATGGCCGCGACATCGGCCTGATGCCATGGCGTGTCGCAGGCATTGATGCGCACGATCACCGGCAGATCCGTAAAGCACGCATCCAGCGCCGCGCGGGCCGCGTCCTTGTCGATCAGCGCCACCGCATCTTCCAGATCGAGGATGACCGCATCCGTACCCGACGCTGCCGCCTTGGCAAAACGATCAGGCCGGTTGGCCGGCACGAACAGAGGCGTGCGGATGTGACCTACCATGTCGCACGGGCCTCCATCGCGACGGGGCCATCTTCATAGGCGGTCCACAACCGCAGCCCGTCGCCGTCCGGCGCAGCGTTCAGCGTTAACAAGGCGTCGTCGAACAGCGGCGAGAGGCTGCGGAAATCGAACTGAGCCGGGCGCCTGCCCCGCAGCTTTTCCGCAAATTGCACCAGCAGCGTGGCCTGCAAGGGGCCATGCACGATCAGGCCGGGATAGCCCTCGGTCCCGGTGACATAGGGATTGTCATAATGGATGCGGTGGCCGTTGAAGGTCAGCGCGGAATACCGAAACAGCAGCGCGGCCGAGGGCGTGACAAGCACCCGGTCTGCCCCGTGCGGTGCCGGGTCTGCGGATTTCGGCGCGGCGGGCGCGTCGGTGCCGCGATAGACGATATCCTGACGTTCCGCGACCACCTGCCTGCCGCCGCTGTCGATGACATGATCCACGGTGACAAAGCACAGCGCGCCGCTGCGGCCGTGCTTTACCGTCACGTCGCGGATGGTGGAACGGCGCGTGACCACCTCGCCCACGCGGATATCGTCCAGAAACGTGAACGTCCCCCCTGCCCACATCCGGCGCGGCAGCGGCACGGGGGGCAAAAACCCGCCCCGCGCCGGATGGCCATCCGGGCCAAGCGCGCTGGTCGGTGCGGCTGGCGGTGCGACGCACAGATGGGTCATGACCGGCGCGGGCTGACCGTCCGCCGCCTGCCCCGGCTGGTCGAATGTGGCAGATCG
>QIRE01000170.1_pt1 | contig 15427 bp, 12 predicted proteins | sample 2940141 | NCBI WGS metagenome assembly QIRE01 (sample SAMN09273532, study PRJNA473421) | Gut metagenome, whole genome shotgun sequencing project. | isolation source: gut tissue | host: Folsomia candida VU population | place: Netherlands: Amsterdam | collected 2016-03-06
GCTCGGGAACCATGCATGACTCCCCGCTGGCGCCGGTATTCGCGACGCTGCGGTTATGCCTGCACGCCCTCGTCGCGATCCTCGCCTCGGTCGTGATCGCGCGGGCGATCACCGGATCCGCTGACCATCGCTGGGTGGTCGTCGCGCTGACGGCGCTTTGGCTGGTTACCTATGCAGCGGGCCGATATGCGGCGTCGTGGCCCGGTGGGCCGTTGACCTGGCTTGGTGTGCTGTCAATCGAATGGCTCGCACTGCTGGCCTACACACCCGAAGCGTCGTATTTGGCGTTCGCGCTGTTCTTTCTCTACCTCCACCTGTTGCCGCGGCCGTCGAATCTCATTGCGGTCGCCGCCGCGACCGTCGCATCCGTGGTTGGGTTCGCCATGCATTCGGGATGGTCGGCGGCGGCCGTGATCGGACCGGTCCTTGGTGCGATCGTCGCGGTGATGATCGCGGCCGGCTATTCGTTGCTGGCCGCGGAACTCGCCGAACGCGAAGCACTGATCGTCCAACTGCGCGAGACCCAAGACGATCTAGCGGCGCAGCAGCGAGAACTCGGCATCCATGCCGAACGTGAGCGGTTGGCCGGCGAAATTCATGACACCGTCGCCCAAGATCTCAGCAGCATCTCGATGCTGATTCATGCGGCGCAGGATGTTGCATCGGAGGAACTGCCGACCCTCGACCTCGCGCAACGAGCCACGTCCGACGCGCTCGCCGAAACACGAGCCCTGATCGGTGCGTTAGCCCCGGCGGCTCTGTCGGGGAAGACTCTCGCCGACGCTCTCGCACGAACTACCGCGACAGCCAACGCGCGCGGCACCGACGCTCGCTTTGCGGTCGACGGAACCCCGGTGGTGCTGCCGATGCCCATAGAGGCCGCGCTGGTGCGGATCACTCAGGGAGCGGTTGCCAACGTCGTTCAGCACGCGCAAGCCCGCAACCTCGCGGTGACGCTGACGTATTCGACAGACGCGATCCATCTCGACGTCGCCGACGACGGGATCGGCATCAGCACCCCCGACGCCACCAGCCCGCTCGCGCGACGCCGGGTTGCCGATCTTGGCGGCGAGTTCACCATCGAATCGGAGCCTGGCAATACCGTTGTCGCGCTATCGTTTCCGATGCCATGATCACGATCGGAATCGTCGACGACCACGCCATCGTTCGAGCCGGGCTGCAAGCCGTGCTGGCGCCGGTAGACGACATCACCGTCTCGTTCGCGACCGAGTCCGCCACGGACGCCGTGACCCGTTGCGCCACAACGAAAGTCGATGTTGTGCTGATGGACCTGCGGCTGGGTTCGGGTATGTCGGGCGTTGAAGCCACGCGTGCCCTGCGGGCGGCGCCCGCAGGCCCGCAAGTTCTGGTGGTCACCAATTACGACACCGACGACGACATCCTCGGCGCCATCGAGGCGGGCGCAGCCGGGTACCTCCTCAAAGACACCCCGCCGACCGAACTACAGGCCGCGATCCGGGCCGCGGCGAATGGTGATTCCGCTTTGTCGCCGACCATTGCCACCCGCCTGCTCAACCGCGTCCGCGAGCCCGACCCGACAGTCCTCACCGTGCGCGAACTCGACGTGCTGCGACTCGTCGCCGACGGTCTCTCCAACCGGGAGGCGGCCAAGTCGCTGTTCCTTAGTGAGATGACAGTTAAGTCGCATCTGGTCCACATCTACGACAAGCTCGACGCTCGGTCGCGGACCGCGGCGGTCGCCCGCGCCCGCGAACTCGGACTACTCTTCTAATGCAGCTCTTGGTACGTGCGCACCAGAATCGCCACCGTGTTCTCGGCATTCGAGCGACGACTTTGCGATTTGTGTCACACCCCAGCCACTCTCCCCGGCGTGGCGCGCGATTGAATTACCGATTGATAACGACCACCCCGTATTCTGTGGGGCGATGAGTTCAGCAGCCAATCCCAAACTTCCCACCGCCGTCACGCGACGCGCCGTGTTGTTGTCGAGTTTGGGCGTTGCCACCGCCGCCGGGCTGGCGGCCTGCGCGAAGCCGGAAGAACAGCAGACCGTCGCGCCGAAGTACGCCGAGCAGGAACGCAGCGCCGACGACGAACTGCCGTCACCGACGCACGAGTCGGTCGCCCCGGGCGGACCTCCGCTAATCACCGGTCAGTTCGTGTCCGCGAAGATGGGTGGCCGTGAGACTCGCTGGGCCGTCGCGCGCCCCCGAGGGATCACCGGCAAACTTCCCGTCGTCGTGGTGTTGCACGCGCTGAACACCAACGAGAAGTCGATTTTCACCTCCAAATTGGAGATGCAGAACGCACTGCAGCAATACGTCGATGCTGGCAACCCGCCATTCGCGCTCGCCGCCGCCGACGGTGCACGCAACTACTGGCATGCCCGCGCCGACGGCACCGACGCCGGCGCGATGATTCTCGACGAGTTCATTCCGATGCTCGCGGCAAACCGTGAACTGAACCTGTCCACCGAGCGGATCGGATTGTTCGGGTGGTCGATGGGCGGCTACGGCGCGCTGCGTCTCGCGTCGATGCTCGGCGCTCCGCGCGTCGCGGCAGTGTCGGTGAGTTCACCCGCACTGTGGGGCGATCCACGCAACTTCCCGCCGCGGGCATTCGATTCGTATGAGGACTACCAAGCGAATTCGCTTTTCGGCCAACAGGATCGGTTCGCGCGCATTCCGTTGATGCTTGCGATTGGTTCGAGCGATCAGTTCTTCATGTACACGCGCCAGTGGGCGGCCGGACTACACCCGCCACCGGCGTTTGGCACCGCTGCCGGCGGACACACCAACCGTTACTGGCGAAGCGTCCTGCCCGACCACATTGCTTTCCTGGGCCGAAACCTAGCGAACTAGGTCGCGTGGCCGCTACGACCGCGGTCGGCCATCTAAATCTTGATCCGACCCTCTTGCGCGGCAAGCGCGATGTCGGTCCGAAAGTGGCTGCCGGGCAACTTGATTCCTGCGATCCGCTCGTATGCCATCGAACGCGCAGCGGCAAGATCCGGACCGGTCCCGACGACCGCGAGCACTCGACCACCCGCCGACACAACCGCACCGTCCGCGTTGAGTTTGGTACCGGCATGCAGCACACCGTCGGCGTCGGATCCGACGATCACGTCACCGGTCCGCGGCGTTCCCGGGTAGTTCTCGGCTGCCACGACGACCGTCACCGCAGATCCCGGCTCCCACTCCAGCGGCGCGAGGTCGCCAAGGGTGCCGGTCGCGGTCGCCCGCAGGGCCTGACCGAGTGGCGAGCGCAGCAGCGTCAACACCGCCTGAGTCTCGGGATCACCGAACCTACAGTTAAATTCGACGACGGCGGGTCCCTGCGCACCCATTGCCAGCCCGGCGTACAGCAGCCCGGAGAAGGGTACTCCGCGTCGAACCATCTCTGCGGCAACGGGTTTCACGACGCTGGTGACGATCTCATCGACGGCGGCGTCGGGCAGCCATGGCAACGGTGTGTAGGCGCCCATTCCTCCGGTATTCGGACCGGTATCGCCGTCACCGACCCGCTTGTGATCCTGCGCGGGCAGCAGCGGCACCACAGTCTCGCCGTCGACGAGGCAGAACAGCGAAACCTCGGGTCCGTCGAGGAAACTCTCCAGCAGAACCGGGTGGCCGTTCTCCAGGAGCTCCGCGGCATGGTCGCGAGCCTGCGCGCGATCGGGTGTCACCACGACACCCTTGCCAGCAGCGAGGCCGTCGTCCTTCACCACCCACGTCGGGCCGAATCGATCAAGTGCCGCATCGAGATTCGCCGGATTGTCGACGATCTCGCTATGCGCGGTCTGAACCCCCGCCGCGGACATGACGTCCTTGGCGAACGCTTTCGAGCCTTCGATCCGCGCGGCAGCGGCACTCGGGCCGAAGGTTGCGAACCCTGCAGCGCGAAGCGCATCGGCCACGCCGAGCACGAGTGGAACCTCGGGTCCGATGACGACGAGATCGGCAGCGACCTCGGCGGCAAGCGCTACGACGGCATCGCTGGAACTGACATCGACGGCGTGATTGGTCGCGATCGCCGCGGTTCCGGCGTTGCCGGGCGCGACATGGAGGTCAGTGACCTCTGTGTCCTTCACAAGGCCGAGGAGCAGGGCGTGTTCGCGGCCGCCCGAACCGATCACAAGTACGCGCACACCAGCAGACTTTACGCGAGCCCGTGCGCGGCTGGCTCGACGAGCTTGGCTACCCGCTCGACCGCGGCGTGGCGGCGTGCACCACCGCCGAACTCGTCGACGGCCACGAGGAAGATCGGTGCACAGGCCGTCACCACCAGAGCCAAGACAACTGAGACCCCGGACGCCGCCAGCGCTACCGAGCCACCGAGCAGAACGAGCACGCCAGTTCCGAGGAACAGGGTGATGGCATCGAAGTCGAGGAGGTAGTCATACATGGCGAGTAAGCCGATGCAGAAGAGGCCGAGCGGAATCGCGACCGCGGCCACGACGGCCGTCGGTCCGATGTGCGCCTTGTGCTCGATGTAGAGCGCGGCTACATGCAGTCCGGCTCCGACACCGGCCGCCGCCATGAAGAGCAAGATATGTCCGTAGCCCCACACGAAGCATTTAGCTCGCCGCAGATGCAACGCCTCGCCGGTCGGCACCACAAAGTAGATCCACCACATGGCGAATGGGATCGCCATTCCGGTCAATCCGAGCACCGCGGCGTCGAACGACCAGCCGTCGACCTCGACAACGGCCTGCAGCGCCGCGACGGTTCCGACTATTCCTTCGCCGAGCGTGATGATCGTCAGAAGCCCGTACCGTTCGGCAATGTGGTGCGCGTGCCACGGTGTGGGACCCGACGGTGGGCGTTCCGCAATCATCGGGCCGCTGAGTTCAACGGCCACTAGTACCAGCCCAGCGACAGCTGCCCATAGCAGTGGCAGATCGGCGAGAGCGACTGCGATCCAACCGATTTGGGCGACCCAAATGGCAATCGCATAGGTGAAGCAGGCACGTCGGTAACGCTGTGACGCGAGGCCCGCACGCAACCATTGGAACGACATCGCTACGCGCATGACGACATAACCGAGGACCAGAACCCGATTGTCGACGTGGGTGCCTTCGTCGAGGGACGAGAACACCGCCGGAATGCCCATCGCGATGATGGCGACGCCAACCATTTGGCACATCGTGGTGATGCGGAAAACCCAGTCGTCGGTGTCGAAGGCGGAGGCAAACCAACTGAAGTTGATCCACGCCCAGATGGCGGCGAAGGTGACGAAGACAAAGCCGCCAACTCCAACTCCGATATGACCTTCGGCAATGTGTTCGGCCACCTGAATGCCGGCAACCGAGAAGGCGACGACGAACACCAAGTCAAAGAACAACTCGAGCGTCGTCGCCACCCTCCCGGATTCGCTTGGATCGCGGCCGGTCATGCGGGTCACCTGATGCTGCGCGGAGAGTCTCACAGCGTGGACTCTATTTGATAGCGCGAATTACGTCAGTGCGGCTTAGTGATTCAGCGGTTTCGTCAGGTCGTACAGCGTCGCATCGTCGACGGTTATCGGGGTGAAGTTCTGTTCGACCCAAGTGGCGATCTTCGACGATTGTCGGGTCTCGTCCGAACCACCAAACTCTCGCCCACCGGCGATGAAGTAGTGGATCTTGCCAGCGCCGACGTAGGCCTTGAAGGTCTCGAGCGTCGGCGATGGGTCGGTGCCGTTGAATCCTCCGATCGGCATGACCGAGCGGTCGGCCGCGAGCTGATAGCCCGACGCCGAGTTTGAGCCGACGGCAGACGCAACCCAGGTGTAGTTGTCGGCGTTCTCGGTCAGCAGCGCGACGATGCGCGCGCTCGGCGTCGAACCTTGAAGGAGACCGCCAGCCGACATTTCGCCGCCCGGCCCGCGACCGCCAGACCCGCGTTCGCCCGAGCCGGGCCAACCACCCCGTCCCCGATCACCTGGACCACGCCCAGGCCCAAACATCCCGTCGTTGACCTGTGGTCCAGCGCTGATGATCGACCCCGACTTCGATGTAGCGATGGTGTCGAGGGTGTACGCAACCGGTCCGGCGACTCCCGCGACAATCGCGAGAGTGGCCCCGACGATCGCCACCGACCGCCGTTCGATGAGAAGAGCCAGGCCGCCGACGATGCCGACGACAAGGATCGTCCACTTCAGCCACGGCACAAAGCTTTCTGAGCGTGCCAACAACGCAAAAGACCAACCGGCCGTTCCGATTGCCGTCGCCGCGGCGATGAGTCGAACCCAACCGACGTCGCGATGTCGCCAGATCAGCGTCGAACCGCCAGCCACCATTGCCGCGACCGCAGGTGCGAGTGCGGCGGTGTAGTAGCTGTGGAAGATGCCAGCCATGAAACTGAAAGTCCCCATGGTGACCAGCAACCACAGGCCCCACATCACCAGATAGGAACGCTGCATACGACGGTCGTCGGTCTCGCTCGCCGCCGCGCTACCACGCAGCAGGACCAGTCCGACGATGGCGACGATCAACGCGGCGGGGATCAGCCAGGCGATCTGCCCACCCTGCCCTGACTCAAACATTCGCAGGATGCCGGGCTCGCCAAACATACTGCCGCGATGGCCACCACCTGGACCGCCACCGGGCAGGTAGAAGTCACCGAAGCCGCCCTTGCCGCCGGGGGTGACCGAACCTCGCTCATTGCCGTCCAGTCGACCAATTCCGTTGTAGCCCAACGTGAGTTCCAGGATGGAGTTCGACGGCGAACCACCAATGTACGGTCGCGACGACGCTGGCCAGAGCTCGACTGTGAGGATCCACCAGCCGGCACTCACCACCAGGCCAGCCAGCGCGGCGAATAACTGCGCGATGCGCTTACCCCAACCGTGCGGGCCGAGGATTAGATAGGTGACGGCAATGCCGGGCACGATCAGTAGCGCCGCCATCTGCTTGGTGAGGAACGCAAATCCGATGAACACGCCGCAGAGAACTAACCATCGGGTCCGACCGTCCTCCATGGCACGCAGCGCGGCCCAGACTGCCGCGATCATCAGCAGGACTAGTAATGCCTCGGGGTTGTTGAAGCGAAACATCAGCGCCGCAACCGGTGTCGCCGCGAGGACCGAACCGGCGAGAATGCCAGCCCAGTGACCGAAGTAGCGTCGGGTCACGAAGTACAGCAGCGCAACCGACCCGACGCCCATCAACACCTCGGGCACCAGCATGGCCCAGCTGTTGAGCCCAAAGAGTCGGACCGAGAGCCCCGGCAGCCACAACGAGGCTGGCGGCTTGTCGACGGTGATCGAGTTCGCCATGTCCGACGAACCGAAGAACCATGCCTTCCACGAGTGTGACCCGGCTTGGATCGCGGCCGCGTAGAACGAGTTTCCCCAGCCGTTGGACGAGAGCTTAGTCAGGTAGGCAACGAGGGTCGCGATGAGGAGCGCCGCGAGCGAACCGCGGCGGGCGAGAATGCTATTCATCAGGCGCGTCCCCGAAATACCCAGCGCAGCCCAACGAACCGGGTGACCGTCGCGACGAGATTAGCGATGACCAACACGACAAGCTCCGCATGCTTCGACGCTTCTGGCGCTCCGGCATGCAGCGCCAGAAGCGACAAAGCCGTTATCGCCCAACCGAATACAAATACGCCGAGGCCGAGGAGTTGGTGCGACACCATGTTCGTTCGGCCGCGCACGCCGAAGCTGAACCGCCGGTTCGCGGCAGTATTCGCCACCGCGGTGATTCCGAGCGCAAGGAAGTTCGACACTTGCGCGCCAAGCATGCTGTGCAGCATGAGATACAGCACGGCGTAGGCCACCGTCGACGCAACTCCGACCACGCAGAAGCGGACCAACTGGCCCATCAACCCGGGTGGCACACCAGCCAAGTCCGGTCCGGGTCCGCGGTCGCGGCCAATCGCTCGCTGCAATTCGACGACGGGTACCTGTCCGCGCGCGAACGCGACGCCGACTCGGACGCAGCCTTTCAGATCGGCGATCGCGGTCGGGATAATGTCGACGGTGCTATTAACGTCGTCGACCCAGTCGACCGGAACTTCCGCGATGCGAAGCCCGAGTCGCTCGGCGAGGACGAGCAGTTCAGTGTCAAAGAACCATCCGGTGTCCTCGACGTACGGCAGCACGACGTGCGCTACGTCGGCCCGGATCGCCTTGAAGCCACACTGGGCGTCGGAGAACTTGGCACCCATGGCCGCGCGCAGAATGAGGTTGTAGCTGCGCGAAATGAACTCGCGCTTGGGTCCGCGAACCACCCGCGCGGTCCGGGCCAGTCTCGTTCCGATCGCAACGTCGGAGTGCCCGGACAGAAGCGGAGCAATCAGCGGCATCAGCGCGTTGAGGTCAGTGGACAAGTCGACGTCGCAGTATGCAACAACCTCGGCGTCGCTGGCCTGCCACACCGCATTCAGTGCGCGGCCACGACCCTTTTCCGCGAGATGCACGACACGCAGCTGCGCGACCTCGTCGAGCAGCTGCGCCGCAACGCCAGCGGTGCCGTCCGTGCTGGCATTGTCGGCGACGGTGATGCGCGACGAATACGGAACGTGACGATCGAGATGGGCGCGCAGTCGGCGGACGGTGGCGGCAACGTCGTCGCGTTCGTTGTAGACCGGAACGACGATGTCGAGTGTTGGCTTCGGTAGCGAGTTGTCGGCCAGCGTGGTGCAGGGGGTGGGCGCCCGCAGCGTTTGTGTGGTCATGCCACTAACAATCAAGGACGTCGCTGGCGCACAACTGCGTCGAAGCTGTGAACTCGCTGTGGCGGGAAACCCCCTCTTCGCGGGGTTAGCGCCGTCGGGCCGGCCGACGCAACCGAAACTCCGTCGGCGTCTTTCCGGTGGAGCGTTTGATTGCCCGGCTGAATTGAGCGGGCCCTGAGTATCCCGACCGCACGGCAATCTGCGCGATGGAGAGGCCGTCATTCGCAACGTCGGTCAGTAGCCGACGCCCCTCGGCGATCCGCAACTTCAACAGAAGATCGTAGGGTCGGTCGCCACGATCGGAGAACAATTTGTACACGAAACGCTCACTCACCCCGAGGTGCTGCGCGATCTGCGGCACGCCGAGTGTCGGGTTTCGAAAATTTTCCTGAATGAATGCAATTGCCAATGCAATATCGCGATCAGTCATAGGGAGCACTCACGACAAATCACTGAGCGAACGTAACCCGCGCACTATCGTCAAACTACTATGTGGCACAAAGTGTTTGCTTGACGAGTCGAGAGGAGAGCAGGCGATGAGCATTCCGACCCCGGCGCGGCTCTTTGAAGCGACGACGACTCAGTACATCGGCGCCGAGGGCCTCGACGCGATATCGATCTCCCACCGGATTTCATATCCGCGCCCACGCGAATTCCGCGCTCTTCTCCACGCAACGCACTATGGCGGATTGTCGGTGGTATCGATATCGGCCGGCTCGATTCGCTGTGTTCGTGGGCCGGTCAATCTCGGTGACAACTACCAGCCGTACGCCCGGCTGTCCCTGGTCCGCGGGGGAGGAGCGCGCTCGGAGCAGCGTGGAGTACAGCGGGTCGCTAACCGCGGCGACATGATTTTCACTCTCGAGGATCGGCCATCGTCGACCATCAATGTCGGTACAACGTCGATCGTCCAGACCTACGTACCGATTCAGTCATTCATAGACGCCGACCTCGATCCGGTGGCGTTGACCCGCGGGGCGTGGCCAACGTCGCATCTGACCCGCCACGTCGCGCGAATACTTAGTCATGCTGCCGACAATCGGATAAGTAATGCGGGGATCAATGCCGTCGAACGGATCGACGATGCGTTGGCGGACTTGATCTTGACGACCGCGGCGAGCATCGGGGAGCGCCAATACGTCGGACCCGCGACCGACGACGCGCTCCGACTGCGCATCATCGACTTGATCGAGCACAGCTTTGCCAACCCGGAACTGACCGTCGCGCGACTCGCCGCGCACATCGGTGTCAGCGTGCGTGCCCTGCACCGACTATTCGAGGGCCAGTCGTCGGTCGGAGCGACCCTGCGCGCCAAGCGACTCGACCATGGTGCCCAGTTGCTGCGGCATCCGGCGTGGGCAAACCAGACCGTCGCGCAGATAGCCCGCGAATGCGGATATGCCGCCGACGTCCAGTTCCGCCGAGCGTTCCGCAATCGCTATGGCCTCAGTCCGCGGGATTACCGGTCGGAGGCATGTCAGACCGACGCCCTACGCTGAACCCATGTCACTCGACGTCGCGCAACGCCGGGTCGCCGATGCGGTTATCACATCGCTCGCGGGGGCCGGGGCCGAGTTTCGCCCAGACCAGAATCGGGCGATTGAAGCTTTGTTGGAACCTGCCGCCCGAGTACTCGTCGTGCAGGCGACCGGATGGGGTAAGTCAGCGGTCTACTGGGCGACGACAGCGGTTCGCCGACATAACGCGGCCGGTCCGACGCTCATCGTCTCGCCGCTCCTGTCGCTCATGCGGGACCAGGTGGCTGCGGCCGAGCGCGCCGGTTTACGTGCGGCGACGGTGAATTCGTCAAACTTCGACTCGTGGTCGCAGATCGAAGACGAATTGCGGGCTGGCTTGCTCGACGTGCTGCTCGTGTCGCCCGAACGGTTGGCCAATCCGGGTTTCGGCAATCGGGTGCTGTCGGCACTGTCCGGAAACCTTGGCCTCCTTGTCATTGATGAGGCCCACGCCATCTCCGACTGGGGACACGACTTCCGTCCCGACTATCGACGCGTCTCCGACGTGCTGCGCACGTTGAACCCGGACACTCCGGTCCTCGCGACGACGGCGACGGCAAACGCCCGCGTGACAACCGACGTCGCAGCACAGCTTGGCACCGACACCCTCGTTCTGCGCGGGCCACTCGCACGAAAGTCGTTGCATCTCAACGTCGTCGACGGACTATCGCCCATTGAGCGCTACGGGTGGATCGCCGCGGCACTGCCAAACCTACCGGGCTCGGGGATCGTGTACGCGCTGACCGTCGCGGATACCGATCGGCTTGTGGCCGCGATTAAGGCCGTCCATGGCGACGACTACCCGGTCGCCGCCTATTCCGGACAGCTCGATCCCTCGGCCCGTCACCGACTCGAAGATGCGTTGTTACACAACGACATCAAGGCGTTGGTCGCGACGTCGGCGCTCGGTATGGGCTATGACAAACCCGATCTCGGTTTCGTCGTACACATCGGATCACCACCGTCGCCGGTGTCGTACTACCAGCAGGTCGGTCGTGCGGGACGCGCCATCGATGAGTCTGTTGTCGCGCTACTCGCCTCACCGATCGACGACGCGATCTGGGAGTACTTCGCGACATCGACGATCCCGAATCCCGACCACATGCGGATCATTCTCGACGCACTCGCCACCGAAAGTGATCCGGTGTCGGTGCCCACCCTGGAGTCAACAACAAGCCTGCGTCGCACCAAGATTGAGCTGATGCTCAAACAGCTAGCCGTCGACGACGTTGTGGTGCGCGAGTCCGACGGTTGGCGATCCACCGGCAAAGAGTGGACCTACGATCACGCCCACTACGAAGGTGTCATCGCCGCCCGACGCCGCGAAGCTGACATCATGCGTGACTATGTCCGTGGTCGGGCATGCCTGATGCGTCTACTCGTCGAGTCGCTCGATGACCCTGACCCGGTCGACTGCGGTAAGTGTTCCGTCTGTCGGGGGCAATTGACCGATGGCCTGACGGCTGAGACCGATCGTGACCTGTTGCGCACCATCACCGCGGCGCTGCGTCGCGACGCGATGCTGCTCGAACCCCGCAAAATGTGGCCGGGCGGATCCTTTGGTCGAGGCCGTATCGCCGCCGATGCCAAAGCCGAAGTGGGGCGGGTTCTTATTCATGCGGACGCACCCGAATGGTCGGAGACGCTCCGTGGCGCTCGGGCCGGTGACGCGACTGCCGTCGGTGAAATTGGCGACGCTGCCGTTGCCGCTCTGACGGCGTGGGTTCGCGCCGCGCAGATTCGCCCCGACGCCATCATGTCGCTGCAACTCACTGGCTCCGACATCGCGCAGAGCGTTGCCGACCACCTGCGTTCGGTTGGCAAACGCGGCGGCGGTCCAGTACCCGTCCGGCTCGGTGACACCCCCGGCTCCGACGCGACGGGACTGTCGGAAGCCACGTATTGGCACGACCACATCGAGGCCCCGGATGACCCAGCGTCGGTGGCAGGTCAGGTTGTCTTACTCGTCGTTGATGCGTCGACGAGCGGATGGCCGATCACCGTCGCGGCCGCGAAGCTGCGCGCCGCCGGTGCCACCGCAGTGATGCCGCTGCTGGTTCACCGGACGGTATAGTCCGCTAGCTCGCCTCAGCGGAGGCGACGAAGTCCCCGTCGCCGAGCTCACGCAGCGCTTCGCGAATCTTGGCGGCAGCGTCGACGAGCGTTGCGGGGTCCGGATTGGTGTCGGCGTTGGCCAGGTCAAACGTTTCCAGTGCCAGCGCGGGAAACACGTGGACGTGCAGATGTGGCACCTCTAGTCCGGCGATCAGCAGGCCGAGCCGAGGTGCGTCGAACGCCTTCTTGACCGCTTTGCCGACGTGCTGCGCTACGTCGGTGATGTGTGCGAAGACCTTCGGATCGACCTGTTCCCAATGGTCGATCTCGTCGCGGGGCACCACGAGTACGTGTCCAGGGGTGACCGGGTTGATGGTTAGGAACGCGACGACGGTGTCGTCGCGCCACACGAATCGCCCCGGAAGATCGCCGCTGATGATCATGGAAAAGACAGATGCCATGGGCCTAGCTTAGGTCGTCACCATCGCTGTCGTCGGCCGGCAGGCGAACCCAGAAGTTCGCACCCGCGCCCGGCGTCGACTCAACACCGACGCTCCCCCTATGCGCTGCAACCAACGCCGCGACAATCGAGAGGCCCAACCCGCTGCCGCCGCTACTCGAGGTGCGGTGACGCGACTCGTCGCTGCGGTAGAAGCGGTCGAAAACGAGAGCCTTGGCCTCCTCGGACAACCCATCACCGGTGTCGACCACCTGCACCAGAACGTCCGCTCCGTCGCGGCCAATTTCTACCCGGATGGTCGCTGTCGGCGGCGTATGCGCGATCGCGTTACCCACCAGATTGGTGAACACCTGGGTAAGTCGTTGCGCGTCGCCGATAACGATTGGCGGTGCGGTGATCGCACTCGCGTCGAAGTCAATCTCGCGCGACGGCGCCGCCGCACGCGCGTTGTGAACTACATCCGACACGACGCTCAGGACGTCAACGGGATGCTCCTCGATTGGCCGCTGCTCATCCAGTCGGGCGAGCATCAGTAGATCCGAGACCAGCAGGTTCATCCGATTGGCTTCGGAGTTGATGCGGCGCAGCGCATCGTCGACGCCCGACGATCCGTCGGCTGCGCCTGCCGTGCGCTTCGAGTACAACTCGGCGAAGCCCTTGATGGACGTCAGAGGTGTCCGCAGTTCGTGGCTCGCGTCGGCGATGAACTGACGCATTTTGGCTTCCGAACTTCGCGCCTGCTGCTCCGACGCCGCGGTCGCCGCGAACGCGTGTTGGATCTGCCCGAGCATCGCATTCAACGACATCGACAGGCTTCCGACCTCGGTGTTCGGCGACGCGGACGGCACCCGCATGTTGAGGTTGCCACCCGCGATCGCGTGCGCTGTCTCCTCGACGCGACGCAACGGAAGCAAACTCGATCGCACCATCAGATAGCTCAGCAGGCCGATGACGACCACAACCACTGCCCCGCCACCGAATTGCAGCCAGATCAACCGCGACATGGTGGCGTCGACGTCGGTGAGCGGGATCGCGACAATCGCACTGCCACGCTCGTTCGTCACCTTGATTGCCCGCCACTGCGGTCCGGCACCGTCAGCCGAACCGACGGTGACCGGCGCAACGTCCGCGCTACCGCCAAACATCGTCAGATCAGGCGAGTCCGACGTGTCGTTTGTACTTATCCGGATTCCATCCGCGTCGAGTGACTGGACGAAGTATTGCGACGGTGGTCGCCGCGGCCCGATCGGAACCTTGTCATGTATCGGTGGCGGCCCCTTGGGGCGAGCCCACGTCGCAACCGACGACTGCAGCCCCTCGTCGGTGCGGCGGATCAAGTCGTCGTGCATCGACTTGGTGACCGCCAATGCGGACACCGCAAGGCCAAGCACCAGCATGAACATCGTCAGGGCGACGAGTGAAATGCGCAGCGGCACACGACTATTCCAGGACTTCACACCACACCTACTCGCGCGGCTCGCGCAGCACGTACCCGACGCCGCGCAACGTATGGATCAGGCGCTTGTCACCGGTGTCGATTTTGCGCCGCAGGTACGACACATACGACTCGACGACATTGACTTCACCGCCAAAGTCGTAGTTCCAGACGTGATCGAGGATGCGTGGTTTGGACAGCACGGTTCCGGCGTTGACCATGAAATAGCGAAGTAGCGTGAACTCGGTCGGTGATAGCGCAACGAGTCGTCCGGCCTTCCAGACCTCGTGTGTCTCGTCGTCGAGCTCCAGATCGGCGAATGCGATCCGGGCCGATTTTTGTGACTGAGCCTCGTAACCGCTGCGTCGAAGAAGGACCTGTAGTCGAGTCACTACTTCTTCCAAGCTGAATGGTTTGGTGACGTAATCGTCGCCGCCGATAGTTAATCCGTTGACCTTATCTTCGACGCTGTCGCGGGCCGACAGGAACAGGGCTGGCGCATCGATGCCGTCGGCACGTAAGCGTCGAAGCAGGCCGAAACCGTCCATGCCCGGCATCATGACGTCGAGAACCAGCAGGTCAGGCCGGTAGGTGCGACAGATGTCGATGGCTGCGGGGCCATTTGCGGCCGTCCTGACCTCGTAGTCCTGAAACTTCAGGGATACGGACAGGAGCTCGCGAATATTGTCCTCGTCATCGACAACAAGGACCTTCGGGTTGGGGAGCACGGTACGGGTGCCGACCATCGCAGCGGAACTTTCAGTCATGACAAGTACTTTGAACGCTTCTGATTCTCGCAGCCTGCAGGCCTGCTGTGGGGTTCCTGTGAGCTTTTGGCAGTCCCTTGTGCAATGCGCCGTGCTATTTCGCCGACAGATAGGGCGCGGGGTAGCCGGGACGGATCCGCAAACCGTCGAGCCATGCGGTCAACTCGTCAGCCCGTTCAGTCAGGGCACGTTGTGCGGCCTTGTCGACTGCCGACAGCAACTGCAATCGAACCGCGGCATCATCGTCTTGGTACCAGCCCCCGACGATCCGTCCGTTCCACCATGCTGTGGCACCACCGTTTCCGGTGCTGTCGAACAACTGCGGGGCGTGTTCACCGAGGTAGAACGTCCGCTGTTTGTACCCCATCGTCGTGGGGTCCAACTCGGGCAGCAACGCCGCCGACGGCGCGGACTCCTCGACGGCTCCTATGTCGTCGGCGAGAACCAGCCCGATACTTCCGTCCTCCAGCTGTACCTCCACGGTGTCGATGTCCGCCAAGGCTTTTCGTACTGCAGTTTTGGTTGAGCCGAGCCACCACACGATAGAT
>QIRE01000171.1_pt1 | contig 15380 bp, 12 predicted proteins | sample 2940141 | NCBI WGS metagenome assembly QIRE01 (sample SAMN09273532, study PRJNA473421) | Gut metagenome, whole genome shotgun sequencing project. | isolation source: gut tissue | host: Folsomia candida VU population | place: Netherlands: Amsterdam | collected 2016-03-06
CGTCATCTGCGCGGTCGCCTTCTTCGCTGGAATTATCATGCGAGACTTGCGAATTCCCGCGATGGCGACGGCGCTGATGCTGTTGTCGGCACTGGCGATCGGGGTGCTGTGGCCGGCCGCGATGGAACAGTTCTCGGTCCGACCCAACGCCGCGCAGAAGGAACGCCAGTTCATTGAACGCAACATCGAAGCGACGCGACTCGCGTACGGAATCGGTGGCGATCATGTGACCTACCAACCGAACTGGACGTCGGAGGCGGTTGATCCGGCGAAGGTCAACGCGGACAGCGCGACGCTGTCGAACATCCGAATTCTCGACCCCAACGTGATCTCGCCGGTGTTCACCCAGCGTCAGGGACTCAAGAACTTCTACGGATTCCCGAGTCAGCTCACCGTCGACCGCTATCAGGTGGACGGGCAGATGCGTGACTACGTTGTCGCAGTCCGCGAACTCGATCCGAAGGGTCTGGAAGAGAACCAGATCACCTGGATCAACAAGCACACCGTCTACACGCACGGCAACGGATTCATTGCGGCACCGGCCAATACGATCGACGCCGCGTCGTCGGACGTGAACAGTGATCGCGGTGGGTTCCCGATCTTCAAGGTCAGCGACTTGGAGAATTACCGCACCGATGCGTACAAGAAATCAGCGCCGATCAAGGTGACGCAGCCGCGCATCTACTTCGGCGAAATGATCGCCAACGTCAATCCCGACTATGCGATCGTCGGGTCCGCCGACGGCGCGACGCGTGAGTACGACGGCGATAATGATTCGTTCACCTACGACGGGCCGTCGGGGGTATCGATTGGCAATTGGTTCAACCGACTGCTCTATTCGATCAAGTACACCGAACGAAACATGCTGCTGTCGGGGGCGATCAACGACAAGTCGAAGATCATCTACAACCGTGACCCTCGTGACCGAGTCAAGACCGTCGCGCCATGGCTGACCGTCGATTCCAAGTCGTATCCGGCGGTGATGGCCGACGGGTCGATCAAGTGGATCGTCGACGGCTACACCACCCTCGACAACTACCCGTACGCGCAGAAGACGTCACTTGCCGACGTGACTCGCGATACCCAGGACCTTAACCAGGGGCAGACGGGTCGGACGCAGATCAACCGCGAGGTCGCGTACGCGCGCAACTCGGTGAAGGCGACCGTCGATGCGTACACCGGCAAGGTCGAGCTATATCAGTTCGACGCGGCGGATCCAGTGTTGAAGACGTGGATGAAGGTGTTCCCCGGCGTCGTGAAGTCACGGGCGGAGTTCGACAAGAAGCCTGACCTGGCGTCGCACGTTCGGTATCCGGAGGATCTGTTCAAGATTCAGCGCGCCCTGTTGGCCCGCTACCACGTCAGCAATCCCGACACTTTCTTCCGCGGCAACGACATTTGGTCGCTGCCCGCGGACCCGACCGTCGAGAATGCGGGTGGGCTCACGCAGCCGCCGTATTACTTCACCGCCGCGGATCCAAAGTCGGGTAAGCCGTCGTTCCAGCTGACGACGGTCATGACCGTGCTGCAGAAGCCGTACCTGGCCGCCTACATGACCGCGTCGTCGGATCCGGATACCTATGGTCGGATTCTGGTGAAGGTGCTTCCGACTAACACGCAGACGGTTGGCCCCAAGCAGGCGCAAGAGAATATGAAGAACTCGCAGCGCGCGGCTCAGGATCGCCAGCTCGTCGAGAACACCACCAAGGTGACGTATGGCAACTTGCTGACGCTACCGGTTGGCAACAACGGCATCTTGTATGTGCAGCCGATGTATAACCAGTCGAAGTCGGACGCGGCGGCTGTGCCCAAGCTGTACCGAGTGCTGGTTTACTACACCGACCGCGAGGGTCGGGGACAGGTCGGCTATCAGCCGACGGTCGCGGGGGCGCTCAGCGCGGTGGGAATTAATCCGTCGATGGTGACCGAGCCGGGCAGCGCCGATCCCGTTGCCGGCGTCGACAACCCGTCGCCGGCGAATCCCGTCCCGGCGGCTGCGGCCCCAGCCCCGCAGAACGCCTCGCCTGAGCGTGACGCTGCGATCAAGGCCGTCGGCGATGCGATGAAGGCGTTGTCGGAGGCCCAGTCGAAGGGCGACGTCAAGGCATACGGTGAGGCGTTCACGGCGCTGAACGACGCGATCGCCAAGTACGAGGCGCTGCCGAAGTAGGCCTGAGCGCTGTCGGGTCGCTAGCTCCGGTATTCCTGGAGGTAGCGGCCCGATTCGCGGTCGGTGTTGTCGGGTAGCAGCGGGCTGTGGTGCACCTTGCGGGTGAGCGTCGTCAGGATGACGACTGCTGAGACGAACGCGAGAGCGGTCAGGACGCCGAACGTGACCGCGACGCCGGTGTGGCCGCTGGCGAGGTTGACCAACCACACCGCCGCACAGGCGAAGCCGCCGAGGACGAGCAGATACCCGACGACGCTCATCGGATGATTTCCGTGGCTTTCGTGATGATGGACTACGTGAGGTGTCGACATTGCGGTTCACTCCCTGGGGTGTGTCCGTATGCGAGCGCCTGCGCTGCATTGTGCTCGCATTCCCACTGTATCCAGAAAGTGACTGGCGTCACAGCTTTGTCGATGTTGGGCCTGCGCCACGTCAGCTTGGAACTTGTCCGTAACCAGCCGTAACATGGCCTGTTGACCCTTTGGGTCGCGCGCGTGGTCGGGGACCGAATGCCTTTTTGTGCACTCAGCGTGTAGTTGTCGTGTTGAAAGGTGCCCGGTAAATGCCACCCCTTGGTCGGCTAGAAAAAGCGCAGATTGTCGTTCTCATCGTGTTGGGCATCGTCGCGACGGTTTTCGCAGGTTTCCGATATGTCCACTGGGACCGCATGATGGGCATCAACTCGTATCGAGTCACCGCGCAGCTGCCCGATTCTGGCGGCATCTTCAAGAACGCTGAGGTGACCTACCAAGGTGTGCCAGCCGGCCGCGTGACCGACCTGCAGTTGTCGCCGACGGGCGTCACCGTCAAGCTGACCCTCGACGGTGCGGAGGGTCGGATTCCGGCGAGCAGCGTTGCTGTCGTGGCCAATCGGTCGGCGATCGGTGAGCAGTTCCTCGATTTGCGCCCGACGTCGAGCAGTGGCCCGTTCCTGGTTAACGGTTCGGTGATCACCAAGGGGTCGGTGCCGCCGCCGCTGGAAGATGTGGTCGGAAGTGCTCTCGACTTTGCGGAATCGGTTCCCGTTGACGACCTCCACACCGTCGTGTCGGAGCTCGGTAAGGCGTTCAACGGGCAGGGCGAGAATCTGACGCGATTGTTGACGTCGTTGCACAATCTGTCGCAGGCTGGCGTCGAGAGTCTGCCGGAAACCATTGCGCTGATTAAGAATTCAAACTCGGTGTTGGCGACGCAGGCCGATCAGTCGGACGAGATTCTGAACTGGTCGCGCAACCTCGACTTGGTGACCGCGACGCTGGCGTCGGCTGATCCCGATATTCGACGCTTGTTGACGACGGGTACCGCGACCGCGACGCAGCTCTCGAACCTGTTGCAGAACCAGGGCGCCGACATCACCAAGGTGGTGCACGACTTGGGTTCAACGGCGAAAACCATTGCGCCCGCGGGGTGGGCGACCAATTCGGCGGTCGCGATGCTGTCGTTTTTGTCGGCGGGAAGCCACGGACCGGTGCACGGGGACGGCATGATCCGGTTTGGTGTGGTGCTGGAGACCAACAACCCGGCGGCCTGTACGCAGGGCTACGAGGGCACCCAGAAGATGTTGCGCGACATCAAGGCCAAGAACCCGAACTTCGACATCAACTACGACGACTTCCCATTCAACCGCGCGGCCGAATGTACTGTGCCGCAAGGAAGTCCGACCAGTGTGCGTGGCGCGCGTCGTGCGGCCCTCGCGAATCCCGAATACGCGCAGCCGTGGGACAACAAGCCAAAGAAGGACGCCGACCGTCTCAATCTGAACCCCTTGGCGCAGCAGTTGGCTGCGTTGATGGGCGTGCATGCCAAGTAGGTTTGTGACGCTTGTCACCGGGGCGACGTCGAGCAGGCACTTTGGGTGAAATCGATTTGCACTTAGTGTCATCTCGCCGGTAACTTAGTGTTTACCCGACGCGGGGTGGAGCAGCTCGGTAGCTCGCTGGGCTCATAACCCAGAGGTCGCAGGTTCAAATCCTGTCCCCGCTACAGAAGAAGGAAGCCCGCACCGAAAGGTGCGGGCTTCCTTTGTTTCGTTGGGTGGGTCGGTTGAGCGCTCGCTCGGATGGGTGCGATCGGCGTCCGACTCCAAACTTCTGTCGATGGTGTGGGCCGCGGGGGCAAGTTGCCCTTCGTGGCGACACCATGGACAGATTTTCAGGGGAAGGGGAGTCGATGCGGGGAAGGCAGCGGCGCCGTCGCGCTTGTCTGCTGAACTCTCGTCAATCCCGCTCAGTCTGTGTCAAAATCTGACGAACATGACAAATTTCAGGCGAGTCGCGAATGAGGCGGCCGCAGTACGTCTTTCACCATTACAAGCGTGTACGGCTGACGACGGAAGAGCCCCATTATGACCACTCGAACCCGCGGCTCACGATGGAAGCGGTGGCTACTCCTTGGAGTCGCGCTCGTTGTCGTCGTGGCGAGCGTCGGGGGCTACTTCCTGTGGCAGGCCCTGAAACCGTCCGCGATCTCGGCCTTCTACGACGCGCCGTCGCTATCCGCCAGCGATAAGGCGGGGAAGGTCCTTCGGACAGAATCGATCGATTCCAAGGTCGACGACGCCAGACTCTGGCGCACCATCTACGTGTCAACAGATGTCAATGGGAAGTTGGTACCCGTTTCAGCTCTCGTTGCGGCGCCCACCGCTCCCGCACCTGCGGGTGGGTATCCGGTTGTCGTGGTGGCTCACGGAACAGTCGGAATCAACCAGGCGTGTGCCCCATCGATGAAGCCCTTCCTCAAGGTCGGGCAGCAAACGACTTTCGATTTTCTTGTCGGTCAGTATGTCAAGGCTGGCTATGCCGTCATCATGGCTGACTTTGAAGGCCTCGGCGTTGCCGGCAAAAACACCTATCTTGTTGGAGACGTCGAAGCGCACAATGTGCTCGACTCAGCTCGAGCGATCAAGACCTTCCCAGAATTTCGGGTACAGCCCGACATCGTCATCAGTGGCCAGTCTCAAGGTGGGCACGCAGCCTTGTTTGCCGCTCAGCTAGCCCCGACTTATGCCCCCGACGTCAACCTCATCGGGGTAGTGGCACTAGCGCCGGCCACCGACCTCGAAGAAATGTTCACCGGCGTAATGGAAGGCGGAAAGCGCGGCGGCATTGTGTCGCTGCCAATCATGGCCGCTGATGCTTACGCGCAGAACTACCCCGAAGTCTCGACCCAGCAGATCCTAACCAGTCGTGGTGTGGGATCGCTGAACAACGTCGTCGAGAAGCTTTGCCTCATCCCGGCCATCCTTGGTACGACGTTCGCGACACCTCACGATCTGCTCCAATCGAACGCGCTGCAGATTCTGAAGCCGTACGTGGACCGCAACATTCCGGGCGCGGGTCCCTTCGCCGCGCCGATCCTTCTTGCGCAGGGCGACGCCGACGAAGTCGTACCGCCGTCGATCACCAGCGCATATAGGTCTCGCCTCTGTGCGGCCGGCAGCAAAGTTACCTTCACCAAGTATCCGGGCGTCGGCCATTTTGACGTCATCAAAGCTTCGGAGAGCGATGTCATGACCTGGATTCGTGGCGTTCGCGCTGGTTCGCCGCCGCCCGTCACCTGCCCCTAGCTCGACGACGTCGGTGCCACTTGATCACTCGGGCGCCCCGCCACGAGGTCTTCGAGTGATAAGCCGAGCTTTCCGAAGCGAGCGTCGAAGCGTCGGCTCCGACGTCGCGCACGTTCGATACGAGCGGGTGAGTAGAAGCGTCTGGCCCAAGGCGAGCCCGGGCGGGCAAGCCGTATCGCCCCGACGACCGCGACCACCGGAATGAGCACCCCGATCACGGCCGTCGAGAACTTGGCCTTCGACACGCACGCCAGCACGGCGATCACGCGGACGGGCAGACCGAAGGTCAGGACGAGGTGAGCTGGCATCCACCCTTGGTCGACGCCGAAAGGGGTGTAGCCCAGCAAGAGGAGCCCGAGGAAGGCGACGGTCAGCGCTACGAGCTGCACTGACAGCTGTCCCTCCCGGGCCCAGTAAACGTCGCGGAGATGAAGGATGAGCGCGAACTCGTCGAGGACCAGCGACGTTCCGATCCCGATGAGAATCGCACCGATTTCGCTTCCAGGTGTTGATCCGTTGACCGCGACGGCAGTAAACGCGCCCCCGACCATCAGCACAATTCCGGGGACGGCGTGATGGATGTGTACGCCGCCGCGAACGTTGTTGCGGAATGGTCCGCGTCCGGATCGGATCAGGCGGGTGATGGTGCGAGTGACGATGAACGTGACCAGGAAGGCGACGAACAGCAGAAACAGGGGGAACCGGTCGCTGTGCACGAGTTCGTCGAAATGGCTGGTCATGTGGTCAGCCTAGGGGGCGGGCAGGCCGCCAACGCAAAATCTGCCCCATCTCGGACAATCTGCGCTCGTGAGTGCAGTTTGTAAGAGATAGGGCAGATTTACGAGCTAATTAACTCCGACGAATCAGAGGTTGCGACCGCAGACCGGCCATGCGCCGGGGCCCTGCGAGGCGAGGACGTTCTCGGCGACGCGGATCTGCTCTTCGCGGCTGGCGTTCGACGCGACGCCGGTGCCGCCGTTGGCGGCCCAGGTGCTCTGGCTGAACTGCAGGCCACCGTAGTAGCCGTTACCGGTGTTGATCGACCAGTTGCCGCCGCTCTCGCACTGTGCGACAGCGTCCCAGTTGTGGCCAGCGGCCGACGCGGGGGTGGCCATCATGGCGAACGGGGCAAGGGCAAGTGCGCCGGTAACTCCGGCGCGGACTGCAAGCTTCGTGAGGCTCATGTGAATGAGTCTCCTTCCATATCGAGTCGACGCCGGGAGGGTGGATGGGCGTCGAACTTTGAACCGGAAAGGACCCTACGTAATCAAAACGTAATAGTCATGTTGTGTTTGTGAATAATGCAGTGGTGTATCACGAAACGATAACTACGCATTTATCTGCGTATTCCCAGCGCATAGCGCATTATTAGCTGTGCACTACATGGGTGCGGTTGACCTGCGAATAGTGGCACATGACACAGGTATTTTGTGACCTGCCCCACTGGATTCGACGCTCAGCGAGCTCCCACTGGAAGCCCGAACATCGTCGCCAGCGACCCCGCGACGATCGGACCGAGCCCCTGCAGCGACTGCTGGGTGAGCAGTGAACTGGGCAAAGTCGTTACCTGGCAACCCGACGGATTCGGCGATCCTGGGGTCAAGCGGGTATTGATCCAATCGAATGCTGAACTCGCGCCGGTCATCAAGACGATTGCGTGTGTCGATGAGATCTGCGGAATCGGATTCGGCGGCATTTGCTCACGGTGGAAGGTCACCGCGGCGCCGCCTCGGCAGTAACTGCGTACCAACTTGTCGGTGCCGGTGATCGGAGCGACTTCCTCGGAGATGCCGTTGTAGACATACGTCGGCACCTTGGGCGAGCGTCCGGTGATGCCGCGTTCGGCGATTGCCTTCTTAATAATCGGATCGGCGAGTACGACATCGACCGGTTTCGTCAGGTAGCGCCGGTAGTCGAACCAGAGGTTGGAAAGTACGTTCTGGCCGACGCAGTGGTTGCGCGTCTCGGCCACGACCCGACGTCCCTGCGGCGTGAGGAACTTGTCAAGCCGAGCGTGGAACGCCGCGGAGTCCTTGCCGATCGCACCCAACGCGATTGGAATCAGTCCGGCCAGTGGGGTGAAGTTCACGGACTTGAGCGACGCTGCCAGGTCGCGTTCGGGGGCGCCCATCGCGGCGCCCTTGATGTTGAGCTCGGGGGCGTATGTCGGCTGCTCCTCGACAGCCCAACTGCTCGCGATCGCACCGCCGGAATAGCCCCACAGGGCCGTAGGTGTCTTGGCAGGCAGTTGGGAGGGCGTGAAGTTCTGTACGGCACGGATGCCGTCGAGGACGGCATAGCCGGGTTGGTGCGGGGTGAGGAAGGAGTCACGGCTGCCGCCGTGGTCGGGCACGGCCACCGCCCAGCCCTTGGTAAGTCCGGCCGCCGCGAGCAGTGTCTCGGCTCCGCCGTTGGTGAGAGTGATCGGACCGGTCCGGCTGTAGATATCGATTGGTAGGCCGTGGGTCAGGCTGTACGACGGTCCGCAGACGCGCAGCACTGAATCGGTCGCAGCCTGAAACGAGAGCAGATTGCGCTTGCGCGGCGCGCCCTCTGGGATCATCAGGGTGGTCACCGCCACGTCGGGCTTGCCGTGCGCGTCGGCCGTCCGATAGAGCAGCTGCCAGGCTTGCACGCGAATCGGAAACAGTTGCAGTGCACGGACATTCACACGCCGACTGCGCAGAACTTGGCCGGGAGTCGTCGAACTGAGACGTGCGGGGGCTTCGTAGAACGCGTCTCGCGGCGGCGCGGGTTCGGCGGCCGCGGGTCCCGCTGCCGTTGCGGTGAGAATTGAAGCCGCTATCGCCGCGACGATGACGGTGACGCCGCCGCGTACCCATCGAATTGCCGGACGTCTCGTGTTGGACAGTTGACCCATGTCGAGGAACATACACGACGGGTTACCCGCGAGTACGCGATTTCTAGCCGATGATCCCTGGCCGCAGCAGGAGTTGCATCGTCGCGAGCAGTTCGGCGCGACTGATCGTCGGGTCGTTGGCATGTTCGACGACGGCGGCGTTAACCGCGCCGATGTAGGCGGCCCAGGCGAGTCGTCCGGCGCGCGAGAGTTCGAGTCCGTGCGCTCGTCCGTCGCCCACGACGTCGTGCAGCAATTCCGCCCACCGCGTGCGTCGGGCGTGCCGGTGGGCCTCCATCGCAGGCGACACGCCGACCACCTCGATGAACGCCACCCTGGTCAGACGGGCGTCGCTCTCGTAGACGTCAACGAAGGCCTCGACCCCCCGCGCCAGAACGTCCGTCAACGGAGCCTCCGCTTCGATGGCTGCGGTCACCGCGTCGGCGACTGCAGCCATCGAACGGTCTTGCACCGTGTCGTACAGCGCGCGGAGCACGTCTTCGCGGTCGGTGAACTCCTGATAGAACTGGCGCGTCGATAGTCCGGCGGCTCGGCACAGCGCGGGGACCGGCGTCGCCGCGTAGCCGTCGGTACCGAAGAGCTCCAGCGCGGCGTCGAGGAATCTGCGGCGGCGCGAGAGTCTCCGATCGGCAACGTTTTCACCGCCATAGGTGCGAGGGTCGGCCACGCTGCCCACGGTAGTCGTTGGCTACCTGCCGCGCCCGATCGCAGCCCCGAACAGTCCGGCCAGGTCGGTTCCGACGACGCCGGAGAACGTCGGCCACCAGTGGGCGTCGGTGGCCATGCTCAGCTGATCGCTTGTGCGGCAACCCTTCTGCGCCGGTTTGCCGTCGAGGCGGTCACGTAGCCAGAGCAGGGCAAGCGGAGCACCGGAGATCTCGGCGATTACGTGCTCGGACAGATGGTCCCGGGTGTAGGTCACCTGTGCCGCGGGATCGCGGCAGTACTTGGAGACCAGTGTGTCGACCTGGCCGACCGGGATGATCTCGTCGAGTGCCGAGTTCCACATGTACATCGGCATGGTCGGCGTCGACTTGCCCATTCGGGTATCGGCGAACACCCGCTTGACCGCCGGAGCGTTGAGCGGATCGCCCGGCCAGTTGAGGAACCCACTGTTGTTGAGGAACGGCAGGATCGAGCTCTGGTACTGCACGCAGAGTGGTTCCTTGACGGCCATGATCGCCTTGCCGACGGGATTCATCTGGCGATCAAGGAAGCGCTTGAAATCGGGATACTCCTTGCTCAAGCCCAGGATGGCGGCCAGGACCAGTCCGCTGGTGATGTTGTTTTGGGCGGCCTGCAACACGACCTTCAGGTCAGCGGGTACGCCACCTTCGGCGACCCCGACGACGTTCAACTCGGGGGCGTAGGTGGCCTTAAGCTCCGCGGCGTGCCCGGTGACGATGGCCCCGCCCGAGTAGCCATACATTGCCATCGGGGACGCATCGTCGACGCCCAGCGGAGCGAAGTTCTTGGCTGCGCGCAGGCCGTCGAGCGTGATCCGTGCACCCAGCGGACCCGCCGCGTACGCATTCTTGGGTCCCTGGTGGTCGGGGATGGTGACCGCCCAGCCCCGCGCAAGCATCCCCTGTGCGATCAGCAGTTCGGCGGGCACGACGATCTGCCCCGCGAACGAGCTCACCGACCATTGCTGCACGGTGTAGGAGGGCGAGCAGTATCCGGCCGTCGAGTCCTCCGCCAGTTGCATTGACACGACCTTGCGCGGGCCCCTCGTCGCACCTCGTGGCTTGAGCAGCGTCGATACTGCCGCGATCGGTGCGCCGTGACTGTCGGTCGACCGATAGGACACTTGCCACGCGTCGACGTTCAGCGGGATCACCCCGAACGTCGCGGCGTTGATGCGCCGCGCGGCAAGGATCTGCCCGGGGCGGGCCGGCTTCACTTTCGCCGTTGGCGGGTTGTAGAAACCCGGATCGAGTTCGGGCGGCAGCGGGACCGCGGGAGCGGGTGCAACGCGCACCGTGCTCGACGTTGGTGCCGCGCCGGCGGGAGCCGCGGTGGCTCCTGCGACGATGGCGATGGTGGCAGCTATTGCCGCGATTATCCGGATTCTCATGTCGCCCCCTGGTATATGTGAAACACCTGTGTTTCACTTTCCAAGGAACCTACGCGACTGTGTCTCAGAACACAACAGCCCCGCCGGAGTCGACGGGGCTGTGTGGTGGCTGGTGCCTAGCTACTTCAGTTCAGAGCTGCTCTTGTTCAGCACGCGACGCGCGATGACCAGATTCTGGATCTGCTGGGTGCCCTCGAAGATGTCGAGAATCTTCGAATCGCGCGCCCACTTCTCCAGCAGGAGACGCTCCGAGTAGCCGAGCGTGCCCACCAACTCGACTGCCTTGTTGGTGACGTCGGTGACGGTGCGTCCGGCCTTCGCCTTCGACATCGACGCCTCAGTGGAGTTCGGCTGCTTGTTGTCGGCCATCCAGGCGGCACGCATCGTGTGCAGATACGACGCCTCCCAGTCCGATTCCATGCGGATGAACTCGGCTGCGGCAGCATGCTGATCCGACGCCGGGCGGTCGTAGTCGATCTCCACGCCAGCCTCTTCGAGGATCCGGCGCAGTTCTTCAAGTGCCGCACGGGCGACGCCGACAGCCATGCCAGCCACCATCGGACGGGTGTTGTCGAAGGTCTGCATGACCCCGCCAAAGCCCTTCTTGGTGTCCACCTCGGGCGAACCGAGCAGGTTCTCCTTGGGGATGCGGCAGTCTTCGAAGCGCAGGACGGTGGTGTCCGACACGCGGATACCGAGCTTGTGCTCCAAGCGCACGACGGTCACGCCGGGATGCTCGCGCGGAACCACGAAGCTCTTAATGGCCGCGCGGCCAGCACTCTTGTCGACGGTGGCCCACACGACGATGTGCGTCGCACGGGAACCGGCGGTGACGAAGATCTTCTCACCGTTGATGACGTACTCGTCGCCGTCGAGCGTGGCCGTTGCGGAAACCGCGGCCGAGTCGGAGCCGAAGCTCGGTTCGGTGATGGCCATTGCGGCCCACACCTTGCCGAAACTCTTGAGCTGCTCGTCGGTTGCGACAGCGGCGATGGCCGCGTTGCCTAGGCCCTGATAGGGGATGCAGAGCATCAGGCCGAGGTCGCCCCACGACGTCTCCAGGGCGTTGAGTACCGACTGCATGTTGCCGCCGTTGGCGACGACGCCCTCGGGGCGGGGCGGCTTGCCCTTCTCCTGACTGCGGCCGCCGTCGGCGCCGGCGCCCGCGGCCCCGGCGGCGGTCAAGCCGTCGTAGAGGCTGGCGAGGGTGTCGAGTTCGACGGGGTAGTCGTGCTCGCGAAGGTCGTATTTGCGCGAGATCGGACGGAAGATCTGTGCGGCAGCCTGATGTGCCTGATCGATCGTCGCGTCGAGCTTGCGAGGCAACTCTAGATTGATAGCCATTATCTGTTCTCTCCCAAGTACTTTCGTGTCCTTAAAGGACGACGATGCCTTCGCCGATGCCAGCGCCGCGCAGATCGCGGTACCAACGCTCAACCGGGTGTTCCTTGGTGAAGCCGTGGCCACCGAGCAGCTGCACGCCGTCGAGGCCGATCTGCAAGCCCTTGTCGATGGTCAGCTTGCGGGCGAGGGCGGCCTCGCGCGCAAACGACAGCCCCTGTTCGGCGCGAGCGGCGCCACGCAGGGTGACGAGGCGGATGGAGTCAACTTCGGTCGCGATGTTGGCGACCATGAACGCGACGGCCTGGCGGTTGGCGATCGGCTCGCCGAACGCTTCGCGCTCGTTGACGTAGGGGATCACGTAGTCGAGCACGGCGCGGGCAGTGCCCATCGCCAGTGCCGACCAGCCAAGGCGCGACAGACGCACGACGTCGCGGTATGCCGCGGCAGCTTCGTCACCTTCGGACTCGCCAAGCAGGGCATTGGCCGGAACTGCGACGTCTTGCAGGAGCAGGCGTCCCATGCCGGCGGCACGCACACCCATGCCCGGATCGGCTTCGACGATCAGGCCCTTGGTGTCGGATTCGACGAGGAACAGCACCGGGCGACCGTCGAGCTGGGCGCCGACGATGAACAACTCGGCCGAGCCGGCAGCCGGGACAAACGACTTCACACCGTTGAGCCGGTAGCCGCTGGGTACGCGAGTGGCCTTGGTATCGAGGTTGAACGCGTCGAAGAGTGGCTTCGGCTCGGCAATGACGACGGCCGACTGCGGAACGTTCTCACTGGCAAAGTCGGGGAGGTAGGTGCGCTGCTGGCCGTCGCTGCCGAAGTTGGTCAGCGTGGTCGCCACACCCGACGCTGCGAGTAGGGGAAGGGCTAGGCCCATGTCGCCGTACGCCATTGCCTCTGCGACGAGCGCGTTGGTCACCACACCGCGTTCGCTGGCCGCGCCGTCGAACTCTTCGGGCACGTTGATCATCGTGATGCCGAGCTCGGCCGATCGCTTGAGGATGTCCTCGGGGGCGGCGGCGTTGGTGTCGGCGTCATAGGCGGCCGGGCGCAGGATTTCGGTGCTGAAGTCCTTGACGGTGTCAGCGATCATCTGCTGCTCATCGTCGGGGGTCAGGTTGAAGTAGTCCTTCGGGGTGGTCGGCAGGCGCTTGGCCTTGCCGCTGCCGCCCTGCGTCGCCTTGAACGCGCGGTTAGCGGCGCCAAGGGTCTGGAACCCGGTTTTGGTGCCTTCGTAGGCGATGCGGTTGATGGGCTCGCGGAGCTTGTACTTCTCGGCGAACTCGGAACCCGTCACGCTCGTCAGGACACGCATCGCGGTACCGATTGCCGACCGCTTGCGGGGATTGCGGCCTACGGCCGAGGTGTCGTTGGGCTCGGTTGTTGTCATGGTCACCAGCTACTTCTCGTATGGACGGATAGGGTGTGTGAACTGGTATTTCAACCAGCGCTCGGAGTTTCTTACTCCCTAGTAAGTACAGACCTTACTACTCGGTAAGGATGATGTCACGCAGACGTGCGCCTAGATTGGTCGAGTGCACCCGATGACCCCGCCACCGGTCGGGCAACCCGTCCCGGCGCCGCGTTCGAAAGGCATTGTTGCTGCCCTGCCCGCGGTTGCCGTCGCGGCTGGCGGCGTAGCTGTGCTTGCGATCGCCGGCTCATGGTCGACGGTCAGTGTCGTGGCGGGGCAGACGCGGTGCCCGTTTCGGGTGCTGACCGGGTTGCCGTGTCCTGGCTGCGGTCTGACTCGCAGCTTTGTGATGCTGGCGCACGGCGACGTCGGGCAAGCGTTCTCCTACAACTTTTTTGGCCCGATCTTCTTTGCGGTGATCGTCGTGGCTGTCGGGTTTGCCATCGCCTCGTTGGTGAGCCGGCGGCCAGCGGTTCTCAATAAGTTCCGTGATTGGGTAGCTTCTCCCGTCGGGATGGTCATCCTGGGCGTGTGGATGGCCTACGGGGTCGCCCGCATCGTCGACGCCGCGACCGGCACAGGGATATTTCCGTCGGTGACCTAGCCCTAGCCGACTACTTTCCGCCTTCCAATGCCGCCAACGCCTCCTGAGCCGCGGCCAACTCGCGACTCAACTCCTCGACTCGACGCTGAGCTTCCTCGCGCGCCGCGGTCAGCACCGACGACGCGGCCTCGATAGCTGCTTCGTCGGCGAGCCCGTGCATCGCTGCTTCGACGGAATCCGGTGTGACAGTTCGTGATCGCGTTGGCTTTCGTGCGCCGCGGGTGACCGTCACCGACCACTCGTTTTCGGCTGACCCGAAGATCGTGACCAGGACGGACGCGGGCGCCTTCCGGGCCGCCGCCTTCTTTGGGGTCGCGGGCTTCGGCTTCGTCGGAGTTGGAGTTGGAGTCGGGGGTGACGCCCGAACCGCAGCGGGAGTCGCCTGCGGAGTGGGTCGCGCGACTGCGGCAGCCGGTTTCGGCGTAGAGGCGCTCGCCTTCACCTTGTCCTGTTGCGGCGGAGCGATTTTCGTCATCCGTAACTCGTCCGCTTCAAACGGCAGCTCGTCGTCGACGCCATTGGGCTTGACGGTCAGCGTCGAGCCGGAAATCGAGATCACCCGGCCCGACGCTCCGCGAGCGAGTCCGAGGCTCGGCACCCCTTCGCAGAGATAGACGGTTGCGCGCTTGCCGTCGGCTAGCAGGCCAGTGAGCGTTTCGAGGTTGCTCGGGGTCAACGATTCGGACGGGGCGCGTCGACGCGGTGGCATGTGAGGCCCTTCTCGGTAGCGGAATTCGGTAGAGGACTGCTGCGTCTACTTTCGCATATGCCTCCGACAGAATCGCACGGGTGTGCGAAGGGGCGCGGCTCCGAGCCCATCCCCGACCCCAAAACCACCCCTGAGCGGGCCCAAAATCGCATGGGTGGATTAGGCCGCGCTCACGGGCGGTTTTGGGGTGAGGGGCGGGGGCTAGGGGCGGGGCTAGGGGTGGGGGCTAGGTGGGGCGGGGGTCGCCCAGCCAAGATTCGACGGACCGGTTCCGCATCGGCCCGCTGCCTGCCATGATCGAAGTATGCGTCTCACCCACTTCGGCCATTCGTGTTTGCTCGTCGAATTGGACGGCACCAGAATCCTTTTCGACCCGGGCACGCTCTCGTCGGGGTTTGAAGCACTCACCGACCTCGACGCCATTCTCATCACGCACCAGCATCCCGACCATGCCGACGTCGCGCGGTTGCCGGCGATCGTCGAAGCCAACCCGACGGCGGTGCGCTACGCCGACCCGCAGACCACCGAGCAGCTGAATGCGTCAGGCGCGGCGGGGGAGTGGACGTCGGCGCGCCCGGGCGACACGTTCCCGATCGGGTCGGTTACC
>QIRE01000172.1_pt1 | contig 15343 bp, 12 predicted proteins | sample 2940141 | NCBI WGS metagenome assembly QIRE01 (sample SAMN09273532, study PRJNA473421) | Gut metagenome, whole genome shotgun sequencing project. | isolation source: gut tissue | host: Folsomia candida VU population | place: Netherlands: Amsterdam | collected 2016-03-06
TCTGATCAGGGTGCGGTCGGTGGGAACTATGCCGGTCGCCTCGGATTGTTCGGTGACCAGCGACGAGAGGTTGTTGCGCGCAAACTCGGTGAGGCCAAGAGCTTTCGCGCGGTCGTCGAGTTTGGCGGGGTCGGCAATGGTGCCGGTGAACTTGCCGATCGCGGCCCCCAACTCGGCGGGGCGGCCGACGGTGTCGCCGATCCAGAACGGTAACCGGCCGGGCTGGCCGGGGGCAGGGGAGACGAGGACGCGGTCGTGCGTGATGTCTTCGATCCGCCAACTTGACGCACCGAGCGCGAAGACATCGCCGACGCGGGATTCGTAAACCATTTCCTCGTCGAGTTCGCCGACGCGCGCACTGCGTTCGCCGACCATGAAGACTCCAAAGAGCCCACGGTCGGGGATGGTTCCGCCGGAGGTTACGGCCAGTCGTTGGGCGCCGCGACGACCGGTCAGCGTGTTGGTGGTCCTATCCCAGTTCACCCGCGGGCGTAGTTCGGCGAACTCGTCGGAGGGAAAGCGTCCGGCGATGAGGTCCAGTGTTGCTTCGTAAACGGCACGACCGAGGTTTCGATAGGGGGCGCAGCGTCGGACGGTGTCGTACCAGTCATCGACATTGAGGTCGTCGAGTGCCGCGGCCGCAATGGTTTGCTGCGCAAGGACATCGAGCGGATTCTGCGGAATGGTGAGTTGCTCGATGAGGCCGTCGCGCATTCGTTCGACGGCGACGGTCGCGTGGATGAGGTCCGTGCGATGCTTCGGGTACACGGTCCCGCGGCTGATCTCGCCCACCTGGTGCCCCGCTCGGCCGATGCGTTGCAGACCGCTTGCGACCGATGGCGGTGTCTCGACTTGGATAACCAAATCGACTGCGCCCATGTCGATTCCGAGTTCCAGAGAGCTCGTCGCTACGACGCATCGGAGGCGTCCGGCCTTGAGGTCATCTTCGATGAGGGCGCGCTGCTCCTTGCTGACCGACCCGTGGTGCGCTCGGGCGAGCACTGCCTCGGCACCCGCCGAAGTGCCGCTGGCCATGACCTGGGCGGGCGCGCCGCCAGCCACGGTCGGGTTAGCCGCCACGGCGACCGGAGTTCCGACGCGTTCGGCGTGAATCTCGTTGAGTCGTGCGGTGAGTCGCTCGGCGAGGCGTCGAGAATTCGCGAACACGATCGTCGAACGATTGGCTTCGACCTCGTCGACGATGGCTTCCTCGACGTAGGGCCAGAGCGATCCAGCTGTCGGGGACATGGCGTCGTCGAGTTCGGCCGCGTCGAGTGGCGGGATATTGGCCATGTCGGCGACCGGAACGTCGACCCGTAGGTCGAAGGTCTTTGCCGCTGGCGGCTTGACGACGGTGCAGGGCGCGGAGCCGGAGAGGAACTCGGCGACGAGCTGTGGCGGACGGACCGTCGCGGATAGGCCGATGCGTTGCGCGGGAGCGTCGAGCAGGGCGTCGAGGCGTTCGAGGGAAAGGGCCAGATGGGTGCCGCGTTTGGTTCCCGCGACGGCGTGCACTTCGTCGATGATGACGGTATCGACAGAGGTCAGCGTCTCCCGGGCGGCGGAGGTCAGCATGAGGAATAGCGACTCGGGGGTGGTGATCAGTATGTCGGGTGGCGCGCTGATGAGTTTGCGACGGTCGGCGGCTGGGGTATCGCCGGAGCGGAGGCCGACGGTGATCTGTGGTGGCGGGAGTTCCAGCTCGGCGCAGGCGCGGGCGATACCGGCGAGTGGGGCACGAAGGTTGCGTTCGACGTCGACGGCCAGCGCTTTGAGCGGGGAGATGTAGAGGACTCGGGTGGCTCGCGCTGTTGGCCGCGGTTCCTGGCCGAGGCGGTCGAGAGCCCACAGGAATGCCGACAGCGTTTTGCCGGATCCGGTCGGTGCGATCACCAGGGTGTTGTCACCATCGGCGATCGCGTTCCACGCGCCGGTCTGAGCTTTCGTCGGGGCGTCGAAGGCGCCACTGAACCAACGCCGGGTCGCCGGCGAGAATCGGTTCAGAACTGTTGCCACCATTCCATCTTTGCGCAGAGGTACGACACAGCGCGGACTGCCGCTGAGAATTGTCTCTATAGCCGGGTCGGTGGCTCATATGTCCACCGACGTCGGCACACGACATTTCCCAGCGCATCGGAACCACGCAAGAGTCGAATGCGTCCGAATTGCTATGGAATCCGGCGTCTTCTCAACTCGTGAATTGAAGCGACTCGGCGCAACCGACCGAGACATCCGCAATAGCGTCGCGGCCGGTGATCTGCTGCGTGAGCGGATTGGCTGGTACTCGACGTCGGGGGCAGACCCCGACGTCGTGGGCGCGGTGCGTGCCGGCGGAGTCGCATCGTGCTGCACAGCTTTCAAGTTTCATCAGCGCACGTCACCGGTCTGGGTTCCGCCGGGTGATGACCTTCACGTCCGGTTCAGTCGCGGGCATAAGCGAGCGTCGGCGACCGTGATCCAGTGCCACGGATACGGGCCGCAACTTCCGACCCTGACCGCCGTCGACTCGATCCCAGTTGCACTGGCATGTGCTGCACGGTGTGTTTGTGAGGAGTACTGGATCGCGATGTGCGACAGCGTGTTACACAACACCGGCTGGACCATCTGTGAGCTGCAAGCGGCGATGGGTGTGCTGCCGCGAAAGGTGATCTCGATGATGTCGCGCTGCAACGCCGCTGCCGAGTCGGGCAGCGAATCGATAGCCCGCGTTCGACTACAGCGTGCTGGCTACACCGTGCACGTTCAGCCGCCCATCGCCCGCGATCGACGCCGCGGCGACCTACGGGTCGGGCGGTTGTTGCTCGAGATCGACAGCGAGGGGTCGCACAGCGGACAGGCGCGTCGCCGCGACATTGGTCGGGATCGCAAGACGCTCGCCGCGGGCTGGCTAACCATGCGCATCGACTACCGCGAGGTTCTCTACGACTGGGATGCGGTGCTGGCGGATATCGCCGATGTGACGCAACCACGTCGACACCGCATCCGTCGGCCGCAAAACTATCCGACGCCGATCCGCTGAAGAATGTCAGAAACAGTGGGTGGGTGGCCCATATGTCCACCGACGTCGGCATACGACATTTCCCAGCGGGAACCGGCGTTGTACAGTCATCGAAGGCCAGTCGACGCGGGGAACCCGGTGTAAATCCGGGACGGTCGCGCCACTGTGAGCCCCTCGGGGCGAGTCAGATACCCGCACTGGCCTGTCATAACGGACGCGATATCTGTGAAAGGACACTATCCATGGCCAATTCCAAGGCTATTGCTTCTCCCCGCGCCCTCGCGGTGCCCGACGTATCGGCGCTCAGCGCGGCGTTGCTGATCACCGCGACGCTGCTCATCGCTGGGCTGGCGTACTACTTCCTGGGCTACGACCAGGGTGCGGTGTCGGTCTTCGGATCCGACACCCACGTTCACGAGTTTGTGCACGACGCACGACACTTCCTCGGCTTCCCCTGCCATTAGAAGAGCGGGAGATAACCGAATAATGCTAGGAAAACTGATCGGCGCAGGCCTGTTCTCGGGTCTGATCGCCGGAATTAGCGCATTCATTTTCGCTCGAGTGTTCATCGAGCCTCAGGTCACGAAGGCAATCGACTACGAAGAGGGTCGGTCGCACGCCCAAGCGATGCTCGCTGGCGAGCATGGCGGCCATGAGCATGGCGAAGTGTTCAGTAGGTCTGTTCAGGAGAATCTGGGCGCGGGTGTCGCGAGCGTGGTCTTCGCGGTGGCGATGGGCGCTTTCTTTGCCGTCGCTTTCACCTTCCTGTGGGGTTACCTCGGCAGGCGATACCCGACCACCGATTCGCGCTGGGTCGCCGCGGCGCTTGCGGTCGTCGGATTCGTTGCCGTGTTCGCGGTTCCGTTTTTTGCCTACCCGGCCAATCCGCCAGCCGTCGGCAACGACGACACCATTGGTGCCCGATCGGGCGCGTTCCTGACAATCACCTTGTGCTCGGTGGGGTTCGCGATCGTTGCGGTGGTCGTTGCGCTGTGGCTCCGTCCTCGCATCGGTGGGCTCCTGGGCGCAATCACCGGTGTAGTTGGGTATCTGATCGCGGTGGCTATCACGATCGCGTTGCTGCCTGACTTTCACGAGGTTCCAGGTCCGCTCACCAACGATGCGGGCCAGATTGTGTACGAAGGATTCCCCGGAGCCATCGTCGGTGACTTCCGCGTCTACGCGATTGCCAACCAGGTGATCCTGTGGACGGTGCTGGGACTGGTATTCGCCCTCGTGCTGGGGCTGCTGTCGCGGCGCTCCGTCGACGACGAGGCGCGGGTGCCGGCTTCGGTGTGAGCCTGGTGATCATCACCGCTGGCCGAACCGCACCCAACAAACTGGTGCGGTTCGGTTCGGCGGCATCACCGCTCGACGAGCGCGGGCGCCGCGACGTCGAACAGATCGCGCTCCCCGACGCTCCGGTGCGGTGTGGACCGGAGGTCGCGGCCATCGAAACCGCGCGACTCCTCGGTGCGGAGCCGGCCATCGACGCTGCATTGTCGGGCCTCGACGTCGGGTCGTGGGATGGCCTGCGCCCCGACGAAGTAGCTACTGACCAGCTCGGACAGTGGTTCACCGATCCGACCGCGACCGCGCACGGCGGCGAGTCAGTCGAGGCCTTCGTCGCGCGAATCTGGCGCTGGCGTGACACCACCGACGCACAGGTGATCGTCGTAACGAAATCCGTCGCACAAGCGTTGCTCTGCGACGAGGCGGCGAAGTTCTTCGCCACCGACATCCGCCCCGCAACCGTCTATCAGGGGCGCTAGAGACATCGTCGGGGTTTTGTGTCACAGTGGTGGAAACTGACATAGAACATGTTTCACCGGAGGAGTCTGAATGTTCGAGTGGTCCGAAGAAGACATCATGGTTCGCGACGCGCTGCGGTCGTTCATCGACAAGGAAGTGCGCCCGCACGTCGACGAATTGGAGACCGGTCAGCTTCCGCCGTACGACATCACCCGAAAGATGTTGTCGACCTTCGGCATCGACGCGATGAACCGAGAAGCACTGGAGAAGGAACTCGCAGCGCAAGAAGCAGGCGATGAGCGCACGGGCGGCGGAAGTACCTCGCTCGGCAGCTCGATGTTCCTCATCCTCAACATGGAGATGGCAGGCGTCAGCCTCGGAATCATCGCGTCGATGGGCGTGTCGATGGGGCTGACCGTCTCGACAATCAAATCGCGCGGCACCCTGGCACAGAAGAAGCGCTGGCTCCCCGAACTTGTCACCATGGAGAAGGTCGGGGCGTGGGCGATCACCGAACCCGACAGTGGCTCCGACGCGCTCGGCGGCATGAAGACCACCGTAAAGCGCGACGGCGACGGCGGCTACATCCTCAAGGGGCAGAAGACCTTCATCACCAACGGCCCCTACGCCGACACGATGGTGGTGTTCGCCAAGCTCGACGAGGGCGACGACACTCCGATGCGCGACCGCAAGGTCCTGACTTTCGTCCTCGACACTGGAATGGAAGGCCTCACGCAGGGCAAGCCGTTCAAGAAGATGGGCATGATGAGTTCGCCAACCGGCGAACTATTCTTCGATAACGTCAAGGTCGGCGCGGACCGCCTCCTGGGCGAGACCGAAAACACCGGCAGCGACAAGCGTGGCGGCGACTCCGCGAAGCAGGGTTTCACCGCCGAGCGCATTGGTATCGCCGCACTCTCGCTTGGCATCATCAATGAGGCACAACGACTTTCGATCGAGTACGCCAAGACGCGCAAGCTGTGGGACAAGGAGATCGGTCAATTCCAGCTCATCCAGCTTAAGCTCGCCGAGATGGAAGTTGCGCGTCTAAACGTGCAGAACATGCTGTTCGTCGCGATGGAGGCAGCCAACGCCGGCAAGCCTCCGACGCTCGCGCAGGCGTCGGCGATGAAGCTGTATTCCTCACGCGCGGCAACCGACGTCGCGATGGAAGCGGTCCAGTTGTTCGGCGGCAACGGCTACATGGCCGAGTACCGCGTGGAACAGCTGGCCCGCGACGCGAAGTCGTTGATGATCTATGCCGGCAGCAACGAGATTCAGGTGACGCACGTGGCCAAGGGACTATTGCGCGGGTAACTCACACAGCGGCAGGGGCAGCGACCTTTTCGTAATGCATGAATCGGTCGTCGACCTTGCCGTTGCGCAACTGCTTGACGTCGGCAGACACGCTCATCGTCGTCTGCCACGGCGCGACGGTGCCCTGCTTCGGGAGGGAGCCGAGCGAACGTTTGACATAGCCCGCCCCGAAGTTCAGGAGGGGGAGTGTCTCCATCGACGGATCTGGCACCGGGACCACCGAGGTGTAGCCGCGATCGTCCATGTACTCGAGAACTCGGCAGAAGTACTCGCACAGCAGGCCGATCTTGAGCGTCCACGACGAGTTGGTGTAGCCAATGGCTAGCAAGAAGTTGGGTACGCCCGACAGCATCGCGCCACGGTAGGCGACCGACCTGCTGAGGTCGACGGGCGTGCCGTCGGTGCTCAGTTCCATACCCCCGAACAGCTGCAGATTCAAACCCGTTGCGGTGACGATGATGTCGGCGTCGAGGACGGTGCCGTCGGTCAGCTCAATGCCAGTTTCGGTGAACGTCTTGATGTTGCCGGTCGCAATGGAGGCGTCGCCGCGCCGCAGCGACTTGAAGAGGTCGCCGTCGGGCACCACGCAGAGTCGCTGGTCCCACGGGTCGTACGGGGGATTGAAATGCGTGTCGACGTCGAAGCCCTTGGGGAGCATGGCCGTATTTGTCTTGCGGATGACCTTGCGCGCCTGGCTGGGGAACCGTTGGCACAGTTGAAAGACGATCTTCTGTTGCAGGATGTTCTTCTGACGGGACAGTGCGTAGCCACGTTCGGCTCCGAACACATGCTTGAAGCCGTTGGCGATCACATCTTCGCGCGGCAGCGGAACGATGTAGGTCGGGGTGCGCTGCAGCATTGTGACGTGCTCGGCGTCGTCGGCCATCGACGGCACCAGTGTGACTGCCGTTGCGCCGCTACCGATTACGACGACCTTCTTGCCCCGGTAGTCGAGATTCTCGGGCCAGTGCTGCGGATGGATGATCTGACCGGTGAAGCGTTCGCGACCCTCGAAGTTGGGGGTGAAGCCTTCGTCGTAGTTGTAGTAGCCGGTGCCCGCGAAGATCCAGCGAGCTCGCATGGTCTCGCGGGTGTCGGAGTCGGTATGTGCGACGGTCAACGTCCATGCCTGCTCGGTCGACGACCAGTCGGCGGCAACGATGCGACGGTGAAAGAGGATCGAGTCGGCCAGGTTGTCGTCGGCGACCGCCTCGTTGAGGTAGTCGAGGATTCGCGGAGCGTCGGCGATAGCTTGTTTGTCGCGCCAAGGCTTGAACTCGTAGCCGAAAGTGTGCAGGTCGGAGTCGGAGCGGATGCCGGGGTAGCGGAAGAGGTCCCAGGTGCCGCCTATGGTGTGCCGTGATTCGAAGATCGTGAACGACTTCTCCGGGTGCCGTGTGCGCAGGTAATGCGCGGCACCGATACCCGAAATACCGCCGCCGATAATGGCGACGTCGAGGATGTCGGTCGAGGGCTTCTTCATTCGCTGCTCCAGTCGTGAAGTGGTTTGCCTCCATCTTCCGCAGCTGGAGCTTGATGCTCAAGGTTGGAGTGCACTGATATGGGCGCCAAGATGGTGCATGATGAACCTATGAGCGACGATTGGCCGATACCGAGTCCAGAAGTGGCGGCATTAATCGTCGAAGGCGTTACCCAGGTCATCACTCCGCGCCCCGAATGGTTGGCAGAACTGAACGCCGCAGCGCTGCGTGCCGTACGACTCGACGAGATCGCCCAGGATCCGACGATGCTGCAGGTCATCCTCACGATCAACGAGGCGAACCTCGCGCAGTGGGCTCGCAGTAATGCCGAGGCGCCGGGAAAACGAGTCCCGGTTCGTCAGTTCGACGACGCCGCCGACGCGTCGATTGCCGCCATGTACGTGCGGGAGATGGTGCGCCGCGGACTCGACTCGGCGATGCTCGATTCGTTCCGTACCGCGCAGGCAGTCGCTTGGCAACGATGGATGGAGATCTGTTTCACGCTCACCGATGACGTCGGGCTACTCCACGAGCTGCTCGACGTGACGTTGCGATCGATCGCCGCGTTCGTCGACGACACCGTGGCGCAACTGGCCGATCAGATCGCCATCGCCCGGGCCGAGCTGGCGGGGGATACACATGCCGAACGTCGCGCCGCCGTCGCATTGGTTCTCGAAGGAGCGCCGATCTCGACGTCGAGGGCCGAGGCCCAGCTGTTCTACCGACTATCGGGACCCCACACCGCTCTAGTGATCTCCCGCGCGCCGTTTCGGACCCATGACCTCGAGGCGATCAGCGACGCGATCATGGCGGCCAACGGGCTGACGTCGAAATTGACGGTGCTCGCTGGGGCCGATCAATTGTGGATGTGGTTTCCGACGGCCGAGCTGGCCATCAAACGCGACGTGGTGCCGACCGGAGTTCGCGTAGCCGTGGGTTCACCCGGGCACGACCGGGAAGGCTTCCGGCGCAGCCACTTTCAGGCCTTGTCGACGAATGAGACCGCACTGCGCCTTGGCGCCAGCCAGGCTGTCGTACGGTTCGCTGAACTGGCCCTGGTGGCTGCGATGAGCGATGAGGTGGGGGTCGTCGACGACTTCATCGCGCAAACGCTCGGGGATCTGCGGACCGCCGATGAGCAACTGCGCAGTTCGATGCGGGTCTGGTTCGCCGAGCAGTGTAATGCCAGTGCTACCGCGTCACGACTGTTCACTCACCGCAACACGGTGGTGCGCCGAATCGCACGAGCGTCGGATCTATTGCCGATCCCGTTGTCGGAGAATGCGATTGCTGTTGCCGCGGCGCTGGAATTGCAGCATTGGACGCACTGAGGTCAGCTCAACGACAGACCGAGTGCCCCTTCGACGAAACGTCGGACCACCGGCTCGGCATCGTCGAGGGTGTGTTGCTGACCGGTACGAGCGCGACCGGTCAGCATGGCCGGTTCGGTGTCGACGACGATCAGCGACATCAGTTCACCGGTCGTCGGTTCACAGACCGCCCAACAGAATTGGGACTCGTCGGACCAGCCGCGCTCCGACGATACGACGAAACCGGCCGGATCTTCTATCCCGAGTTCGGTGAGCGCGGGGACATCGGTGACGCGTTCGTCGTCCCGCAGTGCCCGCAGGTACCAAGCTCCGGCGTTGATCTCGACCGGTTCCATCGCAGTGAAAACTGTTGCTACTACTTGATTTCCAGCAGCACGGTGCCCTGGGTAACCGCGGCGCCGGCCTCGACCGACAGCCCGGTAATGGTGCCGGCCTTGTGGGCGTTGACCGGGTTCTCCATCTTCATGGCCTCCAGGACCACGACTAGATCGCCTTCGGCAACTTCCTGACCCTCTTCGACGGCTACCTTGACGACGGTGCCCTGCATAGGTGCGGCGACCGAATCGCCCGATGCCGCTGCGCCGCCGCCCTTCTTACGGGTGCGTGCCTTCGGCTTCTTGCGGACGACGCCATTGCTCGACGCTCCGCCACCACCGAGGGCGAGATCGCCCGGTAGCGACACCTCGACGCGACGGCCACCGACCTCGACGACGACCTTCTGGCGAGGTGCGTTGTCGTCCTCGTCAATGGCCTCGGCGCCGGTGTAAGCCTCGATCGGGTTGTCCCAATCGGTTTCGATCCACTTGGTGTAGACGTCGAACTTCTCGCCGTCACCGATGAACGCGGGGTTCTCGACGATGTGGCGGTGGAACGGGATGACAGTCGCGAGGCCTTCGACCTCGAACTCACGCAGTGCGCGTGACGCGCGCTGCAGGGCCTGCTCGCGGTTTTCGCCGGTGACAATGAGCTTGGCCAGCATCGAGTCGAACTGGCCGCCGATGACATCGCCCTGGCGAACACCTGAGTCGACGCGAACACCGGGGCCCGACGGCTCGCGGTAGACCGAGATGGGGCCGGGTGCCGGCAGGAAGCCGCGTCCCGCGTCCTCGCCGTTGATGCGGAACTCAAAGGAGTGTCCGCGCGGCTCGGGATCTTCGGTGATGGTCAGCTTCTGACCCTCGGCGATCCGGAACTGTTGGCGCACGAGGTCGATGCCTGCGGTTTCCTCGGTGACCGGGTGCTCAACCTGCAGACGAGTGTTGACCTCGAGGAAGGAAACGGTGTCACCCTGGACGAGGTACTCGACGGTGCCCGCACCGTAGTAGCCGGCTTCCTTGCAGATGGCCTTGGCTGAACCGTGGATGCGGGCCCGCTGGTCGTCGGTAAGGAACGGCGCCGGAGCTTCTTCAACGAGCTTCTGGAAACGACGCTGCAGCGAGCAGTCGCGGGTACCGGCGACGACGACATTGCCGTGCTGGTCGGCGATGACCTGAGCTTCGACGTGGCGGGCCTTGTCGAGGTACTGCTCCACAAAGCACTCGCCGCGGCCGAAGGCGGCAATCGCCTCGCGGGTAGCCGACTCAAACAGCTCGGGGATCTCTTCGATGGTGTGGGCGACCTTCATGCCGCGTCCACCGCCACCAAAGGCGGCCTTGATGGCAACGGGAACGCCGTACTCCTTGGCAAACGCGACAACCTCGTCGGCGTTGGCGACCGGGTCCTTGGTGCCGGCGGCCATCGGCGCCTTGGCGCGCTCAGCGATGTGGCGAGCGGTGACCTTGTCACCGAGGTCGCGAATGGACTGCGGTGACGGTCCGATCCAGATCAACCCGGCGTCGATGACGGCCTGGGCGAAGTCGGCGTTCTCGGAAAGGAAGCCGTATCCGGGGTGGATCGCGTTGGCACCCGAGCGGCTAGCGGCGTCGAGAATCTTGTCGAAGACAAGGTACGACTCGGCCGAGGTCTGGCCGCCAAGGGCGAAGGCCTCGTCGGCGAGTTGCACGAACAGTGCGTCGGCGTCCGGCTCGGCATAGACGGCCACGCTGGCAATGCCGGCATCGCGCGCTGCGCGGATCACGCGCACGGCGATCTCGCCACGGTTGGCGATGAGGACCTTAGTGATCGCTGCTTGTTCAGTGGGCACTTGAAAACTCCTGGACATGTAGTGACACTGCGTCTGGTGACGCACAACACCTGATACTAGGCGGGCCGGTTCGGAGGCCTCACGTCAGCCCCCGAACGATTGATCGGTTGGTTGACCTAAAAACTAAAATTGTGCAAGTTAATTCGGCGAGAACGTCGAGGAGTCGCCCAGCTCTTTCACGATGTGACCGGCCGCGTCGAGGAACGACAACACTTGATCGGTGACAGCGTCATCGGCTGGGTATCGCGCGGATAATCGGATGCCCGACGGTGTGCGGTTCACCCAGAGGTACACCTCGTCGAGTGAGTAGCTGTGGCTGCGTAGGACGGTCGCCTGACCCTCGTCGGCCTCCTTGGCTCCGGGAGCGTAACGAGTATCGAGGAAGGACACGACGAATCGTGGTCCGCCGACGACGCCGAGCAGGTCGGCGACGCGCAGGAATGGCAGCGTCGCCGCGGGTTTAGTGCGACGCAGCTCGCGGGCCGAGCGCGCGACCGCCTGGTCGAAGGTTGGGCTGTCGGAGGTATCTAGTGAAAACGGGGACAGTCCCACAAACCACCCGAGTGAGCCGACCCACTGTTCTTCCTTCCGGGTGTGGCGCGGCAGGATGGTGCGGAAGTCGGTGCGCCCCAACGCATGTCGATAGGCGAGCGCGAGGGCGGCGAGCACCCCGACCTGAAGATTCCCGCCGGCGGCCGCGCAGACTGCGGTGAACCGGTTCGCCTGCTCGTCGTCAACGAGTTCGGCGGTGAACGCCGCTTGCGGATGAGCTTCGGTGTCACCCGAAGTCGATGCTTCAGCGAACGCCGGAAGGCGGTTCTCGCCAGCTAAGAATCCACTCCAGATGGCAAGTGCCGGATGGGCGGCGTCGGCGGCGTCGGCGGTCCGACGTTCCTGCGCGCTGAAATCAACGTAGCTTCCCGTCGCTGGCAGCGGATGGGTGAATGGCGTCGCCGACGCTTGTGCGCGACCGTGGTCGCGGGCCGATCGATACAGCGTGATCAACTCGTGTTGCGCCATGATCAGCGAGTACCCGTCGAGTAGCGAATGGTCGGCGGCGAACAGCAGGGTGAACGAGTCTTCGCGAGCGACGGTGGCAAACGTGTAGGCAGGCCAGCGGGTCGGTGCGGTCGCACGGTCAAACGATCCGGCGATTTGCTCAATCAACAGGGTCGGTTCCGAGTACCAGCCGATGCGCCCCATCTTTAGCTTGATCGCGCCAGCGGGGACGCTCACTCGATGCAGCCCCGCGCCGGTACCGCCTTCGCCGCGGATGATGACATGGCTGCGCAGAACCTCATGGCGGTCAATCCAGGCGACGAGCGCCGCCCGAATCGCGGGCACCGACATCGGTTCGACGAACTCGATGATGAGTCCCAACCATGACTCACGGCCACCTTCGGTACCCGTCTCGCGCTGGTGCGCGAGGGCTCCGCGAAGGTGGCTCTCGTGGTTGTGCGACGTCAGTCGAGAGTCGGTCACCCAGTGATCGCGTGGTGGGGCGACCGGAGTCCACTCAACGAGTGCGCCGGGATCGACGGTGTCCTCGAGGATCTGGATGAATCGCACTCGGATCGCCTCCTAACCGGCGGCAGTCCGAGCGACCTGCCCCTTAATTCGTGCCAGCATTCCGGCCATGCCGTTGAGTCGCAACGGGCTCACAACCGCGGAAAGCCCGAGGTCGTAGTAAAAGTCGTTGGGGACCGCCTCGATGACGTCCGCGCTTTGGCCGTCGAGGCCCTCGTGCAGGATCGCCGCAAATCCTCGCGTCGTCGGCGATTCCCGCGGCGCGCTGAAGTACACCCGCACCGCACCGCGATCGGACGCATCGACCGATAGGAACACCGGGGACTGGCATTCCGGCACGGGTTCCATCGCGTCCTCGTGGAGATGTTCGGGGAGGTCCGGGAGATCGTTGGCGAACTCCAGCAGCAGAGTCACCTTGTCCGAGTCGGCGAGGGCGGCAAAGTCGTCGACGATCTCTGTCAACTTATCTGGAAGCGACACCGGTTACGCCCGACTTGGCGCGTCACCCGGCTCTTCGCCGACGACGATCGGAACGCGTACTCGGTTACCCCACTCGGTCCACGAACCGTCATAGTTGCGCACCTTTGTAAAGCCGAGCAGATGGGTCAGGACAAACCACGTATGGCTGGACCGTTCGCCGATGCGGCAGTAGGCGATCGTCGGCGTCGCCGGGTCGAAACTGCCGTAGATCTCGTCGAGTTCGGCACGCGTGCGGAAACGACTATCGGGTGCCGCAGCCTTAGCCCACGGAATCGACACCGCGGTAGGAATGTGTCCGCCGCGAAGCGCACCTTCCTGCGGGTAATCCGGCATATGGGTGCGTTCGCCGGTGTACTCCTGCGGCGACCGAACATCGATAAGCGGTTGGCTCCCAAGTGATTCCACCACCTGGTCGGCATATGCGCGGATTATGGAATCGTCGCGCTCGACGACCGGGTAGTCAGTGCGCGGGTACTCGGGGACGTCGAAGGACATGTCCCGATCCTCGGCGACCCACGCGTCGCGACCACCGTCGAGGAGGCGGACATCGGGATGACCAAACAGGGTGAACACCCATAGGGCGTACGCCGCCCACCAATTCGACTTGTCGCCGTAAATGACGACGGTGTCGTCGCGGCTGATGCCCTTGCTGCTCATCAGTTCGGCAAATTTCGCGCCGTCGATGTAGTCGCGGGTCACCGGGTCGTTCAGATGGAGATGCCAGTCGACCTTCTGGGCCGTGGGGATATGGCCGATGTCGTAGAGAAGGACGTCCTCGTCGGACTCGATAATCTTGAGTCCGGGAGTGCCGATGTTGCCCGACAGCCACTGCGTCGTGACGAGACGTTCCGGATGGGCGAAGTCGGCAAAGCCCGGGTTCGGGTCGGTTGGGACGGGCACGGATGTCTCCCACATCTGCTCAGTGAAACTAACGGGGCACGTAACTGTTTCCAGCATACGCAGGGATCGTCCGAGCAGCGTGCGCTGACGTGGTCGTCGATGGTCTCAGAAGCTCGCTGTTTCAGAAGCCACCTGTTCTCATAGGCCCGCCGCGAAGCGACGCATTCGTTCGGTAAACACGTCGAAGTAGCGAGCCGTGCTGGCCTTCGCTTGCTCGGTGTCGGGAATCTGGGCGGCGAGGTCGACGCCGGTCTCGTATCGATTCACCCACATGTTCGCGTTACGGGTCGGCCCAAGCCCGGCAAAGGCCTCTGCCGCACGCATCGCCGGATCGTCGCGGTTCGGCATTCGACGGAAATCGATGGTCGACACCATCTGTGGCGCACCGGCTTCCGCGTGGTAGCGACCTTCGGCGGCGAGGATGCCCAATGCCGCGTGCACCGGGAGAGTCGACAACTCGCGTGCTCGACGGACCGCCGACGCGGCGGTGTGGACCAATTCATCGATGGGACCGTCGGGATCGTGAGTAAAGGCGATAGGCGCGAAATTGCACAGCCATCCCTGCGTGTGAGCCTGTTCTGGCGTGCGCGTCGCTAACACGGTCGCGGTGAAATACGATGTGCGGCCGGTCAACTCATATTCAGTGGCCGCGAGGCTGGCGTACACAACCGCGGTGAAACTCACGCCGAACGAATCGGCAATCCGGTCACATTGCTCGGCTTGGGCCGCGGTCAGTATCTCGCGATTGACGCGGGTTGCCCGCACCGGCTCGTCGTCGGCCAGACCGAGATCGAGCGGGAAACGCGGTACAACGCCATCGGTCGCCGCGAACAGTTCGCGCCATACGTCGATGCGTGGGTCGTCGGCTGATACAGACGCGGCCGCGGCTTGTTCGGCGGCAACGAAGTCAAGGAAGCTGGCCGCGACGGGAAGGTCGGCATCGGTGCCTCCGCGGTGGTGGCGGTACAGGGTCACCATCTCATCGATCGCCAACATCTGCGAATAGCCGTCGCTGTGCGAATGGTCGGACCCGAAATACAGCGCGAACCCGTCACCGCTATCGGCCGCACCAAACGTGAAGCCGGGCATGAGGTCGTAGCCGGTCGACGTTTCGATGCGGTTGACGATGTAGTCGACGAGGTCATGACCGATTCGTGCGTCCCCGACGTCGGTGGTGGTGAACTCGATCGCTTCCGGTGGGACCAGGTGGCGTACCGGACCGTCGTCGGAAAGCGTGAAGTAGCAACGTAATTCGTCGTGGCGTCGTACAAAGTCAGTGAGCGCGGCGGCCATCGTGTTGCGGTCGAGCGGCTCGGGTACCCACGTCACTACGCCGGTCACGGCAGTGTTGCGAGTGGCGACGTCGGCGGGTTCGGCCGCTTGCTTAGCCGCGGCGGCGACGATGTGATCGAAC
>QIRE01000173.1_pt1 | contig 15331 bp, 9 predicted proteins | sample 2940141 | NCBI WGS metagenome assembly QIRE01 (sample SAMN09273532, study PRJNA473421) | Gut metagenome, whole genome shotgun sequencing project. | isolation source: gut tissue | host: Folsomia candida VU population | place: Netherlands: Amsterdam | collected 2016-03-06
ATCTCTGATGGCGAGATTGTCTGGTGGACAAGATATTTCGATCGGCATTCCGGTAGCGGGTCGGGGCCAGGCCGAAATCGAGCGGCTCGTCGGTATGTTCGTCAACACCTTGGTATTGCGCACCCAAGTCGAGTCATCAGCGACGTTCGACGAACTGGTGGCTCACGCGGCCGAGATCGATATGGATGCATTGGCTCATGCCGACGTGCCGTTCGAGAACGTCGTCGAAGCGTTGAATCCGGTGCGGTCAGAGTCGTTCGCACCTCTGACGCAGGTGTTCTTCACCTTCGAGCAGAACGCACCCGCCGAAGTCGATGCGGGTCCACTGCGGATTTCCGCTGTCGATGCCGGCACCCCCGCCGCCAAGGTCGACCTCAATTTCGTTGTGGCGACAGATAGTTCGACCGGTGGTTATGCGGGCCAGTTGATCTACGCGACCGACCTGTTCGACGCATCGACCGCGCAGGCCACGGTGGATCGCTTGGTTGGTCTGATCGGCGGACTGATCGGCGCACCTGATCGGGCCGTCGGGGACCAGGTGATCCTGACTGCTGCCGAGCGCGCCGCGGTACTTGCCTTGCCCGCACCGGTCGTGGCAACGCCGCGTTCGGCATCGGATCTGGTCACGGTCTTCAACAACGTCGCGGCGCGCTACTTCGATCGGCCGTCGGTACGGGCGAATGGTGCTCAACTGAGTTACCGAGATCTCGCCCGACAGTCGGATGCGTTCGCCCGCAGGCTGATTGCCTCGGGTGTTGTGGCCGGTGACCTAGTCGGCGTCGCGACAGCGCGAAGCGTCGACCTGGCCGTTGTCATCCTTGGCGTCCTGAAGTCGGGTGCCGCCTATCTGCCGCTGGATACGACCAACCCGGCCGAGCGACTGCGTTTCATCGTCGGCGACGCCGCACCGCGCGTGGTCGTTGTGGACGAGACCTCGGCGGATCTCGAGGTTTGGTCGGATCTGCCGGACGGAACGGCACTGCTTCGCGTTGACGACGCCGCTTCGGCATCGATCAGCGATCTCGAACCCGTTACCGTGCAACCGGACTCGCGCGCATATGTCATCTACACGTCGGGATCGACGGGCCGTCCGAAGGGCGTTGAGGTTACTCACCGCGACGTGCTGACGCTGCTGGATACGGCGGACGACGATTTCGACTTCGGGCCCTCCGACGTCTGGACGATGTTCCATTCGTACGCATTCGACTTCTCCGTGTGGGAACTGTGGGGCCCGCTGTGCAGCGGTGGGTCGGTGGTCATCGTGGATCGGGATATCGCTCGTTCGCCGGACGACTTCCTGACTTTGCTTGCGACCGAGCGTGTCACGGTGCTGAACCAGACGCCGTCGGCGTTCTACCAATTGGCTGCCGCGCGACGACGCAGTGATGCCGCACTGTCGTTGCGCTACATCGTGTTTGGTGGTGAAGAACTCAGCTTCGAGCAGGTTCGACGTTGGTTCGATGACTACCCCTCGGATCCCGCCGTCTTAGTGAACATGTACGGCATCACCGAGACCACGGTGCACGTCAGCTTCCGGCCACTCGATTCCGCCACGGTGTCTGCCGCGGATGCCAGCTTTATCGGGCGTCCGCTCGCGTCGCTGGCCATCCATATCCTTGACGATCGGCTGCAGCCGGTACCAGAGGGTGTTGTGGGTGAAATGTACGTCGCCGGTGGACAATTGGCGCAGGGCTACCTGCGGCGCGCGGAGCTCACCGCAACGCGGTTTGTCGCGAATCCGTTCGACGACGCTGGCTCGCGTCTGTACCGAACCGGCGACCTCGCTCGCCGCGTCGCGGGCGACATTGAGTACCTCAGCCGCGGCGACTCCCAGATTCAGCTGCGCGGCTACCGTATCGAGTTCGGTGAAATCGAAAACGCGCTGCTGGCCGTCGACGGTGTGAGCCAGTCCGCCGCTGCGGTTGTCGACGCGGGAGCCCGCGGTGAGCAACTTGTCGGATACGTTGTGACCGAAGCTGATTCGCTTGATCGACAGTCGGTCCGCGACACCGTCGGCCGGTATGTCCCGGGCTACATGATTCCGGACGTCGTGGTGCCGGTGCCTGCGCTGCCGCTGACCGCGAACGGCAAGCTGGATCGGCGTGCACTACCAACGCCGGACTGGGATCTGACCGCCACCGCCGTCGCCCTCGACGGTCCGCGCGAAGAAATCATCGCCGCCGTGTTCGCTGATGTTCTCGGCATCGACGCGGTGGGAGCCACCGATAGCTTCTTCGATATCGGCGGCAATTCGCTATCGGCAACCCGCGTCACAGCGCGAATCAGCGAGGCACTCGGCGTCGACTGCTCCGTTCGCGACCTCTTCGACGCTCCGACGGTCCGCGAACTGGCCGCGCGCGTCGACGGATCGTCGCGTGCCCTGGTACCGCTTAAGGCTGGACCGCGCCCGCCTCAGATTCCATTGGCCTATGCGCAGCAACGACTCTGGTTCCTCAATCAGTTCGACGTCGGCTCCGCGGCCTACAACGTGCCGATTGCGCTGCGCTTGACCGGACCGCTCGACGCCGACGCGCTGCGCGGCGCCGTCAATGACGTCGTCGCACGTCATGAAAGCTTGCGCACCACGTTCCCCGAATCCGATGGCGTGCCCTATCAACACATCGTTGGTGTTGACGACGCTGCCGAACAATTTGATTGGTATGAGCCAGATACCGTCGATCAGGCGATGGCGGTCGTGTCGCGTGGTTTCGATGTGACAACCGATCTACCGTTGCGTGGTCGTCTTGTCTCGCTCGGCGCCGACGAACACGTCGTCGTCCTCGTGATGCATCACATCGCCGGTGACGCGGAGTCCATGCCGGTATTGGCCCGGGACCTGATTGCCAACTACACCCTGCGTGCGCAGGGGAGTGCGGACGTGTTGCCCCCGCTTGATATTCAGTACGCCGACTACGCGCTGTGGCAGCGTCGGGCGCTCGGTGACGTCGAAGATCCGGAATCGGTGCTCGCGCAACAGGTTGCGTACTGGCGCACCGAACTGGCTGGGGCCCCCGACGTCATTGATCTCCCGATGGATCGTCAGCGCCCGGCGGTCGCCGACCTCGCGGGTGACACGGTGACCGTCAACTTTGGTACCGAATTGTCGGGCAAGATCGCCGCGTTTGCGCGGGCCAACGGCGCTACCAATTTCATGGTTGCCCACGCGGCTCTGGCGTCAACCGTCGCACGCCTGGCGGCGACCGATGACGTCGTGGTGGGCGCCGCGGTCGCCGGTCGTGGTCGAGCCGAGCTCGACGCGTTGGTCGGTATGTTTGTGAACACGGTGGTGCTGCGTTCCGAACATGACCCGGGTGCGACTGCCACCGAGCTCATCGATGCGATTCGGCGCACCGACTTGGCCGCGTTCAGCCATGCTGACGTGCCGTTCGAGTCGCTGGTGGAAACCCTCGCGCCGCAACGCTCGACGTCGCACGCGCCGGTGTACCAGATTGGTATCAACTACCTGGCCGGGACGGCTGGGGCGGATGCTGCCGCGCAGGCCGGGTCGTTGTCGATTGAGCCGCTCGGCGTCGACGTCGCTCAGGCGAAGGTCGATCTGCTCGCCGCGTTCAGCGAGGTAAACGACGAGGGCATCGATATCGCCGTCGAAATCACCTATGCGACGGCATTGTTCGACCGCGGCACCATCGAACGCTTTGGTGCCGTCCTCGTTCGGATTCTGACCGCGATGGTCGATGAGCCGACCCGCCCGCTTGGCGATGTGGCATTGCTCGACGCCGCCGAGGCTGCCCGGCTCGCGCCGGTGTGGGGACCTGGACGCGACCGAGTAGCGCAGACTCTGCCGGAGATTCTGGCCGGGGTGTCGGTTGACGATGACGCGACCGCGGTCATCGAAGGGGACCGCGAACTGTCGTATGCACAGTTCAATGCGTTGACCAATTCGCTTGCGCGCGAGCTGATTAGTCGGGGCGCCGGACCGGAGACGGTCATCGCGGTCGGTATGCGTCGATCGTTGCAGGCGGTCATCAGTATCTGGTCGATCCTGAAAGCCGGAGCGGCGTACGTGCCGATCGATCCGACGCTGCCGGTCGAACGTGTCGAGCACATGACCCGTGACTCGGGTGCAATCTTTGGCCTCACCAGCGTCGAACATCGCGATAGCTACGCTTCGACGTCGGCTCAGTGGCTAACGATCGATTTGCTCGATGACGCCAGCTCGACCGATGCAGCCTCGGTTGACCTCAACGTCGGTGCGCTGCAACGTCATTCGCCGGCGTCCGTGGCGGAGAATGAGTTGAACGGCCCACTGGGCGTCGATCATCGGGCCTATCTCGTTTACACCTCGGGATCGACCGGCCTACCCAAGGCCGTGTCGGTGACACATCGCGGCATCGCGAATCTACTTGAGCAGCAACGTGTCTGGACGTCGGACTCGCCCGATACGAGGGTGCTGCACGTGGCCGTCCTGAGCTTCGACGGCGCCTTCTTCGAGTTGTTGGCGGCGTTCGGCACTGGACGAGCACTGGTTGTCGCGCCCGCCGACGTCTACGCGGGTGCCGAACTCGTCGAGTTGATTGAACGGCATCACGTCACCGCCGCCGTGATCACGCCAGCGGTCCTAGCAACCATGGATCCGGCACGTGCGGGGTCGCTACGAAGTCTCGGAACGGCTGGCGAGGCGTGCCCGCCAGAGGTCGTCGCACGCTGGGCGCCGGGGCGAGCGATGTTCAACGGATACGGACCGACGGAGGCGACGGTGTCGGCGACCGGTGCCGACCTGCGCGTTGGCGAGCCGGTCCGAATCGGCAGTCCCGTGGACGGTGTCAGCGTCGTTGTCCTCGATCAGCGGTTGCTGCCGGTGCCCGTCGGCGTCGTTGGAGAGCTTTATCTCGGCGGTGCCAAGTTGGCGCGTGGCTACGAACATCAACGCGGGCTTACGGCGAACCGGTTTATCGCCAACCCATTCGGAGAGGGCGGTTCGCGGCTCTACCGAACCGGCGACCTGGTTCGCTGGACCGCAACACCCGATGGCGGTCTTGGAGAACTCGAATTTGTTGGCCGGTCCGACTTTCAGGTCAAGATCAACGGTCAGCGCGTCGAACTCGGTGAGATTGACGCCGCGTTGGTCGACCAATCGAGTGTCACCGCTGCGATCACGCTTGGAGTCCGCGACCACAACGGCAACCAGCGGTTGGTCAGCTACGTCGTCGGTGACGGTCAGCCCGACGTCGAGCAGCTTCGTTCAGCGTTGGCGTTGCGACTGCCGACGTACATGGTGCCAACCGCGATCGTCGGACTGGATGAGCTGCCCCTGACGACCGTCGGCAAGGTGGATCGCAAACGACTACCGGAGCCAGAGTTTGCCGACGACGTCGTCGAGTATGTGGAGCCGACTACGGATTCCGAGCGCATCGCCGCCGAGGCGTTTGCCGACGTCCTCGGTGTCGATCGGGTCAGCGTCACGCAAAGCTTCTTCGACGCCGGTGGCAACTCGCTGTCGGCCACGAGGGTTGTCGCGCAGCTGCGTCAACGCACCGACCACGAGATCGAGCTCGCGTGGCTGTTCTCCGATCCGACTCCGCGCGCGATTGCCGCCCGGATCGAGTCGGGCGACACGGGAGTGGTCAGCGACGTCCTCATCACCCTGCGGGCCGACGGATCTAAGGCTCCGCTGTTCTGTATTCACCCGGCAGGTGGCCTGGCGTGGTTCTATGGCGCGTTTGCTCCACACCTCGCCGACCGGCCGATCTATGGCCTCCAGGATCCGCACGTGGTCACCGGTGAGCCGAGTGCCGAATCGGTCGAAGAATTGGCGGCGCGCTACATCGATGAGCTGCGACGAATCGATCCGGTTGGCCCGTACAACATCCTCGGCTGGTCGATCGGCGGCAGCATCGCCCACGCCATGGCCGTCGCGTTGCAGCGCGATGGTCATCAGGTCGCGTTCCTCGGCCTGATGGATGCGCAGGTCGGCATTGCTCCCGGCGCTCAGGACGCGGCCGTGGAGGCTGCCGACGACCCCGACACTGTCGGTGACATTCTTGGCGGCTGGCGTGACCTGTTCTCGCTCGGCGACGACGTGAGCGCGCAGACACCCGAAGAGGTAGCGGCGATAGTTCAGGAGCAGATCGCGAGTATGGGCCTGCTCACAGCGGACCAGGTCGAACGCATCATGGACAGCTTCGGCACGGCCGCCGACATCGGCGAAAAATACGAGCCACGCAGGTTCTTTGGCAACGCGCAGGTATTCACCGCGACGGCCGACAAGGCCACGCCGGAGTTCGTCGCGGCAAGTTGGTCTCCCTACGTGTCGGGCGCGATCGCTAACGTGAACGTCGACACTCACCATTTGGGGATGGCCGACGCGCAGGCGCTCGCAGTAATTGGTCCGGTACTTGAGGCCGCACTAGATACGGCCGACGACCGTGTTGCTCAACCGAACATCGTGAAATCCAAGAAGCCGGAATAGTCCGGGAACCAACCGAGAGGACGATGACACCATGACAAACCCATTCGACGACGAGAACGGTCGCTTCTTTGTGCTGGTCAACAAGGAGAACCAGCACTCGCTGTGGCCAACCTTCGCGGACATTCCCGAAGGATGGACCAAGGTGTTCGGTGAAGACAGCCGCGAAGCATGTTTGGCCTACGTCGAGGAGAATTGGACCGACCTGCGCCCGCAGAGTCTGATTGATGCAATGGCAGCCGATTCTGCGGCGCGCGGGGAGAACCCGACGAGCTAGAAGTCGGGCTAGTTCCCTCGTGCAATACCAGACTCACGAGGAACTTGAGTCACACGCACAACGTAAGTATGATGTGAGTTAGCTCACAAAACGAAGAATTTCATTCCTTAAAGGGGCGATGTACTTCGCACCGCCAGGGAATCCGTGGCAAACTAATGACATTCGAGATCATTCGGATGTACGACAGGACGACGGCCATCGGGCAGCCGCCAAGCCGGAGGGTGAACCAATGAACCAGCTTATGGATCACATCGCGCAGCGCGCAGATGTCACGCCGTCGCTGACTGCTGTGCGTCATAGCGGCGAAGCCGTGTCTTTTGGTCGCCTCGATAGTGCTATCGCGGACTACTCCAGCGTCGTTACTAATCGCGGTATGAGTGAGGGTTCGGCTGTAGTTGCTGGCCTACTGAACTCGCTGCCCTCGGTGGCTAAGCTGTCGGCCGAGCAAATCGGTGAGGCAATGTCGGACATGCTGACCTGGCTCTCGCGCGACCTTCCGGCAGCTGCGCCTGGCCGACTCCGCGCCGTCGGATAGTCTCCACGCAACGTCAAACCGGCGGCCCTCGACTTCACTGTCGGGGCCGCCGTTTTTGTTCGGCCAGAACTGAAACGTTAGGTGCGCGCGAAGCGATAAGCACCGATACGGGGACAACGACGACCGTTAAGGCATACCGTGGCGAACCGAATCGATTCTGAGATTGCTGGCCCACGCTCCACCTATCGGTGGAAGCTGCTTGAACTGGACCTTTCCGCGTTGGAAGCGGATCCCAGTGTCGTTGAGTTGCGCCGTTGGCTCGATGAGTATCTCGTTCGGCCGCACCCCGACCTTGGGCGCAACGGCCCGGTGTGTCCGTTCGCGCGTCGATCGCTGCATTCGGCACACTTCTGGTGTGGTGTTGTCGACGAGCACGCAGATCTCACCGACGCCGCGCTTGACGACATCATCGCCGATGTCTTCGACGGATTTTCGCACGTCATTGATGAGCACGGCCGTGCTGACGCCCCCGCGATTGTGACTCTGTTTCCCGGGCTCGACGACTACGAGCCTCTGGTACGAGCTCACCATCGCAACAAGTCGACGTTTGTTTCCAACGGTTTCATGCTCGGCGAGTTTTACCCCGGATGCCCGCAGATCGGATTGTGGAGCGCAGAGTTCAGCGCGCTTCAAGCGCCGATTCCGATGCTGGTGGCTCGGCCGATGGCATCGTCGGACTTTCCATTTCTCGTGGGGAATCCGACGTGGCTGGAGTCCTACTTCGCGCAGTTCGCGCCGGGACTGCCGGTAAAGTTGCGTGAAACGATGGCGACCCTCCTCGCCCAGCGCTACGACGATTCGACGGCCATTACGTCCATGCGGATGCATCAGGTCGGCGAATACACGCTCTGACGCCAGGTTCTAACTCAGTGACCTAGCGCAGTGTCGCCGCGTCGACGTATTCCGGGTACCTGGCCGTGACGCCAAACCCCGACGATGTTCCGCGAATCCGACGCCCGATCCACGGTAGGAGGAATTTGCCGGCCCAGATGACGTCATCGGCTCGACGCCGCGCAAAGTTGCGCCGGCCTGCCTGACCTAGCGCGGGCTTGGACAAACCGTGATCGACGCCTAGGACGTCGAGTACCTCGACGGCCATGCGTTGGTGCCCCGCAGCGCTGAGATGGATGCGATCCCACGACCACATCCGCGGATCGTCGAATCCGTCGAAGCTGTAGAAGTCAACGAGAGTTGCGCCGTGTTCTGCGGCCATCGCGCGGATAGCGCGGGTGTATGCGAGCTTGCGCTCTTCCAACTGCTCAAGCGCCGAGAATGCCGACCGGCTCGGCATTGTGAAGACCACGAGGTGCGCGTTGGTCTCGCCGAGCCGAGTGAGGAGTGCGTCGTAGCGCTCGATGGTGGCGTCGACGTCGAATCCGGGGCGAAGCATGTCGTTGCCGCCCGCGGAGATGGTGATGAGATCCGGGTTGAGATCGAGCGCCTTCGCAAGCTGGGTGTCGACGATCTGGTCGAGGAGCCAGCCGCGAATCGCCAGGTTGGAGTACTCGACCTGGCGTGACGCACTCAACCCTTCTGCCACGCGGTCAGCCCATCCGCGGAGGCCGTTAGGGCGGTCGGGGGCGTCGTCGCCCACTCCTTCGGTGAACGAGTCGCCCAACGCGACGTAACGGTAGGGGGTGGTCATGGGTGACATGGTAGTAGCGAGTCGAAACGCAGCCTGGTCCGCCATCAATGCCAGACTGAGAGCTATGGCAGCCATTCCGACAGTCATTGTTCGCGGTGACGGGCCGTCCGTACCGGTTAATGCCAAACCCGGTGTCGGATTCACGTCCACCCGACCCCTGCACTACGACTTCACCGAATCCGCTCGCACACGCGTTGTCGCGGTCCTCGACGACACCGGGATTGAGGGCCGCGTCGTCGGTCCCCGCGACGCGTTTTCCTATGTCCTGCACCCGGTTTTCGACGCCTCCGAGCCCGACGTCCGCGACGCCTACGCCGCGACGTCGGTCTGCGTTGACCTGGTCTTTGACGATGGTTCGCTGCTGTCGACGTCGCGGGTCGTCGACCAGCACGGTGTGCCGCCGACTCCGGTGACGCAGTATCAGTCGCAGACGATCAGCGTTGACCAGTGGACCCGAAAGTCGTTTGCGCTTACCGAGTTTGTCGGCCGTACGATTACTCGCGTCGAATTTCTCGCGGTAGTCCCACCGTTCCTGGACGAATCTGACCGTCCCCGCCGGATTCTTGGGTACCTCGACACGATCCGAGTTTCACCGCTCACGCCGACGCCGTCGGATCCGATCGATCACGTCCGGACGACTCGCGGAACTCAATCGTCGGATCGGTTCTCCCGCGGCAACAATGCGCCGTTGGTGTCCGGTGGCCCTCATCCGTTTGTGTTCGGTCTGCCCATGACCGACGGCGGTAATCGGGGCTGGCCCTACTCGTATCACGAAGCGTCGAGGGTGGACGGCGACCGAATCAGGCCGTACCTCCAGTCCTTCGCGACGTCGCACATTCCATCGCCCTGGATGGGAGATCGCGGTGTGTTCCAGTTCTTTCCGAGTCCGCTGGCACATCCCGACCCCGACCGTGACGTGCGCGCTCTCGCCTTTAGTCACGACGACGAGTACGACCGACCGCACCTGTACCGGGTCACCCTCGACGCCGGTGACCACGGATCGATCGAGGCCGAATTGACCGGCGGAACACATTCGGTCTGGCTGCGAGCCACATTTCCCGGCGACGTCGGGTCCATCATCTTTGACCAGTTCGGCGGCGACGGCTCACTGTCGTTGAGCGACAGGGCAATTACCGGCTACGTCGACGGCCCCGGCGGCCTGGTTCGGGTACCGCGCATGTACGTCTACGTCGAGTGTTCGGCCACAATCCTGGGGACCCATGACTTTCCGGACCATGAACGCGCACAGGTACTCGGTGCCGTTACCATCGAAGCGTCGGACGGGCCGGTCACGCTGGCGGTTGGGACGTCGTTCATCAGCGTCGAACAAGCGCGGCGAAACCTTGACTTCGACCGCGCCGGTGGAGGATTCGACGACGTGGCGGCTCGGGCCCGCGATAGCTGGTCTGCGGCGTTGAAGTCGCTCAACGTCGAGGGTGCAACCGCTGATCAGCTGACCACCCTGTACTCGTCGCTATACCGGGTCAACCTTTATCCCAATGCGGCGTCGGAAAACGTGGGTACCGACGCGGAACCTCGATGGCGATACGCTTCGCCGTTCGGCGATCCGGAAGTCCCCGACGGTCCCACACAGACGGGGCGGCGAATCATTGACGGTCAGCTGACCGTGACCGACGGGTTCTGGGATTCCTACCGAGCGTCGTGGCCGTTGCGGACGTTGTTGGCGCCCAAGGAAACCGCAGAGCTTCTCAATGGATTCGTCGAACACTATCGGGCGGGCGGCTGGGTGAGTCGATGGTCGGCGCCCGGGCCGGCCGACATCATGACGGGCACCTCAAGTGACGCCGTCTTCGCCGACGCCGCGATCGCCGGGCTCGCGGATGACGGCTTCGATATCTTCGATGCCTATGACTCGTGCCTTCGAAACGCAACCACGCCGTCGGACGATCCGCGGGTGGGGCGCAAGGGAATTCACCGTTCTCTGTTCACGGGCTACGCGGATACACAGACGCATGAAGGCATGAGTTGGACCGTCGACGCGGCGATCAACGACGCTGCCATCGCAGCCTTTTCCGAGCATCTCGCGCGGCTTTATCCGGTGCATGTTCGCCACGACGAGTTTGTCGAGAACGCTCGATGGTTCGGTGCGCGCGCAGCCAACTACTCGCTCATGTTTGACGGCGCGACAGGCTTCTTCCGCGGACGTGAATCGGACGGCGCGTGGCGGCGGGGCGACTTCGATCCACGCCGCTGGGGTATCGACTACACCGAAACCAATGCCTGGGGAACGACTTTCACCGCGCCGCACGACGGTTCCGGGCTTGCGTCGCTGCATGGTGGTCAGGCGAACTTTGAAGCCAAACTGGACGAGTTCTTCGCGTTACCCGAGACTGGCCGCGAAGAATGGCGGGGCGGCTATCCGGTGATCATCCATGAAATGCGCGAAGGTCGGGATACGCGGATGGGGATGTTGGCGCTATCGAATCAGCCCGCACATCACATCCCGTTCATGTACGCATTTGCCTCACGGCCAGCGAGTGCTGCCCACGCGAAAACCCAGCGCGTTATCACCGACGCTGTGCGGCGTCTGTTCCTGGGATCTGAAGTGGGACAAGGCTATCCGGGTGATGAAGACAATGGCGAAATGTCGGCGTGGTACCTGTGGGCGTCGTCGGGGCTCTATCCGTTGACCATCGGCAGCGGCCAGTACGTGCTATCCGCGCCGAGCTATCCGCGGATGTCGTGGACGTTGGAGAACGGTCGTCGAATCGACATCGTCGCGCCGCGCGCGGGTGGGCCCAACGCGTATGTGCAGGCGGTCCGCATCAACGGGGAACCGTGGAATGAGATCACGATAGATCGCGACCGCCTCACCGACGGTGCACGCATCGAATTCGACCTTGGACCGCAGCCGTCTCAGTGGGCTGTCGGATCGACGCCGCCGTCGATCACGCGCAAAGGCCAACTCCCGGTTGTTGTCGCGGATTTGACCACACCCGACGCCGCGGAGGCGAACGCGATTGGCGAATTGGATGCTCCCAGGGCGTTCGACGACGATTCGGCTACGTCGGGGGTAGTCGTCGGCCGGGGCGAGGTGATCGGTTGGCAGTTCGACGAGCCGACAACTGTTACGCACTACACCGCGACCGTCGGGGCGGCAGGATTTGTGGACTGGGACGTCGAAGTGTGTGACGCAGAAGGTGATTGGCGATCGCTTGGTTCAACGCGAGCCAAGTTCACCTGGGACCGTCAGACGCGGATTTTTGCCGTCGAGGGTCGGGGAGTGCTTGGCGTTCAGCTGCGCCCGAAGTCGTCGGTGCACGTGGTTCAGCTGGAACTGTTACGGCTGTAGTTACCCGAAGGCGTCGATCAGCCCGATTGTCAGGGCGAGAAATGGTGTGCCCACGATCGTCGTGGTGAGGCCGATCGCTATCGACGTCGCGGCTCGACCGGTTCCGCGATAGCGCTCCGACGAACTGACCTGCGCCACACCTGCGATACCGAGAATGACCGCGATGAACCCAACAATCGCTCCGGCTCCGCAGAGAAGGAGTAGCGGAATTGAGCTCAGCGCGGCGGCGTATGCCCAGGAGGTCAGCGGAGCGGTCTTCACCGGAACGTAAACCGGGACGTACGGCATCGCGACACCGAACGTGGGTCGAACTAGCGGCGCGGGCGCGATCGACGTCGGGATGATTGGTTCCGCGATAGGCAGCGGATCGGGGTGATCGAGATCCCAGTAGTCGCCAACCGATGGTAGTGGGTTGCTTCCCTGGACTTCGTTCCCTGGGACCTCATTTCCAGGAACATCGCTGTACGCGTAGGGCAGCGTCGATGGCCGAGTCGGCAGCCGAAGGGTGTCCGGCGAGGATTCGGGCATCACCAGACCCAGCGTACCCGGCTAAAACGGCCAAATCCCCCGGTGGAACGTTCCGCCGGGGGATTTGGGGGTAGAAATCAGGGTGTCAGTGGCCCGATGCCATCGAACCGAGCTGAGTCACCGCATCCGACGACAGCTTCCATGCATCCTTCACCGACACGTAGGTCAGTTTGATGTCGACCGGCTGCGGAGCGTGCGGGCTCTTTACCGACACGGTGGCGACCGCTTTGTCGGCGCCGTCGGCTTTCACGCTCTTCACGGTGAAGACTTCCGGGGTGTAGCCGGCCATCGATGCACCCTTGGCAAATGCCTGCAGGGCGAGCTTGGTGGCGGGACTGCTGGTATCAACGACGGCGTCGAGGTCAGCCGAGCGGGTGTCGGGATCGACGGCTTTGCGAAGGGTGGTCTGCGCATCGGCGACGGTGAGCGTCGATTCAGCCTGCGCGGAATCCTGACCGGTCACGACGGCGGGCGTGGTGCCGGTGACCGAACTGGGTTCTTCGCTGTTGGTGCATGCGGCGATTCCGAACACGGCCGCGCCAGCGATCATGGTCGCGGCGACAGACTTACGAAAATTCATTCCAACTCCTCATCGGTTGAGTAAGTCCAGCCTAATGTCTCGAATCGGGTGAGTTCAGGCGGGTCTACAGCGCCGGGAATTATTCGGACTTCGGTCCGGTTCCACTAGATAGTTCAGATTTGAGCAATCGTGACCAGGAGGCTCGACATGCAGTTCGGCATCTTCACCGTCGGTGACGTGACAACCGACCCCACTAACGGCACCACCCCGACCGAGAACGAGCGGATTAAGGCGACGATCGCGATCGCGAAGAAGGCCGAAGAGGTCGGTCTCGACGTCTTCGCGACGGGTGAGCACCACAATCCGCCGTTCATACCGTCGTCGCCGACTACGACACTCGCATATATCGCAGCCCAGACCGACAAGCTGCTGCTATCAACGTCGACGACGCTGATCACCACCAATGATCCGGTCAAGATCGCCGAGGACTACGCGACGTTGCAACACCTCGCCGACGGTCGCGTCGACCTGATGATGGGTCGCGGCAACACCGGCCCGGTGTATCCCTGGTTCGGCAAGGACATCCGGCAGGGAATCCCACTGGCCATCGAGAACTACGCGCTGCTTCGACGCCTGTGGACCGAGGATGTTGTTGATTGGGAGGGCAAGTTCCGTACCCCACTGACGTCGTTCACGGCTACGCCGAGACCGCTCGACGACGTGCCACCGTCCGTGTGGCACGGCTCGATCCGCTCACCGGAGATCGCCGAGCAAGCCGCCTTCTACGGCGACGGCTTCTTCGCGAACCACATCTTCTGGCCGAAGGAACACTTCCAGCAACTGATCAACTTCTATCGCGAGCGGTACGAACACTATGGTCACGACAAGGCGCATCAGGCGATCGTCGGACTCGGTGGACAGTTCTTCATCCGCAAGAATTCGCAGGATGCGGTGCGCGAGTTCCGCCCGTACTTCAACAATGCGCCGGTCTACGGTCATGGTCCGTCGCTGGAGCAGTTCACGTCGGAGACGCCGCTCACCGTCGGTAGCCCGCAGGAGTTCATCGACAAGACGCTCGGCTTTCGGGAGACATTCGGCGACTACCAGCGTCAGCTATTCCTCGTCGACCACGCGGGACTGCCGCTCAAGACGGTTCTTGAACAACTCGACGAGTTGGGCGAGGTGCTACCCGAGTTGCGCAAGGGATTCGCGCAGGGGCGTCCCGCCGACGTTCCCGACGCTCCGACGCACGCGTCGTTGCTGGCCGCACGTGACGCTGAGCAGGGCGTTGAGGTTCTCCGATGAGCCGTCTGGTTGTCGTCAACGCGGGCCTGTCCAACCCGTCGTCGACGCGACTACTGGCTGACCGACTGACCGCTGAATATGTTGCCGCACAGGGTGATCGGGTTGAGGTCGAAGTACTTGACCTGCGGGAGCTGGCCGGCGACATCGCCAACTCGATGTCGTCGGGGTTCGGCGTTGGAGCGATGTCGGCCGCGCTGGCAGCGGTGCATGACGCCGACGCGTTGATCGCTGCGACGCCGGTGTTCAACGCGTCCTACAGCGGGCTGTTCAAGTCGTTCTTCGATCTCGTCGACGTAGAGCAAATGTCGGGCAAGCCGGTGCTGATCGCCGCGACCGGCGGGAGTGCGCGACATTCTCTGGTCCTCGACCACGCCTTGCGCCCGATGTTCAGTTACCTGCGCGCCGTCGTAATGCCAACTGGGGTGTACGCGGCGTCGGAGGATTGGGCTGGCAGTACCGGCGACACGGCGATGCTCAGTGATCGGATTCGTCGAGCCGCGACCGAACTGGCGCGGGCCGTCGGAGGCGGGGTGACGGATTCCCGTACACCTGCGCCGGCCTCGTCTGCGGGGCGCGAGCGCGTCGTCGAAGCCGCTGGGATCAGCAACTTTGCCGCGTTGCTGAGCGGCGCGTAACCCCACCCCCTTCCCCCAAAACCGCCCGTGAGCGGGGCCTAATCCACCTATGGCGGTGTCAAGTGGTGAGTGCGTGGGTGAGGATTTGTTCGAGTTTGGCTGCGGGGGTGAGTCCGCCGAGGGTGGCGCGTGGTCGGATGTTGAGC
>QIRE01000174.1_pt1 | contig 15262 bp, 15 predicted proteins | sample 2940141 | NCBI WGS metagenome assembly QIRE01 (sample SAMN09273532, study PRJNA473421) | Gut metagenome, whole genome shotgun sequencing project. | isolation source: gut tissue | host: Folsomia candida VU population | place: Netherlands: Amsterdam | collected 2016-03-06
GGCCGCAGACGAGGCGCTGGACCCGCGCCCCTATGCGGAATTGCTGCGCAGCTGGTCCACGGACCACGCCGAATTCCAGTTCCTGCCGCGCAAGTTCAAGATCGCCATCACCGGCGCCGCCAATGACCGCGCGCTGATTGCCGCGCATGACATCGGCCTGCGCGTCGTGCAGAAGCACGGCAAGACCGGGTTCGAGGTCTGGGTCGGCGGTGGTCTGGGCCGCACGCCAATGCTGGGCAAGGTGATCCGCGACTTCCTGCCCGAAGAAGACCTGCTGCCCTATGTCGAGGCGATCATCGCCACCTATAACCTGTCGGGTCGCCGCGACAATAAATACAAGGCGCGCATCAAGATCACCGTCGCAGAACGCGGTCTGGATGTGTTCAAGGCCGAAACCGAAGAAGAATTCCTGAACCGCCGCCGCGACTTTCACGGCGCCGACACCGAGGCGCTGTCGGTTTTCCGCGACCGCTTTGCGGCGCCTTCGTTCCGCAACGCCCCGGTCGAGGGCTATGAGGCCGAGCGTCAGGCAAACCCCGCCTTCCGCAGCTGGACCGACACCAACCTGCACGCCCACAAGGTCGATGGCTATGCCAGCGTGATCGTGACCTTCAAGACGCATGGCGAAACTCCGGGCGATGCCAGCGCCGAACAGATGCGCCTGCTGGCCGATCTGGCGGAACAGTTCGGCCATGCCGATCTGCGCATCACCCATGATCAGAACGTTGTGCTGCCCCATGTCCACAAATCCGACCTGCCCGCCGTCTATCTGGCGCTGCGCGGGGCCGGGCTTGCCACCGCCAATGCCGGGCTGACCAGCGATATCATCTCCTGCCCCGGCATGGATTACTGCGCCCTTGCCACCGCACGGTCGATCCCCGTCGCGCAGGAACTGGCGACGCATTTCAAGGCGCAGGGGCTTGAGGATGAAATCGGCAAGCTGAACATCCGCATCTCGGGCTGCATCAATGCCTGCGGCCATCACCATCTGGGCCATATCGGCATCCTTGGGCTGGACCGTGCGGGCGTCGAAAACTATCAGATCACCCTGGGCGGCGATGGCTATGACATCCCGACCATCGGTGAACGCGCCGGCGCGGGCTTCCCCTATGATCAGGTCGTGCCTGCCATCGACCGCCTGTTGCGGGCCTATCTAGACGTGCGTCAGGACGCGTCGGAACGCTTTATCGACGCCTATCGCCGCCTCGGTCCCGCGCCCTTCAAGGCCGCGCTGTACCCCGAGCCTGCCCATGCTTGATGACACGCTGCAAGGCCGCGCGGTCCGGCTGAACGACCGCTATCGCCATCACGCCGCAACCGAGGTGTTGCGCCGTGCCGTCACCGACCCCGATCTGGGCCGGGTGGCGCTGGTGTCGTCCTTTGGGGCGGAATCGGTTGTGCTGCTGCATATGGTCAGCGTCGTGGCGCCCGGTCTGCCGGTGCTGTTCATCGACACCCAGATGCTGTTTCCCGAAACGCTGGAATATCAGCGTGAGGTGTCGGCAAAACTGGGCCTGACCAATGTGCAGGTGATCACCGCCAGCGATGAACAGGTTGCGCTGAACGACCCCGATGGCGCCCTGCATAAGACCGACGCCGACGCCTGCTGCAATTTCCGCAAGACGATCCCGCTGGAAAATGCGTTGTCGGGCTATGACGCGTGGATCACGGGCCGCAAGCGGTTCCAGAACAATGACCGCGCGGCGCTGGAATTCTTCGAACCCGAACCCCCGCTGCGCCTGCGGGTCAACCCGCTGGCCCATTGGAGGGCCGACGACGTGCAGGAATATCTGGCCGAAAACAATCTGCCGCGTCACCCGCTGATCGCCAAGGGCTATCCCTCGATCGGCTGCGCGCCCTGCACCTCGCCGGTCAAACCGGGCGAGGATCCCCGCGCCGGACGCTGGCGCGGGCAGGAAAAGACCGAATGCGGCATTCACTTCATTGGCGGCAAGATTGTCCGCGGAAAGGTTCCGGCATGACATCCCAGATCATCGTCCGCGACGACGGCTTTCATCCCCTGGTCGATGAGGCGCAGATCACGCTGGCCCCGGACACCAACCCGGCAGAACTGGCAGATCACCTGAACCTGACGCTGATCGCGGTCGATTTCCCCAGCTTTTCCGACGGGCGCGGCTTCACGCTGGCCCGCCGTCTGCGGGAACTGGGCTTTACCGGACGCCTGCGCGCCACCGGCCGGCTGATCGCGGATCAATACGCCATGGCCCGCCGCGTCGGCTTTGATGAGGTCGCCGTAGCCGAAGACATCGCCGCCCGTCAGCCGCAGGACCAATGGGTTGCCCGCGCCGACTGGAAAGCCTGGGATCACAGGTCGCAACTGGCTGGCTGATGCGGTCTTTCGTTTGGCCGCGCAAACACCTAAAACACTCAGGATTGATGACATGACACTGGATGTGCCCGTGGCCGACGCTGCTCAGACCCCCGCCAAGACCGTGACCAAGACCCTGCCCGACGCGCAGACCGTGACATCGGTCAAACACTGGAATGACCGCCTGTTTTCGTTCCGGGTGTCGCGCCCTGCCAGCCTGCGCTTTCGGTCGGGCGAGTTCGTGATGATCGGCCTGATGGGTGACAACGGCAAACCGCTGCTGCGCGCCTATTCCATCGCCTCGCCCAACTGGGATGAGGAATTGGAGTTCTATTCCATCAAGGTGCCGGATGGCCCGCTGACATCGAAACTGCAACATATCCAGCCGGGCGATGAAATCATCCTGCGCCCCAAACCCGTGGGCACGCTGGTTCTGGACGCGCTGCTGCCGGGCAAACGCCTGTGGTTTCTGGCCACCGGCACCGGCCTTGCCCCCTTCGCCAGCCTGATGCGCGACCCCGAATCCTATGAGCGCTATGATCAGATCATCATGATGCACACCTGCCGCACGGCGGATGAACTGAACTACGGTCGCGAACTGGTCGAAAACCTGCGCCATGATCCGCTGCTGGGCGAAATCTATGGCGAGGATTTTGCCAAGCGCCTGCTGTATTACCCCACGACAACGCGTGAAGAATCGCCGCTGATGGGCCGGATCACCGACAACATGACCTCGGGCAAGGTGTTCCAGGATCTTGGCCTGCCGCCGATGGACCCGGAAACCGACCGCGCCATGATCTGCGGCAGCCTGGCGTTCAACGTCGATGTCAAAGAGGTTCTCGAAGGGTTCGGCCTGCGCGAAGGCGCAAATTCCGATCCAAAGGAATTTGTCGTCGAAAAAGCCTTCGTCGGCGACGGCATCTAAGGGGCGCTGCCCCTCGCCGCCTGACGGCGGCTCACCCGGGGTATTTCTGCAAAGAAGATAGCTGCTTCTTCTTCACTTAAATATCCTCGGGGGGTCCGGGGGGCGAAGCGCCCCCGGCTTTGCCGATCAGTAGAACGCCTGCAATCCGGTGATCGCGCGACCGATGATCAGGGCGTGAACGTCATGCGTGCCCTCGTATGTGTTCACGGTTTCCAGATTGGCCATGTGTCGCATGATCTGGAATTCTTCTGAAATGCCATTGCCACCATGCATGTCACGCGCCCAACGCGCGATATCCAGCGCCTTGCCGCAATTGTTCCGCTTGATGATAGAGATCATTTCCGGCGCGGCTTTTGCATCATCCAGCAGACGGCCGACCTGAAGGCTGGCTTGCAGGCCCAAGCTGATTTCCGTCAACATGTTTGCCATTTTCAGCTGGTGCAATTGGGTCTGGGCCAGCGGTTTGCCGAACTGTTTGCGGTCAAGACCGTATTGGCGGGCTGCGGACAGGCAGAATTCGGCAGCACCCAGAACGCCCCAGCTGATCCCGTAACGGGCGCGGTTCAGACAGCCGAACGGGCCTTTCAGCCCCTCGACACCGGGCAGCAGCGCGTCCTCGCCGACCTCGACATCCTGCATCACGATTTCACCCGTGATCGACGCCCGCAGGCTTAGCTTGCCGCCGATCTTTGGCGCCGAAAGGCCCTTGGTGCCCTTGTCCAGCACAAAGCCGCGGATTTTACCGCCATGCGCATCGGATTTGGCCCAGACGACAAAGACATCCGCGATGGGGGAATTGCTGATCCACATCTTGGACCCGTTCAGCACATAGCCATTCGCCGTCTTTCTGGCGGTGGTTTTCATGCCAGCCGGATCGGATCCCGCGTCCGGTTCAGTCAGCCCGAAACAGCCGATCCATTCGCCCGATGCCAGCTTTGGCAGATATTTCAGCCGCTGTTCTTCCGATCCGTAGGCATAGATCGGATACATCACCAACGAGGATTGCACCGACATCATGCTGCGATAGCCGCTGTCCACACGCTCGACCTCGCGCGCGATCAGGCCATAGGCGACATAGGATGCGCCAAGGCCGCCGTATTCTTCGGGCACGGTGACGCCCAGCAGGCCCATCTCGCCCATTTCGCGAAAGATCGACGGGTCCGTCTCTTCATCCCGATAGGCGCCGATGATTCGCGGCTGCAAGCGATCCTGTGCATAGGCGCGCGCGGCATCGCGCAGCATCCGTTCGTCTTCGGTCAGCTGATCTTCCAGCCGGAACGGATCCTGCCAGTCGAACCGTCCCAAATCGGGTGCGTCCTTCGCCTTCAGCGTCGCCATCTGCGTCCTCCTTGCGGTTTGGCACGATCATTAAGCACCGGGGGCAAGGGTGGCAATCCGCCGATAACGTCGCGATCACGCGCTTTTCGGGAACGGGATGACCGGTTATCCGTTATTGATCCTGTCAGATCAATTCGATCTCGGGGGAAGGAGCCCCTCATGCGACAGTTCATTCACAACACAACGGCCATCGCCGCCTGCCTGTCCCTGCTTGCACCCGATTTCGCAGCCGCACAGATGGCGCGCCCCTCGGATCAGCCCACCCTGCATCTTGCACAGGCCCGGCAGTCCGAGGAAGAGCAGCCCCGCCGCAAGCGACAATCCGACGAGGCGCGCCAGGAACAGCGGCGCGAAAAGCGTCAGGAACAGCGGGCTGAACAGCGTCAGGAACGGCGCGAACAGCGGCAGGAATCCCGTCAGGAAGAACGCCGAGAGCAACGGCAGGAACGCCGGCAAGAGGCGCAGCAACAGCAGCGTCAGGAACAGCGCAAAGAGCGCCGCGAAGAACGTGAAAAGGCCGAAGCCAAGGCACAGCGTGACCGCGCCCGCGCGCTTGGCGACAATGCCAGCGAACGCAACGCGCTGCCACGCCCCGCCGAGCAGGCAAAGCCCCGCCCGGCCGAACGGCGGCAGGAACAGCGCGCCGAAGAGCGCCGTGAAAAACGCGCCGAGGAACGCCGCACCGAAGAGCGCCAGGAACAGCGGGCCCAGCAGCGCCGTGAACAGCGCGTTGAACAGCGCCGCGAAGAACGGGCCGAAGAACGACGCGATGAACGTGTCGAACAGCGGCGCGAACAGCGTCAGGAACGCCGCGACCGTCTTGATCGCAACGAACTGGAAGCCGCACTGGCCGAGCGTGAGCGTCGTGAGGAACGCCGCGACGACGCCCGGCTTGAAGGCGCGCGGTCGGACGCGGCCCGCAATCGTGCCGGACGGATGCCGGGGCTTGATGGGGTTCTGGCCAAGGAACTGGATCAGGGGTTGAATGAACGCGACCTGCGCTGTCTGTCCGGGGGCCGCGCGCCTTGCGGCGATGGCGACCGTCTGGTCACACCAGAAGGCGTCGTGGTCGAACGCAACAGCAATGGTCGCCTGCAACTTGCCCCGGCTGATTCGCAGATGTATCGGGTGACGCGCGATGGCGATATCGTTCGCCGCGCTGCCGAAGAAGGCCGTCGCGAAACCGAGGCGTCGCGTCAGGCCGCCCGCGAACGCGCCGCGCGGCGAGACTTTCAGGCGCTGCTTGACGATCGTCGGGGCACGCGCACGGAACGCCGCATCACCCGGGAAAACAGCCGCAGATCGTCCGATGATTTCTCGACCAGCCTTCGCGACGCGCTGGAACGGCGTGACCGCAAGGATAACGATGACAACGGCAGCGATCTGACCAAGGCGCTGTTGCTGGGTCTGGGTGCGGTTGCGGTCGGGTCGATGCTGAACAACAACCGTCAGGTCGCGCTAAGTTCGCCCGACCGCGTGGTTGTGACCCGCGCCGATGGCAGTCAGGAAATCATCAAGGATGAAACGGCGCTGCTGCGTCAGCCGGGATCGACCATCGCTACCGAAGAATTCGACGATGGGTCGACCCGGACCATCGTGACGCGCCCGGATGGCAGCCGTGTGGTGACCATCCGCGACGCCGATCTGCGGGTGCTGCGCCGGACGCTGGTGTCGGCGGATGGGCGCACCACGCGCCTGATCGACGACACGGCAGAGGTTGATCCGGTGGATGTCGCAACGCTGCCCGCGCCTGCGACCTATCCGGCCTATCAGACCAGCACCATGGATGACGCTGCGTTGCGCGACGCGCTTGCGCGCGAATCGGGCGTTGACCGCCGGTTCACCCTGGGCCAGATCCGCAACATCCCCGAGGTGCGGGCGCTGGTCCCGCCGATTGATATCGACGCCATCACCTTTGACACCGGGTCATCGTCGATCCGGTCGGAGCAGGCTGATCAGCTTGCGACATTGGGTGCCGTCATCCAGGACAGCATCGCCGACAACCCGCAGGAAATTTTCCTGATCGAGGGGCATACGGATAGTGTCGGATCTGACGCGGCCAATCTGGCCCTGTCGGACAGGCGGGCCGAATCGGTCGCGCTGGCGCTGTCTGAATACTACGACGTGCCGCCGGAAAATCTGGTCGTGCAGGGTTATGGCGAACAATATCTGCGCATCCGCGCCGATGGTGACATTCGTGAAAACCGCCGCGCCTCGGTCCGCAGGATCACCGATCTGCTGCAAACGGCCTCTGACTAAGGGTGCTGGCACACGAAAAAAGGCCCCGGCGCATTGCCGGGGCCTTTTGCATGGCTGGCCCGCGTTCAGATATGGCGCGGGAATTCGATCTTGGGGCAGCGATCCTGAACCACGGTCATGCCGCGCGCGCGCGCCGCAGCGGCGGCCGCATCATTGACGACACCAAGCTGCATCCAGACGGTGCGCAGGCCCGGCAGATGCTGCAACGCTTGATCCACCACGGGGCCAACGGCGTCCGAGCGGCGAAAGATATCGACCATATCCACGTTCAGCGTGTCAGGCAGATCGGCAAGGCTGGCATAGACGGTTTCGCCAAGAATCGTCTGGCCCGCATGACCCGGATTGACCGGGATGACGCGCATCCCCTGTGCCTGCAGATAACGTGCTACGCCCCAGCTTGGCCGCGCCTCGTTCGGGGACAGGCCAACCATCGCGATCACCTTCGTCTCGCGTGCGATACGCGAGATATCTTCATCATCTTCGGTAGAAATTTGCATCGCGGCCCTCCCTCCGCACCCGTCCATGCGGGCTACGGCACCCTTTCATAGAAAAGGCGCCCGGTCCAGAAATGGCCGGGCGCAAGTCGCGGAACGAGGGACAGTGATCTGAACATGACCGTTCCGTGGTCATGCCCTGAGATGTAAATGTGCATCACCGGGGTAAAGTTCCATCGCAATCGCGAAGTCGTGATTGTGTCGCGCCTGCCCGCAGCCGGTCGATTATTTCCGCGCGTCGGCCCATGCGGTTCGGGCACGTGACAGAACTTCGGTCGGCTGATCCATCAGGCGACGACGCGCAGCGTCAGACCGCAGCAGGTAAAGCCGCTGGCCGATCACCGCAAAAATTTCGGGATTGCCCTCGACCAGGCGCCCATCCGCCAGATTGACCGGGCAATAGCCGTTGAAGGCGGGGGCAAAGCGGCGGGGATCGGCCTCGAACCGGGCGCGGTTTTCCTCACTGACGAAATGCCAGACATGGCCTTTCCACATCGTCGCGATATCGCCCCGCCCCGCCATCGCGCGGCCATCGCTGAAATAGCCGACAGGATCACGGCCATCCATCGCCCATTCCTGTGCAAGCGCCGGGACAACCGACGCACAGGACAGCAGCAAGGCCAGCAGAGCGGATTTCATGGCAGGAATTTCAGGTTCATCCCCTCTAATTGGCAAACCGGGTCGCGATTCTCAATCCGACCCGCAGCATATAGCGGGGAAGTGATTAGCCCCGCGATGCTGCATACAGGCCCACCGCAGCCGCGTTCGACACGTTCAGCGACCCGAAATCCGCTGCAAACGGGATGCGCGCAACGTGATCGCAGGTGGTGCGGGTCAGCTCTCGCATCCCCGGCCCCTCGGCGCCCAGCACCAGACAGATCGCGCGGCCACGCAGCTTTTCCATCACCTGCGGCAACTCGGTGTCGCCGGTGCCGTCCAGCCCCACAAGGATGAACCCCATGCCTTTCAGCTGGTTCAGCGCCTCGGCCAGATTGGGGACGCGCAGATAGGGCTGACGTTCCAGCGCGCCCGATGCGGTCTTGGCCAGCGCCCCGGTTTCGGGCGCGGAATGACGCGCGGGGGCGATAACGGCGCGGGCGCCGAACACCTCTGCGGAACGCAGCACCGCGCCGATGTTGTGCGGATCCGTCACCCGGTCCAGCGCCACCAGCAGCGGCCGCGATTCGCCCGGCGCCTCGCGCAGCGCAACTTCGCTGAGGCTGCCCCATTTCAGCGGCTTCACCTCAAGCGCGGCGCCCTGATGGACGCTGTCGGGTGACAGCGGCACCTCTTTGCCAAAGACGCGCGGATCAACGATCTCGGGCGTCATGCCGTGCAATTCCCCCAGCCTGTCCAAGGCGTTGCGCGTCACGACCAGCCGCAGCTTGTCGCGTTGGGGGTTGCCCAAGGCGTCGCGAACCGCGTGCAGGCCGAACAGCCAGACGGTTTCGGCAGCGGCGGCACGGCGCGCGCGTTCCTTGTCGATCACCCAAGTGGGCTTTTTATGGGGTGCGGACTTATCGGCCATGGCAGGCTCCTTTCGCGTAACCCTCTTTGCCGCGTGGGGGTGGCATGGCGCAAGCCCCGGAAATCCGCTTGACGCCCTTGGACGGGGCCGCTAATGACCCCCCACGCCGAGGCGTTCGGCGGGCGACGTGCTGCAAGGTGCGGCAGCGGACTGTAACTCCGCCGAGGAGACTCATGCCTGGTTCGATTCCAGGGTCGCCCACCATTTCCCCATATCTCAGATGTTTCGGTGACAGCTTCGGCCATCCGATGACCTACGGCGGCTGTTAACCTCCCCTTAGAAATTTAGCCGAAATCTGAATACGAATTCAGATTGCCTGTGCTACGATCGCGTATCGGCATGGACCGGTGCTTCTGTGGTCAGATGTGTTTCCAAGACGGGATAAGGGCAGAACATGGCGCGGTTTCAGGCATATTACGCCGTTGACAGTTTTCTGATCGACCTGAACTTCTACTTGCGCCATTTTTACGACGATGTGTTTCTGGACAATGAATATTATGACATCGGCGGAAGGCCTTATCAGGATGTCTACATCATCAACGGTAATGATGGGTATGACGATCTGATCCTTGGCATCGGCGGTCGCAGCATCGGTTTCAATGCATCAGGGGACGTGAATCGCGGCACGATCAACGCCGCGACCGAAGAAACATATGACGGTCAGACGCTGTGGCTGGCCTATGGGTTTTCGGTGCCGGCCTACCGCTTTGGCGATGCGGCAGCGACCTATTCCAACGCCGACGATCGGTCCCTGTTCAGGCAGATGATGTCGGGGAACGACACCATCACCCTCAGCCGGTTTGACGATTGGTTCGAAGGCTGGGACGGGCATGACCGCATGTCTGGCGGGCGCGGGAATGACACGCTGTATGGCGACAGCGGCAATGACACCTTGCTGGGTGGCACCGGCAATGACCGTCTTTATGGCGGATCGGGCAACGACCGGCTTTGGGGTGATTCCGGCAACGACCTGCTGAAGGGGCTGACAGGAAATGACTATTTGCAGGGCGGGTCAGGACGCGACACGATCGAGGGTGGCGCCGGGCGCGACACGTTGAACGGGGGCACCGGCAACGACATCCTGCGCGGCGGCAGCGGCGCAGACATCTTTGTGTTCTATGATCGCAGCGGCGTTGACCGGATCGTGGACTTTACGCGGCAAGATCAGATCTATCTGGATTCCGACCTGTGGACCGGCAGGCTGACCGTGCGTGAGGTTTTTGACGATTACGCACGACACACCGCCAGCGGGTCTTTGATCCTCGATTTCGGTCAGGACGAGCTGCGCATCGACAGCAACGTCCGGCTTGCCGTGATCATCGCCAATACCGAAATCATCTAGGCCGCAACGCCCCTTATCGACGCGTCACCCGCGGGATGCGGGTGTCGCTGTAAACGGCGGCGGGGTGCGGTGGGTGGCCGTCGGTTCTGGCCCAGAAGCCTGTGCCGCCACGCCGCAGGAACAGCGGCAGGGCCAGCACCAGACCGGCGATAAAGCCGCCAGCATGTGCCCAATAGGCGACGCCGCCCTGATCGCCGGTCACGGTAAAGCCACCGAACAATTGCAGCCCGAACCAGATGCCCAGCACGACCCATGCAGGCAAGGTGAACACCTTGAAAAAGACGATAAAGATCGCGACGATATCGACGCGCGCGCGCGGGAACAGCAACAGATAGCCGCCCATCACGCCAGCAATCGCGCCTGATGCCCCCACCATCGGGATGGGCGACAGCGGCGCCGCGACGATCTGTGCCGCCGCCGCCGCCAGACCACAGGCAAGGTAAAAGACCAGAAAGCCGACATGGCCCATCTGTTCTTCCAGATTGTCGCCGAATATCCACAAAAACAGCATGTTGCCGATGATGTGCATGAAACCTGCGTGCAGGAACATATGCGTCACCAGCCCCCACAGCGCATCGCCATGCGTCACCGCACGCGCATAAAGCGCCAGCCGGTCGAATATCGCCATGCTGAACGAGCTGTCGCCCAGTGTCAGCAGGAACATCACCACATTCACCGCAATCAGCGCATAGGTGACATAGGGGGTACGCTGCGACGGGTTGTGATCGCGGATCGGAAACATGCCTTACACTCCGGTCTGGCGCAAAAGATGCAGACGCACGCGACCCTCGGCGTCGGTCAGCGAGACCTGTTCGCGGTCGGCGCCCGCGCGGGCGGTGACGACGGTGGACAGGGCGCTGCGGAACTGGGCCTCGGCCAATCTGTCGGCGGGGCGCGGGCAGGCGCGCGGTGTCACGGTCAGGCCCGACAGCGTCATCGCCCCACCCCATTGCGTCAACTGCGCGGCATAAAAGCTGCACGGCCCGGTGCCGTTGACGCGGCCACTGTCGGTGATTGTCATCGTCAGACCCATCGGCGCGGTCTTGCCGTCGATCCGGCTCACGGCGAAATCGCCGCCCGTGCGCAGCACGCCCACGGATCGCTGCCCCGCGTCCTGACAGCCAGCCAGCAGCAGAGTCAGCGCCGCAAGAAAGGGGATGGATCGCACGGGCCGCTCCTGCCGGTTGATGGCGCAGCATCGCCCGCCCGAACAGGCGGCGCAAGGTCCGATTATCCCCCTGTTCGCCTGCCGGGACGCGCGCTAGATTTGCAACAGCACCGTGATGGAGGTTCCCATGTCCAGCCTGACCGATCGCAAGAATGCCGCCATTTCCAAGGGCGTTGGCATGGCGACGCAGATCTATGCCGACCGCGCCGACAATGCCGAAATCTGGGACAAGGACGGCAACCGCTATATCGACTTTGCGGCCGGTATCGCGGTGGTCAATACCGGCCACCGCCACCCGCGCGTGATGCAAGCGGTGCGCGATCAGCTGGATCGGTTCACCCATACCTGCCATCAGGTCGTGCCCTATGAAAACTATGTGGCACTTGCCGAACGGCTGAACGCGCTGGTGCCGGGCGATTTTCCGAAAAAGACGATCTTTGCCACCACCGGCGCCGAGGCGGTCGAAAACGCCATCAAGATCGCGCGCCACTACACCAGGCGACCCGGCATCGTCAGCTTTGCCGGCGGCTTTCACGGGCGGACATTCATGGGCATGGCGCTGACTGGCAAGGTTCAGCCCTATAAAGCGGGCTTTGGGCCGATGATGCCGGATGTCTGGCACCTGCCCTTCCCGAACCCGCTGCACGGCGTCACGCCCGAAGATGCGCTGAAGGCGCTGGACCGGCTGTTCAAGGCCGACCTGCAACCCGAACGCGTCGCGGCCATCATCATCGAACCCGTCCAGGGCGAGGGCGGCTTTTATCAGGTGCCTGCGGCCTTCATGGAACAGCTGCGCGGCCTGTGTGACAAACACGCAATGCTGCTGATCGCGGATGAGGTGCAGACAGGCTTTGCCCGCACCGGCAAGCTGTTCGCGATGGACCATTACAGCGTCGCGGCCGACCTGACGACGATGGCCAAGGGCCTTGGCGGCGGCCTGCCGATCAGCGCCGTCACGGGCCGGGCCGATGTGATGGACAGCCCCAATCCCGGTGGTCTGGGCGGCACCTATGCGGGCAACCCACTGGGCGTTGCTGCCGCCCATGCCGTGCTGGATGTGATCGCGGACGAATACCTGTGCGACCGCGCCACCCGTCTGGGTCAGCGGCTGAAACAGCGCCTTGCGGCGGCGCGCGATCAGGTGCCCGAAATCGTCGATATCCGGGGCCCCGGCTTCATGAACGCGGTCGAATTCAACCTGCCCGACAGCGACGTGCCCGCGCCCGACTTTACCAACCGCGTCCGGGATGAGGCGTTGAAACGCGGACTGATCCTGCTGACCTGCGGCGTTTACGGCAATGTCATCCGCTTTCTGGCGCCGCTGACCGTCCCCGATGCCGTATTTGAAGAGGCGCTGGACATCATCGACGCCAGCCTGCTTGCCGCGCGGGGCTGATCGGGTGACGGCCGCCCCGGCCTATCACATCCACGCCGATTTTGCCGATCAGCCGTGGCGCGGCGTGTCGGCTCGCGCGCTGCTGCCGGCGCAGGCGGTGCCGACGATGCTGCACCGGCAGGAACAAAAGCTGTATTACTGGCTGACACGCAACGCGATTGGCGGGGCGGGCGCGGTGGTCGATCTGGGTTGCTTCGTCGGCGGATCGACCGCGTTGTTGGCGCAGGGGCTGGTGGATGCGGGGGGTGATGCGGTGATCCACGCCTTTGATCGCTTTACCGCCGATCCGAAAACCAGACAGCGGTTTCTGTATCACCGGGGCGTGCCGCCATTTCAGGGCACCGACATTCTGCCCGTTGCCCGTCGCCTGCTGACCCCGTGGTCCGACCGCATCCGCCTGCATGTCGGAGAGATCGAGGACACCGGCTGGAACCCCGCCGATGGTTCCATCGCGCTGTTGCTGCTGGATGCCTGCAAGCGGACCGATCTGACGGACGATATTGCCCAAAGCTTTTATCCGCATCTGATCGCGGGGCAGTCGGTCATCAGCCACCAGGATTTCCTGCAATGGAACCAATTTTGGCTGCCGCCGCATATGCTGCTGATGGCCGATTATTTTGAACCGCTGGCCTTTGTGCGGTCCACGTCTTTGCTGTTTCGCTGTGTCCGCACGCCGACGGCCGACGATCTGCGGGCGCTGCGCGTGGCGGCGCTGGACGACACCGCCATGATCGCGGGCATCCGCGACATGAAGCGGCGTTTTCGGGGATGGGGCATGGGGTCGGGCTTTGACCGGATGATTCAGGCCGTTCGCCTGAACCCCGGCGAACGGCGACACTGGGCGATGCAGGCGCCGCCGCAAGCCGCCTAGGCCGTCGCGCGCTGACCGATCATGCCCGGTGTCGGGTGCAGCAACTGACGATACAACGCCTCGGTCGAGTCCACCATCGCAGCGATGGAAAAGCGGCGCGCGGCGGCCAGCGATCGTTGCCGCGATTGCGCCATTGCCGCCGGATCGCCCGCCAGCCGCAAGATCGCATCGGCCATGCCCTGCGCATCGTCGGGTCTGGCGATCAGATCGGCATCAAGGCCGAACACCTCTTCGGATCCGGCATTGCGGACTGACACAACCGGCAGCCCCGCCGCGCAGCCCTCTAGCAGCGTATAGGGCAGCGATTCATAATGGCTGGAATGAACCATCATATCCATGTCGCGGATATGGCTGATGAAATTCGCGTGGCCAAGCCGCGTGACCGCCGCTGTCAAATCCTTGGCGGCGATAAAGGCATCCACCTCGGCCTGTAACGGGCCTGCGCCGACGATGACGGCGTGCAGATCGGGCCGCTGCGCATGGGCCAGCGCAAAGGCGCGGATAAAGCCCATCGGGTTCTTTTGCCCGACCATGCGCCCGACAAAGCCCACATGGACGCGCCCATGACGAAGGCCCGGCTGGCCCGCCTGCGCAGCGATGGCATCCACATCCAGCCCATTCGGGATATAGCGCAGCCGGTTTTGCGGCAGGCCAAGCGACGCGGCATAATCCATTTCATTCCGCGATACCGCGATCACGCGGTCATGGCCGCCGCCAAGGACGCGGTCCACCACCCGCAAGACGCGCGCCTGCGCGGGCCGCAACGCCGGGTCCATGCCGCGAAAGGCGTGGGGCGTGAACAGCGTGGCGGCATAGCGGTCGCCGATCATCCGCGCCATCAGCCCGGCCTTGCTGGAATGCGCGTGCAGCACTCGCCGCGCGGCCTGCCCGCCCACGGCGCGGCGCAACCCCATCGCGGCAGGCAGGTCGGACGGGTGCGGTCCCCGGCGCAGATCGGTGCGGATGATCCGATCCGCCGGGATATGGCCCAGCCAGTCGATCACATGCGGCTCGGCCCGCAGCAGCGACACGATCAGCCGCAGATCGTGCCCGCGCGCGGCCAGTGCATCATGCAGGTCCATCACATGTCGCACCGACCCGCCGCCGGTGCTTTCGATCATCAGGTCGATCCCAAGCGGTTGGTCCATCATGCGAATACCCTGTTGAACAGCGCGGCATAATCGCGCGCCGTCTGGTCCCAGTCAAAGCGCGCGGCAAAGCCGATGCGCGCCTGCGCCGCCGCATCATCGCGCGGCGCCGTCAGCAGCGTTTCCATCGCGGCGGCGATCTGATCGACGCTGTGGGGATCGACCAGAAGGCTGTCGGGCGGGCTGACCTCGGGCAGGGCCGAGCTGTTGGCAGTCAGCACCCGCGCCCCGCAGGCCGCAGCCTCGACCACGGGCAGGCCAAAGCCTTCGTAAAGCGAGGGAAAGGCCAGCCCCGCCGCGCCGGTGTAAAGACAGGCCAGATCGTCGTCGCTGACGCCCCCCACATGCAGAACCGATGCCGGAACCGAGCCGACATCGCTTTGCGCAAACACCGTCGCATTTGACACCCGCCCGAATGTGACCAGCCGCGCATTGGGCATCCGCGCCGACACCTGCCGAGATCG
>QIRE01000175.1_pt1 | contig 15103 bp, 1 predicted proteins | sample 2940141 | NCBI WGS metagenome assembly QIRE01 (sample SAMN09273532, study PRJNA473421) | Gut metagenome, whole genome shotgun sequencing project. | isolation source: gut tissue | host: Folsomia candida VU population | place: Netherlands: Amsterdam | collected 2016-03-06
GACGTGACGGACGATCTGCCGTCGGAATTGCCTCGGGGGCGCGACCACCGGCGTGGCGGCCGTTCTCGTCGGGCATCTGCTTCCTATCGGTCTCGTTGCCTGTCGGTCTCGTTTGCCTTCGCTCTTGTCCAGTCTCGTGTGGACAACGTGTCGGACCACTGTGTGTGGTTTCGACGTTTGCCGCGTCGAACAGGGCAAATGCGCCAGGACGCAAGTCTATACCTCGAACAGTTCATCGCTAGGCGACGCGCGCGAGTTACATCACCCGGCGCATTCGTAACATCCCGGCACGACAATACGACGTATTAATGCAGCCCTTACTTCTCGTTCACGGTCAGCCGTCGTTCAGACACGCTGGGCCAACCGCCCGGGTTCGTCTCCAAGAGCGGTGCCGTACGTAGAATGCGAGGGTGCACTGGCCGCGTAAGCGCGTCCAGTTAGTTCTACGTGGTGACCGCTACGGTCGGGCGCAGTATCGCCGGAGGACGAGAGGAAGGATCACATGGGTAACGCGGACCCCCGTGATGCTTCGAACCTCTCCTCCCAGGCGCTCCCGCTGGTGCCGGCGCAGCGCGGCATGTGGTTCGCCGAAGGGTTGTCGTCGGACTACTCGGTGAACATCGCTCAGTATCTGGATCTTCGCTACGCACCCGACGACTTCGACCACAACCTTTTCGCCGAGTGCAACAAGGCTGCTGGGCGCGCGATGGAGTCGCCGTATGTTCGGCTGACCGACCTTCCGGATGGTTCGCCCGGACAGGTCGTTGACCTCACTATCAACCACGTCGTCGAGGTCATGGACTTCCGCTCCGAATCTGACCCGGTCCAAGCCGCCCAAATGTGGATGCGTGCGGAGTATCGCCGCCCACTCGATCTGCGTAACGACAAACTCGTCGTGTCGGCGCTATTGCGCGTCGCCGATGATCGGACTTTTTGGTACGGACGAGGCCATCACATCGTCATCGACGGATATGCCGCTCTCACGATGGTGCGCATGACCGTCGAGCGCTACAACGCCGCTCGGCGCGGCATCGATCTGGTCGAGAAGCCTCTCGCGACGATGGCAGACATCGTCGCTGACGAGGAGAAGTACGCGACCAGCACGCGCCGAGAAACCGATGGCGCCCACTGGCATGACCGGATGGCCGACCTTCCCGAGCGGGTGTCATTGGCTCGCCACGACCTCGCGCCCGTCCTCGACGCCGACAACGTCGTTGTCAGCGAAACCCTTTCCGACGAATTCCAGCGTCGAATCGAAACGCGTGCCGCGGAATTAGGCAGTTCAACCGCGGTCTTGCTGACGGCGGCGTTTGGTGCGTTCCTGTATCGGATGACCGACATTGACGACGTTGTCGTGAGCCTCCCGGTCACCGGACGCTCCACGGCGAAGATCAAACGTGCCGGCGGCATGCTGTCGAATATCCTCCCGGTGCGCCTGCGTGGACAGGCCGAGCAAACGGTACGGTCACTGATCGCCGCGACGCAGGTCGAGATGACCGGTGCCCTCCGCCACCAGCGCTATCGCTCGGAGGACATCAAACGGGCGGCCGGGCTCGATTCGGACACCGTTGGCTTTGGCCCAACGATCAACATGATGTTCTTCGACGCACCGATCGGCATCGATAATGTCAGCGCGGACTATCGAATCCTCACTTCGGGAATCCTCGAAGACCTGCTGGTCAATCTGTACCAGGCGAGTCCAGGCGCACCCCTCGTCGTCGATATGCACGGCAATCCGCATCGGTACTCCCGAGGCGAACTTGAAGTGCACCACCGCCGGTTCCTGACCTTCGTCGAGAGATTCATCGCCGACGTCGATGTGAACGTCGCGGAACTCGATCTGTTGCTGCCGGGGGAGACCAGCGAGCTGGACGACGTGCAGGCCGGCCCAGCACGGGTGTGGACCGAATCCGAGGTCGGTACCGGCACGCATCTCCTTGACCTGTATCTGCGGCAGGTCAGCGAGAATCCCGATCGTGTGGCCGTCGTGGATGGTGACTCGACATATAACTACGCCCAGTTCGACGCCGTTCGGTCGAAGTTGGCGCGCATGCTCCGCGCAGATGGGGTTACGCCTGGACTGCGGGTTGCGGTCGGACTCGACCGCGGCGTCGAACAGTTGGCGACGATTTACGCGACGCTGACGGTTGGTGCCGCGTATGTGCCGCTTGACCCAAGCTTGCCCGCATCCCGACGGTCACTGATCCTCGACGTTGCGCAGCCCGCGGTCGTCGTGGACCCCGACTACCTCGCACAGCGCGGTTTCTCCGCCGCCGACGTCGGCGCTGAGCCGGTCGAGCCTCTGTCTGCGGCGTCGGGTGCGGCGTATGTCATCTTCACGTCCGGTTCAACCGGAACCCCCAAGGGCGTCGAGGTCAGTCACCCCGCCATCGTTAATCGGCTGGCGTGGATGGCACACGACTATCCACTCGGCGTCGACGATGTCGTCCTTTACAAGACGCCATTCACCTTCGACGTCTCGCTGGGCGAACTCTTCGGTCCGATGCAGGTCGGCGCACGATTGGTGATCGCCGCACCCGGCGGGCATCGCGATCCGGCGTATCTGCGCGACCTGATTGTCAGTCAGTCGATCACGTCGGTTCACTTTGTTCCGTCGATGCTTGATGTGTTCGTCGAGGCCGTCGAATCTGATCAGCCTGCGCTCCCGGCCACGGTCAGTCGAGTAGTGACGTCGGGCGAGGCTCTTCCCGCGTCGCTGGCCCGCGAGGTGGTCCGACGCTCCGACGTCGATCTGGTCAATCTATACGGCCCGACCGAAGCGGCCGTCGAAGTCACCGAGTATTTGGTGCGCGGCACCGAGTCGTCGATTCCAATCGGCCGTCCCGTCGCCAACACGACAACCCTCGTCCTGGATTCCCGCCTTCGTCGTGTCCCGGTCGGCGTCATCGGCGAGTTGTACCTCGGCGGCGTTCAGCTTGCGAATGGCTATGTGGCTCAGACCGGTTTGACGTCGGAGCGCTTCGTCGCGAATCCGTTTGGCGACGGCGACCGGTTGTACCGGACCGGTGACCGGGTCCGATGGACCGCCGACGGCACGCTGGAATACCTGGGGCGCACTGACTTTCAGGTGAAGATCCGTGGTCAGCGCGTCGAGTTGGGCGAAATCGAGGCGACGCTGCTTAGCGATCCCGATGTCGACTCGGCCGTCGTTGTCGTGCGGACCGAATCCGGTGGTGCGCTGCTGGTCGCGTACGCCAAATCGGCGTCGGATCCGACGCAGGTGGCCGATCGACTCCTCGCGCATTGTCGAGATGTTCTTCCCGGCCACATGGTGCCCGCCGCGGTCGTCGTTCTCCCGGAGTTCCCGATCAATTCGTCGGGAAAGCTTGATCGCGCCGCGCTGCCCGAACCGTCGATCACCGTCGCCGCCGACGTCGAGTATGTCGAGGCGTCGTCGACGGTGGAGAAGCAACTCGCCACCGTAATCTCCGACCTGCTGGGTGCGGACCGAATCAGCATGCGTGACAACCTCTTTACCCTGGGCGCCGACTCGTTGATGGCGGCGCGCATGGCCACTCGGCTGCGCCGAGACCACGGCTTGGTCGCGCCGTTGACAGCGATCTTCGGCAGCCGCGACGTCGGCGAGTTGGCAGCCGCCCTCGACGACGAAGGCGAGCAGACGGCGCGACCAGTGCTGCAGCCGCAGCATCGACCTGACATTTTGCCGACGTCGACGGCGCAGACCCGACTCTGGTTCATCAACCGCATGGACCCCAGCGCGGGCACCTACAACATGCCGGGTGCGGTCCGCCTCGGCCCCGACGTCGACGTGGACGCGATGCGCGCTGCGGTACTCGACGTCGTCGGGCGACATGAATCGTTGCGGACTACATTCCCATCCGTCGATGGCGAACCAACACAGCTGATCCACTCGGTCGACGACGTTGCCGCGCACCTGGATGTCGTGGTCCGCGACGTCGCGGACCACGAGTTGGCAGCGACCATTGCGAGCGTCGCGTCGGCGGGGTTTGACCTTTCCTCGCAGCTGCCCATTCGCGCGACCGTGTTGCACGCGAATGCGTCGACGTCGGCCGAATCGTCGGGAGAGAATGTCCTGGTGGTGGTCGTGCACCACATCAGCGCCGACGGTGGGTCGATGGGACCGCTGGTCGCGGACCTCCTGACTGCCTATAACGCGCGGCGGCATGGATTCGTCCCGTTCTGGACCTCGATGCCCGTTCAGTACGCCGACTACGCGTTGTGGCAGCGCGAGTTGCTGGGTGACCCAGACGACGCAAACTCGTTGCAACACAAGGAAGTTGAGTTCTGGAGCGCCGAGTTGGCGGGAATTCCGGAAATGCTGTCGCTACCGACCGATCGCCCCCGGTTGGCAGTTCCAACGGGAGCTGGCGCGTATGTCGATCATGTGCTGAACGCGCAGACGGTAGCTGGTATCCGACGCATCGCCGCGTCCGAAGGTGTTACGACGTTCAGCGTGCTGCAGGCGGCGTTCGCCCTGGTTCTATCCCGACTCGGTGATACCGACGATGTGATCATCGGCACCGCTGTCGCTGGCCGGGACGAACCAGAATTGGCCGGATTGATCGGCATGTTCGTCAACACCCTGTCGTTGCGCACCTCGGTACGGCCCGCCGACACCGTTGGGGAGCTCTTACGACGTGCGCATGCGGGTCGGGCCCGTGCGTTGGCGCACGCACAGGTTCCGTTCGAGCAGATCGTCGAGGCCGTCGCACCGAGCCGGACACTCTCACACAGCCCGATCTTCCAGGTGGCGATGACGCTGCAGCATGATCAGCTGTCCGCCGTCGCCGACGCCGACATGGGTTTTGAGCTGGTCGAATCGCGGGTGCCCGCGGCCAAGTATGACCTGTCGCTTAGTGGCGTCGAGTACGGGCAGTCGTCCGCGCATCCGAACGAGATCTCGCTCGAATTGTCCTATGCGACAGATCTTTTCGACCACGCTACGGCTGCCCGCGTTGTGGAGTATCTCGAGCGCGCACTGATCGCCATGTCGGCAGATTCCGATCGCGCGGTCGGAAGCATCGACCTTCTACCGGCGTCGCAGGTGTCGTCGCTGACCGCCCAGCCCGCCCATCGCGTCGAACCGACCACGCTGCAGAGACTGGTCACCGACTGGCTGGTCGCGCCCACCGAGACACCGTTCCGCGCGATGATTTCGGGTGGCGCGAAGCTATCGGCGCGAGCCACCTCCGATCGCGTCAATCAGATTGCCCGCGAACTCGCGTCCCGCGGCGCGAGCCCGGGTGAGGTCGTCGTGATTAGCCTCGGGCGTTCGGTCAACTCGGTTGTCGCCGCGTTGGCCGTCGCGTCGACCGGTGCAGCCTTTGTGTCGGTTGATCCCCGACACCCGGCCGACCGTCGGGCCGCGCTAGTCGAGGACAGTGGAGCGCGCATCGGGATCAGCGCAGCCGGTGTCGAGCTCCCGGTCGCGGCAGACATCGATTGGCTGTTGTTGGACGATCCATCGGTCGAATTGCAGTTGGCGGGCCATCCGACAGCTCCGCCCGACTTGCCCACCCCTCGCGTCGATGATCTGGCGTACCTGATTTACACCTCGGGTTCGACGGGCCGACCGAAGGCGGTCGAGGTATCGCATCGCGGACTGGCGAATCTCGTTGCCAATCAGCGCTCGATCCTCGACCTGACCGGCAATTCGACGGTCCTGCATGTAGCGTCGCCCAGCTTCGACGCGTCGATCTTCGAGATCGCGATGGCTATTGGTGCGGGTGGATCGCTCGTCGTCGCGGACTCGGATACGTACGCGGGTGAGCCGCTCGAACAACTCATCGCCGCGGAAGGTGTGACCCACGTGGTGATGACGCCCTCGGCGTTGGCCACCCTCGACCCGGCCGCGGTGCCCACTCTCACAACGGTTCTCAGTGCGGGCGAAGCATGCCCGCCGGAACTGGTCGACCGATGGGTTCGCGCGGGTCGCAGCTTCCACAACCTGTACGGACCAACGGAGGCGACGATCTGGGCAACCGCCGACGGTCCGTTGCGTGCCGACGACGTCGTCACCGTCGGTCACGGTGTTCCGGGTGTTGGTGCGTACGTCCTCGACCCGGGGTTGCGTCCGGTGCCCGACGGTGTGCCCGGTGAGCTGTATCTAAGTGGCGAGCAGTTGGCGCGGGGTTACCGTGGTCGTTCGGGGCTTACCGCCACCACCTTTATCGCGAACCCGTTCGCCGCCGGGGAACGCCTCTACCGCACCGGCGACCGGGTCACTCGCAGGGCAGACGGTCGACTGATCTACCACGGCCGCAATGACTTCCAGTTGAAGATCCGCGGACTGCGCATCGAACCGGGCGAGGTCGACGCTGTTCTCACCACCCACCCGACGGTCGCGAACGCACTAAGTCTTGGCGTCCCCGGACCCGCGGGTGACGCGGTGCTGGTCGCGTACGTGAGTCCGCGTGACGGTGCGACAATCGATCCCGATACTTTGCTCGCCTACGTGCGCGAGCGCCTACCCAGTTACATGGTTCCGCACACGCTTATGGAGGTCGCGGAATTCCCGCGCACCGACATCGGCAAGATCGACCGCCGCCAGCTTCCCGAAGTGGAGTTCTCGGTCAGTACTGAGTTCATCCCACCGCGAACCGAATTGGAGGCGGTGGTCGCCGACATCGTCGCGGGCGTATTGGGAATCGATCGGATCAGCGTGACCGATGGTTTCTTTGAGGTCGGCGGCAACTCGCTGTCGGCAGCGAAGGTCGCGGCCCGGCTATCCAGCGTCCTCGACCGCCAGGTTGGCGTCCAAGCGGTGTTCGAAGCTCCAACCGTCGCCGCATTGACCGAATTCGTCGCCAGCGGTGCCGCCGGTCATCCGTCCATCCCGCTGGTGGCCAAGCAGCGTTCCGAGGTTGTTCCGGTGTCTGCGGTGCAACGCGGAATGTGGCTGTTGAACCGCGCCGACCCGGAGTCGGCGGCCTACAACGTGTCGTTGGCGCTGTCACTCAAGGGCGACCTCAACGTCGACGCCCTGCGATCGGCGATAGGCGACGTCGTGGCTCGTCACGAGTCGATGCGGACGCACTATCCGATGATCAATGGTGTTCCCACCCAGGTCATTTCGCCGGCGGAGAGTGTTACCGACCTGGTGTCGATGCCGGTCACCGAGGTGTCCGGTGATCTTGGCGAGGCGATTACCGCGATCACCGGACTCGGCTTCGACGTCACGACGCGGCCACCTCTGCGGTTAGCTCTGCTGAAGGTATCCGACACCGAGCACGTCGTCGTCTTAGTCATCCATCACATCAGCGCCGACGGCGCATCGATGGCGCCGCTCGCGCGCGATTTGATGACCGCCTACGCCGCTCGCGCCGACGGTGCGGCCCCGCATTGGGCGCCGCTACGCATCCAATACGCGGACTTCACGCAATGGCAGGGCGAGCGCCTAGCGCAGGCCGATGAGCAGGGCACCGAGGAGAAGCGTCAACTCAACTACTGGACGCAGCGGTTGGCCGGGGCACCCGAGGTCATCGACCTTCCGACCGACCGACCACGAGCGAAGACCCCGAGTTTTGTCGGCGGCCAGATCTCATTCGACATTCCCGCCGACCTGGGCCGCTCGCTCGAGGCGCTGGCGCGCGTTCACAACACGACGCTGTTTATGGTGACCCACGCGGCGTTCGCGGTCCTGCTGAGCCGACTGACCGGTCGCTCCGACATCGTCATCGGCACACCCTTCGCGGGGCGCGGCGACCAAGCGCTCGACGACGTCGTCGGCATGTTCGTCAACAGCCTCGCGCTACGCACCGAGTTGGATCCCGGCCAGTCGTTCGGCGATTTGCTCGCCCGCGTGCGCACCAACGATCTGACCGATATGGCGCACGCCGACGTCGCGTTCGACACCATCGCGCAACGCATCGTCGCGTCGCCGACAGCCGCGTACAACCCGGTCTTCCAGGTGATATTCGCCTTCCAGAACCTGGAGTTCCCGACGCTGCGATTGGGCGATATCACCATCGCGCCGATCGTCGAGGACACGGTTGCGGCGAAGGTTGACCTGCAACTGTCGATCTTCCCCGACGACCCGGCCCTCATGGGTGAACACGATGCCAACACCCCGATCAAGGGGCAGTTCGTCTACGCCACCGACCTTTTCGATCACGCCACCATCGAGAAGGTCGCACAGCGGTACCTGCGCGTTCTGACAACCGTCGCGGAGGACCCGACGGTCCACGTCGGTGATATCTCACTCCATCTCGCCGACGATATGGTCGTCGCCGACGGTGTCGAAACGGGACCGTCGACGCTGCCGTTCGCCGATCTCATCGCCGCGGCAACCAATGAACAGCCGGACACCGCGGCAGTCGAGTGGGAGGGCGCAACGCTCTCGTTCGGCCAATTGTCGGCGCTGGTCACCGCGATGGCCGCCGCATTGCCGAACGCCGACACCGACGCCGCACTGACAATGGCGATTATGAGCTCACTTCCCGGCCTCGCCGCGGCCGGACCGCAGGCTTTGGGTGACGTTTTGGATGTGTTGCGACACAATGCACTTACGGTCGTGCGGCAAGATGAATCGGTGACGACAGTTGGCAACCGCGACCAAGGCAACGGCGACGACGGCAATCGAGAGCAAGGAAGCCACGGGAAGTGACAGGCGTCGATCCAGACACATCCGATATTTCGCGTGCCTGGGGTGGGCGGCCGTCCACCTTCGCGCTTATCGCCTATGCCGCTTCCGTCGACGGTGACGCGATTGCTCTGACGACCTCGGTAGGGTCGACCACTTTCTCGGCTCTGCACGCCCAGACGTCGACGACCGCGGGCGTCTTCGCCGCACAGGGCATCGACACTGAAGCTGCCGTCGGCGCGGCCGTGACAGGGTTGGTTACCTCCGCTGGCATGTCGCCGACCGATATCGCGTCGGCGACCCACGACGGCGTCGAAGCTATTCGGGCTTCGGCCAGCGCCATTGCCGGTACAACCGATTTCGGTTCACTGCCGGGCCTGTTCCGCTCGGCGGTACATCGGTTCGCGGACAACGTAGCGCTCACGGACCAGCGTGGTGCTTCGCTGACTTACGCCGAACTCGACGCGCAGTCGGACCTCATCGCCCAGAATCTGGTACGCGCCGGGGTCGGCGTGGAATCCATCGTGGCACTGGCCCTCGGGCGCAGCGCCCGCACAATCGTCGCAATCCTCGGCGTACTCAAGAGCGGTGCGGGCTACCTGCCGATGGATGTGACGAACCCTGCTGACCGACTCGCATATTTGGTCGCCGATGCCCGCCCTGAACTGGTGATTGCTGACGAGGAAGGCGCCGAGTCGCTGACCAAACTCAGCGCGCCGGTGCGCTCGTACGACGAGTTGCTCGCACCTCCCGCAGCGCGGCCAGGAAGTACTGACGATGGGGAGATCGCACTTCCGACGCCCGACCCGGCGTCACTTGCGTACGTCATCTACACGTCGGGTTCGACTGGCCGCCCCAAGGGGGTGCAGATTCAGCATCGGTCGGCGGTGACGTTGATGGCCGCGGTTGCGCCCGACTTCCGGATCGGCCCTTCCGATGTCGTGACCATGTTCCATTCCTACGCCTTCGACGTCTCGGTCTTCGAGATCTGGGCCGGACTCCTCTTCGGAGCGCGGTTGGTCGTGCTCGACTATTTGACCACTCGCTCACCTGATGATTTCGCCGCCGCGCTCGCGGTCGAGTCGGCAACCGTCGTCGCGCAGACGCCGTCAGCGTTCTACCAGCTATCCGCGGCGGTCCGGCCGGGGGGCGGGCATCGGGTCCCAACCTCGCTACGCCACATCGTTCTCGCTGGTGAGATGATGGACATCGATCAGGCCCGTCGATGGCAGCACGACCGCGACGAGGCCGCAGACGGGCGTCCGCTGCTCAATAACATGTACGGCCCGACCGAGACGACCGTGTACATCACCCATCGTCCGATGCCCGCTGAGTTCATCGCAATTGCCGGAGTAGCCGATATCGGTGTTGGATTCGCGGGCAGCGAAACCCACGTCCTCGACTCCAGGCTGCGACCTGTGCCCGACGGCGTTCCGGGCGAGTTGTATCTCGCGGGAGATCAACTGGCACGTGGCTACCTCGGACGTCCGGACCTGACTGCGGGTTCGTTTGTTGCCAACCCGTTCGGCAGCGGTGGAAGCCGGATGTACGCCAGCGGTGACATCGTAATTCGTCGCCGCGGCGGCATCGAGTTCGTCGGGCGACGCGACGCGCAGGTGAAGCTGCGCGGGTTCCGCATCGAACTCGGTGAGGTCGAGGCGGCTTTGCTTGCGGCGCAGGGGGTTTCGACTGCGGCCGTCGATGTGAAGCGCAGTTCCGCCGGTATCGAGCAGCTCGTCGGATATGTCGTAGCCGAAGCCGGAGCGCCAACGCTCGACGCCGCGGCTATCCGCACCGCGGCGGGCACCCGTCTGCCCAACTACATGGTTCCCGACGCCGTGATCGTCATGGACCAGCTACCCCTCACGGTCAACGGCAAGCTCGACCGTCGAGCGCTGCCCGATCCGGTGTTCGAGTCGACGTCCGAGTTCGTCGCACCGGAGACCGATGCGGAAGTTGCTCTGGCACAGATCTTTTCGGATGTCCTGGGCTTGGAGAACATCAGCGTCACTGAATCACTCTTCGACGTGGGTGGCAATTCGCTGATCGCCGCGCAGATCGGTGCTCGGTGTGCCGAAGACCTCGACATTCAGGTGACCGTTCGAGACCTGTTTGAGGCACCGACCGTTCGAGAACTCGCCGCCCGCGTGGCCGATCGACATGCCGTGGTGCGCACCGAGTTGGCCGCCCGCCCGCGACCGGAGTTGCTGCCTCTGTCGCATGCTCAGCGGCGCCTCTGGTTCATCTCCGAACTTGAACCGGAGACCCCGATCTACAACATCCCGCTGGTGCTGCGGTTCCGCGGCGAACTCAACGCCGCGGCATTGTCTGCCGCGATGCACGATGTGGTCGCACGACATGAGGTACTGCGCACCCGGTTCACCAGCAGCGAAGGGGTGCCGGCGCAGGACGTGTTGGCCGTCGGGTCATATCAACCCGACATCGCCATCGAGCCGCCAATCGACGCGCCCGAAGGGCCTGCGCTCGAAGCGGCACTGGAAGCGCTGACCGGCGTCGGCTTTGACCTGCAGGCCGCGCCTCCGCTACGTGCACGTCTCCTCAAAACTGGGGCAGACGAGTACGTCTTTGCCCTCGTCGTACATCACGTCATCGGCGACGGTGGCTCGCTGACGCCGCTCGCCCGCGACATCATGGCGTCGTACGTCGCGCACTCGACCAACACTGCTCCGCATTGGCCGGAGTTGTCGGTGCAGTACGGCGACTACACACTGTGGCTGCGCGAATTGCTCGGCGACGAAGCTGACCCGACTTCGCTTGCCGGGCAACAACTTCAGTTCTGGTCGGACACTCTCTCGGGTGCCCCCGAAGTGATCGCGTTGCCTACCGATCGCCCGCGTCCGGCTGTCCAGTCGGGCCGCGCCGGCGCGTATCGTTTCGCGGTGCCGTCGACGCTGCTCGGCAGCATCGAGTCATTCGCGAAGGCGAACAATGTGTCGCTGTTCATGACGCTGCATGCCCTGTGGGCCGTCGTACTTCATCGACTGACCGGCGATCGCGACATCGTGATCGGAACTCCGTACGCCGGACGAGGCGAGCGAGCCCTCGACGATCTCGTCGGCATGTTCATGAATACCGTCGCGCTGCGGACGCCGATCGATCCAACGACCGACTTCGCGCAACTGGTTGCCGAGGTTCGGGACGTTGATCTGTCTGCACTTGCGCAGGCCGAAGTACCATTCGACCTCGTCGTCGAGCGGTTGTCGCCGACCCGAAGCACCGCGCATTCGCCGATCTTCCAGGTGCTCCTCCTGCTGCAGAACGCGCAGGGAGCACGTTTCGAACTCGGTGGCGTGACCGCGGATCTGGTTGAGCGCTACCGGGACCTGACCGACAACGACCTCGCCATTACCTTCATCGATCCGCGCGGCGGTGTGTTCGCGGACGCGGCCAACGTTAGCGCCGAGCACTCGCTGCTCGGCGTCGTCGAATACAACCTCGACATCTTTGACGACGCCACGATTGCGCAGTTTGCGGACACGTTCGAGCAGGCCGCCCAGGTGCTCATCGGCTCTCCGACGACGCCAATCGGCGACGCCGAGGTCATTCCGGCCGGCCAACTAGCCCAGGTACGCGCCGCCGACGTCGGGGAGTTCGTCGAGACCCCCGGCGGAACCCTTGCCGACGCGCTGGTCAATCAGGTTGCCGCGACACCTGATTCGACCGCACTGGTCTTCGATGGCCGTGAGGTCAGCTATCGCGAGCTTGGTGCACGCGTCTCGACACTTGGTCGGGAGCTAATTAACGCGGGCGTGGGCCCGGATATTGCTGTGGCCGTGTGCATTCCGCGATCGGTCGAGTTACTAGTCGCGATTCACGCGATCATCGCAGCCGGTGGCCAGTATGTCCCGGTCGACACCGCGGCACCGGCCGACCGCGTCGACTACATGCTGGAAACCGCGGGCGCCGACGTGCTGTTGGTCCACGCTCGATTGCCGCTCCCGGCGGCAGCAACCGGTGTGAACGCCCGCGTCGTGACCGTCGACTCAACGACGCCGATCGACGAATCGACGCCACCGGTGTCCGATGCCGAACGCCTTGCGCCGCTGCGACTTTCGCACGCAGCATACACAATCTTCACGTCCGGCTCCACCGGTCGACCCAAGGGCGTCACGCTGCCGCATGACGCCGTCGTGAACCGTCTCTGGTGGGGGCTTCACCAACTGCCGATCGACGCGACCGACATGGTCGTGCTGAAGACGCCATATACCTTCGACTGCTCGGTCGCCGAGCTATTCGCGCCGCTGATGGTCGGGTCTCGCCTCCTCATCGCGGATCCGGACGGCCACCTCGATCCGGTGTACCTGTCGGAGTTGATCGCCGATACCGGCGCGACGATGGTGCATTTCGTTCCGTCGATGCTATCGGTGTTCCTGGAAGTTGCTGGGCCACAGCGACTCTCCCGGATGGATCGGGTCCGAATTGTCTCGACGACCGGCGAGGCGTTGCCGCCAGCCGTCGCCGCCGATGCGCGTGAACTCCTGCCGAACGCCGACCTCTACAACCTGTACGGCCCCACCGAAGCCGCCGTTGAGATCACCTACGCGCACCTCACCGAGATTGGCGACGTCGTTCCGATTGGTGTGCCCGTCTGGAATTCGACTGCGTACGTTCTCGATGGACGCCTCCATCAGGTGGCGCCGGGAGTCGCCGGCGAACTCTACGTCGGTGGCGTGCAGCTTGCTCGCGGCTACGCCGCCCGTCCCGACCTCACCGCGGACCGGTTCATCGCGGATCCGTTTGGCCCACCCGGCTCACGTCTGTACCGCACCGGAGACTTGGTGCGGCGCAACCGAAGTGGCGAGCTCGAGTATCTCGGCCGCACCGACTTCCAGGTGAAGCTGCGCGGCCAGCGCATCGAACTGGGGGAGATTGAAGCTGCGATTGCCCAGGCACCCGGCGTCGTTCACACCTCGGTGACGGTGGCCAGTGCCCCCGACGGTGGTCAACACCTTGTCGCCTATCTGGCGGGTGCCCCCGGACAGGTCATCAACATTGACGCGGTGAAGGCGTCGATCGCCGGACCGTTGCCCGAATACATGCGTCCAACAGTGTGGATGGTGCTCGACGAGGTACCACTCAACACCGCGGGCAAGATCGACCGAAATGCGCTGCCCGCGCCTGAATTTACCGCCGGCGAGTATGTTGCGCCGGAGTCGGCGACCGAGGAGTCGATTGCGGCGGTCTTCGCCGACGTACTGGGCGTCGATCAGGTAAGCGTCACTGATTCCTTCTTCGACCTGGGCGGCAACTCGCTGTCGGCAACTCGAGTGACCGCGCGAGTCGCACAGAATCTCGGTCTCGACGTTGGTGTGCGTGAGCTGTTCAACGCGCCAAGCGTCCGCGAACTGGCCAAGGCGCTGGCTGCTGCCGGACTGGAGTCGGGAGAAACCAACCGTAAGCGGCCGCTGCCCAGCGTCGCGCCGATGCCACGTCCCGCGCAGATCCCACTGTCGTACGCGCAACAACGCATGTGGTTTGTCAACCAATTCGACACTGGCTCACCGGCATACAACATCCCGGTGGTGCTTCGCCTGGATGGCCCAGTCGACGCCGATGCCATGCGACTGGCCCTCGCGGACGTCGTCGAGCGACACGAAGTCCTGCGAACCACGTACCCAGTTGTGGATGCTGGTTCGCCGTTCCAGCAGATCCGCCAGACCGAAGATGCTGCGACACAACTAGATTGGACTGTCATCGGCGCCGATGACGCCAGTGCGGTCACCGCCGCCGTTGAAGAACTGTTGGCCCGTGGATTTGATGTCAGCACCGAGTTCCCGATTCGCGGGCGTCTCATCAAGGCTGGTCACACTGCCCACGTTTTGGTGCTCGTCATGCATCACATCGCCTCCGACGGTGAATCCGGCCCGGTGCTGGCACGCGACCTGATCCTCGCTTACCAGGCGCGGGTATCCGGCGCGGCACCGTCGTGGCAGCCAATGGCGTTGCAATACGCCGACTTTGCCCTGTGGCAGCGCGATGTCCTCGGTTCAGCCGACGACCCAACGTCGGCGCTCGCTCAGCAGACCGCCTACTGGTCCGACCGCCTACGCGGTGTCCCCGACGTGCTCAACCTGCCGATGGACCGCCCGCGGCCGTCGGTCGCGACCATGCACAGCGGCACTGTCGAATTCGCCGTCGACGCCGACGTTCGCGCCGCCCTCGTGACCATCGCCGAACGCGACCAGGCAACGCTTTTCATGGTTGTTCACGCGGTCCTGGCAACACTCCTCGCACGATTGTCGGGGACAACCGACATCACTGTCGCCACCCCGATTGCCGGGCGCGGTCAGCACGCCCTCGATGATCTGGTCGGCATGTTCGTCAACACCCTCGTCCTGCGCACCGAGGTAGACCCAACCGTCGACCTCGACGACCTTCTCGCGCAGGTTCGCGAAATCGACCTCGATGCCTTCGCCCACTCCGACGTCCCGTTTGAGCAGGTTGTCGAAGCCGTCGACCCGGTCCGATCGGAATCCTTCGAACCGCTCGCGCAAGTGC
>QIRE01000176.1_pt1 | contig 15059 bp, 12 predicted proteins | sample 2940141 | NCBI WGS metagenome assembly QIRE01 (sample SAMN09273532, study PRJNA473421) | Gut metagenome, whole genome shotgun sequencing project. | isolation source: gut tissue | host: Folsomia candida VU population | place: Netherlands: Amsterdam | collected 2016-03-06
GTCAATTCGCCGATCAGGCGTTCGCAGCGGTGCAGGCCGCCGCGCGCTGACCTCCGGCGGGGGGCGGTCAGCCCCCCATCGCCGTGGACAGTTCCGCCGCCGCCGCCGCGACCACCGCGCCCAATGTCTTGACATGTTCGTGGCCGATCCGATGTGACGGGCCGCTGACGCTGACGCCCGCGATCGCCTCTCCGGTCAGGTCAAAGACCGGGGCGGCGATGCAGCGCATTCCCCGGGTCCGTTCTTCGTCGTCAAAGGAAAAACCACGGGCGCGAATGCGGGCCATGTCCTCGGCCAGCGCCTCGGTCGTGGTCAGGGTCTTGTCGGTGAACCGGGTCAGGCCCTGACCATCGGTCAGGTTGCGCAGCACATCGTCGCGCCCAAAGGCCAACAGTGCCTTGCCGATTCCCGAGGCATGCAAAGGGGATCGGGTGCCGGGCGGAAAGAAGGCGCGGATCGTTTCATGCGTTTCCGCCTGACTGACGAACAGCACCGAATCACCGTTCAGAATGCCCAGATTCGCCGTCTCTCCGGTATGTTCCATCAGTGCGCGCAGGATCGGGCGCGCGCGTTCCACGATGCCGGACCGCCGCATGAAGGCCGATCCAAGGCGAAACGTCGCAGGCCCGATATTCCACGCCTGCGTCACCGGGTCGCTTTCCACCATGCCCCTTGCGGCCAGCGAATGCAGCAAGCGATGGGTCGTTGATGGTGATTGTTCCGTTTTTTCAGATACTTCGGAAAGCGTCAGCCCGCGATGCGCGGCCAGCAGGTCCAGCATATCAAGCGCCCGATCAAGCACCTGCACGGTGCCCGCGCTGTCGGTCTTGCTGCTGCGGGGGCGCCCCCTGCGGCGGGTCGGTTCGGCCATTTTATACCTCCGGTTAACAATGCCTATCCGAACGCGCGAAAATCGCGTGGCGAGGCATGAAAAATGCCAAGCCATTGTCCTGTGGCGTTAATTCCGTATTTTCGGCGAAAATGGAAGCATTTTCCAGAAAAATTGTCATGTGGTGACGCAAGGACTATCGTGCTGCTATCAGAGGAGGAGCCGCCATGACCAGCCAGAACCCGATCTTCATTCCCGGCCCGACCAATATCCCCGAAGTCCTTCGCAAGGCCGTGGATATGCCGACGATTGACCACCGCAGCCCGGTTTTCGGAAAGATCCTGCACCCCGCGCTTGCGGCGGTGAAACAGGTGCTGAAAACCGTCGAAGGGCAGGTCTTTGTGTTCCCGGCGACGGGCACCGGGGGCTGGGAAACCGCGATCACCAACACGCTGTCGCCGGGCGACAAGGTTCTGGCCACGCGCAACGGCATGTTCAGCCACCGCTGGATCGACATGTGCCAACGCCACGGTCTTGACGTGCAGGTCGTGACGCAGGAATGGGGCGAAGGCGTCCCGGCTGATCGGTTCGAGGAAATCCTGACCGCCGACAAAGCCCACGAAATCAAGGTCGTTCTGGCGACGCATAATGAAACCGCCACCGGCGTGCGCAGCGATATTGCGGCCGTCCGCCGGGCGCTGGACGCGGCGGGGCATCCGGCGCTGTTGTTTGTGGACGGGGTGTCGTCCATCGCGTGCTATGATTTTCGCATGGATGAATGGGGCGTGGATATCGCCGTGACCGGCAGCCAAAAGGGCTTCATGCTGCCGCCCGGTCTGGCCATTATCGGCTTTTCGCCAAAGGCGATGGCAGCGGTCGAAACGGCACGTCTGCCGCGCACCTTCTTTGACATTCGCGACATGGCGCGGGGCTATGCCGCCAACGGCTATCCCTATACGCCGCCGGTCGGCTTGCTGAACGGGCTGAACGTCGCCTGTCAGATGCTGCTGGATGAGGGGCTGGAAAATGTCTACGCCCGCCATTACCGCATCGCCGAAGGAGTCCGCCGTGCCGTGGACGCGTGGGGCCTGCGTCTGTGCGCGGCCCGGCCTGATCTATACTCCGACAGCGTCAGCGCGATCCGCGTGCCCGAAGGTTTTGACGCGAACCGCATCGTCGCCCATGCGCTGAACACCTATGACGTGGCCTTTGGCACCGGGCTTGGTGATGTTGCGGGCAAGGTGTTCCGCATTGGGCATCTGGGGATGCTTACCGATGTGATGGCGCTGTCGGGGATTGCGACTGCGGAAATGGTCATGGCGGATCTGGGTCTGCCGATCACCTTGGGCAGCGGGGTCGCCGCCGCGCAGGATCATTATCGCCAAAGTGCCGCGTCCCAGCAAAAGGCCGCTGCATGATGACGGATGGTCTTCTTATCCCTTCTTACAGCGACATGCTGGCCGCGCATGATCTGATCCGCCCGCATATTCGGCTTACTCCGGTTCGGACGTCGGATTATCTGGATGGTCTGACGGGCGCGCGGCTGTTCTTCAAGTGTGAGAACTTTCAGGAACCCGGTGCCTTCAAGGTGCGCGGGGCGGCGAATGCGGTGTTTGGGCTCTCGGACGAACAGGCGGCGCGGGGGGTTGCGACGCATTCCAGTGGCAATCACGCGTCCTGTCTGTCCTATGCGGCGATGCGGCGGGGGATTCCGTGCAATGTGGTGATGCCGCGCACCGCGCCGCAGGCCAAGAAGGACACCGTGCGCCGTTACGGCGGGGTGATCACCGAATGCGAACCGTCAACCACCTCGCGCGAGGCGACCTTTGCGCAGGTGCAGGCCGCGACCGGGGGGGATTTCGTCCACCCCTATAACGACCCGCGCGTGATCGCCGGGCAAGGCACCTGCGCCAAGGAGTTCATGGAACAAACCGATGGTCTCGACGCGGTGGTGGCGCCCATCGGCGGCGGCGGGATGATCAGCGGCACCTGCCTGACGCTGGCCACGCTGGCGCCGCACACGCAGGTGATCGCGGCCGAACCCGAACAGGCCGACGATGCCTATCGCAGCTTCAAGGCCGGTCACATCATCGCCGATGACGCGCCCAGGACCATCGCCGACGGGCTGCTGGTGCCGTTGAAAGACCTGACCTGGCACTTTGTCAAAAACCACGTCACCCAGATCTATACCGCATCCGACGCCGAAATCGTCGAGGCGATGAAGCTGATCTGGAAACACCTGCGCATCGTGATGGAGCCATCCAGCGCGGTGCCTCTGGCCACGATTCTGAAGAACCCGGACGCCTTCGCGGGCAAACGCGTCGGCATCATCATCACCGGCGGCAATGTCGATCTTGACCGACTGCCGTGGACCCAAGGGAGTGTATCATGAACGCCAAGACAGATTTTTCCGGTTTCGAGGTCGGCTTTGACATTCCCGCCCTGCCGGGCATGGATGAGGCCGATATCCAGACGCCCTGCCTGATCCTTGACCTTGATGCGCTGGAACGCAACGTCAAGAAGATGGGCGATTACGCCGCGGCCCATAACATGCGCCACCGCAGCCATGGCAAGATGCACAAATCCGTCGATGTGCAGAAATTGCAGGAATCCCTGGGCGGCGCGGTCGGCGTCTGCTGTCAGAAAGTCAGCGAAGCCGAGGTCTTTGCCCGCGGCGGCATCAAGGACGTGCTGGTCACCAATGAGGTCCGCGATCCGGCCAAGATCGACCGTCTGGCGCGGATGCCCAAGCTGGGCGCGACCGTCACCGTCTGCGTCGATGACGTGACCAATGTCGCCGATCTGTCGGCTGCCGCCCAGAAGCACGGCACCGAACTTGGCGTCTTTATCGAGATCGACTGCGGCGCCGGGCGCTGCGGCGTCAAGACCACGCCCGAGGTGCTTGAGATCGCGCGCGCCGTCGCCGCCGCCCCGCATCTGACCTTCAAGGGCATTCAGGCCTATCAGGGCGCGATGCAGCACATCGACGGCTATGCCGACCGCAAGGTGAAACTGGACGCGGCCATCGCGCAGGTCAAACATGCGGTCGATGCGCTGACAGCCGAGGGTCTGGCCCCGGAATTTGTCAGCGGCGGCGGCACCGGCAGCTATTATTTTGAAAGCAATTCCGGCGTTTACAACGAATTGCAATGCGGCAGCTATGCCTTCATGGATGCCGATTACGGCCGCATTCTGGACGCGGATGGCAAGCGCATCGACGCCGGCGAATGGGAAAACGCGCTGTTCATCCTGACATCCGTCATGAGCCATGCGAAACCCACGCTGGCGGTCGTCGATGCGGGGCTGAAGGCGCAGTCGGTCGATAGCGGCCTGCCCTTTGTCTATGGCCGCGATGATGTGAAATACATCAAATGCAGCGATGAACATGGCGTGGTCGAGGATCTGCAGGGCGTCCTGAAGGTCAATGACAAGCTGCGGCTGGTGCCGGGCCATTGCGACCCGACCTGCAATGTCCATGACTGGTATGTCGGCGTCCGGAACGGCAAGGTCGAAGCCGTCTGGCCGGTCAGCGCACGCGGCAGGGCCTACTGATGTGGGTCGTTCCTGAAAGCGACATCGCCGGGCTGATGACGCCCGAAGCCGCGTTTGACGCGGTCGAGGCGGTCTTTGCCGCGATGGCCAGTGGCCATGCCTCGAACTTTCCGGTCGTGCGCGAGGCGATCGGCCATGAAGACGCGCTTTACGGCTTCAAGGGCGGGTTCGACGCGGCGGGCATGACCCTTGGCCTGAAGGCCGGGGGCTATTGGCCCAACAATCAGGCGCGCGGGCTGATCAACCACCAATCGACGGTGTTCCTGTTCGATCCCGATACCGGCCGGGTCGAGGCCGCGATCGGGGGCAACCTGCTGACCGCGCTGCGCACCGCCGCCGCATCGGCGGTCAGCAGCAAATACCTTGCGCCCGAAGGGGCCAGGGTGCTGGGCATGATCGGGGCGGGCCATCAATCGGCCTTCCAGATGCGCGCCGCCGTGCGCTTTGGCAGCTATGACCGGGTGATCGGCTGGAACCCGCATCCCGACATGCTGACCCGCCTGGCCGATACGGCGGCGGAACTGGGCCTGCCGTTCGAGGCGGTCGATCTGCCGACGCTTGGCCGCGATGCCGATGTCATCATCAGCATCACCTCGGCCTTTGAACCGCTGCTGCTGGACGGCCATGTCCACGGCCCGACCCATATCGCGGCGATGGGCACCGACACCAAAGGCAAGCAGGAACTGGACCCGGCGCTGGTCGCCCGCGCGCGCCTTTTTACCGACGAGGTTGCCCAATCCGTCAGCATCGGTGAATTCCAGCACGCCATCGCCCAGAAGCTGATTGCCGAGACCGATATAACCCCCTTGGGTCAGGTCATCACAGGCCAGCACAAGGGACGAACAGATGCCCAGATCACCATCTTCGACGGAACAGGCGTCGGACTCCAGGACCTCGCAGTCGCAAAAAAAGTCCTGGAAATCGCTAAGGAAAGGGGAAAGGCCGTCGAGATTCAGATCTGACCGAAATCCGACTGTCGTGGAAAGGGAGGTCCGCTATGTCTGATGCAAGCTATTCCGGCGTTCGGGGAGGTGTTCATCCGGTGGATGAACGCATTCCGACGCCCAAGCTCATCACCTTGGGGTTCCAGCATGTGCTGGTCATGTATGCCGGGGCCATTGCGGTTCCGCTGATCGTTGGGCGGGCCTTGCAGCTGTCGCCCGAAGAGGTTGCGTTTCTGATTTCAGCCGATTTGTTTGTCTGCGGCATTGCCACGCTGATCCAAAGCCTTGGCATGACGCAATATTTCGGTATTCGCCTGCCTGTGATGATGGGTGTGACCTTTGCCGCCGTCGGCCCGATGGTCGCCATCGCCGGGCAGTATCCGGGGGCCGAGGGCGCGCGCGCCCTGTTCGGGGCGATCATGGGGGCGGGGTTCATCGCCATGCTGATCGCGCCTCTGATGGGGCGGATGCTGCGGTTTTTCCCGCCCGTGGTGACGGGCACGGTGATTTTGGCCATCGGTATCAGCCTGATGCCCATTGGCATCAACTGGATCTTTGGCCTGCAAGTCGGCCCCACATCGCCCAAGATCGTCGATCCGGCGCAGCAGGCGTGGCTACAGGATGCCATCGCGGCGGGTGGCGTGCCCGAAGGTGTGCGGCTGGTGCCGACGGTGGCCAATCCGCTTTATGCTTCATCCAGCAATATCATGATTGCGGTGCTGGTTCTGGGCACGATCCTGTTGGTGTCGCGCTTTGCCAAGGGGTTTCTTGCCAATATCGCGGTGCTGGTGGGCATCGCGGTGGGCGGGTTCGCCGCTGCCATGATGGGACTGATGCATTTTGAAGCCGTCAGCGAGGCCAGCTGGTTTTCCCTGATCACGCCGTTCCATTTCGGGATGCCGATCTTTGATCCGGTCATGGTCATCACCATGACGCTGGTGATGATCGTGGTGATGATCGAATCCACCGGCATGTTTCTGGCCCTGTCGGATATGTGCGAAAAGCCGATGGGTCAGAAGGAACTGACGGCGGGCCTGCGGGTCGATGGTTTGGGCACGGTGCTGGGCGGATTGTTCAACACCTTCCCCTATACGTCCTTCTCGCAGAATGTCGGGCTGGTGGGGGTCACGGGTGTGCGGTCGCGCTATGTCTGTGTGGCCGGTGGCCTGATCATGATCGTGCTGGGGCTGATCCCGAAGATGGGCGCATTGGTCGAAAGCCTGCCGACCACGGTTCTGGGCGGCGCCGGACTGGTGATGTTCGGCATGGTCGCGGCGACCGGGGTGCGCATCCTGTCGCGCGTCGATTTCGCGACCAACCGTTACAACCTGTTCATCGTCGCGATTTCCATCGGCATGGCGATGATCCCGCTGGTTGCGCCGAATTTTCAGCAATGGATGCCACACGCGATCCATCCGCTGATCCATTCGGGGATCCTGCTGGCGGCCATCGCGGCGGTTCTGCTGAACTGGTTCTATAACGGTGCGCCCCACGCGAACGAGGATGAACTGCGCGCGGCGGGCAAGCTTGCCGATCACTGATCCCATGGAAAGGGCGGCCTGATGGCCGCCCTTGTGCCTGTTCTCAGGGCGTCTGTCGCGGGTGCGGCAGGCGCCCTGTTGACATGTACAAGACGGCAATGCGCTAAATGATTTTACACGCTTTCTATAGACTGCCTTGCCGATGCGCCGTCTGACGCGGGCCACAGGATCGGTTATCAATATCCAAGCGATAATCACGGAGATTCAAGGATGCCAGGTTACCTGACGACCCATGTGCTGGATACCGCGCGCGGCGCGCCCGCCCACGGCATGGAGGTGGTGCTGTTCCGGCTGGACGGCGATCAGCGGACCCAGCTTGTGCGTATGACCACGAATGCCGATGGCCGCACCGACCGTCAGATCCTGCCCGAGGCAGAGTTTGCCACCGGCATCTATGAGCTTCAGTTTCATGCAGGTGCGTGGCTGGATGCGACCGGCGTCGCGCCTGAAAGCCCGCGTTTTCTGGACGTGATCCCGATCCGTTTTGGGATGTCGCAGCAGGATCATTACCATGTGCCGTTGCTGATCTCTCCGTTCGGCTATTCCACCTATCGGGGGAGCTGAGCCGATGTTGCATCTGATCCCCGACCATATCGTCATCTGGGAATGGATCGCCTTTGCGATCCGCTGGACCCATGTCATCACCGCCATCGCCTGGATCGGCAGTTCGTTCTATTTCGTCGCGCTGGATCTGGGCCTGCTGAAGGTTCCGGGCCTGCCCAAAGGGGCGCATGGCGAGGAATGGCAGGTTCATGGCGGCGGCTTTTACCACATCAACAAATATCTGGTCGCGCCCGAACGGATGCCCGAGCATCTGACCTGGTTCAAATGGGAAAGCTATGCCACCTGGCTGTCGGGGGCGGCGCTGCTGATGGTGACCTATTGGGCGGGGGCGAACCTGTATCTGATCGACCCGGCCAAGATGGCGCTGGCGACATGGCAGGCCATCGGGATTTCCGCCGGTTCGCTGGCGCTTGGCTGGCTGATCTATGACACGCTGTGCAAATCGAAGCTGGGCGAAACGCCGACGGTTCTGATACTGCTGCTGTTCGTGGCGCTGGTGATCATGGGCTGGGCCTATAATCAGGTGTTCACCGGCCGTGCCGCGCTGCTGCATCTGGGCGCGTTTACCGCGACGATCATGACAGCCAACGTGTTCCTGATCATCATGCCGAACCAGCGGATCGTGGTGGCCGATCTGAAGGCGGGACGTGCGCCCGATCCGAAATACGGCAAGATCGCCAAGCTGCGGTCCACGCATAACAACTATCTGACGCTGCCGGTCATTTTCCTGATGCTGTCGAACCACTATCCGCTTGCTTTCGCCAGCAAATACAACTGGCTGATCGCGGCGCTGATCTTCCTGATGGGTGTGACGATCCGGCATTTCTTCAACAGTATGCACGCGCGCAAGGGCTATTACTGGTGGACATGGGCGGTGACGGCGATCCTGTTCGTGGGGGTGATGTGGCTAAGCTCTATCGGCCTGAACCAGGACACGCTTGAGGATGCCGAGGCCCGCGCCATGACCCCGGTCGAACAGCGGTTCGCCGATGCGGCGGGGTTTGATCAGGTCAGCGATATCGTGATGGGCCGCTGTTCCATGTGCCACGCGCGCGAACCGGGCTATGAAGGTATCCTGCACGCGCCCAAGGGTGTGTTTCTGGAAACCCCGCAGGACATCGCCCGCCACGCGCGCGAGGTTTACGTGCAGGCCGGTCTGACCGATGCCATGCCGCCCGCCAATGTCAGCTTCATGGAGCCCGAAGAACGCGCGCAGGTGATCCGCTGGTTCCGCGCGGCCGGGGCGGGCGATCTGGCCGGGATGTAGGCGCCCGGCCTGCGACATTTTCGCTGTTAACAGCAGGGTCGTGATCAGGTAACGTTTGCGTATGTTGGCCTGTCTGCGCCTGTGTCTGTTGCTGGGGGTGATCCTTGGCGTGGTGCTGCCGAAAACCTCGGCGGCACTTGCTGGTGCGGGGATGATCCAGACGGATACGGTGGTCATTTGCACCGGGCATGGGTTGCAGGAAATCCAGATTGGCCGCGATGGTCAGCCCGTCGATGAACCCCGGATAATCAAGGACGCGCCCTGCCTGCTGGTGCATTCGCTGGACGGTGTGGTGCCGCCGCCCGTTCCGGCATGGGTGGCGATGGCGCGACAAATCAGCCCGCCCGACATGCCGCGGACGCGGCAGGACAAGACCCATCTGCAATCCGGTTTCGCCCGCGCCCCGCCGCGCGCGTGACAGCTGGCGTCCTCGGACGCCACCCCCGTCACGATGCGAAACAACAGCGCCCCCGCGACCTGCGGTGTCCGGGCGCAAGCGAGGATACAGATGTTCACCCCTTCCGCCAGCGGGCCCGCGCCATGGTGATGACGCGTAACAACCCTTCCGTCCGCGACGACAGCACGTTGGACGATGACCCGCGCCGCGCCGCGAAACTGTATCGCGCCGCGTGGCGGTGGCATTTTTACGCCGGTATCGTGGTGATCCCGTTCTTCATGGCGCTGACGATCACCGGCCTGATGATCCTGTGGATCGGCTTTATCGACGGACGCGACGGCGAATATGTGACCGTCACCCCCACCGACGCCCCGCTGGCCGTGTCGGTTCAGGCCGATGCCGCGCTGGCCGCCGTTCCGGACGGGCGGCTGGTGCAATATGTGGCGCCGCGCGCGCCCGATCTGGCGGCGATCTTTCGCGTCGATGATGCCTCGGGTGCGCAGATGGTCGTGGTCGATCCCTATCGCGGGGCGGTGCTGGAACAGTTTCCCCGTCGCAGCGGCTGGTATGACTGGGCCGACGATATGCATGGTTCGCTGAAACTGGGCGTCGCGGGCGACCGGATGATCGAAATCGCGGCCTCGCTGGCGATGGTGCTGCTGGCGACGGGGCTGTATCTGTGGTGGCCGCGCAATGGCGGCGTGCTGCGCGCGATGGTGCCGCGTCTGGACCTGCGTGGCCGGGCCTTGTGGAAGTCGCTGCATGTCAGCATCGGCATCTGGATTTCGGTGATATTGATGTTCTTCCTGATTTCCGGCCTGTCATGGGCGGGGGTCTGGGGGGAAAAGCTGGTGCAGGCCTGGTCCAGCTTTCCGCCGGGAAAATACGTCGATATTCCCCTGTCGGATCAGACACATGCCAGCATGAACCACGGCCCGAAAGAGGTGCCATGGGCGTTGGAGCAAACGCCCATGCCCGCATCCGATCCCCATGCCGCGCATGGCGGTCACGGGGGGCATGTCCACGGTGACGCGCAGCCGGGCATCAGCGGCACGGTCGATATCGACAGCGTCGACGCCTATGCCCGCCAGATTGGCTTTGACAGCCGCTATCAGATGAACCTGCCCCAGGATCCCACCGGCGTCTGGACCCTGACCATCGACACGATGAGTGCGGACAGCACCAACCCGACCAGCGATCGGATCGTCCATATCGATCGCTATACGGGCAATGTGTTGGCCGAAATCCTGTTCAAGGATTACTCGTTGATGGGCAAGGCGATGGCGGTGGGCATTTCCCTGCATATGGGCCTGCTGGGATTGTGGAGCGTGCTGGCCAACACGCTGTTCTGCCTGTCGGTGATGTTCCTGTGCCTGTCGGGCGTGGTCATGTGGTGGAAACGCCGGCCAGCCGGTCGGATCGGCCTTGTCCCGCCGCCCATGCCTGCCGACATGCCCTTGTGGAAGGGGGCGGTGGTGGTGGGGCTGGTGATTTCGCTGGCCTTTCCGATGGCCGGGATCACGCTGGCTGTCGTCATGGCGCTGGACCTGTTGATCCTGTCGCGTGTCCCGGCGCTGAAACGCGCGTTTGGATGATTGGGCGTGGCCGGGGTCATGCGCCCCGGCCACCGCCTAGAAATGCTTTTTCAGCTCTCGCACCGCGTAATCGGCGAACATGCGGACCTTGGGGTCTTGCAGGCGGCGATGCGGGGTCAGGGCGCCGAATTGCGCGGGCAGGGGGCGGTTGTCGGGCAGAACCTCGATCAGCAGCCCGGCGCGCAGATCCTCGGCCACCTCATACAGGGGGCGATTCGCGATGCCATGTCCGTCCAGTGCCCAGTTTCGCAGCACGTCGCCGTCATCGGTGTCATAGCGCCCGCCGACCATCATTTTCTGCGGACCCTGCGGGGTCTGCAACTGCCAGAAATATTCCGGGCTGCGCGGGTATCGCAGCAACAGGCAATTATGCCCGGCCAGCTGATCGGGCGAGGTCGGCGTGCCATGCGCCGCCAGATAGCCGGGTGAGGCCACCAACAACCGCGGCGCATCCGCGATCTTGCGCCATTTCAGGGTGGAATCCGCCGGTTCGCCCAGAAAGAAGGCCAGATCAATGGCGTCCTCGACGATATTCACGCTGCGATCCGAAAGGCGCAGGCGCACGTCAATACCGGGGTTTTCCTCGCAAAACGGCGGGATCAACGGCGCGATCAGCCTGCGCCCAAGGCCAAGCGGCGCCGTCAGCCGGATCACGCCCTGGGGTTTGCCGGAAAAGCTGCTGACCAGGGCCTCGGCCTCGTCCAGCGTCTCAATGACGCGTCGGGCATGGTCGTAAAAGGCGCGCCCGATTTCGGTCGTGGTCAGCTTGCGCGTGGTGCGGTTCAGCAGCCGCACGCCAAAGCGGTTTTCCAGATCCTTGATCCGGTTCGATGCGACGGCGGGCGACAGGCGCAGATCCCGCCCGCCCGAGGTGATCGAGCCCAATTCGACCACACGCACAAACACCCGCAGGCTTTCCAGATAGGACATTTCCCGCCTCGCTTTCAACGTTTCGTGTAAAGTCTTCCGTGTTGCAGGTGATTTCGCAATCGCTTTTTCCGGCATAGGCTTTCACATGGGTTCACAGCCAAGAGGAATGCCATGACGCCCGGCTTGCATTTTCTGCTGAACGATCAACCGATCCACCTGACCGAGGTCGGCCCGTCCGACACGCTGCTGGATTTCCTGCGGCTGAACCGGCGCCTGACCGGCACCAAGGAAGGCTGCGCCGAGGGCGATTGCGGCGCCTGCACGGTTTTGCTGGGCCGTCTGACGGCGACCGGGCTGGTCTATGAACCGATCAACGCCTGCATCCGGTTTCTGGCCTCCTGCCATGGCTGTCATGTGGTGACGGTCGAACATGTCGCCGCCCCTGATGGCGGGCTGCATCCGGTGCAATCCGCGATGGTCACGCATTTCGCCACCCAATGCGGCTTTTGCACGCCGGGCTTCGTGATGGCGCTTTATGGTCTGTGGATGGGCAATCCCAATCCGACCGTGACGGATATCGAAACCGCGTTGCAAGGCAATCTGTGCCGTTGCACCGGGTATGAGCCGATCATCAAGGCCGCGCTGGCTGCGGGCGCTGCGGGCGGGCAGGCGATGGACGCGCTGGCCGTGGAACGCGATGCGGTGGCGACGCAGTTGCGGGCCATGCAGGGGCGCCGGGTGGATCTGGCGCGCGGCGATCAGCGCGCGATCATCCCCGCCGATACCGACGATCTGGCCGCCCTGCTGGCCGCCGAACCCAAGGCCACCATCGTCGCGGGCGCGACAGATGTGGGGCTGTGGGTGACGAAATTCCTGCGCGACATCTCGCCCGCCGTGTTCATCGGCCATCTGATGAAGGACATGACGGTTGCCGCTGGCGAAATCCGTCTTGGCGCAGGTGTCACCTATTCCGAGGCCGCGCCGCTGTTTCGCGAACATCTGCCGCAGGTTCATGATTACCTGATGCGCATCGCCGGCTGGCAGGTGCGCAATATGGGCACCATCGGCGCCAATATCGCCAATGGATCACCCATCGGGGATATGCCGCCGCTGCTGATCGCGCTTGGCGCGCGGATTGTGCTGCGCAAGGGTGATGCGCGGCGTGATATCGCGTTGCAGGATTTCTTTATCGCCTATGGCAAGCAGGACCGCGCGCCGGGCGAGTTCGTCGAAACGGTGATCATTCCGATCCCCCATCAGGCGCGCATCGCCGCCTATAAGGTCAGCAAACGCCGTGACAGCGACATTACCGCCGTCGCTGCCAGCTTTTGCGTGACGGTTGAAAATGGCACCATCACCGCCGCGCGCGTGGCCTTTGGCGGCATGGCCGCCACGCCGAAACGCGCGACCGGGGCCGAAGCCGCGCTGGTGGGCCAGCCCTTTGCGGCAGCCACTTTCGACGCTGCAGCCCGCGCCGTGGACGATGATTTCCAGCCGCTGTCGGACTGGCGCGCCAGTGCCGATTATCGCCGCACCGTCGCCGCCAATCTGTTCCGCCGTTTCTGGTTGGAACAATCGGAGCCCGGCCTGCCGGTCCGCCTGACCTATGCCGTGGGGGAATGACCATGAAGGATGACACCACCATTCGCGGGCTTGCCCATCAGGACACGTTCCACGACAGCGCCATCAAGCAGGTGCAGGGCCGCGCCGATTACACCGACGATCTGCCGATGCCGGACGGCGCGCTGCACGCCTATCTGGGGCTGTCGACCTGCGCGCATGGCCGCATCACCGGCATGGATTTCGCCGATACGCTGGCCATGCCGGGGGTGATCGGTGTGCTGACCGCTAAGGATATTCCAGGCGAAAACGACGTGTCGCCCAATGGCAAGCATGACGATCCGATCTTTGCTGATGGAATTGTCCATTTCTGGGGGCAGCCGGTCTTTGCCGTCGTGGCCGAGACCCGCGATCAGGCCCGCCGTGCGGCCCATGTGGCCAAAATCACCTATGACACGCTGCCCCATGCGCTGGACCCGATGGCGGCGCGTGATGCGGGGATGGGCTATGTCACCGACCCGCTGACCCTCCGCCGGGGCGATGCCGCGGGCGCGATGGCCACGGCGCCGCGCCGGATCAAGGGGCGGTTCAGCATCGGCGGGCAGGATCACTTTTATCTGGAAGGGCAGATCGCCATGGCGGTCCCCGGTGAGGATGATGAGGTGATCATCAACGTCTCGACCCAGCACCCGTCCGAGGTTCAGCATATGGTCGCCCATGCGCTGAACACCGTGAACAGCGCGGTGGTCGTGAATGTGCGGCGCATGGGCGGCGGGTTCGGCGGCAAGGAAACGCAGATGAACCTGTTCGCCTGCGTGGCGGCGATTGCGGCGAAACGCTGGCACCGGGCGGTCAAGATCCGTCCTGACCGCGACGATGACATGACCGCGACCGGCAAGCGCCATGATTTCGTCGTGGAATACGAGGTGGGCTTTGACGATGACGGCCGCATTCTGGCGGTCGAAGGCGATTGGTTCGCCCGCTGCGGGTTTTCCGCAGATCTGTCCGGGCCTGTGACCGACCGCGCGCTGTTTCACTGTGACAACGCCTATTATTACCCCGACGTGCGTGTCAGCAGCCATCCGATGCGCACCAATACCGTCAGCAATACCGCGTTCCGGGGCTTTGGCGGCCCGCAAGGCGTGATCGTCGCCGAACGCATCGTCGAAGAAATCGGCTATGCGCTTGGCCGCGATCCGTTGGAAATCCGCAAGCTGAACCTCTATCAGAACGGCCAGCTGACGCCCTATCATCAAGAGGTCACGGACCAGATCCTGCCGCGCATCTTTGCGGAACTGGAACGCGACAGCGACTATCATGCGCGGCGTCAGGCGGTGCTGGACTGGAACGCCAAAGGCGGCGTGATCCGCAAGGGAATCGCGCTGACCCCGGTGAAATTCGGCATCAGCTTTACGGCAACGTGGTTCAATCAGGCGGGCGCGCTGATCCATGTCTATAATGACGGCTCTATCGCGCTGAACCATGGCGGCACGGAAATGGGGCAGGGGCTGAACACCAAGGTCGCCCAAGTCGTGGCCGAGGCGTTTCAATGCGACATCTCGCGCATCCGCATCACCAAGACGACGACCGAAAAGGTGCCCAACACCTCGGCCACGGCGGCGTCCTCGGGCACCGATCTGAACGGCATGGCGGCGTTGGATGCGGCGGAACAGATCAAGGCCCGGCTGGTCGAATTCGTCGCCGAACGCTGGCAGGCCCCGCGTGAGGATGTGGAATTCGTGCCCGGCCATATCCGCGCGGGCGATCATGTGGTCCCGTTTGATGAGGTAATCCGCGCCGCCTATATGGCGCGCGTCCACCTGTCGGCGGCGGGCTTTTACAAGACGCCGAAAATCCATTGGGACCGCAGCACGGGGCAGGGCAGGCCGTTCTATTATTATGCCTATGGCGCGGCGGTGGCCGAGGTCTCGGTCGATACG
>QIRE01000177.1_pt1 | contig 14969 bp, 12 predicted proteins | sample 2940141 | NCBI WGS metagenome assembly QIRE01 (sample SAMN09273532, study PRJNA473421) | Gut metagenome, whole genome shotgun sequencing project. | isolation source: gut tissue | host: Folsomia candida VU population | place: Netherlands: Amsterdam | collected 2016-03-06
CACCACATACTCCAACGCATCCACAGCATCATCAGCCAACGCCCAACCTCCAAATGACCAGCAACAGTGCACTGATCATCTGACACCGCCCTATGCGATTACCGGCCCGCTCACGGGCGGTTTTGGGGTTGGTTAGAGCTTTTCGCCCGGCAGTCCGCCAAGGGTCATGAAGGTCATCCGGCCGACGCTGCCGCCGAAGTCGAAGGTGATGCGCTCCGTGGTGCCACTACCCTGCTTCTCCACGGCTTTGCCCATTCCGTACTTGGGATGATTCATCCGCTCACCGATCTCGTAATTGACTTGCTTGTTGCGCCCACGCGCCGGATCCGCCGAGTACGACGACCGCCCTCGCTCCGCGCCGAAACCGCCTGCGCCGAAACCTCTTTCGGTTGACCGGTACCCAAACGCCCCACCCGACGAACCGTAACCACGGCCCGCGGAGCGTCGGGGCTCGGTGCGTCGCCAATCCAACAGATGCTGTGGAATCTCCTGCAGGAAGCGGGATTCCGGATTCGATACCGGCTGTCCCCACGACGTCCTCATCATCGACCGGGTGAGATAGAGCCGCTGTTTGGCACGCGTGATCCCGACGTAGGCGAGTCGACGTTCTTCGCTCAGTTCGGCTGGGTCGCCCAGTGCTCGCAGATGCGGGAAATGTCCATCCTCCCAACCGGTGACGAAGACGACCGGGAATTCCAGTCCCTTCGCGGTGTGCAGCGTCATGAGCGTGACGACGCCGGCTCCTTCATCGGGGACCTGATCAGCGTCGGCGACCAGCGCGACCTTCTCCAGGAAGGCCGCCAACGACCCCGGCTCGGGCTCCCCATCTTCGACGGCCCCGACAACGTCGTCTGCCTCCGAAGCGTCACTCGGATCGGCATCACCCGAATCGTCGTCGACTACGCCCCCAGTGGCCTCGGCGCTGAAATCTCTTGCTACCGCGACCAATTCGTTGAGGTTGTCCAGTCGGGCCGCATCCTGCGGATCACTCGAGCCATCCAGTTCGCGGCGATAGCCGCTGCGCTCGACGATCGCATCGACGAGTTCACCAATATCGGGCCCATCGGTGGTGGCATCCATCATCGCGACGTCCGCGTCCGTGGCGTCACCGCTGCCGTAGGTCGCGAGGAAGTCGTTGCGCAATCCTTCGATCAATTCGACAAAGGCAGCGATGGACCGGACACCACCCTTATTGAGCAGCGCGACCTTTCCGTCGGCCGCATCCAAGAGCCCCTGATAGAAGGAGATCCCCAGGTTCTCCGCGTGCACCGCGACGACCGCTTCGGATCGATCGCCGATCCCGCGACGCGGAGTATTCAGAATCCGGCGGAGGCTGACGGCATCGTCGGGGTTGGCAACCACCCGCAGATACGCGATGACGTCGCGTACTTCTTTACGCTCGTAAAATCGGGTACCGCCGACCACCTTGTACGGAATCCCGTGTCGCACAAACACTTCTTCGATCGCGCGCGATCCGGTGTTCGTCCGATAGAACACCGCGACGTCGGAATATTTGAAGCTCGACGACCCCCCGATGCTGTAGTCGGTGAGCTGTTCCACTTCGGTCGCAATGAAATTCGACTCGTCGCGGTCGGAGTCTGCCACGTACCCGACAATGAGTTCGCCGTCGCCCGTGTCGGTCCACAGCTTTTTCTCGCGGCGCCCCGTATTGCGCGAGATCACCGCGTTGGCGGCGGAGAGGATCGTCTGCGTCGAACGGTAATTCTGTTCCAGCAGAATGGTTTCCGCGTTCGGAAAATCACGCTCGAATTCTTCGATGTTGCGGATCGTCGCGCCCCGGAAGGCATAGATCGACTGGTCGGCATCGCCCACGACGCACAGTTCCGACGGCGTCAACCCGTCGGCGGTCGTCTGCTCACCGACCAGCTCACGCACCAACACATACTGTGCGTGGTTTGTGTCTTGGTATTCGTCGACGAGCACATGCCGGAAGCGGCGACGGTAGTACTCGGCGACCGCCGGGTGACTGCGCAACAGCGCGACGGTCTCACCGATGAGGTCGTCGAAGTCGAAGGCGTTGGCCTCGCGCAGGCGGCGCTGATAGATCCGGTAGATCTCGGCAATCTGCTTAACCGTCGGTTCGCCGTCTTCCGCATCGGCGATCGCCGTCGCGGGATCGATCAACTCATTCTTGTAATTGGAGATGGCGACGCCAACCCCGCGCGGCGCGAACTTCTTCGGGTCGAGACTCAGATCCCGGATGATCATGCCGAGGAGTCGATGCGAATCGTCGGAGTCGTAGATCGAGAAATTCGAGTTCATCGACTCCAGCAGCGCGGACTGCGCGCGCAGTATGCGGACACACGTCGAGTGGAAGGTCGACACCCACATGAAGTTGGCGCGCGGCCCAACCAAACCGATGACACGCTCGCGCATTTCGGCGGCGGCCTTGTTGGTGAACGTGATTGCCAGTACCTGGCCCGGGGTGACGTCGCGAGCAGCGAGCAAATAGGCAATGCGCCTGGTCAGCACGGCAGTCTTGCCCGACCCGGCACCCGCGACGATCAGCAGCGGTGGACCGCTGTGCAACACAGCGGCGCGCTGCTGGGGGTTGAGTCCGTCGAGCAATTGCGCGACGGACTCTGACGTCGCGGGAGAGGTGGTATGCACTGTCATATCGGTAGCCAAGGCTACCCCGCACCTCTGACACGACGACGCCGCGCGGCATCGCTGTCGCCGATCCCACAACAGGCTGATCGTTCAAGTGCCCGACAACGCCGTCGGTCAGCAGGTGACAGCTCGACGCGGCGCGATACGATATGTCCGAAATTGTGTCGGGGGTAACTCCAATCCTCGACGTTGGCGATCCCTGGACGATCGAGAGGCATCGATGGCGACGAATTTCCCGGCTGGCCCCACCCCCGGTGCTCCCGGTCCTACCGATCTCGGAGCGTTCGCGCCGTCGCAGACGAAACCGTCAGGCAAGGGGCCGCTGATCGCATTGATTCTCGGCGCGATCGCGCTCGTCGCGGCGCTCGTCGTCTCGTTCATCCCGTTCTCGCGGTCGGCCGACGGCGGCGCGACTGTCGCGTTCCGCGCGCAACAGGAACTGGACAAGGTGGTCTTCAAGTTCGGCGAGACCGGCGGCGCCAAGTACTCCGGCAAGATCACCTACAGCTACCTCGACACACCGAGCAGCGGCGAACGCACGATCAACTTCAAGAACTTCGTGGTCGCGGGCAGCAACAGTGCCGAGGGATCGATTACCCAGGACGGCCAGGAGGCCCAATACCGCCAGATCGGCAACAACGTCTACGCCAACGGCAGCAAGGACTTTTGGACCAAGTTGCTCGGTAAGGTTCCCGAAGGTCTCGACCTCGATTCGGTCGCGACCAAGTGGGCCGACACCGACGGCAGCGGCCTGCTCTGGCTGGGTAGCTTCCTGTCGCCGCGCAAGCTAGCGGGCCGGTTGGCAATCGGCGACACCTCGACAAGCACGTCACTCGGCCAGGAGCTGGACCAACCGAACAAGGGCCTACCCGATGCGCGCTTCTGGCCGACGTCGGATCCCAAGGTCACGCTGACCGGCAATTCGATCACCGTCGGTCAGATGACCACGACGTTCGATCCGAAGTCCAAAGCAATCACCCATATCAAGGGCGACAGCAAGTCCGACGACATCAAATATCACATCGACGCCGACGTGACGCCAATGTCGGACAACGACCGCGACAAGTTGTTCGCCAACGAACGTTCGTTCGCGCCTGAGCTGGTTGCGGTTCCGGCACCGGGCGTCCCAATCTCCTCGCCGCGAATCCGCGGCGTCGCGGGTGGGTCGTGCACAACGATGGTGTGCGAGTTCCTCCTAGACCTGCAGGGCAAGCCCGCTTCGGATCGATTCCGCACCGGGTACGTCAACTACGGCCTGAACGTCACATTCACCGCAAACGGCGCCCCCGACGGCGGCACGTGCAACAAAGTGGTTCGTGTCGACTATGGCGCCATGGGTCGAGCACAGTGCGACGCCACCGACCTGCCACCGAACGCGAACGTCCGAGCAATCACCGGCGCATCGAAGTACCTGCCGTTCAACACACGGACGGCCAACGAGTTCACCGAGATCATCAACAACAGCGAGGCCGCGGCAAAGAAGAAGGTCACGTTGGCGCGGACCGGCACCAAGCGGCCGGGCTCGCCGATGGCCTACAACCTGCAGATCACCGACATGCCGTCGGTGTACGTCGTGAAGCAGGGTGACTATCAGTTCGACGGATTCGGACCGTCGGGTGCGTTCCTGGTGACATTCTCCACCGGCTACGACCAGCACGTCGCCAACGGCGCCTTCGACCCCGCGTGGTCGGGCACGGAAACGCTGAAGAGCCAGGCTGCCAAGCAGGTCGCCGCGGCGGGCGGCACGGAAATCGTGTGGTTCTTTGCCGAACAAAACTCGGCCGACGCCGCTCGACGCCTGCTCGATTCGGCTGGCATCACGAACAAGCAGATCTTGACGCTGTTCAGTAAGCCGACCGACTAAGCGGCTAGCCCAGCAGCTTCGCGGCGGCGACCTGACCGACCCGCCCGGCCCCGACGTGCAGTTTCAAACCTGCACCCGGGGTGAGCTGCATAGTGCGCCCGGTGCCGTCGAGTTGGACGCACACCATATGCAACCCCGCGTCGACGAGGAAGGTCGTCGCCGGGCCGTCGCCGAGCCGCAGCGTCGCGACGCCGGGAGCGTTGGCGCAGTAGCTCAGTGCGACCACCCAACGCCAACGCATCAGCGGACCGTCTAGTCCGATCTCCGACGGTCCCGAGACCTCCGGCGTCGAACAGGTGCCGCGTCCGGCGGGAAATGATCGCACCGGACTCACCCCTCCGGCAACTAGGTGCCCGTCATTGTCGAGAACCGTCAGCTCCGAGGCCGACGTCACGATGCGCGGCCCGTCGGGTAATCGTCCGAAGACCCGGCTGATCTGATTGTTCGGACTGGCAAGTGGCAGTAGAACTTCCAGTGGGACGGGCTGGTCGAACATCACTTGCCCGGGATGTTCCGCGAAGTCCGCTCGTGCGTTGTCGAGGTAGCTTCCGGTCGGGTTGTCCGCCCACGACGTTTGGAACGTCCACGTCGACGCCGCGGCCGAACAGATAAGTGCCACAACGACTGTCACTGTCGGTGCGAGGCGCCGCGAGGCGGAAGGATCAGTGGCGCAAGTGGCTCGGGCGGGCGAACATCCGATGAGCGCGATCGCCACCGCGACGACGAGCGCCGTGTCGGGCAGGTACCGCAACGTCTGGGCGAGCTCGGTCGCGGTGAAGGTTCCGGACCGGTTCCACAGCACCGGCAGCTGCGCGCCGACGACATACGTTGCCGCACAAGCGATAACCACACCCGCGCCGCGTCGACTCCAGATCGCGTACCCAATGGCGACGCCGACCAGCACCCAAGCCATGACGATGAGCAGCGTCGGGGTGTCGGCCATCGGCGGCGACGGAATCCACCGCTCCCAGCGCCATGGGCCGCCGATCAGTCCCGGCACCAACGCGTCGTTGATCGCGTGCCACATCAGCTTGGCTGTTTGGGTCAGCGAATGACTACCGGTCACACCGTCGGTGACCGACAGGAAGATCACCAGCCACACAATCGAGACCCCGATCAACGAAGCCCAAAGTGTGCGGGCCCGCGTGAACGCGACGGTCAGCGGGGTGAGTGGAACGTTGCGCGGCCAATCGTCGTCGGCGGGCAGCCGCCAGCGAACCCACAGTGCCGCAACGGCAAAGGCGACCGGCACGATGAAGAGCGACTTCTCAAAGAAGGCCAATCCGACGATGAAGATGATTGTCGAGCGGATCACAATCGCCCTGCGTTGGCGAGTGTCAACGCCGCGGCAGAGCAGAATCGCGTCGCCGACGATCCACGCCATCGCCGCCTGCATCGGAAGCGAGTTGAGTCCCGCCGACCACCACACGAAGGCCGGAACCGCCATCGGCGTGAACAGATAGAAGGCAAACGCGGCCAACATGATTGGGCGTCGAATGCGGTCGCGACCGGTGATGATGACGAGCAGTCGAAGTACCGCGACAGCCGCACTGAGCGCGAACAACACGAGTGTCGCGGCGGGCAACACCCACTGCAGCGGGGCAATCACCGTCGACGCTCCGGCAACCAGGAAGGCCGCCGGCATGAAATGGCCGTCGTGGTTTGCGAACAGGTAGCTGGCACTGAGGACCGAATGGTCACTCGCGCGACCGATGAGAATCAGGTCGTCCCAGTAGAAGTTCCCCGACGCCACCAGCGCGATACGGACTCCCACAAACGCGACAATCAGCACAGCCGGTACACACCACCACGGCGTCGACTTCGCTAGGCGCATCACCTCCCGCATGGTACGCATCGTCCCGGCCGATGCCGCGCGTGGCAAAATCGATAACCGTGACCGACCCCATTGATCTCTCCGCCTACAACCTCGGCGACGATGTCTCCGCTCTCCCCGATGACATCGACGAACTCCGACGAGAGATTGACCGCCTCGACGCGGTACTTCTCGGCGCGATCAAACGACGGTCCGCGGTGTCCAAGAAGATCGGCGCGGCGCGCATGGCGTCGGGTGGTCCGCGGTTGGTTCACAGTCGCGAAGTGAAGGTCCTTGACCGCTTCGCTGAACTTGGCCAGGAGGGCCACACCCTGGCGATGCTGCTACTCCGCCTGGGTCGCGGACCACTGGGACGTTAGTGGCGCTACCCACAAAGTGCTAGGCGCCAGAGCGGGAGTGATCTGGACCGCATAGGGTGAAAACATGAGTCTGGACTCACATAGCGACGACACGCCCATCGACCTCGACATCACGTCGACGCAGTCGTGGCAGGCACTGGCCGCGCACCAGCCACACGTGTACGCGCTGCACCTTCGCGAAATATTTGCCGCTGACCCCGACCGCGGCCGGGAACTAACGGTCGATGTTGGTGACCTACACATCGACTACTCGAAGCACCGCGTAGAGCGTGAGACGCTCGAGTTACTAGCGAGCCTTGCCCGCGAGGTCGGAGTCGAGGATCGTCGCGATGCCATGTTCGCGGGCGAACACATCAATACGTCTGAGGACCGGGCCGTTCTGCACACCGCCCTCCGGCTACCCGCCGACGCGCGCCTTGTCGTCGACGGGCAAGACGTCGTTTCCGACGTGCACGACGTCCTCGGGCGGATGGGCGATTTCACCGACGCATTGCGCAGCGGCGAATGGAAGGGATTCGACGGCAAGCCCATCACCGACGTCGTGAACATCGGCATCGGTGGCTCCGACCTCGGCCCCGACATGGTTTACCGAGGACTGCGCCATTACGTGGACAGCGATATCCGCTGCCATTTCGTCTCGAACGTCGATCCGGCGGACCTGATCGCAACGCTCGATGGACTCGACGCGTCGACAACACTCTTCATCATCGCCTCCAAGACATTTACGACGTTGGAAACGCTCACCAATGCCGCGGCCGCGCGCAAGTGGATGTGGGAGCAACTCGACGCCCAGGACAATTCCGACGCCGTCGCACGACATTTCGTCGCGGTCAGCACGAATGCCGAGAAGGTTGCCGAGTTCGGCATCAACACCGACAACATGTTCGGCTTCTGGGATTGGGTCGGCGGACGGTACTCGGTGGATTCGGCGATCGGACTGTCGGTGATGGCCGCCATCGGACGCGAGGGTTTCGCCGATTTCCTCGCCGGGTTCCACACAGTCGACGAGCATTTCCGAACGGAACCGATCGAGCGCAACGCTCCGATCCTGCTGGCGCTCATTGGCCTGTGGTACAACAACTTCTGGGACACCGGCAATCGAGCAGTCCTCCCGTATTCCAACGATCTGGTGCGCTTCCCCGCGTATCTCCAACAGCTCACCATGGAGTCGAACGGCAAGTCCGTCGGGATGTATGGGCACCACGAGATCACCGACACCGGTGAAGTGTTCTGGGGCGAACCGGGCACCAACGGACAGCACGCCTTCTATCAGATGCTGCACCAAGGAACTCGAATGATTCCGGCTGACTTCATCGGCTTCGCCACGCCAACCGAGGACCTCCCCGTCGCCAACGGCGAGGGATCAATGCACGACTTGCTGATGAGCAACTTCTTTGCCCAAACCGAGGTGCTCGCGTTCGGTAAGACCGCCGACGAAATTGCCGCGGAAGGCGTCGCCCCAAACCTCGTGGCGCACAAGGTGATGCCCGGGAACCGCCCCACGACGTCGATCTTGGCTCCGAAGCTGACACCGTCGGTTCTCGGTCAACTCATCGCGCTCTACGAACACGAGACGTTTGTGGCCGGCGCGATCTGGGGCATCGACTCCTTTGATCAATGGGGCGTCGAACTGGGTAAGGCGCAGGCCATGGAACTACTTGGGGCGATCACGGATTCCGCCGCGCCCGGCGCATTGCACGACTCGTCAACAGATTCGCTGGTGCGCTGGTATCGCGGGGAGCGCGGACGCGAGTCCTGAGCGCCGGTAGCCTTAGCGCAATGAGTGCTTCGCGAGACCACAGTCCGACCTTGCGGGCCGTCGCTACCCTCGGCGCCGTCGCCGCCCTGGCATCCGGCTGCACCATGAGCAAGGACACCGGGCCGACGACGAGCGCCGTCGCAACGTCGGCCGTGGTCAAAGTCCCGACCGAACCCGTCGAGCGCACGGCGCCGGGTACCCAACTCAAGTGGGGCCAAAGCGCCTACCTGCCTGCCCGCACCTTCGCGCCGACGACCGGCCTTGCGATGTACACAATCACCGGCATCAATCCGGCTTCGGGTATTCCGGACACGATCACCAAGAACGGCACCGCGTACTACGTCTACATCACCGTCACCTCGCTGGACGAAAAGCCAACCGCCGCACCGGATATCACGGGCGTCGCGGGTAGTCCGGACGGAAAGTCGGCGACGCTCATGGTGTCCCCACCGTCGGGAAACAAGGACTGTGTCGCCAACACAGCGCCGGAGAAGATGAAGGCTGGCGAGTCGTACGCGACCTGTGAACTCGCGATCGTCGACGCCGATAAGAAGGTGACGTCGGTGGTGTATTGGGCCAATCCGACAACCGATCCCACGCTCAATTACGAAGCTGCCCCGGTCACGTGGTCGTCGGGCGTTGCACCGTCGACGTCGGTGACGCCAACCCGCTGACCGGCGATTGCGTCGCCAGCGCGGCGCTGACTGAACTCGCCGCCTGTCGAACCATGTTTCCCTGCCTTCGCGTCTCGCGCGCACTCAAGTCGCGCAGCGGATGCACCACCAGTGCCGCGGCAACCGCCCCATCCGGAAACATGATTGGTGCAGCGATCGATGTGACCGGGTGCTCGACACCCAACGGCTCTCGGTCGCCGATGCCAGTTCGGACGATTTCCTCGAGTAGATCGCCGGCAAGACGACGCACCGCGGTGGGGAAGACCCGATCCTCGGCGGCCTGAACCAGCGAGGCGACATGCTGCACGACCGGACTCATCCGCTCAATCAGGACGCCATCAGCGCGAGCTTGATCGAGGTGCGCGCCGTAGGAGGCAACAGCAGCCTCGGTCAGCCCTCCTCTGCGGAACCAGGCCACGCGCTCCGCGGGCGTGCCCCAGGCGGCAAAGAGTGTCCCGAACGGCGCGGCGTAGGCGATCCGCTGGCCTTGAATGACCGTGGAATCGCCTGGGTCGATGGTCGACACGAACATCGTCAGGTCAGCGAGCTCGACGACTGAGGACGTCCAGCCGGTGGCCTTCGAAAGGCCCAGCGCCGCGCGCACAGCCAAGCGCGTGACCATCCGCTGATCGGCAAAAGCCGACGCGACGGACGCCAAGCCCGGGCCTAGCGTGATCTCACGATCGGGCCCGGTGCGCACGAGCCACCCTCGGTCAGTAAGCGCATGGATGATCGCATGGCTGGTGGCTTTGGAAAGCTGCAGCTCTCGAGCAACGTCCGCGGCGCGTAGGCGCGAATCGCTCTGCCCGGCGACGAGTTCCAGCACGTCGAGCACTCGTGTTGTTGGCGGTGAACTGTCCGTCGCCATCGCAACCTCCTGGGATTCGGATTCTCGAACTCGTTCCATAGTGCCTGGAATTGCCGTCCATGAGTTCGGATAATTGAATCCTCGCATTCGAACTATCGACTTCCTTCGGCGGCAAGCTTACGATCGGCGCCAACCAACCGCAGGAGATCCAGTGATCCGCAATGTCGAGGCACCCCCCGACCCGCCGTCCTTTCCCGAGCTCGGGTTCTATGGCCTTGCCGGGCACGCGGCAAACCCACGCGCCCTGCTCGACGAAATCGCCGACGGCGAACGTCTCGGTCTCGGCTCGGTGTTCCTCTCCGAGCGCTTCAACTACAAGGATGCGACCGTCCTGACCGGCGCCGCGGCGGCGGCATCCACGAAACTCGGCATCGCAACGGCTGCCACGAACCACAACACTCGCCATCCGGTGGTGACCGCGACGGCCGCGACGACCGCTCATCGAATGTCGGGTGGTCGATTCACCCTCGGCCTTGGCCGCGGGTTCGACGGACTCTTCGACGTGCTGGGGATCGATCGGATCACAAATGACCAGCTCCGCGACATCGCCGACGTGCTGCGCCGGCTGTGGCGGGGGGAGAAATTCGCCCACCACGGTCCCGCCGGGGAATTTCCCTATCTGTTCCTGATGGATGAGGACATCGATGAAGACATCCCTCTGCTGATGGTCGCGATCGGGCCGAAGTCGCTACGGCTCGCGGGCGAAATCGCCGATGCCGTGGTGCTTCACACCTACCTGAGCGACGACGCCGTCGCTCGCGCCGTGCACACGGTCCGCTCGTCGGCCGAGGAAGCAGGGAGAGACCCCGCCGGCGTGCGCATCTGGGCGTGTACCGCGGTGGTCGAGGACTCACTCCCCTACGAGGTGCGACTAAAGAAGACGGTGGGGCGGCTCGCTACCTACCTACAGGGTTACGGAGACCTTCTGGTTCGCACCAATGGTTGGGATCCGGCTGCCCTGCAACGCTTCCGGGACGATCCGTTGGTCTCTGCCTTCCCGGGAGCATTCGATGCTGCGGCATCCGTGTCGGACCTCGAATACTTGGCCGAGAAGGTGATTCCGGCGCAGTGGCTGGACTGCGCGATCACCGGCGCCGCCCGCGACTGCGCACGCCAGGTGGCCGACCAACTCGAGACCACCGGGGTGGACAGCGTCATCATGCACGGCACGACGCCCGCGCAGTTGGCGCCCGTGATCGAGGCATACCCCGACGTGCGCCGCACGCGAGCCGTGCTGCCAGCCAACCCGGGGAGGATGGCATGACGGCCGTGCAACCCGTTGCGACCGTCGCGGAACTCACGCCCGACTGGCTTACGCAAGCATTCGGTGTCGAGGTGTCAGCAGCGACCGCGACCGCCGTCGGCACCGGACAGATGGGGAGCTGTTACCGCCTGCGACTGGGAGGTGACGACCAACTTCCGAGCACGGTTCTCGCAAAACTTCCATGCGTCGATCAGGCCAGTCGCGAGTTCCTTCATGGCTCCTATCGGTCGGAGGTCACGTTCTACCGTGTCCTCCGCAAGACAGTGTCGGTCAACGTCCCGCGCGCCTACTACGCGGACATCTCCGAGGACGAGGCGCACCGTGGCACCTTCACGCTGCTGCTTGAGGATCTCGCGCCCGCGACGCAAGGTGACCAGATCGCCGGGTGCACCCCAGACCAGGCGCTCGGGGCGGTCGAGAACATCGCGGGGCTGCACGCACCGCGATGGTGCGACCCGTCACTACTCGACGGCGTTCACTCCTCCGGCCATGGGCTGTCGCCGGCCAGCGCGGAGGACGCCGACCTGATGGATGCGCTCTTCCCGCAGGCGGTGGAGGATGTTCTCGCCAGTTTGGGACGCGACGTTTCGACCGACGACGCGGAGTTGCTGCGGGCGGTTGCCGTGTTCGGCGGCCGGTGGTCGCTTGCCCGATCCGACAGATACAGCCTGATTCACGGCGACCACCGGCTCGACAATCTAATGTTCCACCCCGACGGCCGCCAGTGGGCCGTAGATTGGCAGACCGTCGGAATCGGCTTGCCTGCCCGCGACGTCGCATTCATGCTTTCGACGGGTCTGCGCACCGAGGATCGGCGGCGCCACGAGCGGCGACTCGTCGAGGCCTACCGAACCAAGTTGCTGGATCTGGGCGTGACCGACTACTCCGACAGTGAGTGTTGGGATGACTACCGATTCACAGTCCTGCAAGCGCCGCTCATCGCAGTCTTCGGCTGCGCCTACAGCAGCGTGCGCACCGCGCGGGGGGACGAGATGTTCTCCCGAATGATTGAACGTGGATGCAACGCCATGCGGGATCTGGGCACCATCGACTTGCTGAAAGCGCTGTGAGCGAGGCGTCCGTGGCGTCGCGAACGCGAGCGCTCGTCGGCGGGCTCGCGATTTTCGGTGCCGTAGTCGTGGCCGTTCAGGCCTGGGGTTACGGGTCGTGGCTGTTGACGGGTGACCCGGCGCCAATCAGCTCACCATCACCGGTCCCGGCCGAGATTCGCGCTGCGGTGCGGATGGCCGAACTGACGTCGGTAGCGGGAGCAACTGTCTGGCTCGTCTACGTTGTGTGGGCTTGGCGGCGAGCGGGCAATCTGACGTGGCCGGCCCTATGGACGATTGCCTGGGCGTGCACGTTCTGGCAAGAACCTTTGGTCAATGCTCGCAACCACACGTTCAGCTTCAATAAGGCGTTCCATAACTTGGGCGACTGGACGACGCATCTCCCTTTCGTCCCCGCCTCATACTCGCCCCTGCCGGAGGCCTTGGTTCTCGAGGGACTCGTCTTTGTCTACTTACTCCCGCTGCTCGCTATCGCTGTGGCCGCATACGCCCGGGTCGTGCGACGTCTGCTTCCGTTCAGGAGCGTCGTCCCAACCGTGCTCGTTGCCTACGTGTCCGTGGTCGTATTCGACCTCGCCTTTGAGCTTCAAGGCATTCACCAGTCGCTATTGAGGTATGTCGAAGTGGGAGGACCGGTCCTCAACGCTGGCCAGCCTGAGCAATGGCCGATTCTGGAGGGTCTCGGCATTAGTGTTGCCTGGGCATTCCCGGGCATCCTGACATTCCTTCTCCGCGACCACTGGCGGGTTCAGGATGCTCGTCCGTCCTGGTGGACCGGGTCATGGCGTCCCACCCCCGTGACGATCCTCGCCGCGATCGGAGCCACAAATCTCGTGTTCGGTCTGTACAACGCGACGTACATCGCCGTCATGGACGGAACGATTTCGCACCAGCCAGCTTGGCTCGCGCCCATCGGCGGTTGAGCCGCTCAAACCAAGCGCTGGCTGACCGCGTCTGGCAGGTGCCGCAGCGCGTACGACAGCGGCACCCACGGCCAGTTCGGAACAGGTGCAAAGCGCGGCTCCGACTCGATCGCTTTGACCATTGCCTTCACGCCGACGTCGGTCTTCGACATCAACTTGGTCTTCACGCCACGGTTGATGTCGGTCTCGATGTAACCCGGTGCGATCACCGACACCGCGATCGACGAATTAGCGAACTCCGCCTGCAATCCTTGCCCGAGCGCGGACAGCCCAGCTTTCGACGCCGAGTACGCGGCCTGCGACTTCGGCAGTCCTCGGATCGCGCTCATCGAGCTGACAAGAACGAGATGCCCCGCATTCTGGGCCCGAAAAATTTCCAGCGCCGCTTCGATCTGCGCCACGGCTCCGACGAGATTCGTCTCGATCGTCTCGATGTTGGCGTGCAGGTTCCCGGTGCCCAGCGGCGCACCTTTGCCGAGACCCGCATTCACGATGACGCGGTCGAGCCCACCCAGTTCATCGGCCAGTTCGTGGAACGCGGGGCTGACCGAGTCGACGTCGGTGACATCAAGCGTCGCGGTAGCCACCTGGGCAGCCGACGGAGCAAGTTCACTCGCCAAGGCGTCGAGCTTGTCGCCGCGTCGAGCACACAGCGCCAACGCCCGCCCCTTCGCCGCGAACTCACGCGCCATCCCCTCACCCAGTCCCGACGACGCGCCGGTGATCAGAATCTTCTCCCGTGTGGTCATGGGGCTGAGCCTATTTCAGCAGCTTCGACATCCGCCGGTCGGCCAGCACTTTGCCGCCGGTCTGGCACGTCGGGCAGTACTGGAAAGATCTGTCGGCGAACGACACCTCGCGGATCGTGTCGCCACACACCGGACAGGGCAACCCGGTACGCGCGTGGACGCGCAAACCAGTCCGCTTCTCCGCCTTCAACTTTGCGACGTTTTGCCCCTCCAGCCGACGCACCGCGTCGGCCAGGACCTCACGTACCGCATCGTAGAGGGCGTCGACTTGGACGTCCGATAGTCCCTTCGCCGTGGCAAAAGGGCTTAGCTTCGCGGTGTGCAGAATCTCGTCGGAGTACGCGTTCCCGACGCCCGCGATGACTCGCTGGTCGGTAATCATGTTCTTGATTCGTGCGCCACTGGACGCAAGGACGTCGCCAAAGTCACTGCGGGACAGGCTCAGTACGTCGGGGCCCAACGAAGCGATCCGCTCGACGTCGGTCGGCCGCCGAACGATCCACACCGCCAGCCGCTTCTGGGTGCCGGCCTCGGTGACGTCGAACCCCTCGCCGGGCAGACCACAATGCACCCGCAAGGCGATCGGCCCCTTCCCGCCCGGTTTTGGCGGCGTTTGCGAAAGGTTGTCGCTCCACCGCAGCCAACCGGCCCGCGACAGGTGAATGACGAGGTCGATGACGGGCTCGGTGTCCGGCCCGTCGGCGGCGGGCACTGTCTCGATGATGAGGTATTTGCCGATTCGATCGGTCTTGGAGATCGTCCGCCCGGCGAGGGCCGTGTACGGCGGGTCCGCGGTTTTAAGGACGGCCAACGACGCGACGTCGACCCGACGGATCGGCAGGCCCACGGCGCGATCGTCGAGGAAGTTGGCGATGGCCGCCACTTCGGGAAGTTCGGGCATTCCTCAAGTGTGCCGCACGTCGGGCGGCGTGGCAGCGACATCAGCGTCGTCGATGCTGCGTAGCATCAATCGA
>QIRE01000178.1_pt1 | contig 14947 bp, 11 predicted proteins | sample 2940141 | NCBI WGS metagenome assembly QIRE01 (sample SAMN09273532, study PRJNA473421) | Gut metagenome, whole genome shotgun sequencing project. | isolation source: gut tissue | host: Folsomia candida VU population | place: Netherlands: Amsterdam | collected 2016-03-06
GGCCGGCTCAGATGATGAGTGCATGATTACTGGTCGGCGGGATCGTGAAGTTGCGTTGCGGTTGTTGGAGGAGGGGTTGTCGGCGCAGCAGGTTGCGTGTCGGACTGGGCATAAGCGGGACACGGTGTCGTTGTGGGCGAAGCTGGCTGGCATGAAGCTTCAGACTGGGCGGCGTGGCGGGCTGGCACCGAGGGTGATGCCGGTGGTGGCGGCGGATCGTCGTGCACATCGGTCACAGGGCACTCGGCTTGATCTTGCTGATCGGGGCGTCATCGAGTGCGGGTTGAGTCAAGGTATGTCGCACGGTCAGATCGCGGCCCTGATTGGTGTCCATCAATCGACGGTGTCGCGGGAGATCGGCCGCTCGAGTGAGGGGGGCCGTTACTTCGCTCGACGGGCACAGGCGCGTGCTGAGGCGCAGCTGGCTCGACCCAAGACGCCCCGGCTGGTGGAGAATCGTCAGTTGCGGGCGGCGGTGGTGGCCGGGCTTAACAAGCGGTTTTCGCCGCAGCAGATTAGTCGCCGGTTGCGCAGAGAGTACGGCGGCGATGACACTATGCGGGTGAGTCACGAAACGATCTACCAGGCTTTATATGTGCAGGGGCGGGGGTCGCTGCGACAGGAACTGCGCGTGAGTAAGGCGTTACGGTCGGGGCGAACCAGCCGGATTCCCGCGTCGAAACTTCCCCCGAAAAAAGGTAAACCGTGGCTTGAGGGCCATCACATATCGACGCGACCGGCCAACGTTGCCGATCGTGCGGTCCCGGGGCATTGGGAAGGCGATCTGGTCATCGGCGCCCACCACAAATCGGCGTTAATCACCCTCGTCGAACGCGCCAGCCGCTACACGATGATCCGTCGACTCCCCGACGGCTACCCATCAGCGACCGTGACCGATGAACTCATCGACATGGCGAGCGGACTACGCGAGGGCCTGATGAAATCGTTGACGTGGGATCAAGGTAGCGAGATGGCCGAACACGCCCGATGGACGATCGCGACCGGAGCACAGGTCTACTTTTGTGATCCACACTCGCCATGGCAACGCGGATCCAACGAAAACACCAACGGACTCATCCGCGACTTCTTCCCCAAAGGCACAGACTTCCGAACCATCACCGACCACGAGATCACCGAAGCACAACACCTACTCAACATCCGACCCCGTCAAACCCTCGACTGGGAAACCCCAGCCGAAGTCCTCCACGGCCAAATCACCCATGCACTCACCACTTGACACCGCCTAGGTGGATTTAGGCCCGCTCAGGGGCGGTTTTGGGGTTCGGGGAGTGGGGTCTACCGGCGGGTTTCGCGACTTAGGTCTTAATCACGCGGCTAGTGCGCCGGGTACGCATGAACCAGCGCCGACGTCAGATGTGGCACACGTGACTTGAGTTGCGCCTCGGCGTCGTGGGCCAGCGAATGTGCCTGCGCCAGAGTAAGTTTCGGATCGACGTCCAGCTCGACGTCGGCCTTCAACTGATGGCCAACCCATCGCATTCGCAACGCCCGCGCCGTCCCAAAGCCACCGTCGGTGAGGGCCCGCTCGGCGTCGGCGACCAACGTCGGGTCGATGCCGTCGAGCAACCGCGAGAAGACTTCCCGCGCGGACGAGATCATGACCGCGATGATCGCGGCCGAAATCAGCAGTCCGACAATCGGATCGGCCAACGGCATGCCCAGCCAGACGAACGTCGCACCTACGACGACTGCCAACGACGTCAGCCCGTCCGTCCGTGCGTGAACTCCGTCCGCGACGAGTGCCGCCGATCCGATTCGACGCCCAATTCCAATGCGGTACAACGCAACAGCCTCGTTGCCGAGGAAGCCGACAATGCCCGCGACCGCTACCCAACCAAGATGCGACGGCGGCGCGGGATGAATGATCCGCATGATTGCTTGCACTGCCGCGACGACCGCCGAGATCGCGATCACGACGATGACAATCAACCCCGCGAGGTCTTCCGCCCTGCCGAACCCGTAGGTGAATCTCTTTGTCGGACTGCGCCTTCCGAGTGCGAACGCAATCCAAAGTGGGATCGCGGTCAGCGCGTCGGAGAAGTTGTGGATGGTGTCGGCCGCGAGCGCAACCGACCCCGACAGCACGACGACCAACAGCTGCAGCAGCCCGGTGATCGCGAGAATCACCAGGCTGATCATCACGGCCCGAATGCCCGCCCGACTCGAAGCCAGCGCGTCATCGACGCGGTCGGCGGTGTCATGGCTGTGTGGAACCAGGATGTGCCGGATCCGCGACCATGCCGTCGCATGGTCGTGGTGATGGTGGTGCTCGTTCACGACAGTTCGCCTTCCCCGACCGCCCGCAACGCCTCGGCGGCATGGTGCGGCGGTACGCCCGGACCCGCGTGCTCAGCGTTGTACACGGCGTCGACGACGAGTTGTCGAACGTGCTCGTTCTCGACGCTGTAGTAGATCGTGGTACCGGAGCGTCGGGTCCGAACGAGCCGGGCCATACGCAGCTTGGCCAGATGCTGCGAGACCGACGGTGCTGGCTTCCCGACGACGTCGGCGAGCTCGGTCACCGACAGCTCCCGGTCGCGCAGTGCCCACAGCAGTTGGATCCGCGTGCCGTCGGCGAGCATCCGAAACACCTCGACGACCAGGCCGATCTGATCGTCGGCCAATCGATCTTGGCTACTATCTGCATTCATACGCAGATAGTAACATTCCCCCCAATTCCGCACGTGAGCGACGGTTGCCGCGCATATATGGATTTGGCCGCGCTGTCGGGCGGTTTTGGGGCAGCAGCGGGGGGCGGGCGGTGGGCGGTTTTGGGGCAGCAGCCGTCGCGGCGCCAACCCAATCAAAAACGTAGGGCCGGTGACCACTGGTCACCGGCCCTACGTCGGGGTTAGCTCTACAGACTTTCGCCTAGCGCGCGAAGAACGCTGGGCGGAAGGTCGTGTAGTACGACTGACGGAAGCGACGCTCCCAGTAGTCCCACCAGTGCGCGCCGTCCGGCGAGATGTTGGTGGTGAGGTTGACGCCAAGCGTCTGCAGGCGAGCGATGTACAGCTGGCTGCTGACCGACGCCGCAGTCTCCAGCGGGATCAGCTGCGCGAACCGCAGCGGATCGAAGTTCGCGCTGGTCGGGTTAACCGACGAGTCGTACTTCGAGGTGATACCCATACCGGCCGACACGTACACGCGCTTACCGACAAGGTTGCCAGCGCTCAGGAACGGATCGTTCTGGAACCAGCTACCAGCGGGGTAGAAGCCCCACATGTTGTTGGCATTGCCGCCCATCTGGGCGACCGAAACCTGGATACCCTGGGTGAAGCCCGGCATGGTGACCGTGGGGTAGCCACTGTAGGAAGCAACCGCGCGGTAGAAGTTCGGGTGACGCGACGCCAGGTTCAGCGCTGCGGTGCCCGACATCGACAGACCGGCGATGCCGTTGCGACGGTTGTCGCTGTTGTGCTTGGCCTTCATGTAGGCCGGCAGCTCGCGCGTCAGGAAGGTCTCCCACATCGGCTTACCAAGCTTGGGGTCGCGGGACTGCCAGTCGCTGTAGAACGAGCCGCCGCCGCCGAAGGGAAGCACCAGGTTGACACCCTTGCCGACCATAAAGCGGTCGATGCCGGTGTTGTTCTGCAACCAGCCGGTGGTGTTGTTGGGAGCGCGCAGTCCGTCAAGGACGTAGAGCGTCGGCTTGGGGCCACCGCCACCGCCGTCGACGATGCGAACCGGGATGTTGCGGTGCATCGCACGCGAGTACACGTACTCGGTGGTTCCGGCGGCTTGCGCCTGCGGAGCGATGGCAACGGCTACACCTGCAGCCGAAGCCAGCGCCAGCGCGCCAGCCATGATGCGCTTACGTGCGCTTGTGAACATGTAATAAGTCCTTACGATCTGACCAAAATGGCTTCGTTCATATGGGCATTGCGAGATATGACCGCCACATTTTGGCAATCGCGTCCCCGTCGCAAGGAAGTGTAACGGGTCGATAACATACGAGCAAAAGCAACCGAGCTGTTCGTCTAGCACGAGCAGCAGTTTGTAACGCTACTAGCTGCGTAAACGAGCGACGAGAACGAATCTCGATCGAGTTGGTCACAACTTGACCATGCGTCACGCTCGACCGCTTTGCCGGTTATCGCGAGTCAGCTCGTCACGCTGCGCGCGAACTCGGCGATCTCATTCAGTGCCCGACGCCCCGGTTCGGTACCCAATTCGAACTGGAACTCGTGACCCAACTTCAACGGCTCGTCGGCACCGTAGACCAGCGTCTGCGGCGGAACACCCAGGGATTTCAGCTTCTCGACGAACGGGATCGTCTGCCGTGCGGTCAGCGGATCGTCGTTGCCCGCGCTGATCCACACCCGCGGATACGCCTTGGTGACGTTGTTGATCGTCGACATCTGGTCGAGCAGCGTGTTCGACGGCGTGCGATTGCCGCCGTAGGCCCAGAGGGTGTTGCTGACGCCCCAACTGAGGATCTTCGACGCCCCACTGTCGGTATCGCCGTCGAGGGCCCGCGCGTCGTAGACGCCGCAGTTGAGTGCGATCCCGCGTAGTTGCTCAGGCGCGATCGCGGGAACAATCCCGACTTTCGCCGCGAATTGCGGGTTCGTCACGATGGCCGCTAACTGCGACGACAGTTGCGCACCCGCCGAATCGCCGGCGAGCACCAGGCGGCGAGCATCAACATGCAACCGTGCACCTTGGGTAGCGAGATATCCGAGCGCAGAGTTCAACTGATTGATTGCCGTCGGGTACCGACGTTGCGGTGCGCGTGAATAGTTCAGCGCGACCACGGCCAATCCTCGCGCCGCCAATTGCTGGTAGTAGAAGGACGCGTCCGCCTTGTCGCCGGAGACCCAGCCGCCGCCGTGAACCCACACAATCGTCGGCAGCACCGCTCCGGCTGCAGTTCCGGCTGGCACATAGACATCAAGCAGCGTGTCTCCCGGATCGCCGCGCCCGACGGCGGTCGCGCCCGCGAGGTAGTCGACGTCGCGCGTCGTCGTTACCTTGTCCGGCACCTGATACTGGGCGTTGCGACTCAGCATCGACGACGATCCGCGGTCGAAGACGAACCGCGTCAGCATGGCACCGGGATACGGGGTCAGATTGAAAACCACGACGACGGCCACCAACAGCGCGACGATCGTCGACACGGGAACCCATAGCCATTTGCTTCGGAGGAGGCGCATCGGTCAAATGTATTGCCCCGGACGGTCAATCCGGGCCGATTCCCCCCTCGTCGCCGAAGCTCGCGTCGCCTACTGTTGTGACGTGGACCTCTCCGAGTACCGATCCTTTGACGCAACCGGCCTCGCCGATCTGGTGACCCGACGCGAAGTGACGTCGAGCGAGTTGCTCGACTTGGCCCGACGTCGAGCCGACGAGGCCAATCCGAAACTCAACGCGATCATCGCGCGCATCACCGAAGCCGACTCACGCGCCGCCGACCCCGACCTCAGCGGACCGTTTGCCGGTGTTCCGTTCCTGATCAAAGACCTGGCTCAGGAATATAAGGGATACCCAACGTCGTGCGGCTCCCGATCGTTGTCGAAGCAGCCCGCGGCGGACCACGCGAATATCACCCGGCGTTTCCTCGACGCTGGCCTCGTCATCTTCGGCAAAACCAACACACCCGAATTCGGCGCCAAAGGGGTCACCGAGCCGGAGTTCTGGGGCCCCGCGCGCAACCCTTGGAACCCCGACCACACTCCCGGTGGATCGTCGGGTGGATCGGGCGCGGCCGTCGCGGCTGGCATCGTCCCCGCCGCCGGCGCCAACGACGGTGGCGGTTCAATCCGAATTCCGGCCGCCTGCAACGGATTAGTCGGCCTCAAACCAAGTCGGGGCATTGCTCCGTTCGGACCATCAACGGGCGAGGCCATGTTCGGTATGGCGGTGCAGGGAGCGGTCACCCGGTCGGTCCGCGACGCCGCCGCACTGTACGACGCTATCGTCGGCCCGACGCCCGGGTCGGTCTATCCGACGTCGGTGCCTGACGGTTCCTTTGTTGATCGCATCAAGTCGGCACCGTCGGGCCTGCGCATCGGCTACTCGACGGCGTCGTCGATCAATCCCAGCCCGGACCCGGAAGCCGTTGCGGCAGTGGAGAACGCGGCGCGGCTACTCACCGACCTCGGGCATCACGTCGAAGAAGTTCCGCAGCCCTACGACGACGAGGCGTTGGCCCGCGACTTCCTCACCATCTGGTTCGCGGTGCTTGCCACCGAGGTCGCTGAGGCCCGCGAAGCAACGGGTGCCCGCGATTCCGACTTTGAGGCCGACACTCTCGCCATTGCCGAGCTGGGTCGGTCTAGCGGAGTCATCGCAGCAATGCGCGCACTGAACAACGTCAACTCGTACGTCCTTTCCCTTGAGTCGTTCCACTCGAACTACGACTACCTCCTCACTCCGACGCTGGCGACGCCGCCACTGCGGGTCGGCCAAACCACCACGGCGCCGACGCTGCAGCGCGCATCGCGCATCATTTCCCGCGTACATGCCGGAAAGCTGTTGTCGCTCAGCGGAATCCTCGACGATCTAGTCAGTGAGAGCCTCGGCTGGGTTCCCTACACCCAGCTCGCCAATCTCACCGGCCGTCCGGCCATCAGCGTTCCGTTGCACTGGACTCCAGTCGGTTTGCCGCTTGGCGTACAGTTCGTCGGTCGACTCGGCTCCGACGGTGATCTTCTCGCGCTCGCGGCCCAACTCGAAGCAGCCCAACCATGGTTCCATCGCTACTCGGAAGTGCAGGTCTAGTTAAGTGAACTCGGAAAACCCCGCACCCGACGTCATCGTCGTAGGCTCCGGATTGGCCGGTCTCGTCGCAACGTACGAGCTCACCAAAGCCGGCCGTCGCGTGCTTGTCGTCGATCAGGAGAATCGGAACAACCTTGGCGGACAGGCCTTTTGGTCGCTGGGCGGACTCTTCATGGTGGATAGTCCGGAGCAACGTCGCCTCGGCATCAAAGACTCCGAGGAGTTGGCGCTGCGGGACTGGATGGGTTCGGCCGGCTTCGACCGCGAGGTGGAAGACAACTGGCCCCGACAGTGGGCCCGTGCCTACGTTCATTTCGCGGCGACCGAGAAGCGGCAGTACCTCCATGACCTCGGCTTACGAATCACCCCGGTCGTCGGCTGGGCGGAACGCGGCGGCGGATTTGCCGACGGCCACGGCAACTCGGTTCCCCGTTTCCACCTGACCTGGGGAACCGGCCCGGAGGTAGTTCGCGTCTTCCTCGAGCCAGTGCTAGCGGCCGAGCGGAAGGGCTTGGTGGAGTTTGCATTCCGACACCGGGTCGACGAGTTGATCGTCGAAGACAACTCTGTCGTCGGAGTGCGCGGGAAGACGTTGGAAGAGTCGTCGGCTGAGCGCGGCGTCGCGTCATCGCGAACCGAGGTCGGCGAGTTTGATTACCGCGCCGACAAAACGATCGTGACCACCGGCGGTATCGGTCACAACCATGACCTCGTGCGGCAGAACTGGCCAACCGAGCGTCTCGGGCCGGTGCCCGAGACAATGATCGCCGGCGTGCCCGCCTATGTCGATGGCCGCATGCTGGGCATCGCCGAATCCGCGGGCGCGAACCTCATCAATCGAGACCGCATGTGGCACTACACCGAAGGCATCCACAACTGGGATCCCATTTGGCCCAATCACGCCATTCGGATCATCCCCGGACCGTCGTCGCTGTGGCTCGACGCCAACGGCAATCGTCTTGCGCCACCAAACTTTCCGGGATTCGACACCAATTCCACGATGCGCGAGATTCTCGCCACCGGCTACGACTACTCGTGGTTCGTCCTTACTCAGTCAATCGTTGAGAAAGAGTTCGCGCTGTCTGGGTCCGAGCAGAACCCCGACATCACCGGTAAGGACCTGAAGGTCGCGGCGAAGAGTCGGCTCGCGAAGGGCGCTCCCGGCCCGGTTCAGGCGTTCGTCGACAAGGGCATCGACTTCGTCGTCGGCAACACCCTGGCCGAACTGGTCGGCAAGATGAACGAGATCTCGCGGGGCCCGAAGCTCGACCTCGCACAAATCGAGCAGGTGGTGTCCGCGCGCGACGGTCAGTTGGACAATAAGTACAGCAAGGACGCACAGCTCATGGCGATGACCAATGCGCGCCAGTATCTCGGCGACAAAGTTGTCCGCGTCGCGAAGCCCCATCGCCTGACCGACCCGGAACATGGCCCGATGATCGCCGTACGGCTCAACATCCTGACCCGAAAGACGTTGGGCGGCTTGGAAACGAACCTCGATTCGCAAGCGACGCGCGCCGACGGGTCGGTACTGGATGGGCTGTACGCAGCGGGTGAGGTCGCTGGCTTCGGCGGGGGCGGCGTCCACGGATACAACGCCCTGGAAGGCACCTTCCTCGGTGGTTGCATCTTCTCCGGCCGTAACGCAGGACGGCACGCGGCACGCTAGTGCGCGCTACGCTGACATCGTGGCTACCGGGCAAACGATTCTGAGCCGGAAGAGCAAGACTGCGATCTTCCTGGTGCTCACGGTCAACCACCCAGCCACCGTCAGCGACGTTCTCACTGGCTTCGACGGCCTTGTGCGCTCGGTATCGTCGCGGGCCCCCGAGTCGAGTCTTCTCGGCGTCGTAGCCATCGGCTCTGACGCCTGGGACCGCATGTACTCGGGGCCGCGTCCCGCCGAGCTGCACCCGTTCATCGAACTCACCGGTGCCACGCATTCGGCGCCGAGTACGCCGGGTGACATCCTGATTCACCTCAAGGCCGACCATCTGGATCTTTGCTACGAGGTTGCCACGAAAGTCGTTGAACAGTTTGGGGATTCGGTCTCGGTCGTCGACGAGGTCCACGGTTTCCGGTACTTCGACCTGCGGGATCTGATCGGCTTTGTCGATGGCACCGAGAATCCCACCGGAGACGATGCCACTGCCGCCATCATCGTCGGCGACGAGGATCCGGAATTTGCTGGCGGCAGCTATGTGGCGGTGCAGCGATACGTTCACGACATCGAGTCGTGGGAGGAACTAGGCACGTCGGGGCAAGAGGCTGCGATCGGGCGGACCAAACTGGAGAACATCGAATTCGACGACGACGTCAAACCATCGAATTCCCACATCGCCTTGAATGTGATCACCGACGACGAGGGCAACCAACTGCAGATTGTCCGCGACAACATGCCCTACGGCGAGGCCGGCGGTGAGCGTGGGACTCTATTCATTGCCTACTCATCGTCGCCCAACGTCACCGAACGCATGCTGTCGAATATGTTCATCGGCGATCCGGTCGGTAACCACGATCGACTCCTCGATTTCACGACCGCCGTGACCGGCTGCCAGTTCTTTGCACCGCCCGCCGAATTTCTGTCCGATCCCCCGGCGACGCCGACGGTCGATGGCTCACTAGGGATTGGGTCGCTTCACTAGTCACTCTCGCACCACACTTCAGGAGGCATGAGATGAATAATCTGCACCGCGAACTTGCGCCCATCTCCGGCGCGGCGTGGGAAGCCATCGAAGAAGAAGCCAGCCGTTCGTTCAAACGCAACTCCGCGGGTCGACGCCTCGTCGACGTGAAGGGACCTCTCGGTCTCGACGCATCGTCGGTGACGATAGGTCATCGCAGCAAGATCGATTCGCCCGGCGGCGGGATCGAAGCAACCCTGCGACATACCCAACCGCTCGTCGAGCTCAAGGTGCCGTTCTCGGTGACTCGCGAAGCGATCGACGACGTCGACCGGGGTGCGCAGGACAGCAATTGGGATCCGGTCGTCGACGCCGCGCGAGAGTTGGCGCTGGCCGAGGATCGTGCGATTTTCACTGGCTACTCGGCGGCCGATATCTCCGGAATCGCGGCGGCGGCGGGTGCGTCGAAGGTGCCGCTACCCGACGACGTCCGGGACTGCCCCGAAGCGGTCAGCCAGGCCCTTGCCCGACTCCGCCTCGCATCCGTCGACGGGCCATACTCACTCGCCCTGTCGGCGGACCTCTATTCGCTGGTCAGCGAGACGTCGAATCACGGCTACCCGATTCGCCAGCACCTACAGCGACTGCTCGACGGCGACATCGTGTGGGCACCCGCGATCACCGGTGCGTACGTGATCAGTACTCGCGGCGGCGACTTTGAGCTGACGATCGGTCAGGACGTTTCGATTGGCTACGACTCACACAACGCCGACGTCGTGAACCTGTACTTCACCGAGTCGTTCACGTTCCTGACGTACACGGGTGAAGCCGCGGTGGCGCTGGTCGCCCAGTAGGTGGCTCGCTACACGTCGGCGATCGGTAGGTCGAGGTTCGGCGTCAGCAAACCGCCGTCGACCTCCAAGATCTTGCCAGTCAAGTAGGCACCCGCGGGCGATGCCAGGTACAGCGCCGCGGCCGCGATGTCGTCGGGCTCGCCGAGTCGTCGCAGTGGCGTCGATCGCTCGATCTGACCGCGCATCTCGTCGTTATCGGCGACGATCTGCAACGCCGACGTCAGGATCGCTCCCGGCGCGATGCCGTTGACGCGGATCCGCGGATTGAGATCGGCGGCAGCCAGCCGCGTGTAGTGCGCGAGCCCGGCCTTCGCCGAGCCGTACGCCGCATACGCACGACCGGGTAGTCGTCCGACGGCGGAGGTGATGTTGATGATCGAGCCGCCGCCCGCGGTCTCGATCATCTTCGGCACCGCCGCTCGGACCAGGGCGTGCGCGGTCGACACATTGAACGCGAACGCGTCGGTGAGATGGTGCGGCTTGGTGTCGAGCAGTGGTCGCGGCATCGCGCCGCCGACGTTGTTGACCACGGTGTCGAGCCGGCCGAACTGTTCGACCGCGACGTCGGCGAGCGCGGCGACCGCCTCGGGATCGGCAAGGTCGGCAACCACCACGTGCGCACGACGACCCGCGGCCGCGACCTGCGTGGCAACGTCGTCGAGATCGCTCTTGGTCCGCGCGGCAATCACCACGTCGGCACCGGCGTCGGCGAACCCGATCGCGATCGCGGCGCCGAGTCCGCGCCCTGCACCCGTCACGATTGCGACGGTGTCATCAATTCGGAACTTATCCAGCAGCATGTCGATGACGATGCCATGAAACTAGAACAAGTTCTAGGGCTAGATATTTTCGCGACAACCCGCTACTCGATTGCTACGGTCGATCAAGTGAGCGCATCCGACGGGCCCCCGACACTGAATCGCCTCCTACGTACCTACCTCGCCTCCTACCAGCGGGAAATTCTGATTGTCGTCGTACTGCAGTTGGTCGCGACCGCCGCGATGCTCTATCTTCCGACCCTCAACGCCGACATCATCGACGACGGTGTTGCCAAGGGCGACACTGACTACATCCTGCGGACCGGCGGGATCATGCTCGTCATCACCCTGGTGCAGGTGGCCTGCTCGATCGTCGCACTCTATTTCGGCTCGCGCGCGTCGCTGGGCGCCGGTCGCGACATTCGACGCGACCTCATGCACCGCATTAATCGCTTTTCGGCACGTGAGGTCGGACGATTCGGCGCACCGTCGTTGATCACCCGAACCACCAACGACGTTCAGCAGGTTCAGATGCTGGCGAGCATGTCGATGACGATTCTGGTGATGGCCCCGATCATGTGTATCGGCGGCATAGTGATGGGAATTCGGGTCGCACCCGGAATGTCGTGGATCATGGCCGTGGCCATCCCGCTGCTCGGCGTCTCCATGGCCGTGATCATCGCTCGCATGATTCCCGGCTTCCGCGCGATGCAGGAGCGCATCGATAACATCAATCGCGTTCTGCGCGAACAGATCACCGGCATCCGGGTGGTTCGTGCGTTTGTTCGTGAACGCCACGAGAAGCAGCGGTTCTCCGTCGCGAACAACGAGCTGCGCGATTCAACGTTGCGGGTCGGTCGACTGATGGCGCTAATGTTCCCTGCCGTCATGTTGATCACCAACGTCACGATTGTCGGGATCATTTGGATTGGCGGACAACAGGTTTCCGACGGAACCGTCGAGATCGGCGCTCTGACCGCGATGATGAGCTACGTCATGCAGATCATGATGGCAGTGATGATGGCGTCCTTCCTCGCGATGATGGCCCCGCGTGCGACAGTCTGTGCCGAACGCATCGGCGACGTTCTTGACACCGAGACGTCGGTTGCCCCGCCGGTGCAGCCGGTCGGCTTCACCGACCACCCGGGGCACGTCCAGTTCGACGCCGCGGAATTCCGCTACCCGGGCGCGGATGAGCCTGTCCTGCACGGTATTTCCTTCGACGTTCGCCCCGGTACGAGGACCGCGATTGTCGGATCGACGGGCGCCGGAAAGACAACGCTCCTTAATCTCGTCCCTCGCCTCATCGACACGACGTCGGGCTCGGTCCGTGTCGGCGGCGTCGACGTCGCGTCGCTCGACCCCAATGTCCTGCGGGCCGGGATCGGACTCGTGCCACAACGGCCCTACCTGTTCTCGGGAACGGTCTCGTCGAATGTTCGCCACGGCAAGCCCGACGCCACCGACGAGGAGATCTGGGATGCGCTCCGGATCGCGCAGGCCGAGGACTTTGTCCGCGCGATGCCGGACGGACTCGATACCGCAGTGGCGCAAGGCGGTACGACGGTGTCGGGTGGTCAACGACAGCGGCTCGCTATCGCGCGAGCGGTTGTCCGGAGACCGTCGATCTATCTCTTCGACGACTCGTTCTCGGCCCTCGATCTGACCACCGACGCCAACCTGCGCGCCGCGTTGGCGCCGGTCACCCAAACGGCAGCGGTAATCGTAGTGGCACAACGCATTTCCACCATCATCGACGCCGATCAGATCGTCGTTCTGGACAAGGGGGCAATCGTCGGGATTGGTACGCATACGGAGCTCCTGGGGTCGTGCACGACCTACGCGGAGATCGCCGAGTCGCAGTTGGCGGTGACTTCATGACCCGGGGCGGCCCCATGATGGGGGCGGGTCCGGTCGAGAAGGCCCGCAGCTTCGGACCGTCGGTCCGCCGTCTGCTGAAACTGTTGGCGCAGCGGCCACTTGCGATCGGACTCGTGTTCGTCTCGATCGTCGGGTCGGTCATTCTGACAGCAATCGCACCAAAGGTGCTTGGACACGCCACGGACTTGATCTTCAACGGTGTGATCGGAAAACGGTTGCCCGCAGGCATTTCCAAAGAGCAGGCAGTCGCGGGTCTGCGTGAGCGCGGCCAGGGCACATTTGCCGACATGGTCAACGCAATGAATCTGACACCCGGTGTCGGCGTGGACTTCACCGCGGTTGGCCGGGTCCTGATGTGGGTTCTGATCCTGTACGCGGCGTCGGCCGTATTGTCGTGGCTGGCCGCATACATTCTGAATATCCTTGTGGCACATTCGATTGCCGAGTTGCGTTCGCAAGTGGAAGACAAGGTCCATCGCCTCCCGTTGAGGTTCTACGACGCGTCGGCTCGCGGCGATCTGCTGTCGCGGGTCACCAACGACCTGGACAATCTGTCCCAGACGTTGCAGCAGACAATCAGCCAGTTCCTCAACTCCGTGCTGATGGTCATCGCGATTCTCGTGATGATGCTGTGGATCTCGCCCCTGTTGTCGGTGATCGCATTGCTCACGGTGCCCGCCGCGTTCGTCGCAACGGCGTTGATTGCCAAGCGATCCAAGCCGCACTTCACCGCACAATGGGCATCGACCGGGAAGCTCAACGCCCAAGTCGAGGAAGCGTTCACCGGCCACGAATTGGTGAAAGCCTTTGGGCGCCAAGACGAAGTCGAAGAATCCTTCGACGTTCGCAACGAAAAGCTCTACGAGTCGAGCTGGCGCGCACAGTTCATCTCCGGCATCATCATGCCGACGATCATGTTCCTCGGAAATGTGAACTACGTCGTGGTTGCGGTGGTCGGTGGACTGCGCGTGGCGTCGGGGTCGTTGAGCCTCGGCGACGTTCAGGCTTTCATCCAATACTCACGACAGTTCACCCAGCCGCTGACGCAGATCGGCTCGATGTTCAACCTGATGCAAAGCGGCGTCGCATCGGCCGAACGGATCTTCGACATCCTTGACGCCGACGAGGAGACCGCCGACCCGGCGTCGCCTCAGACGCCCGTCACCGATCGTGGGCTCATCGAGTTCGACAACGTCTCGTTCCGATACGTCGAGGACAAGCCGCTCATCGAGGCACTGTCGCTAGTGGCCGAGCCAGGACACATGGTCGCGATCGTCGGGCCGACGGGCGCCGGAAAGACCACCTTGGTGAACCTCATCATGCGGTTCTACGACGTCGATCACGGGCGGATCGTCGTTGACGGCGTCGAATCGCGGGCGATGACGCGCGACGATCTGCGCGAGCGGACGGGCATGGTCCTGCAGGATTCGTGGCTCTTCGGCGGAACTATCTACGACAACATCGCTTATGGTGACCCGGCGGCGTCGGCCGACGAGGTCATGGAAGCCGCGCGGGTCACTCACGTCGATCACTTTGTTCGAATTCTGCCGCATGGCTACGACACCGTCATCGACGAAGAGGGCGGTGGCGTGAGCGCCGGCGAGAAACAGCTGATCACCATCGCGCGTGCGTTCCTCGCGAAGCCGACCATCCTCATCCTCGACGAGGCGACAAGCTCGGTCGACACACGCACCGAGCTGCTCATCCAGAAGGCGATGGCTCAGCTACGTACCGACCGCACGAGTTTTGTTATCGCGCACCGACTTTCAACAATCCGCGACGCCGATACGATCCTGGTGATGGAGGCTGGCCGGATCGTCGAACAGGGTTCACACGACGACCTGCTGGCGGCTCGCGGTGCGTACTACCGGCTCTACAACAGTCAGTTCGCCGGTCCGGTAGAGACGCCGACGGTCTAGCGGCCGCCCACCCCATCCCAAAACCGCTCCCCCTTCCCCCAAAACCGCCCGTGAGCGGGGCCAGGCTCCGATGGCCGGCTCAGATGATGAGTGCATGATTACTGGTCGGCGGGATCGTGAAGTTGCGTTGCGGTTGTTGGAGGAGGGGTTGTCGGCGCAGCAGGTTG
>QIRE01000179.1_pt1 | contig 14914 bp, 12 predicted proteins | sample 2940141 | NCBI WGS metagenome assembly QIRE01 (sample SAMN09273532, study PRJNA473421) | Gut metagenome, whole genome shotgun sequencing project. | isolation source: gut tissue | host: Folsomia candida VU population | place: Netherlands: Amsterdam | collected 2016-03-06
ATCTCTGGCTGAACGATCCGCGCTTTTTCAAGATCAAGCCGACGATCATCTATCTGCTGTTCGCGGGCGTGCTGTTCTTTGCGCTGGCCACCCGTCGCGGCTGGCTGCAGGCCGTCATGGGTGAGGCGTTGCCGATGGATGCCGAAGGCTGGCGCAAGCTGACCCTGCGCATGGCGGTGATGTTTCTGGCGCTGGCGCTGGCGAATGAAATCGTCTGGCGGATGATGTCGGAAACGACGTGGGTTTACTTCAAGACCTTTGGCCTGCCGGCAATCCTGTTCGTGTTCCTGATGGCGAATGCGGGGCTGTATAAGGCCCATGCCCTGCCGCAGGCGACCGACAAGGAATAACACGTCAGGCACGCAACCCGCCCGTCATCGCGGGCGGGGCCAGCAGCCGCGACCAACGTGGCTGCGCCCGGCCCGGCAGGCGCTGATGCAGCAGCGGCAGCGGCACCGCCCATGGCCGCGACAGCGCGGTGCGATAGAAATCGAACAACCCGCGCCGCATATAAGGCGTCCAATGCGACAGCCGCAGACGGTCGGCCTCGACCGGAAAGCCCAGCAGATCCAGCGCGCGCAACGTATCGTCATCATCGATCTGCACGTCGATCCAGTTGCGCACCGGCTGCGCCAACCCAAGGCCAAGCGCCTGCCGCCGACCCCGGCTTAGCCACATCTCGATCGCGAAATCGAACAGGTCGTTTTCGCGAGAGGCGATGTTGATCACCTCGGCCGCGTGGCCTGCGGGGCTGTCCAGCGCATCGGCGGCCGCATCGCGGAATTCGGCGCCCGCCAGCAGGATCATCCGCCCCACGCTGCCCGGCGCGGCATGGTGCAGAGATTGCAGCGCCACCCGCGCGCCAAGCGAATGCCCGATCATCGCGACCGGACGCCCGGTCTGATCCGACAGGCGCGACAGCATCTGGCCAAGTGTCCGCCCCGCATCGGCGGCGCGGTCATAGGCGCCGCGCAGGCTGCCCCGCGCCTCCCACCCGAAGGCAAGGGCCAGCCCCTCATCAGGGCGGCCATCGCCAAAGCCAAGCGCGCGCGGCCAAGACAGCGCGCGGCGCAGCGCCGGATCGGGGGTCAGCGACAGGATATGGCGGTGGGGATCATGCGCGGGCGAGCCGGGCGAATAACGATAACCGTGGATCATCGCGATGATCGGGGCGCCATCCGGCAGCGCGCGCGCCAGTCGCAACATGTCTTCGGGCGGTGTCTGCTGGGCATCAATCTTGACGACCGGCATGAGCCTCTCCTGCCTTGCCTCGACGCGGGTGGAATACCGTCAGGCTGCAACATGGACATGAAGATCAGGTTAAGACGGTGTGACGGTGGCCGTTGCCCGAAAGCGCGCGAAAGCTGCGGCCATAAACCGCCCATTTGCGCAAAAGCCGTTTTCGCCATTGAATTTTCCCCGTGCAAGCCTCTATGTTGCGTTTATGCGTCACGGCCGCAATCTGTGGTTGTGTGACGCCGACAGTTTCGCAGCGCGGCACCTCTGGCCCTGACCCATAAGGCGGGCGGCATGTGCTTCGCGGAAAAACCGACGCTCGTGCCGCGCAATTGGTGTGTGACCGGGCGGTTCAGACAACGGTCCGGCCAGCCCTTTGCCATCCGGACCTATATTGGGAACAGACGCGATGAAGCGCGCGCGGTATGGACAGGTTGACGAAGGGCGGGCCGCTGGCCTTGCCTGCCGCATCGCCGTCACCGCCGCCGCGACCGCGTCCTTAGCAACAAACCGCAGCCATGTTTCCGGGGGGCCGACGGCTCCGCCCGGCTTATGCCTGCGCGAAAGACATAAAAATGACAAAAAAAATGCTGATCGACGCCACCCATGCCGAGGAAACTCGGGTGGTCGTGGTGGACGGAACCAAGGTCGAAGAATTTGATTTTGAGACCGTAAACAAGCGGCAGATTTCCGGGAACATCTATCTGGCCAAGATCACGCGGGTCGAACCCTCGTTGCAGGCTGCGTTCGTGGATTACGGCGGCAATCGCCACGGCTTTCTGGCATTCGCCGAAATCCATCCCGATTATTACCAGATCCCTGCGGCTGATCGCGACGCGCTGATCGCCGAAGAGCGCGCCTATGCCGACGCCCAAGAGGCCGAGGAAAACGCACGCAGCAATCGTCGCCGCAAGCCGGCCCCCAAGGCCGAGGCCGCGCCGTCCGATGATGAGGTCGCGGTTGGCGATGACCTGTCCGTCACCGACGACGCCGATGCCGGCGCGCGCGATGATGCCGAAGATCACGGCAACGACACAGGCGCCGATGCGTCCGACAAGGACGACGACATCGAATCCATCGCCGAAGAGGACGTGACCGAAGAAATCCGCGTGTCAAAAAAGCCGCGTCCGCGTCGCTACAAGATTCAGGAAGTCGTCAAGGTCCGCCAGATCATGCTGGTGCAGGTGGTCAAGGAAGAACGCGGAAATAAGGGTGCGGCGCTGACGACCTATCTGTCGCTGCCGGGCCGTTACTGCGTTCTGATGCCCAACACCGCACGCGGTGGCGGCATCAGCCGCAAGATCACCAACGCCGCCGACCGCAAGAAGCTGAAAGACATCGCGGGCGAACTGGACGTGCCGCGCGGCGCGGGCCTGATCATCCGCACGGCGGGCAGCCAGCGCACCCGCACCGAAATCCGTCGCGATTACGAATACCTGCTGCGTCTGTGGGAACAGATCCGCGACCTGACCTTCAAATCCATCGCGCCCGCCGCGATCTATGAAGAAGGCGACCTGATCAAGCGCACCATCCGCGATCTGTATTCCAAAGAGATCGACGAAGTGCTGGTCGAGGGTGAGCGCGGCTACCGCGTCGCCAAGGACTTCATGAAGATGATCATGCCGTCCCATGCCAAGGCGGTGCAGCAATACACCGACCAGATGCCGCTGTTCGCGCGCTATCAGGTGGAAAGCTATCTGGGTGGCATGTTCAACCCGGTCGTGCAGCTGAAATCCGGCGGTTACATCGTCATCGGCGTGACCGAGGCGCTGGTCGCGATCGACGTGAACTCGGGCCGGGCGACCAAGGAAGGCTCGATCGAGGAAACGGCGCTTAAGACCAACCTCGAGGCCTCGGACGAGGTGGCGCGGCAATTGCGTCTGCGCGACCTTGCCGGTCTGATCGTCATCGACTTTATCGACATGGACGAACGCCGCAACAACGCCGCCGTCGAAAAGCGGCTGAAAGACCGGCTGAAATCGGACCGCGCGCGCATTCAGGTGGGCCGCATTTCGGGCTTTGGCCTGATGGAGATGTCGCGTCAGCGGCTGCGTCCGGGGATGCTGGAATCGACCACGCAGCCCTGCGCCCATTGCCACGGCACCGGCCTGATCCGCAGCGATGACAGCCTTGCGCTGACGATTCTGCGCGCGGTCGAGGAAGAGGGCACCCGCAAACGGTCGCGCGAAGTGCTGGTCAAGGCGCCCATCGCGGTCGCCAACTTCCTGATGAACCAAAAGCGCGAACATATTGCCGGAATCGAGGCGCGCTATGGCATGTCGGTCCGGGTCGAGGCCGATCCGACGCTGATCTCGCCCGATTTCAGCATCGAAAAGTTCAAAACCGCGACCCGTAACGTCCCCGAATTGGCCGCGCCGGTTCTGTCGGTCGATGCCGATCTGATGGCGCAGATCGATATCGAGGAAGACGACGATATCGTCGAGATCGAGGCCGAAGATCAGGAAGATCAGCGCGCCGAACCGTTGGGCAACACAGCGACCAGCGCGTCCGAGGATGACGACGAAGGCCGTTCGCGCCGTCGCCGCCGTCGTCGTCGCCGCAAGAACGGCGAGCGGGGCGAGGCCAATGGCGATGAGGCATCGGCAGCCGATGGTGACACCGATGAAGCTGGCGACAGCGATAGCGATGCCTCGGCAGAACACGTAGCCGCCGAGGCCGAGGCGCAGGACCGTCCGCGCCGCCGTTCCCGGTCGCGTGGCCGTGGCCGCAAGCGTGACGGTGACGATACGCAGGCCGCAGGGGGCGTTCTGCCCGAGGTCGTCGATCTGGACGATCAGGCGAGTGAACATCGGGCCGAAGAACTGCCCGGCGTGAACGCCCATCGCGACCGTCCGGTGGTGGATGCGGTGGTCCATGCCGCGTCCAATGACCCGGTCATTGAAACGCCTGACGCTGTTCAGCCCGCCGCTGTCGAACCCGACGACGTGGTTGCCGCGCTGGATGATGTGACCGCCGCCGAGGCGCCGCAGCAAGCAGCCGCAGAACCGGCATTCGAACCGGCGCCGCAGGCCGAGGTCGCACCCGAACCCGTGACCGAGGTCGTGACGGCCGAACCCGAACCGGCGCCCGCCGGTGATCGCCCGAAACGGCGCGGCTGGTGGTCTCTGGGTCGCTGATCCGGCGCATACAGAAAGCAGGGCGCGGGTCTGATCCGCGCCCTTTTTCGTGACCGCGCGGGGATGTGACATCATCGCCCCTGTCGCATCCTGCGCCCGCCGCTAAACTGCGCGCCATGTTGGGAATCGAACTCGCCACCGCCGCCTTTCCGCTTGCCGCTTTCGTTGCGCTGCTGGCGGGTCTGCTGTCCTTTCTGTCGCCCTGCGTGCTGCCCATCGTGCCGCCATATCTGGCCTATATGGCGGGGGTCGGCGTCGGTGGGCTGAAATCGGGCGAACGCAGCGCGGTGCTGCCGGCGATTTTCTTTGTCATGGGCCTTTCTACCGTGTTTCTGGTCATGGGCTTTGCTGCCTCGGCCTTTGGCCGGGCTTTCCTGCAATATCAGGATGTTCTGGCCAAGGTCGCGGGTGTGATGGTGATCGTGATGGGCCTGCATTTCCTGCACATCATCCGCATCCCCGTTCTTGACCAAGAGGCGCGACTGGCCACCGGCAAACAGGATGGCGGCGCATTCGGCGCCTATCTTCTGGGTCTTGCCTTTGCCTTTGGCTGGACCCCCTGCATCGGTCCGCAACTGGGCATGATCCTGTCGCTGGCGGCGACGGGCGGCGAACTGTCGCGCGGCACGGCGTTGCTGGCGGTCTATGCGCTTGGCCTTGGTATTCCATTCCTGCTGGCCGCGATCTTTATCAACCGCGCCATCGGGCTGATGAACCGCATCAAACCCTATCTGAAAACCATCGAGCGGGTGATGGGTCTGCTGCTGCTGATCGTCGGTATCATGCTGCTGACCGGGGCGTTTTCGGCCTTCAGCTATTGGCTGCTGGAAACCTTTCCGGCGCTGGCCACACTGGGCTGACGGGGCCTGTCCGGCCCGCCCTGCCGCCTGTCAACCTTTCGGTGACTGACAGCAATCGCCTGTGGCATTGCTGCATCTTTCGCGCTATGCTCTGCGACAGACCCGGAAATAATCGGGCAGGGCAGAGGCAGTGACGGCGGTACCCCCATGACCGAGATGGTCTTTGGCACTACGCCCGTGCGGGCGGGTGATCCGATTCTTCCACGCTGGTGGCGGACTCTTGATAAATGGGCGCTGGCTTGCGTCCTTGGGCTTTTTGCCATCGGGCTGTTGCTTGGGCTTGCGGCATCAGTTCCGCTGGCGGAAAAGAACAACCTTCCCCGGTTCTATTACGTTGAACGGCAAGCCTTTTTCGGCGGGTTGGCGCTGATTGTGATGCTTGTCATATCAACCCTGCCGCCGCGTCAGATCAGGCGCTTGGGCGTGATGGGGTTCATCGCGGCGTTTCTGCTGATCGTGGCGCTGCCGCTGATCGGGACCGACCATGGCAAGGGGGCGACGCGCTGGCTGTCGATCGCCGGGATCTCGATGCAACCGTCCGAGTTTCTGAAGCCCGGTTTCGTCGCCATCTGTGCGTGGTTCATGGCCGCCAGCCAAGAGGTGGGCGGCCCACCCGGCCGGATCTATTCGTTCCTGACGCTGATCGTGGTGGTCATGCTGCTGGCGCTGCAACCTGACTTTGGTCAGGCATCGCTGGTGCTGTTTTCCTGGCTGGTCATGTATTTCGTCGCCGGTGCGCCGATGGCGCTGCTGATGGGCGTGGCCGGGTTGGCAATCTCGGGCGGCGTCTTTGCCTATGGCGCGTCCGAACACTTCGCCCGCCGGATCAACGGCTTTCTGAACCCGGAAATCGACCCGCGCACGCAGATCGGCTATGCCACCAAGGCCATCCAGGACGGCGGCTTTTTCGGCGTCGGCGTGGGTGAGGGCAGCGTGAAATGGTCGCTGCCCGATGCGCATACCGACTTTATCATTGCCGTCGCGGCCGAGGAATATGGCACCATCATGGTGTTGGCGATTATCGCGCTGTATTGCACCATCGTCACCCGATCCTTGCTGCGGCTGCTGCGCGAACGCGATCCGTTCACCCGCATTGCCGGGGCTGGTCTGGCCTGCGCCTTTGGCGTGCAGGCGCTGATCAATATGGGCGTCGCCGTGCGTTTGCTGCCTGCCAAGGGGATGACGCTGCCCTTTGTCAGCTATGGCGGATCGTCCGTCATCGCGTCTGGCATTGCCATGGGAATGCTGCTGGCCCTGACCCGCACTCGTCCACAGGGTGAGCTGGCCGAGATTTTGCGGCGGGGTCGCTGATGCCCGCTCCATTGGCCTTGATCGCTGCCGGGGGGACCGGCGGCCATATGTTTCCCGCGCAGGCGCTGGCGGAATTGCTGTTGGCGCAGGGCTGGCGGGTCAAGCTGTCAACCGATGATCGCGGCGCGCGTTACGCAGGCGGCTTTCCCGATGCCGTGGATCGCAGCGTTGTCAAATCCGCGACGACCGCGCGCGGTGGCATTGTCGGCAAGCTGACCGCGCCGTTGAAAATCGCTGCCGGGGTGATGGCCGCGCGCGCCGAATTCCGGCGTGACCGGCCCGCTGTCGTGATCGGCTTTGGTGGCTATCCCACGATCCCGGCGCTGTCGGCGGCGCTGACCTTGGGCCTGCCACGGATGATCCACGAACAGAATGGCGTGATGGGCCGGGTGAACCGCCTCTTTGCAGGCCGCGTCAACCGCATCGCCTGCGGCACTTGGCCCACCGATCTGCCCGGCGGCATCAGCGGCGCGCATACCGGCAATCCGGTGCGGCAAGCCGTGCTGGATCACGCAGGCGCGGGTTACGCCGCGCCGGGTCCGGGCGATCTGCATCTGCTGGTGATCGGCGGGTCGCAAGGCGCGCGGGTGTTGTCCGATGTCGTCCCGGCAGCGATTGCGGCGCTGCCCGACGATCTGCGGGTGCGGCTGCATGTCAGCCATCAGGCAAGGGCCGAGGATGGCGACCGCGTGATCTCCGCCTATGCCGATGCCGGTGTCCGGGCCGAGGTTCAGCCCTTTTTCACCGATGTTCCGGAACGCCTGACGCAGGCGCAGCTGGTCATCAGCCGGTCCGGCGCGTCGTCGCTGGCTGATATCACCGTGATCGGGCGCCCGGCGATCCTGATCCCCTATGCGGCGGCGACGGGCGATCATCAGACCGCGAATGCGCAGGCGCTGGCGGAATCGGGTGCCGCGCTGGTCCATCCCGAATCGGTGCTTGACGTTCAGGGGCTGACGCGCGACATCCGCGCGATCCTGACCGACCCCGCCCGTGCCAGCCAGATGGCCGGTGCCGCGCTGTCTCTGGGCCGCCCCGACGCCGCCCGCCGCCTTTTCGACCTCGTTACGGAGATCCTGCCATGAACGCCGCCACGAAATTGCCGCATGAACTTGGCCCCATTCACTTTGTGGGTATCGGCGGCATCGGCATGTCCGGCATCGCCGAGGTGTTGATGACGCTTGGCTACCGCGTGCAGGGCAGCGACGCGAAGAAATCCAAGATCACCGACCGGCTGGAAAGCCTGGGTGCCGTCGTGTTCGAAGGGCAGCGCGCCGAAAACATCGGGCAGGCGGGGGTCGTCGTGATCTCGACCGCGATCAAGAAGGGCAACCCCGAACTTGAAGAGGCACGCCGTCTTGGCCTGCCGGTCGTGCGCCGCGCGGAAATGCTGGCCGAACTGATGCGGATGAAATCCAACATCTGCATCGCGGGCACGCATGGCAAGACGACGACCACCACGATGGTCGCCACGCTGCTGGATGCGGGCGGGCTGGACCCCACGGTCATCAACGGCGGTGTGATCCACGCCTATGGGTCAAACGCGCGGGCGGGCGAAGGCGACTGGATGGTGGTCGAGGCCGACGAATCCGATGGCAGTTTCAACCGTCTGCCGACCGACATCGCCATCATCACCAATATCGACCCCGAACATATGGAACATTGGGGCAGCTTTGATGCCCTGCGTCAGGGGTTCCTGAACTTCGCCTCGTCGATCCCGTTCTATGGGCTTGCCGTCTGCTGCACCGACCACCCCGAGGTGCAGGCGCTGGTCGGCAAACTGCCCGACCGCCGGGTCGTGACCTTTGGGTTCAACGCGCAGGCCGATGTGCGGGCGATCAACCTGCGCTATGAAAAGGGCATCGCGCATTTCGACGTGGCCTTGCAGGGCGAGGGTCCCTCCGACAGCGGCGATATCGAGGTGATCGAGGGCTGCACCCTGCCGATGCCGGGCGATCACAACGTCTCTAACTGTCTGGCGGCGGTGGCCGTTGCCCGCCATCTGGGCATCAAAAAGGCCGAAATCCGCGAGGCGCTGGCGAAATTCGGCGGCGTTGGTCGGCGGTTCACCCGCGTTGGCGAAATCAACGGCGTCACCATCATCGACGATTACGGCCACCATCCGGTTGAAATCGCCGCCGTGCTGAAGGCCGCGCGGCAGGCCACCACCGGGCGCGTGATCGCGGTGCATCAGCCGCATCGCTATACCCGCCTGTCCAGCCTGTTCGAGGATTTCTGCACCTGCTTCAATGAGGCCGATGTCGTCGCCATCGCCGAGGTTTATTCCGCCGGAGAGGATGTGATCCCCGGCGCCACCCGCGACGATCTGGTCGCCGGTCTGATCGCGCATGGCCACCGCCACGCCCGCGCCATTCTGGACGAAGGCGATCTTGAACGGCTGGTCCGCGAGCAGGGTCGCCCTGGTGATATGGTGGTCTGCCTTGGCGCGGGCACGATTTCCACCTGGGCCAATGGGTTGCCCGCGCGATTGCAGGGAAAGGCCGCGTGATCACGGCCCCGATCCTGACGATTGCGGGCTATGCCGCCTGGCTGTGTCTGGCGATGCTGATGCCGCGGATAACGCTGCGCCACGGGTCACGGCTGTTCTGGGCGCTGGTGATCGCGGGTGTGCCGATCCTTGGCTGGCTGACGCTGTATTGGGGGCCGACGGCAGGGGTGGCGGGCTTTGCCCTTGGGCTGTTGCTGCTGTTCCGCCGCCTAGGCGCATCAATGCGCCGGCCTCTGCGCTGACGGCGCGGTCAGTATCATGGTCAATCTGGTCTATGTGATCCCGGTCTTGCTGGCGCTTGGGGCGGCATCATCGGGTTGGATGCGGATCGCCGCGCGCAGCTATGTGCCGCTGCTGATCAGCCTGTCGGCGCTGTGCCTGTCGGCGGGCGGGTGCTGGCTGATCGGCTCTACCAAAAGCGGCTCATATCTCTCGGGCATCGTGGGCACCTTGCTGGCGATACTGATGGGCATCGCGGCGATCGGGCTGCTGGTCGGCGCGATGCTGCGCTGGCTGCACGAATGGCTGCATCTGCGCATAAAGCACGTCCCCACATCATGGCGTCAGCCGCCGACGCGCGCATGGGATATGATGGCGCTGGTGACGATTTCGGTGCTGGCGATCGGGCTCAGCATCGCGGAATAGCGGAAAACTGCTTGCCGGAACCTTGCTCCAAGGTGAGAGTGCCGGCATGGTCGTATTGCCTGATATTAATAATATTAAAGATATTGAGGCGTGGCTTAGAGGACGCTCAAGTGAAGATTGCGCCATCATTGCGCAGCGTGCCACGATGCGGGTTGTGCCGCTACTCTGGGCAGCGATGCCACCGGCCCAGAAACAAGCCCCTTCGGCCGCCCCGATCCTGAGGAAACATCTGGCGTTGGATGTTGCGCGCCGCTATCGACGCGGATCGTCGGATTATGAAATGTTCGCTGAACTGGACGCCATTACCGATGAAGCCGCATTCTTGGCTTTCGCCGACTATGGCAGCAATTCGGATGGAGAAAAGCTTGAACTGGCGGATGCGTTCAACAGTGGCGATCCGTCATCTTTTGCCGCCCGCATTGTCCATCGCGCGGCGCTGGCGCCCCTCTTTGCTGGTGACCCGGTTGAGTCAATGTGGAATGCGGTTCAGAACGACGTTCATGTCCTTACGCAAGGCAGTGACGCGCTGGCACTGCCGTTATGGCCATTTCCAAATCCACTGGAGTTAGATTGGCAGAAAGCGCAAGCGATCCTGCGGAAGATGCCGGGCGGTGATTTCTGGCTAAACTGGTACCAGCGGCTGCTTGATGGAGAACCGCAGAACTGGGACTTGCTGTACGATGTGGTGCTGATTGACGATGCGTTTTGGGACGAGGGCAGCGAGGCGTTGGCTGCGCGCATCGGGGAACTCCGCGACCAACACGCTCTGGCCGCGACTTTCAACGGCGAAAGAATTGAGCGCAATCCCGAGACCGGACGCCTTCGGCTGGTCCCCGATACCCCGCTGCCCGAGGATGTCGCCGTCCGGGTGCGACGCAAGATCATCAAGGCTGTCGATATCTTCGACGGACACTCTGCGCAGATTTACGGTGCGCTTGCGCCAGATCTGGCGATGCTGCGGCGTGCGGTGGCGGATGCGGGAAACCTGCCTGTCGAACTGTTCGATACCTGCGCCTCGGCAATCCACCGTCTGGGGGTGCGGATCAAGAACGAGGAATGCCCCTCGGCGGAACGGGATGCGCTGATCGGCGACTATCGGAAACACCTGCGCGACGCTGGCGCCGATATTCTGGGGTCGGACACAGAAACGCAAAAGGTTCTGGAACGCCGCGCGGCCGTCACCGGCAACGATGCGCTGGTCGAGGCGGAAAAGGAAATTCTGGAAGCCGTCGATGCCTTTGCGCCCTTGCTGGAGGAGCCGCTTGCCGAAGCATTGCAGCAGGACGCCGCGATCGCGACCTGCGCTGAGGCTTCACCAGAACTCCGTGCCGTCCCCTCCTTCCGGTTCTCGGGTCGATTGTTGCGGATCGGCAAGGAAATCGGCAAGGGACTTGCCGCCGGGACTGGCGCGACGATCTCTATCGGGAGCTATCTTCAGGCGGTCGAGGCTATCTATCGCTATTTCGGATTATAGCCATCGGCGCCGGCTGTTGACGCCTCGCGCCGCTCTGGCTACCAGCGTTCCATGACCCTCGATCTTCCGACCCCCCGTGGCACCCTGACCCCTGACCGACCGCTTGACAGCCTGACATGGCTGCGCGTCGGTGGCCCTGCCGATTGGCTGTTCCAGCCCGCCGATCCCGATGATCTGGCGGAATTTCTGCGCGATCTGTCGCCCGATGTGCCGGTATTCGTCATGGGCGTCGGGTCGAACCTGATCGTGCGTGATGGCGGCATCCGCGGCGTGGTGATCCGGCTTGGGCGCGGCTTCAACGGCATTTCCCTTGATGGCGGGCAGGTGGTTGCCGGTGCCGCAGCACTTGACGCCCATGTCGCGCGGCGCGCGGCGGATTCGGGGCTGGACCTGACTTTTCTGCGCACCATCCCCGGCAGCATTGGCGGCGCGGTGCGGATGAATGCGGGCTGTTATGGCAGCTATGTCGCCGATCATCTGGTGACGGCTAGGGCAATCACGCGTGACGGGCGGCAGGTGGTGTTGACGCCGGATGATCTGAAGTTCGGCTATCGCCATTCCGATCTGCCCGATGGCTGGATCGTGACTGAGGCGACCTTCGCCGCCGCATCTGGCGATCCCGACACGCTGCATGTGCGTATGGCCGATCAGCTGGCCAAGCGCGATGAGACGCAACCGACCAAGGAACGCAGCGCCGGTTCGACCTTTCGCAATCCGTCGGGGTTCAGCTCGACCGGTCGCGCAGATGATGTGCATGATCTGAAGGCATGGTCGCTGATTGATCGCGCAGGTCTGCGTGGCCACAGCTGGGGCGGGGCGCAGATGTCGGAAAAGCACCCCAACTTCCTGCTGAACACCGGCGGCGCAACCGCGGCCGAGCTGGAGGCACTGGGCGAATTGGTGCGTCGCCGGGTGATGGAGGACAGCGGCCACGACCTGCAATGGGAGGTCATCCGCATCGGTGATCCACAGCCTGAAACCGAGAGCTGAGGCCGGGCGGGCAGGGGGCTGTCTGCCCCCTCATTGGCCTGCGGCCAATTCACCCCCGAGGATATTTTCCGCAAAGAAGAAGGGGCAAGAATTTGCTGTCGGGGGCAAAGAATGTTCTTTTGTGGCCGGTGCTTTGCGGCTAGTCTTGGCGATGTGGACGCAGGATCGGGACAACCCGGCCGCGGGAATGAAAAGCCCCGGAAAAACCGGGGGCGAAAGGCGAAAACGTGGCGGGCAGGTCGAGCAGGACAGCCCCTACCGTAGCAGTTCTGATGGGTGGCCCCTCGGCCGAGCGCGAGGTGTCTTTGTCATCAGGGCGCGAATGCGCTGTGGCGCTGCGGCAGGCGGGCTATGATGTGGTCGAGATCGAATTGGGCGCAGGGCGCAGCGGCGATATCGTCGCGCGGCTGACCGATGCTGCGCCCGACGTGGTGTTCAACGCCCTGCATGGCCGCTTTGGCGAAGATGGTTGCTTGCAGGGTATTCTGGAATGGATGGGGCTGCCCTATACCCATTCCGGGTTGCTGGCTTCGGCTTTGGCGATGGACAAGACCCGCGCCAAGGACGCGTTTCGCGCAGCAGGTTTGCCTGTGGTCGAAAGCCTGATCGCGGATGCCGATGACGTGCGCGCCCGCCATGTCATGCCCGCGCCCTATGTCGTCAAGCCGAATGACGAGGGGTCATCGGTTGGCGTCTATATCATTCATGACGGCGCCAACCAGCCGCCGCAACTGTCGCCCGACATGCCAGCGCGGGTGATGGTTGAAACCTATGCCCCGGGACGAGAGTTGACGACGGCGGTGATGGGCGACCGGGCGCTTGGCGTGACCGAGATCATCACATCGGGGTGGTATGATTATGCCGCGAAATATTCCGTTGGTGGGTCGCGCCATGTGATTCCGGCAGATATTCCCGACGACATCGCCGCCGCCTGTCTGGATTATGCGGTGCGTGCGCATCAGGCATTGGGGTGTCGCGGGCTGTCGCGCACGGATTTCCGGTGGGATGACACGCGCGGCCTTGACGGTCTGATCCTGCTTGAGGTGAACACGCAGCCCGGCATGACGCCGACCTCATTGGCGCCGGAGCAGGCCGCCCATGCCGGGATCGGTTTTCCCGATCTGATGCGCTGGATGGTCGAGGATGCGCTATGCCGGTGATCGACCACCGCCCCGGCCGTCAGCCGCGCCCCGATGCGCCGCGTATCAAGCGTGATCCGGCGCCGTCGCGGCTGCAATATCGGTTGCAGCGGATGTGGCTGAAGCCGCTGTATCGGCGGCTGGTTCGCATTGGTCTGCCCGCCTTTCTGATCGCGATGACCGCCGGCATCTGGATCGGCGATGAAGATCGTCGCGCGCGGCTGAACGATGGCATGACCGCGATCCTTAGCAAGGTCCAAAGCCGCGAGGAATTTCAGGTCCGCATGATGACGGTCGAGGGCGCGTCCCCGGTCGTGGACAAGGCGCTGCGGGCGATGTTGCCGGTCGATCTGCCCGCATCCAGCTTTGATATTGATCTGGCTGCGTTGCGGTTGCAGGTGATGCAGCTTGACGTGATTGAATCGATTGATCTGCGGATCAAACCCGGCGGCATTCTGACCGCCACCGTCAAGGAACGTAAACCGGCGCTGCTATGGCGGCACGCGCGTGGCATCGACATTATCGACGCCACCGGGCACCGCGTGGCCAGCGTCACCTCACGCGAGGTGCGTCCCGATCTGCCGCTGATCGCGGGGGAAAGCGCCGATCTTGTCACGGATGAGGCGATGGCGCTGATCGATGCGGCGGGGCCGATCCTGCCGCGCGTGCGTGGTCTGGTGCGCAAGGGTGAACGCCGTTGGGATCTGGTGCTGGATCATGGTCAGCGGATCATGCTGCCCGAAAACGGGGCGGTGATTGCGTTGCAGGCGGCGATTGCGCTGAACAAATCGCAGGACATGCTGGGACGCGACATTCAGGTGGTTGATTTGCGCAACCCGTCGCGCCCGGTGCTGCGCCTTGGGATCGACGCGCGCAACACGCTGCGTCAGGCGCGTGGGCTGCCGATCCTTGGGCCTGACGGCAAGATTATTGAAGACGATGAGAAAAAGGGGGGCTAAGCCGATGCCAGAGCTTTATGAAACACAGCGCGCCATGCGCAACATCCGCCGCGCCGCCCTGCAACGCGGCGTCATCGGAATTCTGGATATCGGCAGTTCCAAGATTGCCTGTCTGGTGCTGCGCTTTGACGGCACCGGCACCTTTCGCGAGACCGATGGCGTCGGGCCGATGGCGGGGCAGGCGAATTTCAAGGTGATCGGCGCGGCATCCACCCGGTCGCGCGGAATGCGCGCCGGTGAGATTGACACCATGGCCGAAACCGAACGCGCGATCCGCACCGTGGTCGCCGCCGCGCAGAAGGTTGCGGGCGTGCGCGTCGATCATGTCATCGCCTGTCTGTCGGGCGGCCGCCCTGCATCCTATGGTCTGGCCGGGGAAATCTCGCTGGCGGCGGGCAAGGTGGGGGAACACGACATCGCCTCGGTGATGGCAGCCTGTGAGGCGCCTGATTTCGGGCGCGGTCGCGAGGTACTGCACGCACAGCCGGTGAATTTCGCGGTGGACAACCGGTCGGGCCTTGGCGATCCGCGTGATCATGTCGGAAACCGTCTGGCCTGCGACATGCATGTGCTGACGGTGGATCACGATGTGATCGGCAATCTGGTGCATTGCATCCGCCGCTGTGATCTGGATCTGGCCGGGGTTGCCTCGAC